>Ga0209540_10000911_pt1 | contig 23774 bp, 18 predicted proteins | sample BarGraIncu01121A_FD_184501 | JGI IMG/M metagenome (GOLD analysis project Ga0209540, IMG submission 184501) | Arctic peat soil microbial communities from Barrow, Alaska - Barrow Graham LP Incubations 011-21A (SPAdes) (version 2) | ecosystem: Environmental > Terrestrial > Soil > Wetlands > Peat... | reverse complement strand
GGGGAGAGCCTGGTCATCGCCGCCGAGAGGGGAATCGCCCTTGGTTTCTGGGGATCTCTGGCCTTCCACGCCGGGCTTTTGCTGTGCTTTATCGCCATCCCCCTGAGCGCCTTTAACAGCTTCAGCGGCAACCTCTTGTTGACCCAGGGGGCCGTGGTCCCGCTGCGGGAGGGAGTGCGACCCGACCATGGCGCCGACCCCTGCACGCTTCCGGCGGGAACGGTATCCGTGGAGGACCTGCGCGGCATCTACCTTAAAGGGAAGTTCAAGCTCGATTTCGGCGGTACCCTGCTTTTGGACCGGGACGGGCGGGCTGAGAGGCTTCCCTTCAGCGTCAATCAGCCGGTCAGCTCCGGCGGCTTCCAGTTCAGTCTCCAGGAGTACGGTTTCGCGCCGCGGCTGGTGGTTACCGGGGCTGGCCTGCCAGCTTTCGATTATTTCCTGAATCTGACCCATCCTGAGGAAGGCGACTATTTTCCGCTCCCCAAAGGCGGCCTGAGGCTCTTCGTCGCCTTGTTGCCGGACTTCTTTCGCGATAAGGACAAAATCGGGTCACGCTCCAGGGAGCCTAGAAACCCCTACCTTCTGGTCAAGGTGTTCCAGGGCGAAAAGGTCCTCGTCGAGCGGCTGGTGAAAGTGGGGGAAAGCGTTGAAGTGGAGGGGTACAGCATAGCCGCTCAGCAGCTGGGGAACTGGGTGAACCTGGCGGTGAGCCGCGAGAGGGGACTCCTTTTCATTATTTTAGGCTCGCTCGTGGTGACGTTGGGACTACTGGTCCGCTTCCTCAGCAACGAGCGGAGGCTGGAGCTGGAGATACTTCCGGCTGCCGGCGGCTGCAGCTGTCGGCTTAAGGGGTACAGCCGTTATTATCCAGCCTTTCTGGAGAACGAAGTAGTCGGTTTTTTTGACAAATTGAAGCACATGTGAGGCTGCGATGGCGTTTTGGGAAGAACTGTTTTTGTGGATTGCTATCGCACTGTACGCATTCGCATGCGCCGGATTTCTCAGCTCCATGGTCTTTCGCAAGGAGAGGTTTCAAAGGGCCGCTTTCGCCCTGACGGCGTCGGCCTTTGTCTGCCATAGCGTAGCCGGCGGCGTGCGCTGGTATGTCACGGGGCACCTGCCGGTCATGCACACCTACGAAAACTCCCTGATAGGTGTCTGGTTCGTGGTGCTGATCTACCTTGGGCTGCGTTACTATTTCCCTCTCTCCCGCCCCTTTGGAGTGGTGGTCACCCCCTTTGCCCTGCTGATCCTCGGGAACGGGCTCCTGGTAGGGGCGGAACTCCAGCCGCTGGAACCGGCTTTTCGCAGTAACTGGCTCTTCGTTCATGTACTTTTCGCCTGGATGGCTTTCGGCTCCTATCTGCTCGCCTGCGCCGACGGCGTCATGTACCTGCTGAAGGAAAAGGCGCAAACCGGCGTGTTGAGTCGTTTGCCGGAGCTGAAGCTTCTGGAGGAGCTGTCGCTGCGCCTCATCCTGTTCGGCTTCTTCGCCCACGCTGTCGTGATCGGAAGCGGCGCCATCTGGGCACATGGCCTCTGGGGGCGCTACTGGGGCTGGGACCCGGTGGAAACCTGGTCGCTCATCTCATGGCTCATCTACGGTCTCAACCTCCATCTCAGGATCACACTCGGCTGGTCGGGGAGGCGGGCGGCCTGGCTGTCGGTGTTCTCGCTAATCGGGATTATCTTTTTATTTTTCGGTTTTGGGCACGGCTCAAGCGTGCACACGGAGATGTTCTCGCGGTAACAGTTGCCAAGCAGAGGAGAAAGTGGCGTGAAAAGGATCATCACATCAATCGTTATTGCGTTTCTGCTGCTCGGTTGCGGCAGGTTCAACAAACCGGAACAAACCGAGGTGGAGAACTTCGTCAAAGGTTACTGCAGTATTCTGCAGCGCGTTTACGCCGAGGCCAGGCTGGAAATCCTGGCGAACGTGGCTACCGAAAAGGAGTACAAAAAGGTTTTTCCTGTGGTGCAGGCACTGAAGGCCACCAACAACGTGATGAAGACGGAGGTTCTTGACTTCAAAGTGAAAGGGGCGACGGTGCAGGGCTCGCAGGCCACCGTCAGGACTTCAGAGCGCTGGCGCTATTGGTGGGAGGACAGGAAAACCGGGGCAATAACCAAGCCGAAGGTCGAGGAGTCCTACGACCTGGAGTATAACCTGCTGAAGGTCAAGGGAACCTGGCGGGTCGACCTCATCAAGGGCTTGGACCAATGACCTTATGGATCTTTGACCTGCCCATACCGTACCCCTCGGCATATACTACGGCATGAATAAAAAAGGACCTAGGCAATTAAGCCTAAGTCCTTGATTTTTGTGGAGCCATCTATCGGAGTCGAACCGACGACCTATTGATTACGAATCAATTGCTCTACCAACTGAGCTAAGATGGCAACGAGCTTTCTTAGATATACCAAAAATGGGCGTAAGTCAAACAATTAAGCTCGGGTCCGGCTGTCAGCCGGGTTTTACCCGCGTTGTGCCCTTGAGACCTGAACAGCGACAGAGCCCCCGGCCGCGGCTGGACGCCCTGTCGAGTGAAACGAGGCGGGCCTGGGCACCGGTAGGAAAAGAGAGCGGACGATTGGTCTGCGACGACTGCCGATGCAGAGGGGCCACCATTTTCGGCCGCCCGGTGCCTTTTTGGCGACGCGTGTTGACTGGTCCCGCCGTAAGTGTTACATAGGGGGGAGAGGTGTCCGATGCAAAGTGACAATACGAATGGCAGTACCAAGTCCCAGGAAGAGATTGCGCTGCGAGAGGCGAAGAAGATGGAGCGAAGGGCCGCCATGGCGGAGATCAAACGCCTGCATGCGCTTGACCCGGCCAAGGCGCGCGAGGCGGCCAGACTCTGGTTCGAGCAGAACGCCGAACCGGTGGCTGCCAGCACGGCCGAAACCAGCGCCTTTCACCGGCGCAAGCTGAGCGAGGCGGATCCCGAGCGGGTCGGCAAGGCGGCGGAAGCACTCAAGAAAGTCGAAGCGGTTGCCGAGAAGGCGCAAAAGGCTGCAGGCGAGGCAGTGAAGGATTGGCGCAAGAAAAACCCCAATAAGGTGAAAAAGCTGAACAAGGTGTACCGAGAGCGGTTGAAACCAAAGCAGGGCCACAAATAGTCGTTGCGGGATCTTGTGGATTTTCCCCTGCACAGTCAGGCTCTTGTCGGTTTTTTCTCTGGACAATCGGGATGAGTCTGCTACATTACCGGAATCAAAAATTAAGGGAGAAGGGAGCAATTAAATGATAAAACGACTCGTGCTGATGCTCGTGTTGCTGTCAATGGTAGCAGTATCTTCAGCTGCTTTTGCTGAGGCGCCCAAAGACAAGGGGCCGGAAGTCATCAGGCTCAAAATGGGTGACATGGAACTCCCATTCAAACACTGGAAACATCAGAAGGCCACGAATAACGAATGCTTCCACTGCCACAACACCAAGATCGGCAAGATCGACAACTGGGGCAAGGACACGGCGCACAAAGTCTGCATCGCCTGCCACGAGCTCGAGGATAAGGGCCCGGTTAGCTGCCGCCAGTGCCATGTCAAACCGAAGAAGAAGTAATCAGTAACCGGCAGATGCGGACAACGTATGTGGTGCGGGGGATAACCGGTAACGGTTATTCCCCGTGTGCGTTTGTGGGGCCGGATTCGCCGCCGGCAGCCTCCCTCACCCCGGTCCATACATCCCGGTGGGAGAGGGAGAGCCTACTTGAGGCGATTCCAGCCCAAACTACGGATGAGACCTGTCGGGAGCGGCTTTACTGCCGCGATTATCGCGTCCTGGAGGATGCTCCCACGGGGTAAATCCGATGGCCCACGCAGAAGAAAACAACTCGACAGGGTCAGGCGTAATTTGGAAGATGAGATTGTGTTAATGGTTCTAGTGGGGGGAGCTTTTTTGTGGCAGTCAACTTTTGGAGTATACGCTAAAATTTTTTTTTGCAACAGTCTGTAAATTTCAGTTCAGCGGTGCTATATTTCAACTCAGCTAGCTAGCGTAACAGAATCTCGGAAAAAGGAGGTAGTCAGCATCGAAGAAACTCCACCGAAGAGGATTCTAATCACATGACAGCAGTCGAGCTCCGGTGTCAACAGGCTCCGGTATGACCCTTGAAAAGGGTACCAGCATAATAACAAAATGAGGCCCGCCACATCGGCGGGCCTTTCACTTATCTGCCATAGAGAGCAACCTTCGATCACCCCGCAATCTTCCGCTTTTTCGCCTTTCCCTGCAGCCCTTTCCTTCAGCTCCTTTTCCCGCGGTAACGCACGTCTTCACCTCGGTCGGTCCCGTTCTGTCCGATCCCGTTTGAGCGCCTCAATAATGCAGGACTTCCTCAGGGAGCGCGCACAGCACGCCTTCAAGCGCGCTCCGGAATTTGACCTGCAGGGCACCGATCCGGTCCTCGCGCCCTGTCAGCGCCTGCTCGAGCTCCGCTGCCGCGCACTGAAACGGAAAGGCCGCCAGCACCCCGGCGATCCCCATTACCGAGTGGGCTATGTGGGCCGCCCCGGTAAGATTTCCCCTCTCAATCTCGACACCGAGCGCCGCTGGCGTTGCGCGGTACTCGGCCGCGAATCGGTGCAGCAGGTCCAGGTACAGCTCCCGGCTGCCGCCGATCTGGCGGATCCCCGTCTCCAGGTCGAGTGCGGCCAACCCTCGGGGGAGGGGCGCGTCTCCCGGCTTCCTTCCGGCGGAGCCCGGCACCGCCGGCGCCGGGGGGATCCATCGGCTGATGGCCCGGTACAGTTCGGCCGGCGTGAACGGCTTGGCCAGGTGGTCATCAGCCCCCGCGGCGAAACTCGCCTGTACATCCTGTTTCATGGCGTTGGCCGTTACCGATATGATCGGGAGCCTGGGCCGCTCCGGAGTTTCCAGGGCGCGGATCCCCCTGGTGGCGGAAAGCCCGTCCATGACCGGCATCTGGACATCCATCAGCACCAGGTCGAAGTTCCCGTCCCGGATTTTTTCCATCGCCTCCACGCCGTTTCCGGCCGCGGTCACCGCCAGTCCCGCTTTTTCCAGCAGTTCGCGCGCCAGCATCTGGAGGGCGTCGTTATCCTCCACGAGCAGGATCCGCTCGCCGTTGAAGCGCAGCATCGCGGGTGCCTCCTCTGTCTTGGCTGCCGGGGTGCGCGCGCCCGAGCCGACGCCGAAGGGGAGGCGGAACGAGAAGGTGCTTCCCACTCCGGGTCGGCTCTCGCAGCGGATCTCCCCCCCCATGAGGGTAGTCAACTGACGGCAGATTGCCAGCCCGAGCCCGGTGCCGCCGAACCTGCGCGTCGTGGAGCCGTCGACCTGCCTGAAGGCCTGGAACAGCTGCGACTGGTCCTCGGCAGGTATGCCGAGTCCGGTATCGCGCACGTCAAACTCCAGCTCGACCTGGCCGTCTACCTGACCGGCAATCCTGACCCCCAGGGCAATGGAGCCGTGCCGGGTGAACTTTACCGCATTGCCCAGCAGGTTGTTCAGTATCTGGGTGAGCCGCCTCGGGTCGCCGAGCAGCAGTGGGGGGACCTCTGGATCGATGGAGCAGCGCAGCTCAAGCCCCTTTTCGGCGATGCCGGCCCCGAACAGGGCGCGCAGTTCCCCAACCACCCTCTGCAGCGGGAACTCGACCTGCTCGATATCGAGCATCCCCGCCTCGATCTTGGAGAAATCCAGGATGTCGTTGATGATGCCGAGCAGCGATTCTGCCGAGCTCCTGATGGTGTGCAGGTACCGATCCTGTCTCGGGGGGAGCCTCGTGTCCTGGAACAGCTGGCAGGTGCCGAGGATCGCGTGCATGGGGGTGCGGATCTCGTGGCTCATGTTGGCGAGGAACTGGCTCTTGGCTGCGTTGGCCCGCTCCGCCTGGAGCGCCAGCTCGTTGGCGCGCTCTATCGCCTGCACCAGCTGCCGGTTGGTCTCACCGAGGGCTGCGAGACTTTCCTGGAGCGTCTCTTGCGCCCTTTTCTTGGTGCTTATGTCGAGTTGGGTACCGGTCATCCGGGCCGGCCGCCCCTGCGCGTCCCGCTGCGCGACCTGGCCGTGGCTGGCGATCCAGACATGATGGCCGGCCTTGTGCCGGAGCCTCGCCTCGGCCCTGAAGGTCGGCGTCACCCCTTCGAAATGCAGCTTCAGCGCGTCGTTCACGAGCGGCAGGTCGTCCGGGTGGCAGAGGTCGCGCCAGGTCTGGCCGCTCAGCGGGGAAAGCTCCTCCAGGGTATAGCCGACGACTGCGGCCCAGCGCTCGTTGAAAAACATCTCGTCCGTCTCGATCTGCCAGTCCCAAAGGCCGATGCCCGACCCCTCGATGGCCAGGGAAAGCTGCTCCCTGGACTGCTGCAGCGCCGCCTCGGTGCGGGTGCGGACCGTGATGTCCTGCTTGATGCCGATGAAATGGGTGACCTCGCCGCGCTCGTCCAGCACCGGCGTTATGGTCACCTCTTCGTTGTAGCAGCTGCCGTCCCGGCGCAGGTTCACCCACTCGCCGCGCCAGGGGCGCCCGGCGAGCACGGTGTCCCAGAGTTCCCGGTAGAGGGCGGCGTCCTGGAGACCCGATTTGAGGATGCGCATGTTCTGGCCCAGCAGTTCCGCCTCGACATAACCGGTCAGCTGGCAGAAGGCCGCGTTGACCCAGAGGATCTCCGCCGCCCGGTCGGTGATGACGATGCCGTTGGCCGCCGCCTGCAGGGCGGCGCTCTGCAGACGAAGGCGCTCCGCGGTCCGGCGCCGCTCGGAGATGTCCCAGAAGGTGACCAGCACGCCGTCGATGCCGCCGTCGCGCAGGACCGGGGTGCAGTTGTAATTTACCGGCAGGGGGGAGCCGCCCCGGCACCAAAATATCCCGTTCTCGCTGCGCAGCGACTGCCCCCACAGGGCGCGGGCGTGCACCGGGCATTGGTCCGCGCTGTAAGGCGAGCCGTCGGGGTGGGAATGGTGCAGCAGGTCATGCATGTCCTGCCCCAGGAGCGGCTCGACGCTGTCGTAGCCGAGCAGCCTGAGGGCCGCCTTGTTGACGAAGCGGATGCGCCCCTGGGTCGTGATGCTGATGACCCCGTCGCTTGCCGCTTCGATGAGCAGGTTGGCGTAGTTTTCCGCCTCGCCCCGCCTGGCCGCCCCGCGTTTCATGCGCCTGAAGATGAATAAGAGCGCCAGTGCCGTGCCGAGTATGACTATGGAAGCAGTGAGCGCCAGATGCTGTCGTGCGTCGCGGAAACTGCCGAGCAGCAGGTAGGACAGACTCAGCAGCGCCAGCAGGGTCAGGCTGATGGCGGCGGTTATTTTCAGGCTGCGGCTCGTGGGGCTCTCCATTGCGATACCTCTTTGCTGTTGATCTCTCGGTCCGGCGCGTGGTCGTATCTGTTCCGATTGGGTACAGTCGCCTGTACCTATACCCTGTAGGTAGCATCCGGCGTGCCGAAAGGCAAAGTCTTGTAGTTACGATGGGTTGTGCAGAGAATGCGCGGCAGGGTGTGTACCGAACGGGAACGGTTGTACCCGTCGGGTACACTCGGCCGGCACGGGCAGATGGGGGCAAAAGCGCAGGGGAAACGTCAGGCAGGGGAGGAAAACCACAGGCAGAAGAGGAGGGGATTGCGTTTTATGCAGGGATACCCTTTACGGGTATCCAGTGCCAAGGGTAGCAGTCTTGAGGAATTACCTTCAAGCCTGATTTTCCTAGTGTACTTTGCGGACCGTGGCGTCCCTGGCGGTACAGGTTTCAGCCGTCCGGAAATGGTTCAGGGGAGTGGTAGACGGGCCGGTGGCGGGGTCATTGGCGGTAAAACGCCTTGCGGCCGATCTTGAGGAGCTGGGAGGCCTTGGATTTGTTGCCGCCGCAACGCTCCAGAGTGGTCGCGAGAATACGTTCGGTAAGCGCCGCGAGCGAGAGGTCGCTAGAGGGGAGCGTGAGGGTGTAGCTGACGCTCCCCGGGTCGTTCCCGGAAGCGGCGGCCGGTGAAGGGTGGTTCGATGCCGCGCGCCCCCTGGTGCCGAAGCCGATGTGGTCGGGCCGGATCACGCCGTCCTCGGTGAGGATGGCGGCCCGCTCCAGGCAGTTGCGCAGCTCCCGGACGTTGCCCGGCCAGCCGTAGTCGAGCATGAGCCCCATCGCCTGCTCCGAGATGCCGGAGAGCGGCTTGCCGAGGTGCTGCCTCAACTGCTCGAAGACGTATTCGCACAGTATCGGTATGTCCTCCCTGCGGTCGCGCAGCGGCGGAATGGTGAGCGGGAAGACGTTGATCCGGTGGAAGAGGTCCTCCCTGAACCGGCCGGCGGCGACCTGCTCGGCGAGGTTCCGGTTGGTCGCGACGATGACCCGGCAGTCGGCGGCTATCAGGTCGTTGGAACCGATCCTTTCGTAGACGCGCTCCTGGAGCACCCGCAGCAGCTTGGTCTGCAGCGCGAGGGGCATGTCCCCAATCTCGTCGAGGAGCAGCGTCCCCTGGCGGGCCAGGCTGAACTTTCCTTCCCGGTCGCGGTCCGCGCCGGTGAAGGCCCCCCGCACGTGGCCGAACAGTTCGCTCTCCAGGAGGTGCTCGGGGATCGAGGCGCAGTTGACTGCAACGAACGAATTGGGGAGCGCCTTGCCGGCGAAGTGGATGGCCCGTGCCAGGACCTCCTTGCCGGAGCCGCTCTCCCCGAAGATCGCCACCGTGGTCTGGCGCGCGGGAACCACCTTGGAGGCAAGCTCCAGGACCTCCTTCATGGCGGGGTTCACGGTGACGATGCTCTGGAAGCTGAAGCGCTCCCGCAGGAGGCCTCTGATCTGCTCGTTCTCCCGGACCATGTGGTGGTAGTCGAGGGCGCGCTGGATCGTCATGCGCAGGTCGTCGGGGTTGTACGGCTTTTCCAGGTAGTCGTAGGCGCCGCGGCGCATCGCCTCCACGGCACCCTCCACCGAGCCGTTGGAGGTGATGGCGATGATCGGGATACCCGGGTGGAGCTCGCGGACCAGCGCCATCAGCTCAAGTCCCCCCATCACCGGCATGACCAGGTCGGAGATGATCAGGTCCACCGGGCACTGCCCCAGTATGGCGAGCGCCTCGGCGCCGCTTGTGGCCGTCACGGGGGTGAAGCCCGCCTGCTTCAGGTGGGTCTCAAGCATGAAGAGGATGATCTGCTGGTCGTCGACGACGAGGATGGTCGGTTGATCCATGGAGGCCTGCCTTTGCGCTGCCGAATGGTGATAAGACCTTATCGGACGATTGGCCGGGTAAGTTGAATTTTTTGTCGATGGGAGAGCGCGGAAGGTTGGTCCTCAGTATAAGTAGTATCCGGATCCGCGGAAATGGGAAGCATTCGTGTCAGAGGCAGGGGGAGGGCTGTCAGATCTGAGTTTTAGAAGGCCTAAGTCCCTTATGGCGACCTTTACAGCTGCACAGATCCTGATACTGTCACAGTGCAAATGTATTGGGATGCAACCTGGAAGTGTGTTGTTGCTGTAACAGGCTGAGGAATCGTGAATAGTAACTTGTTTTTTGGAATATTCTAAAATATACTCTGGCTGAAGCTAGGTAAGTCGCGCCAGGAAAAGCCATCTGACTTGAGAGGAGTACTGACCATGATGACACAAGAAGAAGCGAGAGAGTTTACCTCCCGATGGTTGCCGGCCTGGACAGGTAACAAGCCCGATGAACTGGCAGCTTTTTATGCCGACGATGCTTTGTTCCTGGACCCCGGCCGTCCCCAGGGGATTAAAGGGAAGGATCAGCTGATTAGCTATTTCAGGAATGTGCTGAGCCATAATCCGACCTGGGTTTGGACCCAGATCGAGCCGATTCCTATTGAAAAGGGATTCCTGAACAAGCTGTCGGCACGCATTCCGGTCGGTGAAAAGATCGTTGAGTGCGTCGGACTCTGCTTCCTGCAGTTCGACGGTGCAGGGAAGATAAAGCGCAACGAGATTTACTTTGATCGGACCGAGCTGGTCAGAGAGATCAACAAGTTCAGGCAGTCCATTGCGCATTAAGGGGTGAGGCGCCTGCAGAGCTGCAGGGCGTGATCTTTAAGGGACTTTGCTCACTGGAATGGCCCCGACGTCGGCAGAATTATTGCCGACGGCCGGGGCTGTTTTGTTTCAGCGGGTAGGGTGGGCAAAAGGCAAATCCCTCCAATCGGTTCAGCTCCCGGCCGCCGCTTCCTGCAACCCCAGCTCCTTGATCGCGAGGTCGCGCATCTTGAACTTCTGGATCTTCCCCGAGGCCGTCATCGGGTAGGATTCGACGAAACTCACGTACATCGGGATCTTGTAGTTGGCGATCCGCCCCTGGCAGAATTCCCTGACCTCCTCCTCGGTCATGTCCAGGCCCGGTTTCAGCTTGATGGCGGCCATGACCTGCTCGCCGAACTTGCGGTCGGGAACGCCGTAGACCTGGATGTCGGAGATCTTCGGGTGGGTGTAGAGGAATTCCTCGATCTCGCGCGGATAGATGTTCTCGCCGCCGCGGATGATCATGTTCTTGATTCTGCCGGTGATCTTGCAGTAGCCGTTGTCGTCCATCACTGCCAGGTCGCCGGTGTGCAGCCAGCCGTCCCGGTCGATGGTCCGGGCGGTCTCCTCCGCCATGTTGTAGTACCCCTTCATGACGTGGTAGCCGCGGGTGCAGAGCTCTCCCTGCCTCCCCGGCGCGAGATCCGCCCCGGTCTCGATGCCGACGATCTTCGCCTCGACGTCCGGCAGGGCGCGCCCGACCGTCGTTACCCGCAGCTCGATCTCGTCGTCGGTCCTCGTCTGGGTGATGACGGGGGAGGACTCGGTCTGGCCGTAGGCGATGGTGATCTCCGAGGCGTGCATGTCGCGGATCACCTTCTTCATCACCTCGATGGGGCAGTTCGAGCCGGCCATGATCCCGGTCCGGAGGGTAGACAGGTCGAACCTGGCGAAATCGGGGTGCTCCAGCTCGGCGATGAACATGGTGGGAACCCCGTGCAGGGCGGTGCAGCGCTCAGCTTCCACGGTCTGGAGCACCTTGAGCGGGTCGAATATCTCCACCGGCACCATGGTCGAGCCGTGGGTGACGCAGGCCATCACCCCGAGCACGCAGCCGAAGCAGTGGAAAAAGGGGACCGGGATGCAGAGCCGGTCCTTTTCCGTGAGCTTCATGCACTCGCCGATGTTGAAACCAATGTTGACGACGTTGTAGTGGGTCAGCATGACCCCCTTCGGGAAGCCGGTGGTGCCCGAGGTGTACTGCATGTTGATGACGTCGTGCGCCCCGAGTGTCGCCTCGACGGCCGCCAGTTCGCTGTCGGGTACCTCCCTGCCCAGCTCCACGACCTGCGCGAAGTTGAACATCCCGGCGGGTGTGTCGTCACCGATGAAGACGACGTTTTTCAGGTGCGGGAGCCCGGCGTTCGCGGTACGGCCGGGCTCGCAGAGCGCAAGGCCCGGCACCACCTCCTCCAGGATCCGTACGTAGTCGGTATCCTTGAAGGATTTGACCATGAAGAGGGTGGTCGAGTCGGACTGCCTCAGGATGTACTCCAGTTCGGCCGATTTGTAGCTGGTGTTGACGGTCACCAGGACGGCGACGATCTTGGCCGTGGCGAACTGGAGTACCACCCACTCCGGCACGTTGTAGGCCCAGATGGAGATGTTGTCCCCCTTCTTGATGCCGAGCCTGAGCAGCCCCTTGGCTACCTTGCGGCACACCTCGTTGAACTCGCTGTAGCTGTAGCGCACCCCCCGATCGGGATACACCAGGGCCTCATTGGAGGGGAAACTGGCCGCCATCTGATCCAGCAGGCCGCCTACGGTGACATCAAGCTGTCGTGACATGATTGCTCCTCCTTCTGGGTGTTTATTGCTGCCGATGAGCAATGCAATTATTTCAGGAGGTCCGGCAGCTCCCCGCTACGGCGCCCCGGGCGCGTGCCACCTTGGAGCCCGAGGGGGTGCCGAGGAAGTCGCAGATGAAATTGCCGGCGCCGATCAGGGCGTCCAGGTCGACCCCGGTCTCGATGCCGAGACCGTCCAGCATGTAGAGCAGGTCCTCGCTCGCCACATTGCCCGAGGCCCCGGCGGCATAGGGACACCCCCCCAGACCCGCAACGGAGCTGTCGATGACGGAGATGCCGCGCTCCAGCACCGCCAGGATGTTGGCCAGGGCCTGGCCGTAGGTGTCGTGGAAATGGACTGCCAGGCGCTCACGGGGGACCCTGTCGGCCACGGCGTCGATCATGATCTGGGCCTGGCCCGGGGTGCCGACCCCGATGGTGTCGCCCAGGTAGATCTCGTAGCAGCCGAGCTCTAGCAGGCGGGCGGCTACCGAGGCGACCGCGGCAGGGGCGACCTCCCCCTCGTAGGGGCAGCCGAGGGCGCAGGAAACGGCGCCGCGGACCCGGATCCCCTTTTTCTGGGCCGCGTCGATGACCTTGGCAAACCTCTCCAGGCTTTCGGCGATGGAGCAGTTGATGTTTTTCTGCGAGAAGGTCTCCGAGGCGGCGCCGAACAGTGCCACCTCCTGCGCCCCGGCAGCCAGGGCCGCCTCTAAACCGCGCAGGTTAGGCACCAGCACCGGATAGCTGACCCCGGGCCTGCGGGCGATCCCGGACAGGACCCTCGCATTGTCGGCCATCTGCGGCACCCAGGCCGGGGAAACGAAACTGGTCACCTCGATGGCGCTGAGACCCGCGGCAGAGAGCCGGTCGATCAGGGCGATCTTCACCTCGGTCGGCACCAGGATCGGTTCCTTCTGCAGGCCGTCGCGCGGACCTACCTCGACGATCTTCACCCGCTTCGGGAGTCTCATGGCGCCTCCTCGCAGGGCGCGAAGGCGAGCAGCTCCGCCCCTTCATGGACCACCACGCCGATGGCGAAATGAATCGCAGCCACCACGCCGTCCCGGGGTGCGGTGATGGTATGTTCCATCTTCATCGCCTCCATGATGACCAGCGGCGCCCCCTGCTTTACCTCGGACCCCTCCCGAACCAGCAGCGCCACGATCTTCCCCGGCATTGGTGCGGTCAGGCGCCCACCCTCGACCTCCTGTTCTCCGGCATGGGCCAGCGGGTCGTGCAGGGTCAGGCGGTGGTTGCAGCCGCGGGTGACGATGGTCAGGTCGTCGCCGTGGCGGACCACGGTGGCGCTCATCCTCGCCCCTCCGAGGTCGGCCAGCAGGTCGCCCTCCTCGTTAAGCCTCCCCCTGACCTGCAGCTCCCCCCCCGGGAGATCGAGCAGGTAGCCGCCGGGGCGGTAGTGGGCCGTGACCTGGACCGTCGCACCGGAGTCCCGGAAGGTGAGGTCGTGGTGGTTGTCGCCGTTCATCTGCCAGCCGGTGGTCAGGTGCCAGGGCGCCCAGCGGTCGCGGGAGGCAAGCGCCGCCTGTTCCGCCTCGTCGCCTCGGCGCAGAAGGAGGTACAGGGAGGCGAGGGCCAGCACCTGGTCGGAGGCCGCGCAGGTTTCGGGGAAAAGGACGCCGCGGTGGCGCTCGATGAAGCCGGTGTCGAGGTCGCCGGCCGCAAAGGCGGGATGGGCGGCGAGAGCTGCCAGGAACTCGACGTTGGTGGAGACTCCGACCACCTGGTACTCGGCCAGTGCCGAGCGCAGGCGGCGCAGCGCCCCGGCGCGGGTCGCGTCCCAGACGATCAGCTTGGCGATCATCGGGTCGTAGTGGATGCTTACCGAGTCGCCCTGGCGCACCCCGGTGTCGATGCGGACGTGGGCGTTCTCCCGCGGGGTGCGCAGGTGGGTAAGGTTGCCGGTCGAGGGGAGGAAGTCGCGGGAAGGGTCCTCGGCATAGATGCGGGCCTCGATGGCGTGGCCGCCGATGGAGAGCTCGTCCTGGGTGCAGGGGAGCGCCTCGCCCGCCGCCACCCGCAGCTGCCACTCCACCAGGTCCTGCCCGGTGATCATCTCGGTGACCGGGTGTTCCACCTGCAGGCGGGTGTTCATCTCCATGAAGTAGAAGCAGCCGTCCGAGTCCAGCAGGAACTCGACCGTGCCGGCGCCCACGTACCCTATGGCGCGGGCGGCGGAGAGCGCGGCGCAGCCCATCCGCTTTCGCAGGGCCGGGTCCATGCCAGGCGCCGGGGCCTCCTCCAGCACCTTCTGGTGGCGGCGCTGGATGGAGCAGTCGCGCTCGAAGAGGTGCACGGCACCCCCCAGGGAGTCGGCGAAGACCTGGATCTCCACGTGGCGCGGGCGGGTCAGGTATTTTTCCAGCAGCACCCGGTCGTCGCCGAAGGAGCTGCTCGCCTCGCGGCGGGCCCCGGCCAGCGCGTCGTCGAAGCCGGCGGCCTCCCAGACCACCCGCATCCCCTTGCCGCCGCCGCCGGCAGTCGCCTTGATCAGCACCGGGTAGCCGATGCCGGACGCCTGCTCCCGGAGCAGGACGGGATCCTGGTCCTCGCCGTGGTAGCCGGGGACCAGCGGCACCTGCGCCTGTTCCATGATCCGCTTGGCCGCGCTCTTGGAGCCCATGGCCCGGATTGCCGCCACCGGGGGGCCGATGAAGACGATCCCGGCCCTCTCGCACTCCTCGGCGAACTGTGCGTTCTCCGAGAGGAAGCCGTAGCCGGGATGCACCGCCTGGCAGCCGCTCCTGCGGGCCGCCTCCAGGATCAGCTCGGGGCGCAGGTAGCTCTCCCGGGCCGGAGCCGGGCCGATCCGGTAGGCCTCGTCGGCCAGTGCCACATGAAGGGCGCCCGCATCGGCGTCGGAGTAGACCGCCACGGTGCGGATGCCTAGGTTCCTGGCGCTGCGGATGACGCGGCAGGCGATCTCGCCGCGATTGGCAATGAGAATTTTATCGAACATAAGTTGGCATCCTTATCGTACGGAGGGGCTGGGAGTCTGTCGAGCATCACTTGCCCTTCACCCATGCCGGCGCTCGCTTCTCCAGAAAGGCGCTTAGCCCCTCCCTTCCTTCCGCCGAGGCCCGCTGGTCGGCGATCCGCCCGGCGATGTCGGCGATCAATTCCGCGTCCAGCGGCCGGTGGGAGACCGCGGCGATCAACCTCTTGGCCGCTGCCATGGCCTGGGGGCCGTTCCTGAGGAGCGCTCCGGCCAGGGCCTCCCCGCGCGCCAGCAGCGCCGCATCGTCCTCCAGCACCTCGTGCACCAGCCCCAGGCGATGGGCCTCCGGGGCATCGAACTGTTCCGCGCTCAGGAAGTAGCGCCGGCAGGCGCGCTCTCCGATGGCGGCGACCAGGTACGGGGAGATCACCGCCGGCATCAGCCCGAGCTTCACCTCCGACAGGCAGAAGGTGGCCCGGCGGGTGGCGAGGGCGATGTCGCAGCAGGCGACCAGTCCGACCCCGCCGCCGTAGGCCGGGCCCTGCACCAGGGCGATGGTCGGCTTGGAGAGGCCGTTGAGGGCCTGCATCAGGCCGGCCAGCCCCATGGCGTCGTCCAGGTTCTGGGCGCGGGTGTAGTCGGACATGCGCCGCATCCAGGCAAGATCGGCCCCGGCCGAAAAGCTCCGGCCGCTGCCGGCCAGGAGCACCACCCGGACCCGTCCGTCCACGTCCAGGCGTTCCAAGGCCTCGGTCAGCGCCGCTATCACGCGGTCGTCGAAGGCGTTATGCAGCTCGGGCCGGTTCATGGTCAGGGTGGCCCGCCCCTGGTCGTCGACATGGGTAAGGATGGTCTGCTCGTTCTGGGTGGTCACCTTACAGCTCCCTTTTTTAACGCTGATTTCCATGCAAAATCCCCTCTCCCTCCGGGAGAGGGTGCCCGAAGGGCGGGTGAGGGACTTCCTTGGGCCGCATCCCTCACCCTAACCCTCTCCCGGAGGGAGAGGGGACCTAATCCTTTGCCTACATGCGGAACACGCCGAACTCCGTCTTCTCCGCCGGCGCATTCAGGGCCGCCGATATCCCGAGCCCCAGCACCAGCCGGGTGTCCGCCGGGTCGATGATGCCGTCGTCCCAGAGTCGGGCGCTGGCGTAGTAGGGATGCCCCTGGCTTTCGTACTGGTCGCGGATCGGCGACTTGAAGGCCTCCTCCTCCGGGGCGCTCCAGCTCTCGCCCCGGGCCTCCATGCCGTCGCGCCTGACCTGCGCCAGCACGCTCGCGGCCTGCTCGCCCCCCATGACGGAGATGCGTGCGTTGGGCCACATCCAGAGGAAGCGGGGCCCGTAGGCGCGTCCGCACATGCCGTAATTGCCCGCCCCGAAGCTCCCTCCGATCAGGACGGTGAACTTGGGGACCTTGGCGCAGGCGACGGCGGTGACCATCTTGGCGCCATCCTTGGCGATGCCGCCCGCCTCGTACTTGCTCCCGACCATGAAGCCGGAGATGTTCTGCAGGAAAACCAGCGGGATGCCGCGCTGGCTGCAGAGCTCGATGAAGTGGGCCCCCTTCTGCGCCGACTCGGAAAAGAGTATGCCGTTGTTGGCGATGATGCCGACCGGGTAGCCCCAGATGTGGGCGAAGCCGCAGACCAGGGTCGTGCCGTAGAGCTGCTTGAATTCGTCGAGCTCCGAGCCGTCCACGATGCGGGCGATCACCTCGCGCACGTCATACGGCTTGCGCGTGTCGGTCGGGATGATGCCGTACAGCTCATGCGGGTCGTAGACCGGTTCGACCGGCTGGCGCAGGGCCAGGGGAGGCTGCTTGACCCGGTTCAGGTTGCCGACTATGCGCCGGGCGATGGCGAGGGCATGGCCGTCATCGACGGCGTAGTGGTCGGTCACCCCGGAGGTGCGGCAGTGGACCTCGGCCCCGCCCAGATCCTCGGCGCTGACCACCTCGCCGGTGGCGGCCTTGACCAGCGGCGGGCCGGCCAGGAAGATGGTCCCCTGGCCCTTGACGATGATGCTTTCATCGGACATTGCCGGCACGTAGGCGCCGCCGGCGGTGCAGGAGCCCATCACCACGGCGATCTGGGGAATCCCCTTGCCGGAGAGCGTGGCCTGGTTGTAGAAGATCCGACCGAAGTGGTCCCGGTCGGGAAATACCTCGTCCTGCTGGGGGAGGTTGGCCCCACCGGAATCCACCAGGTAGATGCAGGGGAGGTTGTTTTCGCGGGCGATCTCCTGGGCGCGCAGGTGCTTCTTCACCGTGAGCGGGTAATAGGTTCCACCCTTGACCGTGGCGTCGTTTACGACGACCATGCACTCCTGCCCCCTGACCCGCCCGATGCCGGTGATGATGCCGGCCGCCGGGATGTCGGCGCCGTACATCCCCCAGGCGGCGAACTGGGACAATTCCAGAAAGGGGGAGCCGACGTCGAGCAACTGGCGGATGCGCTCCCGCGGCAGCAGCTTGCCCCGTTCCAGGTGCTTCTTGCGGGCCTTTTCGTCCCCGCCGAGGGTGATGCGCGCCACCTTCTCGCGCAGGTCGGCCACCAGTGCCGTCATCAGCGCCGCGTTGCGGCCGAACTCTTCCGAACCGCTCTTTATCGTGCTCTTGAGGACTGTCATGTCGCTAGCCTCTCCCCCTGGTGCCGTCGTCACAATCATGCTCCTTAAGGTGCCGTCTCGTTGAACAACTCCCTGCCGATCAGCATGCGCCGGATCTCGCTGGTGCCGGCGCCGATCTCGTAGAGTTTGGCGTCGCGCAGCAGCCGCCCGGTCGGGTAGTCGTTGATATAGCCGTTGCCGCCCAGTATCTGGATCGCCTCCAGCGCCATCCAGGTCGCCTTCTCCGCCGCATAGAGTATGGCGCCGGCGGCGTCCTTGCGGATGGCGTTCCTCCCGCTGCAGGCACGGGCGACCGCATAGACGTAGGCCCGGCAGGCGTTCATGGTGCTGTACATGTCGGCGATCTTCCCCTGCATCAGCTGGAACTCCCCGATCGCCTTGCCGAACTGCCTGCGCTCATGGATGTAAGGGACCACCACGTCCAGGCAGGCCCGCATGATCCCCAGGGGGCCGGCGGCCAGCACCGCCCGCTCGTAATTCAGGCCGCTCATCAGGATCTTGACCCCGTCGCCCACCTTGCCCATCACGTTTTCCGCAGGGACCTCGCACTCCTCGAACACCAGCTCGCAGGTGTCGGAGCCGCGCATGCCGAGTTTGTCCAGCTTCTGGGACGTGGAGAAGCCGGGAAACCCCTTCTCGACCAGGAAGGCCGTGATCCCCTTCGATCCGGCGTTGACGTCGGTTTTGGCATAGACCAGCAGGGTGTCGGCGTGGGGTCCGTTGGTGATCCACATCTTGGTGCCGTTCAGGATGTAGCGGTCTCCATTCCTGTCGGCCCGCAGGCGCATGCTGACCACATCCGATCCGGCTCCGGCCTCGCTCATGGCGAGGGCTCCGACATGTTGGCCGGTGATGAGCCTCGGGAGATAGCGGCGCTTCTGCTCCGGGCTCGCGTTTCGGTAAATCTGGTTGACGCAGAGGTTGGAGTGGGCGCCGTAGGCCAGGCCGACCGAGGCAGAGGCGCGGCTGATCTCCTCGATCGCCACCACGTGCTCCAGGTAGGTCATGCCGGCACCGCCGTACTCCTCGGAAACGGTGATGCCGTGCAACCCCAGTTCACCCATCTTGCGCCAGAGGTCCATCGGGAAGTGGTTCTCGCGGTCGATGTCGGCTGCACGCGGTGCTATCTGGGAGCTGGCAAAGGCCTGGACCGTCTCCCGCAGCAGATCGGCCGTCTCTCCCAGGTCAAAATTGAGCGTCGGATATGGTTTCAACGTCACACCTCCCTCCTCGTCTAACCGCAAAAAACTGGCGCCAAACCAGCGCTAAGCTCCGCTATACCTGGCGTCCCTCTTTTCCAGGAAGAGCTTCAAAAGGCGGTTGGTGAGGCACAGAGCCTCCAGCAGCGAGTCCTTGAGTTCCGGCACTCCCATGGTCAATCTCCCAAAACATAATTTTAGTAAAATAAATTACGAGCCGGATAGCGCATTTCTGGAAGCAATCCTAATATACCTTTACGCAAGAGTCAACCGTCAAGTTTGAGCATATCAAATAATTTTTATAATGTTAACGGTTTGGAATTACGGGATTTTCTGCGGGGTCTGGTTTTGATTCGTTCCGCGTTGAGCGGCTGACGTCAAGGGAAGGGGGGGGGCGACGACGGTATTTATTTTAGGAACACCATGTTTTATTTTGCAATCTATCTGGGAAGGTGTTCACGCCGGAAGGCTGGCCGACCAACTTGTAAATCTTGATATCGTCCCACGGTTCGTCGAGGATTTTATTGACGGAGAGGTCGTCCCACGGCTCGTCGAGGATGCCGTCGTGAATCGCCCAGCTCCTGCCGTGTACGCTCTTCTCCGTGCCCGGCATGCGAAAGGGGGTGGAGCCATCGAGCTTGCGGAACAGCATGCCGCCGGGTTGGAATTCCCTGTTGATCTCCTCCATCATGCGCCTGCCGCTGAGATAATCGAACCCGTACCCCTCGTAGCGTATGGCGTTGTCGTAGGTCAGCGGCTCGGCAATGACCATGTCCATTCCCAGGGAATCCACAAATCGCTCGAAGCGGGCAAAAAACTCGCCGAACATCCTGAGGCCGCGACTGGTCTGGTTGGGAAAGAGGCCGGCCCGCATGGCCCTGACCTCCTCCGGCAGGTTGCGCCCGAGGGTGGTGAAGCAGTTGTCATTGCCGGAGCTGTCGACGTCAACGGCGAACCGGGGCGCGAAAGGGTCGTTGATGATGCAGAGGGAGAGTTCCATCTGGTGAAAATGGGTGTCCACGATATCCAGGAAAAAGACGGTATGGCGGTCATCGGGGTCGTGCCTTACTTCGATGCGCGTCAGCCCCAGCCCTTTGGGCGCGATTATGGTGACCCTGCGCCGGTTGTCGGGGCCGAGAAAGGTGGAGGGAGAGATCTGCAGTAACTCGAAGACGCGCGGCGGGATCAGGGATGCGTAGATCCGCTCCTTCTCCGCAGTGCTGAGGGCATTGATCTCTTTCAGACTGCACAGCTCGCCCCCCTGTTCCGAGCGAAGCGGCTCATTGCCGGGAAGCCTGGTCATAGGCGGCCCCTGTGCAGGGGGAATACGGTACGGGTCAGGTAATCGATGCACCTGTCCAGCGCCTCCCGGGCCGGGCACCGGCTCAGGGCCTGAGAGTATATCAAGGCTGTTTTCGATTTCACAAGGTCACCCACTGAGTGTACCCCTCACGGCTGTGCCTAACCGTTGCTGTGCCGGACGACATCTATAGACCGTAATCGGCGGCGATGCCTCGCGTGCTGCTTTACGTGCAGGTCAACGCACTTTAAAACATTTATCTGCTTATGGCAAATATTTATTTAGCCAGATAAAAAAGGTACTTATGCGTCTGAACCGCGGCCAGATAACCTAAGTCTTCAGCCGGCAGGACTTACCATAATGTGATGTTATAGCTGCAGGTCTGGCCCTCCGTCTGCCCAAAGGGCCAGGAACCAAGAGTCGTCAGTGAAAGGGATCTGCTCATTTGGTAAGGGACCCAGTCAAGTATGCACCATCTTTCCACCATGTTCCGAAATTTCTATAGGCCTGCTTTTGACATCGAGGATGATTAGTATAGCCTTGTCTGGCCATATCGAACGGCATCGGAGGCTGCAATGAACGTGCGCGAAAAAAACATGATCCTCTCCCCCGGTTGGCTGATGACTGCAGTCATCACGTTTGTTTTAGGATTTTCGGTACTGGGCTACCTGGCGTACAGGAACAAAACCGATCAACCTCCGGTTCCCCGGGAAGTACGGTCGGCCGATGGTGGGGTGCTTTATACCGGCGACGACATCCTGGGGGGGCAGCACCTTTTCCAGAAATACGGCCTGATGCAGTACGGCACTCTATTCGGCCATGGCGCCTATCTTGGACCCGACTTTACGGCACAGTACCTGCGCATCAGCGGCGAAAAGGCGCTCATCTTTTACTCCGAACATGGAATTTCTCCGGCAGAGGCCGCGGCAAAGGTCCGCGCTGAGTTGAAAGAAAACAGCTACAATGCCGCCATTGGTGCAATAATTTTCACCCCCGCTCAGGCAAGTTCCTACCGCGACATGATCTCCTATTACCGGGACTGGTTCGGCCCCACCGAAACGCAGCAGGGATTGCGGCGTCCTTACCTGAAAGATCCCGAGGAAGTGCGCAAAATCACGTCCTACTTTTCCTGGGCCGCCTGGTTGAGTGCGGCCCGGCGTCCCGACACAAACCATTCCTACACCAACAACTGGCCTCCGGACGATCTCGCGGGAAACAAGCCGACTCCCGGCATCCTCATGTGGAGTGTTCTCAGCCTCGTCGCGCTCCTGTGCGGGACCGGCCTGATACTTTTTGTCTTCGGCCGCTACGAATGGCTCGGATGGCATGCCGCAGATGAACTCGCCCCGGGAAAATTCCAGCCTCCCGAGGAGGTGAAACTAACCCCTTCCCAACGCACCGTGGCCTGGTATTTCCTGGTTGTTGCCGTCCTGTTTCTCTTCCTAGGCCTGCTGGGAGGGGTGAATGCCCACTACCACGTGGAGCGCGCGGGGTTTTACGGGCTCTCGCTCGCCAATTGGCTCCCCTACAACCTGTCCAGGATGTGGCATGTGCAGCTGGCGCTCTTTTTTGTGGCCTCCAGCTTCCTGGCCATGGGGATTTTTCTGACGCCGATGATAGCCGGCAAAGAGCCGCGCCATCAAGACAAACTGGCTCTGATCCTACTGGGTGCGCTGGTCGTCGTAGTTGTCGGGAGTATGACAGGGGAGGCGCTCAGCCTCAAGGGCCTGATCGCTACCAGCGGACCGTGGTTCTGGGTCGGCTCCCAAGGGTGGGAATACCTTGACCTTGGGCGGCTCTGGCAGATTCTGCTGACCTTCGGAATGATAATCTGGCTGGTGATCCTGATTCGCGGCATGCAGGAAAGGCTGAAGGGGGAACACCCCGGAAACATGCCCTGGCTGTTCATTTACAGCGCCGCTTCCATCCCGCTATTTTATGCGGCCGGCATGCTGTACGGCAAAAACACCAATTTCACCCAGATAGAGTTCTGGAGATTCTGGGTGGTCCATCTCTGGGTGGAGGATTTTCTGGAGCTTTTCACCACCATCATGGTGGCCTATGTCTTTGTGCTGCTGGGGGTGGTGCGGGCGCGGGTGGCAACCACCATCATCTACCTGGATATCGTTCTCTACTCCCTCGGGGGGGTGATCGGCACCATGCATCATCTGTATTTCAGCGGCACACCGGAAATCCACATGGCCATGGGCGCCTTTTTCTCCGCCATGGAGGTGATCCCGCTGCTTCTGCTCACCTATGAGGCCTGGAGGTTCATGAGGCTGGGGGCTCCGGCCGGAACCTCCATGCTGAGCACGACCGGAAAGATGTTTCCCCACAAGTGGGCCGTGATGTTTCTGATCGCAGTCGGCTTCTGGAATTTCCTGGGTGCCGGTGTGTTCGGCTTCCTGATCAACCTTCCCATCGTAAGCTATTACGAGATCGGTACTCAGTGGACCGCCAACCATGGCCATGGCGCCATGATGGGGGTTTACGGGATGCTATCCCTGGGATTTTTCATGTTCGTGGCGCGCTACTTCCTTCCCTTGGACCGCGCCAGCAACCGGGCCATGGCAATCGCCTTCTGGTGCACGAACCTTGGGCTGGCCTGGATGATGTTCATCAACCTGTTTCCCGTCGGGCTGCTCCAGCTGAACCAGATCCTGGCCACCTCCTACTGGCAGGGCCGTCAGCCGGAGTTTTTCATGCAGCCCCTGGTGCGGCTGTTCGAATGGCTGCGCTTACCGGGAGATATGCTCTTCATTGCGGGGATACTGCCGGTCGTGTACCTGGCCCTGCGCATGTTCCTGAACCGCAATCGTAAAGGGGTCTTATAACCGAATCCCGCATCCTCCCGGGGGGGGCTTGACAAAACTTATCATGGATGTCCCCGGAAAAAACAAATGTTAGTACGATGGGCGGAATGGAGCTTGCGGAGCTACGGCGGCAGGCATGGCAGATCAGCATCGCCACCGGTGAGTCTGGAGAGATCCGGCGCTATACTCACGTAATTGATGAAGCCTGTGAGCGACAGTTTGAAATTATCGACGCGGAAGTGGAGGCGGAGCGGGCAGCGGAGGATGAAAGGTACGCCTGGCAGGTTCTAGCGTGGGCAGCCTGAAGCAAATAACATATATGGAACCAGTAGGGTCCGGATTGTTTTTCGCCCACAACAATCGCCGCGGCTTAAAGTCAAAATTGCAATTTACAAACAAGCTCAAACTAATTCCAAAAAAGAAACCAGAATTCTTTTTAGCCGCAAAAATGCACAAAATGCACAAAATAAACCTTTAATGCCTTTAACTTTTTGCGCGTTTTGTGCCTTTTTGTGGCTAATGTTTCTTTGTGGTTTGTTTGCAGGGATTAAACCGGACAACGCTGATATGGAACGGAGTGGAACTCAACGCGACCCTTTGCCGGGGCCGACTCCAGGATCAAGAACGCGGATCGACTGAAATCGCTCGTGATACTGTAATCTGCGGCTGCTGGTCGGGCGGCGGAAATACCTGAGGTAACCAAGGACAAAGGCGAGAAGCCCAACAATATAGATGGTGTAATTCATGGGTAATAAGTTTCCATAATTCCGGTAAAAGTTCACTCAAAAGTGCACTCAAACAAAAAGGGCTTACAGTAATTAGCTGTAAGCCCTTGATTTAATTGGCTCCCCATCGCGGACTCGAACCACGGACATGGTGATTAACAGTCACCCGCTCTACCAACTGAGCTAATGGGGAATAATTGTTCCGCGAGTTGTTAACCTCACGGTCTCCTTGAAGAAATGGAACCGTAAACGCGCCTTCTGGTTGCCACGTCTCGAAGAGAATAGTTGTATAACATAGCGGTTTTTACCTGTCAACAAGAAATCTGCCGCGAAACGATTGTTGCTTGTGCTTCACTGGCGCTGGTTCCTTCCGCTCGATAA
>Ga0209540_10000907_pt1 | contig 23929 bp, 33 predicted proteins | sample BarGraIncu01121A_FD_184501 | JGI IMG/M metagenome (GOLD analysis project Ga0209540, IMG submission 184501) | Arctic peat soil microbial communities from Barrow, Alaska - Barrow Graham LP Incubations 011-21A (SPAdes) (version 2) | ecosystem: Environmental > Terrestrial > Soil > Wetlands > Peat... | reverse complement strand
ATGGGAAGAGATCAAGTATCTGCAATAATAATCGAGAATAGACCATCAATCAAGAGTACGGTAGGTACTACCGGAATTAACGCCCGTCAAGGACTCTCAAGCAGAGAGCCGATGCAGCGGGAAGCCCCCTACTTGTAGGGTGGTAGTTTCACAATGTGCGGTATTTTCTCCTTTAATGTAGCTTCCAATGCTGCAACAATCGTTTTTGTTGGTATCTGGCATCTTCCGCATGATATTCCTTCCCTCGTTCTGTACTTGCGCAAAAAAGAACTAAATGTCACAGGAACAGTAGTTCTGGATATACATACTTTTACGACCCCATCTTTCACGCCAAGCAGTTCAATATCTCCACCATCCGCACGGAGGCTCTTTTTAAAATCCGCAAGGATTTCTTCCACCTATCCTATTAGATCCATAATAATTTAGTGTATCTATATTTTTTATAGATATATCTTTTCAAATTTGACAATCGTTCAGTTTTTCATTGCTCTGTTAGGGGATTTCTTAAAGCTGTGGAGGGGCAAAGCACAGTGGGCCACTGACATAATTCCCCTATCTCACTTAACTTATTACAAATGCAGCCTCTGGTTGGGTTTTCTCCAGAAGCCTCAAATTCCATAAAATTTAGGCTGCCAATAGTCGATTCTTAATCTACGAAATCATCAAAGCAGGAAAAGAACTTCCTGAAGCACAGAATTCCACATACTTTGCTCATAACTTTTTCTCACACTATCCTCAGTTTTGCTCCTTCTATCCAATATTCGAACCAGGAAGTGGGTTTTGATGACAGCCCGACGATTCGTATATAATTTCTGTCATTATCTGACTTGATCTCAATGATACCGTCAAAAAGTTGTTTTAATGTTGCTATTGTATGATCGTCATGCATACCGCTATCCAGTACAAATATTCCAAGGGCTCCATTTGCCTTGATGCGTACTGTAAAAACATGCATAAATCTGAAAACGGTCTGGATATTTGAATACATCAATATTGCAGAAAGTGAATTAATATGAAGCTGGATTTTCGGGATATTCTTTTTAATCAGGAAATCATCAAAAAACTCGCTTATCCGTACTCCTATTCCGGTCAAATCCACAGGACTTTTGGCATTTTTAATATAATCTGTCTCAATTGAACCCCTTCCAACTGATTTTGTGATGCAATCAATGATACCGATCCTTGACAGAGGAAGTACCATTTTGTTCTCTTTGAACCATTCAAGAATGTTTGTAGCTGATTCATGAGTAGTTACCGTTATTACTGCATTTTCATTTATCACTCCATGAAACATTATATTGTACAGGATAACTTCTTTTTGGCTCATTGGCGGGCCGATCAGCATGATATTAGAGCCCTTTCTTATGCCGTCGATGGCATTATCCAGTTCTTTGATACCAAGTGTATAATCACTCATTATTTAGCCTTCTATTCATTATATGGTTTGGCGTGATCTTTGTGTTTCATAATTTCTGTTACGTTCAATAATATCATAAAAAATCAATACAATTCCAATAATGCTATTTTCGTCATTTTGAATCGTTGAACCGATAATATCAACAGGTATTTTCATACTTTGTTTTGTTATCAATATTGTACTATCAGCCAGGCCATAGAACATGCGTTCTCGAATTGCTTTTGCTACCGGGTCTTCAATTTTCTTATCATTTTCTCCGCTCGTGATATTAAAGACGGTTGCCAGAGTTTTTCCCAGAGCATCCTTCTGATCCCAGCCGGTCAGTGCCTCTGCAATTGGATTCATGAGTTTTATCGTTCCTTGTGGATCCGTGGCGATCACAGCATCACCTATGCTTTCAATTACCGCAACGAGCCATTGGTTTTTCTCTCGCAATCTCCGTTCACTCTCTTTTAACTTCTTCTCCATATCATGTTTGTAAAGAGCGATCTCAATAGTGACATGTAATTCTCTTTCTTTAAATGGCTTAATTAAATATCCGAAAGGTTCGGTAATTTTTGCGCGGTCGAGTGTTCTTTCATCAGCATATGCGGTAAGGTAAACGATTGGAATGTCAAAAAGAGAATGTATTTGTCCCGCTGTTTCAATCCCGTCCATCTTACCATGTATTACAATATCCATCAGGATGAGATCCGGAATATTTTCTTTTATCTTTTTAATAGCTTCTTCTCCTGAAGATACTATTACTGGAACATCATATCCCATTGTCTTCAATTTTCTTTGTATACCTTCTGCAATAATAATCTCATCTTCAACGACCAGTATCTTTTTTGCAGTCTTAATTCTGTTTTTTGGTTCTTCATTATATGAAATTCCTTCTTTAATACCCTGTTTTTGTATCTCGTTCGTCATTTTATCCCTCTAAATTTAATTTGAAATTCAACTCTCCATTTCGATTCAAGTATTCATTCGAATCATTAACATAGATGGAGCCTTCATCCCATACAGCCCGATTTCCTGTCGTGCTGTCTATTTTGTTTATGTTCTCATTGAGGGTATTCTTTACGATTTCAACATTCTCCAGTGAATACTGTTCATCCATTTTGTCGAAGCTACCCATCAGGACGATTTGAAAAGCCCCATACATAAACAGTAACATTACAGCGACTACTATAGTAATAATTAACAATGTTTTATTATGCAATGTCATATTCAACTTAATGCTATTAATAATCATAATTATGATTATAATTGCAATTGATTTTTATCTATAAATAGTTCTCTACATTAAAAAAATGAATCTCATTCCCTTTAATTCATAATGGTCATTGAATTAACAAAATTCTTATTCGTGAGGAACTTAAGAGACAAATAACCTTTAATTGCAGGTTCACTCCAATGCCGTATCGGTATTAAATCCGACATATATTTCAAAAAGTTTGATCAAATATGATCGGAATACAGAAAAAAAGGTTTACCGGGAATTATAGAATACCAGTTTATACGATGCTTTTTTTCTCACACTATCCTCAGTTTTGCTCCTTCTATCTCATATTCGAACCAGGGAGTGGGTTTTGATGACAGCCCGACGATTCTTATATAATTCCTGTCATTTTCCGATTTGATCTCAATGATACCGTCAAAAAGTTGTTTTAATGTCGCTATTGTATGATCGTCATGCATACCGCTATCCAGTACAAATATTCCAAGGGCTCCATTTGCCTTGATGCGTATGGTAAAAACATGCATAAACCTGAAAACGGTCTGGATATTTGAATACATCAATATTGCAGAAAGTGAATTAATATGAAGCTGGATTTTCTGGATATTCTTTTTAATCAGTAAATCATCAAAAAACTCGCTTATCCGTATTCCTATTCCGGTCAAATCCACAGGACTGTTGGCATTTTTAACATAATCTGTCTCAATTGAATCCCTTCCAACTGATTTTGTGATACAATCAATGATACCGATCCTTGACAGCGGAAGGTCCATTTTGTTCTCTTTGAACCATTCAAGAATGTTTGTAGCTGATTCATGAGTAGTTACCGTTATTACTGCATTTTCATTTATCACTCCGTGAAACATTATGTTGTACAGGATAACTTTTTTTTGGCTCATTGGCGGACCGATCAGCATGATATTAGAGCCCTTTCTTATGCCGTCGATGGCATTATCCAGTTCTTTGATACCAAGTGTATAATCACTCATTATTTAGCCTTCTATTCATTATGGTTTGGGGTGATCTTTGTGTTTCATAATTTCTGTTGCGTTCAATAATATCATAAAAAATCAATACAATTCCAATAATGCTATTTTCATCATTTTGAATCGTTGAACCGATAATATCAACAGGTATTTTCATACTTTGTTTTGTTATCAATATTGTACTATCAGCCAGGCCGTAGAACATGCGTTCTCGAATTGCTTTTGCTACCGGGTCTTCAATTTTCTTATCATTTTCTCCGCTCATGATATTAAAGACGGTTGCCAGAGTTTTTCCCAGAGCATCCTTCTGATCCCAGCCGGTCAGTGCCTCTGCAATTGGATGCATGAGTTTAATCGTTCCTAGTGGATCCGTGGCGATCACAGCATCACCTATGCTTTCAATTACCGCCACGAGCCATTTGTTTTTCTCTCGCAATCTCCGTTCACTCTCTTTTAACTTCTTTTCCATCTCATGTTTATAAAGAGCGATCTCAATAGTGATCTGTAATTCTCTTTCTTTAAATGGTTTAATTAAATATCCGAAAGGTTCGGTAATTTTTGCGCGGTCGAGTGTTTTTTCATCAGCATAAGCGGTAAGGTATACTATTGGAATGTCAAAAAGGGAATGTATTTGTCCTGCTGTTTCAATCCCGTCCATCTTACCATGTATTACTATATCCATCATGATGAGATCCGGAATATTTTCTTTTATTTTTTCAATAGCTTCTTCTCCTGAAGATACTATTGCGCAAACATCATATCCCATCGCCTTCAATTTTCTTTTTATACTTTCTGCAATAATAATCTCATCTTCAACGACCAGTATTTTTTTTGCAGATATATGCACTCCGCTTTTTTGATCTTCATTAAAAAAAATTCCTTCTTTAGTACCCTGTTTTTGTCTCTCGTGCGTCATTTTATCCCTCTAAATTTAATTTGAAATTCCATGCCTCCATTTCGATTCAGATTTATCTCACCATGAAGCTGGTTTTCTGCCAGTATTGTAACAAGATGTAGACCCAGGGAATTGGTTTTTCTAAAATCCAGATCTGGAGGTAAGCCAATACCATTATCGCCGATCATAAGTTCAAGCATATCTTCATCTGTTTTGCGAAACACTATCTTTATTTCACCTTTTCTGTCTTCTGGAAATGCGTATTTCAAAGAATTGGTGACCAGTTCATTGATTATCAATCCGCATGGAATGGCAAGATCAATATCAAGTTGAATGTTTTCGATATTCATATTAATTGATATTTTGCCCGAATTGGCCATATAAGATTGAAAAAGGTTGGCTATCAGGTCATTGATGTAATCATAGAAATCGATTTTTGCCAGATCTCTAGATTGATAGAGTTTTTCATGCACAAGAGCCATAGATGCTATCCTGTTCTGGCTTTCAGTAAATATATCAAGTACTTTCTTATCTTTAATATACTGGGTTTGATGATCCAGAAGACTCGATACAATTTGCATATTGTTCTTGACACGATGATGGATTTCTTTAAGAAGTGTTTCTTTCTCCTCTAGCGACGCTTCAATTTGCTTCTCTGTCTTCTTACGCTCACTTATGTCGCGATATTGCCACATATGCCCCACGAATACTTCATCAAAATAAACGGGGATGAAATCGCGTTCAAAGACGCGACCATCAGCAAGGTGCAAAACCTCATCAGTCACCGTCTGCCGATTGGCGAACAAAGTACTTATCCTTATCACAAACTCTTCGGGGTCTGCAAACAGAAACTTACTTTGCTCGGCTGATTGCGAACAATCCGCGCTGATGAGAAGTTCCGGCGCAACGGGGATGGAGAACATATCGCAAAATGTCTGATTAACGTGCATGATGGTATGGTTCTCATTTTCCACTAAAATGCCTGCATGCAGGTGGTTAATCAGTGTCCTTAAGTGTGTATTCACCTCACGGAGTGCCAATTCAGCCCGCTTACGCTCGGTGATGTCCCTGATTATTGCCATCTCTGCCCGTTTACCTTCATAATCAATCACAGAAGCATTTATTTCAACAGGTATGTTTTTGCCATCTTTTGAAATGATCTCTATTTCATAGTTATTCGGGGCTTGGTCTCCGGATAATCTCTTTTTATAGTTGTTAATTACTAATTCTTTATATTTAAAAAATACGAAGTCGAAGAATGGTTTTCCAATAACCTCCCCTATGGTGTAACCCGCGATGTCAGCCATCTTTGAATTTACAAATTTCAATAAACCGCCTTCAATAATAATAATTCCATCATTTCCTTTTTCCACGAGAGTTGAATATTTACTTTCACTTATTTGCCGCGCCTCCTCTGCATGCTTGCGGTCGGTTATGTCGCGGGAATTAACTATCATTTCAGTTGTTCCATCATTAGCAATTATGATTTTGCCCATGGAATCAAGAACGCGCCATGAACCGTCTTTATGTTTGAAGCGATACTCAGCTGACTGTGCAGAACCCGGAGTTTGAATTCCCCTGGTTAAAGCGCTTATAACACCGGGCAAATCTTCCTGGTGTATGGGTTCAAATGCATTTTTGCCAATCAATTCTTCGGGTTTATATCCGAGCACCCGTTCAACAGAGGGACTTTCATAGTTTATTATTCCGTATGTATCCAGAACCGTAATAATATCCATGACATTTTCTGTGACTGAACGGAAATGTTCCTCATTACGTTTAAGTGATTCCTCCATCTGCTTACGCTCGGTTATGTCCTTAGCTATACATACAATCCCGGAGATGTATCCTTTATCATCGCACATTGTTGACATCGAAAATAACACGGGTATTTTTCTGCCATCTTTTGAAAGGAAGCTTTTTTCTATATTAATTATTGAACTTTTTTTGAGTAATTCATTTAGCACTGAATTTTCAGATTTTGTAGTCTCATGAGAAAATAACCTGTCAACAGGTTGCCCTACAATCTCTTCTGATCTATATCCCAGCAGGTCACATACAGCTTTATTCGCTGTCCGGATAGTACCGTCCGGTGTGGTGACTACCAGTGCGTCGAACATGCTTCTGATTATATTCTCTACATAGTCATTTGAAACAGTTGTTTTCTGCAGCTCTTTTGCCATTTTATTGAAGGCCAAAGCCAGTTGCCCTACTTCATCATTTGATTGGATTGGAATATTTATATTTAAGCGCCCTTGACCGATTTCAGTGGTGGCGTTCTTTAGTTTTTCTATTGGCCGGGATATGGATCTTGAAGTATGGAAGGAGAGGAAGATACCCAGCATTAGAATAAAGATGTTAAGGATAAGGAATTCTTTGATATTTGCATAAATAAGACTCTGTTGATCATGAAAATTAGCCTGTATATTGGTATTAGTTTCTAATAACAATTCACGGTTCTTCTGTCTATTGTTATTTATCAGCTGATAAATTAAAATTCTTTTTTCGTTTATTTCTCTTGAATTTGTACGATTATTCTTTAAGGTCACGATATCGTTGAAATTCATCTTGATTTCATGCAATATTATTTCCATATCCTGAAAACTATTTATTGAATTATTATTGGCATTATTTTTTAACAACTCGATAATTGAATTCATCTTCTCGAAATCTTTATTGGCTTTGTCCTGGTTTTCGTTATTATTAATAACGAAATATTTATCCAGATCCTTTTCCAGGATTTCCATGGAAATAGCGAATTCTTGCAGCGAACTGACCTGGGAATTTAATGGCACTGCCTTGCCTGCAAGAACACTTATTTCTTCCATTTCAGAATAACTTGTCAGTGCCATACCCAAATAAATAACAATAAGAATTGAGAAACCAAGTAGAATCTTATTTCCAATCGAATTTAATTTGAATGATTTTTCAGACATGTTCTTCTTTTTAGCGAATAATTTCAGCGTTTTTAAGTAGCTCTGGATTGACAATTATACCTAGCTTTTCTGCGATCTTCAAGTTAACATAAAGCCTGCCCTTCTTGTTTGTACCTATCGGGATATCCGAGGGACTGGTACCGTCAAGAATTCGCAACGTTGTCATTGCGGACCATTCTCCCTGTTCCTGCGCTATTTTTGTTATACCGATTAATGAATAAGTTGGCATCCAGTCCTGAGTTGCACCGGCAGGGATTTTTGTATTTTCCAGAACAAAGGTTTGTGCTTCGTTATTATCCCAGTCTATTATTCCGGCGTTATTTTCAAGTATAACCATGTCAACTTCTTCTTGAAGCTTTAGAAAATCTCTTTTCCATTCTTCAAATGTCGTAACATGATATTTTTTAGTTAAATTAATATTATATAACTTCTTATAATATTCTGCATTCTTCCGGTCAGTAGTGGTATTTCCTGCAATAAACCCGATTCTATCACCCTTTGAATACTCCATCAAATAAGAGATTAATTCAGGCGTTAAACTTACTTCTATCATCCCGGCAGTATTTTTGTATGGCCCACCATAAATAGAAACATCCCAGTTCATTCCACAGAAAACAAAAGGCAGGGTTGCATCCCTGTAATAAGGCATTAATACATACTTGAATGAAGGATCATCGGAAATAATGACAACGTCAGGTCGGAAATCTTCGATAATAGATTTTGCCCTGAGTCCGGCCTGTTTTCCGAATTCTTCAGAATCGTTTCTCTTGGTATCCATTCTGAATATCTTAAGTTCAACTCCTGTATTATTAAGGATGTTTTCAATACCTCTTGTTTCACCATCGCTCCATTCATAGCCCGCATGATAGGAATCTATATAAAGGACTTTTTTACCTTCGTAGGTTTTTATCGGTATTTCACTGGCATTAGTATCTTTTGTCGGACTTTGAGTAATAATGCAGGCAGAAATTATTGCCAGCACAATCATACCAAGTAATATCAGGATTGCCTTTTGGTTCATTTTTTTCCTCCGTTCCTAACGCCAGTTATATTAATCACCGACACAAATTTCTAATACATGTTGTCATTTTCGTATTCATCATGATAATAGTTATTTATTATAAATAGTTAACTCTGACATCTGGTGCATTATCATGGTGGTTCCCCTCTAAAAAGAATGGTATATTTCTTTTCTCACGGTGTCGGATTGGAGAGGCGCACAAACGGAATGGAAGGCAGGATGGTCACAAACCACATATCAATTTGGATCAATGACGAATTAAGGAGGCTTGGGAACCACGCTTCCAATGGAAGTCAATTCTTGTCCAATTACGCAGGTGCGTACTTGTCCGTGTATCTGCGACAATTCAAAAATAAAACTTCAATACGGACTGAAAGAAATGCAATTCAGTTGGCAATGGGATAGTCACCGAAAAAAATAAAAAAATCAGTTCACGAATTTTGGCGAAAAATATTTCTTTATCACGGTATCGCATTTTCCGCATGTTATCATGAGCCAATCTCCAACTTCCTGTTTATCATAGTGGTCAAATATTGATGCACCGCATCCCGGACATACATAATATTCCTTGAAATAATAGTTGTAGAACTCCGGACAATGTTCAAGCCAGTTGATTGTTTGAAGCAGTCTTTCAAGATATCTCTGTTTTCCGCCCTGGGCGTCTTTCATTTCCTCCTGTACATGTTCTTCCATATGTTTTATATGGCGTTTGCTGTGCTTCCGGATTTTCTGGTAGTTGCTGATGAATTCTTTTCCATTTTCCAGGTATTTCAGGTATCCTTTCTTTGTTTCTGCGCCTTCACTTATCGTCCTCAGGAAATATTCACCCATGAGGTCTTCCATAAGGTCTGAGCATTCAGTGCATATATTATAGCCTTTGTAATATTTTGAATCCTGCTGTCCCTTGCATATTTTGCAGGTTTCCATTATCATCACCCTATGCATACAGGTTTGGTCGCTTCCCGTGTGAACATTATCGGATAGAGGTTCAGCACCGAAAGCAGGTCTCCTTTCGTGATCTCGCCTGATTCCTGCCCTATAACATAAGCTACGTTGATCGTCCTGTCAGTTTCTACAGGCGCTGGACCTTCTTTGGTTGCGACCTTCACCACAGATACGATTGGGTGGTGGCTGAAAGCACATGGTATGGCAAGCATATCTTTCTGGACTTTTATTTCCTTTACTTTGACACGCTCAAGTTTTCCCGCTCCGATAGTGATATCCTCGTCGGCGATCACCATTTCCCATTTTGCTCTTGTAGCTATTGTAAATTCATATGGCGATGCTTTTACCTTTTTTCTATTTACCTTCCCATTCTTTCGGGAAACCACATTTACTATTTCACTCATAGTTTCACCTTTTTCACTTATGCTTTCAAAGTACATATAGTTTATCACGTTTAATCATTATAATATTTAATCGTGATGCTTAATATATTGGGACTAATTTTAACCCTTACATTTAATTGCGCCAGGAGAACATATATATTTTGCAAAGGCACAAACGAAACTTTAATTAACACATAATGACTTTGAGGTAATCCCGCTCCGATAGTGTAGCACGGCCAATCATGTCAGACTCTCACTCTGACGACTGGGGTTCAAATCCCCATCGGAGCATCTTTTGTTTGTGGGTCTCCATGTCAATATTTTTTTATGCTCATATTTCATCTCAATTATCTTTTTATATTTCTCATATGGAATTATCAAAAATGTATTTGGAAAGATTCATTCTTGACTGTAAAGCTAAAGGCATGACCAGGCATTCCGTTGAGACATACATATCCAATGTATCGGAATTTCTTCTCTTGAATCCAGATCCAAAGATCGTGACAACAGGTCATCTAAGATATTATCTGAATCAACTGAGAAGCAGACAACTGTCACATTCAACACTCAAAGGTTATATGTCCGCAGTATCTTCATTTTATGATTTCCTTTTATTTGAAAAAGAGATCCAATTTAACCCTGTTCTTCCTTTTAGGAAGAGATATCTTGATCACATTAAATGTCATCCCGAAACCCGGCAATTGATCAGTATCGAAGATATGCAGGCCGTCTATAATGGCGCCAGGAATATTCAAGAAAAAGCCATGATCCTGGTTATGGCAAAGACCGGGATCAGAAGAGGGGAATTGCATGACCTCAAAGAATCGGATCTAGATTTTGAACAAAGGATCATTCAGATCCCAAAAAAAGCAAAACGTTCAAGCAATATTGCAATTATGGACGAGGAACTTAAGAACGTCCTCGAAGATCTTCTCCTATGGAGACAGCGGAAAGCAAAGACAGATTGGTTATGGATATCCACGAAAGGAGGAAGGATCCACAAGGATGCTCCCGGAATGATCCTTGCAGAGATCGGTAAGAAACTGCATCTTCACCAGGACAAAGGCCCTCTATCAAGAAAATTAACTCCTCACTGTTTCAGGCATTGGTTCACAACCCATCTATTCAGGGCCGGTATGGATCCACAATATATCAAATTCCTCCGAGGAGATAGTCTAAGGGAGGAATCATGGCAAATATACAACAGAATCGATATTGAGTTAGTTAAAGCTGAGTATTTGCGCTGTATGCCCCGAATAAGTGGGAGACAATTTATTCAAACCAGGTTCTAAAACCGTTCATCTGTTCCTGTAAGCCTAAGTTCTGATCTTCCGTGCTCACCCGGATGTACGCTGCAGATCGGCGAGAGAACGCAGGTGTGATCATAGCAGCAATCGACCCAGATCCTGAGCTCAGGGCAGAATCCCCTCATCTGTTCTTGCGTAAAAAAATATCTCCTGGTAATGGACGGTTTATTTCATCGACAATACAGAAACCGATATCCGCGCCTTTCTGCCAGTTCTTTCCTCTCACAATATCCATAGGGACCGTGATTCTGTGTGTTCCATCAGGTTCAAGTTGTAATTTTGGCATTTTCAATCGACCTGACATCATTACAGATATAGAACATGATAATCATAATGTAATCAATACATATCTGACATGCTCACAATACAGTTTTGTGAATTGCAAAAGGTCTACCTTTTTTGTAGAATCATTGTATTGAAACCTATGCAGGAAAAATGTTGGCAGGAAAAATGTTGGCAGGAAAAATGTTGGCAGGTAAGATCTCGATAATACCTGCATGAAATTCATTTACTACTTTTTAATAATCTCAACATTCATCCTTTCTAAGACAATTTCAAGATATGCCTCTATTCTATCCAATTGATTTAATGTCGCAACCGTAACCTTTTTTGGTTTGTTTATTGGGTCCATTTAGAATACTCCATTCACTACAATTGTTGTACCCGTCCAATTTACGTATTTACCAATATTTGACGCTACGACAAATTTTAATCTGACATATCGCGCTTTTCTAGCGATCAAAATAAAATTATTAAAAGTTTTTTGATTGTTTGAAGCACTATTGATAAAATAAGAATGCCACTCACTATTATCATCGCTTACCTCTAATGTTTCATCTGCCGTACATGCATCTGTAGCGCCTACAGTATCAGATAAAAAGATATATGAAAGATTAAAGATAGCGCCTAAATCTATTGTTATGTAGATCGTAGAACTAACATTCATTGCAGTTAATCCTTGTCCTGTCGATGTAGTCTCCTTATTATCCGTGAAATTGCCTAAATTTGTCGGTGTATTACCCCAGCCGCTAGTCGTCGGAATTTTTCCTGCCTCCAAATTATATACTATTTGGTCTGTCGATAATTTTATCGCTGCCGCTAACGCATTATTTGAAGCAGCTAAAGTATTATTAGCCGCAATATCAGCAATTATAGCCGCTAGATAAGCAAAGGTAGCGGTTAAATCGAACGGAGGGTTTTTGTGACTCATATTTCATACACTATCATTTTTATGTAATTGATTGACGCATGAGCTCCACATCTAACCTGAATAAATCTCCATAATCCAGCTATCATACCGATATTTGATAATGAGGTTTGAAAGTAGTTTACGCCATCTCTTGAGGTCCATGTAATCATATCTGGATCTTGATGATCAAGACAAATGACACAACGGTATATTCTTCCCATATCCCAGGTTAATGTTGCATTGGCTAGAGATGTCCCAGCGTTGGTGAGGGGTTCGCCCATTGTTTCATTGGTCAGGTCGTCAACCGTACCCGGTATTACCGACCAATTAACGGCAACAGGTGCAATTCCTTTTAACAAATTCTTAGTGTTGCGGTTTGGGGTGAATTTGCGGCTCATTTTATCATCTCCTTAATATCACTGGTTAAAGCGTCAAGTTTTACGGATATTTTAGATAATTCTTCCAGGTATGCCCGGTCTTGAGTATACCCGGTATACAAAAGAAATATGGCCACACCATAGCCAAAACCCTTATCAGCGAAGGATAATAAAAAATCTTCGATCATGGGTTAGGCTCCCAATATCGGATTAAGGCCGGGTCTATAAAGTCACCCGGAGCGGTTTGGAGTACTATTCCATTAGGCATATGAATAACGCCGCCTTTATCCTGTTTAATAGCTTCCGTTACTGGATTTGAAAACGAATTCACAATATCAGTAGCAAGCCAATTATCTGAATTAAAAGGATCTATAGGTTCCAAAACAGCCTCGAGGCCGCTGTCCTGATACCATTGATTAGCAGCGTTGGCCGCGTCAGCGCCTGACTGCCAGAATGCAGACCCGACACCATAAGAGCCGCCTATGACCGCGTTAGCCATCCCTGACGTAATAGCTTGCGCTGTCTCTCCGGCTGTTTCAGGAGTAAAAGCGGCGGCAACATTTGAAACGGTTTTTTGTAGGATATAATAAACCAGGGCTAACAATGCCAGGATCCCCAAGATAATATATAATATACCCTTATCACCCGGCTTAATTTGAATATCTCCGCTCATTTTCTCAGAGCTCGGATCAGGAAAATGATTATCAGGATTATTGCCACTATTGGGAGAAAAACAGTAGTTGGTATACTAGCTTTCAAGGTAGTGACCGCGTTCGTTATTGGGGTAGTTGCCGGAGTTGGAGTTGTTGGAGTTGTTGGAGTTGTTGGGATAAATTGACTATCCCAATCCACAACATCAATAATGTATCGCTGTCCATTGATTTCATATCCGGTAGGCCGACCATGAGTATCAAACGTCGTTGTCCCCGCTTGAAGCCATGTATGCATAGATGCAAGCATATCCGGGTCACTCTGTGATACATGAATTGGCGCTTTCCCGGCATTTCCAGCTATGTAGCTGCTCACTACTCCTGTTGCTATTTCTTTTGTTGAATTGCCCGCGAAATACGCTTGGACTGCCGCTACCGCTTCTTCTTGTGTGGTCATTTCTTCCCTCCGAAAATTTTGTACAGAAGATATATGGCAACGGGAATCAAAAATAATAACATATACATATTTGGGCCTTTCCTTTCTGGTTCGATAGTTGTCGTTGGATCTACCGTCTGTACTGCTGTATTCGCTCCGTTATAAGGTGTTGAGACGACAGATATCGGTATTTGTTGGACACCCACAAGCTGCGTCGGTGTGGCGTTTGAAATGTTCGTGACAACATAACCGCCAAGCGCTTCGACATATGACTGTAGTTGTGCCGAGGTTGAATTGCCAGGCACATCAACACTAGTACCGCTACTCGTCATGATTGTAATTGGCGGTAGTGCTGGTGGTGGTATATACGTGGCAGGTGCAGGAATTGGAGGTGGTATTGGCGCAACATAAGGATTTATGGTCGGGCTTGGGATTACTTTATAGTAATCAAATAGACTTGGGTCGGCCATAAATTCAGGGTCAGTTAATTTGTAATTCCAGTCGTCTTGTGATATGGCAATTTTGCCCGCTTCGCTTACGTATGGCATTATTACCCCTCCTTCGGTATGAATACGCCTGAAATTTCAATAACGGCGTCAGCAGTATCGGAGATGAAATAAAAGTCTTTCAAATTCAAATATGAGCCACGTGGTGCTTCAAATTCTTGATAAGCATTCGCGCCGACTAATGATGATTCTAATGATTTTTGTCCGCCCACTCTAATATAAGCGGCCGTACCCATTGATCGAACATTGACGCCGACATAATAAACTTGAATCTCTCCCGCGCCCATATCAGGTGCTGCAATTGATTTAAGAGTTGTTGCTGATGTGAGTGTATAAGGCTCAATCATATTTGTTTTTCTTGGAGTATTCCTATCAAAAATAGCCTCGGCCAAACGGCTTAATGCTGTTGCGATATCTACCATAATTTTACCCTCCGCTTAGTATCGGAAAAAAATAAAAACAGATAGCGTTTAAGCTAACTGTTTCAAAACAATTGATGAGCCCCCGGCTACATTGACAGGGCTTGGCATTCTGTTGTTCACCGTGTTGACCATGCCGCTATTGAGATATGCGACACCCGTATCTTTCGCAGATACACGAAGATTCAGTTGTGTGGTGTCTGTGCCTGCTGCGCTGAGAGCAATGTCTGCGATCTGCACAACATGTGCGGCTGACCCTGGTGCCTGTATGAAGTTATTTCCCGCGTTGTTGGTGAAAAGCGCGTACGCGTTGGCTACGTCTGTACAGGTGAAGGGCTGAACATTAACTTCGCCCGTGTTGAGATTTCTAAGGGTCATCACGCCCTTAAATGCTGCTGCTGCCATTGTTGTTTAATATCCTCCTTAATTTATGATCCATTGCCGAATATACCGCTGTTGGCTGCGGTTGTGGTTACTTTAGCTGTTACCGGGCTAACGGTATTCTTTGCTTTCTGGTATAGCCAATAGGCTACTCCAAGAACTGCCAGTGCGAAAACACAGGCAATTACATAACCTGCTGTTGGTTTTGGGTGTGTTAGATCAACACCGCTTTTTACGTCGTTTATAATACCCATAGTTTCAATCCTCTTTTGAAAGAGTGATGAGTATTATTGATAAAAACAAGTATATTTATATTACTAAATCAATACAAATAACTCCAGTACAATACTGTTACCAGATGCAATAAAAAAATGAGAAAAAAATCAGGAGGCTTGCCCAGGATCACCCGGATAGCAATTATATTCGCAATTTGGAAAAATACGGTTATCCAATTCTCGTTTTATACAGAAAATTCCTCGGTCTATCTGCTGATTTTCTTTTTTGATCCTGTATATCCTGCATGATGTTGTTTTTCCTATTATTCCAATTAAAAATCTGCATCGATATTCAACTTCTTCTATAAAATATGTGCAGCATCTACCGCACCTTTTACATTTCTTCATAATTTTTTCACCCCGGATATCGTCGAATTAACTAAGTCAACAGTTATGTATTCGCCCTTTAATTCAAGGCCCCTCAATGTGGTTTCAAATTCTGCATATTTGTCTTTTTCCTTGTAAATCCCGATCCATTGAGCGATATATTCAATATCGTCTATCAAATCGTTATGAAAAAGGATAAGATATGTGAACCGGGTTCTATATTGAGGCCTCACGCTTTTGGCTCTCTTACAACTTACCATCATGCCTATACCCCTGTTTCGGGCTGTGGTGACAAATTGCCGTATTGTCGGGGTATCTTCCGATAAATAATTATCGGCCTCTTCCATGACTGTGATGTTATTGCCTGCCTTATACGATTTTGTTAAGAAGGTCTCAACCTCCTTCACACTCCCGGTATTGTTTAACCATAGGTTTTGAGTGTCTTTAAACTCTAAGAAATCATTTCTATTGTAGTCAAAAATATAAGCCATACCGGGAGGCATTTTTTCAATACATCTTTTTATAAACCACGTTTTCCCGGCCTCGGCCTTACCTAAGCAACAAATGGCATCCTCTCTTTTAAATTTCATGCTGTCGGCCTGCCCTGCTCTTTAAGTTCTTCGGTTTCTTCCGGAGTTTTTTTGCTGAAGAAATTTTTTACTGCCCCTATGCATGTTGTGATCTTAGAGAGTATAACGATTAAAATGATTAGCAGTGAGAGCCATTTACTGTTAATTTTTCCGACTAAAATACTCAAGTGTCTAGCTAATAATTTGGCCTCATCATCATTTAAATTAAAATGATCGCATTTTATGCAATCCGCTCCCAATTTAAAAAGATAAACCGGGAGTTCTTTGGGTATTTGCTCCGGAGTTTTTGGTATGTCTACTAACCCGGCCTCAGCTCTAACCTGCTTATCAGCCTGTGATTTTTCAAGTTTGCTGATTGCCTGATCTCTCAAGGCCTCTTTATGACTGTCCTTCGGCTGATCTACGGGTTTTGAGGCCATAGGCTCAAATTCAATGTTATCTGATTCACTCATGGTTTTTTACTCCTTCGGCTGGATCTTGATGGTCCCTGTTTTGATGAGATAAATTCCAGCCCCAATCAGCCCCAATAGAACGATTAAGCCACAACTTAAGTAGTAAGTGAAGTGGGACCCGTCCTGGCTCTCCTCATCTTCCGGGATGATCTCTCCGGGTGTGGCCTTCTTTCCGGCTTTTCCTTCGGCTATTATTTTTTTCATATTTTCAGCCTGTTTTTTTCTCCTCTCCTCGCTCCAACCCTTCGATTCCTTCGGGATTCCTTCGGATTCCTTCGACTTCTCCTTCGGGATTCCTTCGGATTCCTTCGACTTCTCCTTCGGGGTTTCCTTCGGATCCTTCGGCTGATCCTTCGGCTGAGTCTTCGATTCCTTCGGCTGGTCCTTCGGGGTTCCTTCGGGTGTGTCTTCGCTCATATTCATAGAAGGACATAGAAAAAGAACAAAATAAGGACACGTTTTTCAGTACAGAACTGGATTGATTCCGACCTTATTTCCGTTACGCAAAAGGTATGTTCAAATTATAGTCGGAGCACGTCTAGCAAAAAAAAGCAAAATGCTAGCTCAAATTTAGCATCTAAAGGAGAGATAACTTTTTCATATCCCAAATCAATAATTCATTGGAAACGCCCCCGACGGGAATTGAACCCGTGAAGTCTAACTTAGCAGGAAAGAACCATGTCCACTAGGATACGGGGGCACATCCTTTTTACTTCACTCGAGTGAGTGTGACTTGTCCCTCTACCAGATTCACATCAAAAATGGACTTTTCATTTATTCCTGCTTTTTTGCAAATCTCCTTGGGAATGTTTAGACTTAAGCTATGCCCTCCGATTTTGTAAACCTTTCTTTCTGTCATATTATTACCAAAATCAAGATGCGCTTAACTGGTTATAAAGTTAATTAAAACAGTACAGAACTGGATTGATTCCGAATTTATTTCCGTTACGCAAAAGGTATGTTCAAATCGGGATTTGAGCATCCATCTTCTATCGGCCTCCGGGACACAGTTGCTTTCATGTGTGAAGAATCGAATAAAAAACTTCACATTTCATGGCAGCCTCATGCCCTGGGTTTCAAAGACTTTGCCTACGTTCCCATTCGATAGAATCATCAGAAATTAACTTGATTTCTTCTTTTAACATTTCTTTTCTTACCTGAACAGCCTTACTAGGGTTATATGCAAGTTCTCGAAATTCCCAGGATTCTATGCTTTCCGGAAGTTGTGGAACTGCTCCTCGACTGGATGACCATTGACGCATGTTTGTATAGTGTAAAAATGCCTCAAGCATGTCGTTAGACTCACCGCCCCAGGATTTAGCCACATGCTTAGTTATGTAATCGGATACTTCGTTTACAGGTGCTTTATTTACCCATGTGCCTATGTTATGATCGCCGGTAATGAGGCCGTATTTTTTCCAGAGATCATTTATATCTTTTTGCGGGAATAGGTAATCTGTGATAGTGTCATATGTTCTTGTTTTTCTATTGTATTTATGCAGTTCGATTTCTCTGGTAAGACCGGCGCCATAAAGACCTATATGGACATGGAGAAGGCCGGATTCTGTGAGCTCACAAGCGCGCAGATAGAAAGATGCCTTTTTTTTTCCAGCATCCCTAAGACGCTTATTCATGAAATCCATAAAACTTTCTAAACACCGTTTCCAGGCTTCACCCACTTCATCCAGGTTTTTAAACTTCTTTGGATCGGTTGATAACGTGATTTGCAGGCAGTGCCGGAAACCGCCCCGCTGCATTTTCTCGCTGAATTGTTGCATTCTCCAGGCCATTTCCTTTTTATAACCCTTAGAAAAACGAGTTTGGCATTGTGTTATTATGCCTTTTTTGTCGCTGGAGTTCTTGTTTTGAAGAGCTATGAAACATCTTTCCATGGCATCTTGCCAATTGTCACATTCTTCCAGAATAAAAGGCCATTCAGTTTCAAAATACCGTTTGGTCTTTTCCAGATGGTCCCCGAAAAGGTGTTTTTTCTTAAAACCCTGTTTAAGGCTCTGTTTTGAAATTGGAGGCTTTGTTTCGATTGGTCGGAGTTGTTCATCTCGTCTCTCAAGAGAAGGTAAAAAACTTTTCACGGTCTCGTTACCGTTGCTCTTTACTGTTATATCATCAGGAAGCGAAGACTCTTTGTACTTTTCCCGTATAACTGTCTTAGAAATATTTAATAGTTTGTCAGATGTGTTGAGAATTTTGTCAGCTGTTGAAGAAATTTCTAACGATTTAACAGAAGATTCGATAAAATCCTTGTTAAATATTTTACCTGTTTTGTCTGATTCCCTCCAAGCCTTGATCCATTCCTCAGTAGAAGAAGATGAAAAGATCATAGTCTCACCTTCACGCAGTCACTACAACGAAGGCAGGGAGACCCCGCACCCCCCACGATCTCAAGAGGGCTTCTATCCGTGGCCATCTCAATCACCGCCCATATTGCGCTTATGAGAGTTTGCCAGGACTTTTTGCCGAAGATCCTTGTATCTCTTCATATCTCCAGCTGGAAAATATCGGTCCTTCAAATATCGCAGATCATCCCCGGAGAGATCCAACATACTGCACCGATGACAAATTACGGTCCGGTTAATCTTCCCATCCTGATATGTCTCTTCTTGATTTTCAGAAAGGATCCAAAAAAAAGATTCACCTTTTTTTGTAGAATAAGAAATAATAAGGTTTCGCTGTCTCTTTGTTCCGCAGATATGACAAACCGGTTTTGCTGGTTTTGGGGTCCCTTCCCCTGGGCAATAATGATCTTCTTTACCTGCAGTAGTAAAGAAACACAGTCCGCAACTTAAACAGCGAAACATTGAGTTGCTGCAATATTGTTTTGGATTCCACTACGAACGAAAAATAATTGACTAAATTGATAGATACATCCCATTATTATTACCTTTGTGTCCCTCAACCCGCCTCCTTCAAAAAGGCTAGAATTGACATTCCTAAGGTATGTTGATATTGAATATAAAATTATTCCTGCATTATTTATTCGTGAACTAACGAACAGTCGTTATCATTATAAGGATGAGAACAATAAGCTGAGGCATAATTTTATATATTCTTGCATCGTTATTGATTATGGAGATCCCAGGCACTTCAAATGCTTATCATCCCCGGGTCAATCACATTACCTTTGTGTCCCTGGGGATTTGGGACCCACAAACAAAAGACCAATGGGGTCTGAAATCCCCATCGGAGCACTTAACTACAAGTTCAATTCACTCATTTTTCGGGATTATTTCGTACAGAATCAATGAATCGTTTAGATTCCTGATTACTTCGTATGAAAATACGAAATTTTTCATACAGTATCTATGAATCTGGAATATTCATGATTACTTTCACTCTGCTCTCACAGGGCTTAAGAGATTTAGAAACAAGAGTGATATGAAATGTTATAAAACCATGAAAAAAGTCTTAAAGCCACTGAAGAGAGGATAAGAGACTCAAATATCAGCAAAGCGAATAAAGAACTTATTTTCGAGTTTGAGAGTTCTTGTTTTGCAGAGGGGCTCAGCATAGCAAGGATTTTAAAACATCTGACAGAACTCAAATTACTGGCAGATATGGCTGGGGACGATTTTAAAAATATAAACCGTCAAAGTATGATGAAGCTTGTCGAGCACGTTGAACGACTGAAACGAGCTGAAATAACGAAACAGGATTACAAGAAGTTGATAAGAAAATTCTTCAAATGGATGGACAGAGGAGATCTGGTTGATCGGATAAAAATATCGAGAAAAGACTCAAGAAAGTTTCCTGAAGATATGCTAAGCGAAGAAGAGATCGAGAAAATGATCAATGCCTGTGAACATCCCAGAGACAAAGCGCTAATATCCAGCCTTTATGAGCGCGGCGCCAGGATAAGTGAAATTGGGAATCTTAAGATCAAGCATGTGAAGTTTGATCAGTATGGAGCCGTTCTTATAGTGGACGGCAAGACGGGCATGCGAAGAGTAAGGATAATTTTTTCATCACCTTACCTCGCTACCTGGCTTGAGAACCATCCCTTCCGGGATAATCCAGAGGCTTTTGGATGGGTCGGTATAGGTACAGTTGGCAGGAATGTGCCATTGCAATATGGTGCTATCAGAATGCATTTTAAAAGGATAGCGGTAAAAGCAGGAATTAAGAAAAGAATCCACCCTCACTTATTCAGGCACAGCAGAAGCACTCACTTAGCAAAGCATTTTACAGAAGCTCAGATGAAGCAGTACTTGGGATGGGTTCAGGGCAGCAGTATGGCTGCTATATATGTCCACCTCTCAGGCAGAGATGTTGATGATGCACTTCTAAAGATGCATGGGATAGTCACCGATGAAAAAAAAGGATGCTCAAATGAGCCCAAAGAAATGCACCCGATGCAGTGTAATGAATTCTCCCACAACAAAATTCTGTTCCAAGTGCGGCATGGCCCTTGACATCAAAGCTGCTTTAGAAATAGAAGAGAAAAGTTCCGAGACTACGATGGACTTTATGCAGGCTGCAAGGAATGATCCAAAGATTATGGATTTTATGAAGCTTTTTATGCAATCGGCACCGGCCAAAGCATAGTCCTCTTCTCTTTTTTTCATTCCTCTGACATATTTCTGGACCATTATGTATTAATTGTATCCCCCATATACTTGAGTTGACTACATAGCTCACTATGTAGAAAAAATATTTAAGCTTTTAAGTTAGTAGTTGGTTACATCATACACAACAACAAAACGAGATGAAAAAGTATGCAACAAATGAGTATTCAAAAAAATCAGAAAACAAATTCGACATACATACATATTCCACACTGGATAACCAACGAATTGGGACTGATAAAAGGTGAAGAATTCTGGATGAAACTCGAAAGTAAGAGGATCATCATACAGAGAGAAAAACCAGATATTGTTTCTGAGAAAGGGGATAGAAGCATGAAATTGTCTGAAAATACACCGGACGCTTAGAAGGAAGGGGAATAGAATGACAAAACAATTAACTGAGCGGACGCTTTCGAATATCTCTCCTTCGCCGTGTTTAAACCTTACGTTTGCTGAACATCCTGAAGATCAGATACTGCACATCGTCCAGCAAAAAGAACAGGTGTTCTGGACAGACCTGCCTAAAAACTTGAAGCGAACATGCAGGTGGACAATAAATTTCGAGAAACAGGAATTGATCGAACGAGTGAAAGTGAAAGGAAGAAATGGCGTCAACAGACTACTGCTTAGAACTGTAATGCATGATGCCCTTCCAGGGGGGATTAAATGTACCAGATAACCGAACTCCCGGCATGGGATTCTAAAGGTGAACCCAAACTTCTGTCCACTAAATGCACCTCTGTGCGGTTATTTGAGGAGAAGGAACGGCTGAGGATAACTTCCAATTATCCAACTGGCAATAATATCAGTCTTTACCTCTCGATCCGCGCTTTCAATGAGTTCTTCGAGAAGCTGCCAATGAAGTTCAGGTCATCATCAATAGAAGGGCTTGTTCCAACCAAGCCCAAACTGCTCATTGCGTTCTTGACCGCTGATAAACGATACGGATGCTGCATAATGAGACGCGGTGGATACACATACGTCTTGAAGCCAGAGCATCCGCAGCATGTCAGATGTGTCTTGACAAGAGTTTCAGGAGCCGATGGATGCTATAATATCCAGTGAGGTTCATGGATTTACTAAACACGATATCTCAGTTTTCTTTCACAGATTGGCTCTTATGGGGTTTGACAATTCTATCTCTGATAGGAACGGTGATGAATGTCAGGAAGATGCACTACTGCTTCTATATCTGGTCATTACCAACACAATATGGTCCATATACGATTATAGTGTACAAGAATACCAGCAAACATCGCTGTTCTTCATTTATTTCATTCTGGCACTGTGGGGCATCTATGAATGGAGGACCAGGAAAATGTTCTGGTAAAAGAGGGAATCAATGACGGGAACAAATGATAAAAGGGTCAAACGCCGCAACGCAGATGAGACCTGCATCAGGGCGTTTGTAAGTTCCAGCGACAGGATATACAGCCTCGTTGAGGAACTTGGGGGTCGCTTTCAGACAAAAAGCTCCTGCACACCATGTCAGGATTTTACGCGGCTCGAAGGGAACGCACCCCAATTCGATCCATGTGGTTGAGATGTTAGTCCGGGTATGGGATACATTAGCGCTGGATAAGGAATGGAAGGACAGGTACTGTCCGACTACGCTGATGACTATATCGAGCAAATCAAGGAAAAGAAACCTGAGTTGGTAATTCGAGACAGGCAAATACGTGCTCCAGCTGCGCATGTGGAAACAGAGGCAAAAGAACTGTAGAGAATAGGTATGGCTTCAGTAGGTAAGCGGCAGGAGAAACAGGCAAGAGAGACCATGAAGCTTCGTGAGAAAGATTCAAAGAAACAGGATAAGGACAGAGAAAATTACAGGAAGCTCCAGGAAGATGGAGTACTCTTTTCCGAGAAGCTGTTCACCATGCGCGGGAAGTCGATGAGGTTTGAGGATGTCCCGTATGTGAAGCAGGTCTTTCATGATAATGCCAGGATAGTCGTGCTCCTCTGGGCAAGGAGCATGACCAAGACAACAAGCATAGCAAGTATTCTCACACACAAACTCATCACCAATGCCTATTCAGGAGCGATGGTCGCCGCGCCACGTGATAAGCAGGCTTGGCGCGTTACGAAAGAGCATATCCGTCCCAGGTTCACAGAGAGCAGGGATAAGATACTGCTGCCGTTAATTTCCCAGGGCAAGAATACAGAGTCCGAGATCGATATTGCCAATGGCTCAAAGTATCTCGCAAGCGGGGCATGGGTTACAGGTAACAGTTTGAGAGGACCTCACGTTAATTACGGATTCGCGGATGAGATGCAGGACTGGACAAGAGAAGCATTTGAAGTATTCAAGGAAGTCGTGAACCTCCCTCCTGCCCAGATATTCTGCGCAGGTACGCCAAAGGATAGGTTCTTTCTTTGAAGAGATATGGCTCTCAAGTGATAAGAAGGAGTGGAATGGGAAGGAATGGATATCTACAAATCCCAATGCAGATCCCCAGATAACAGGTGCCTTGGGGGCTGCATTGATTGTGTGAGAATTATTGCAACCCTACTTTGACAGTTAAAAAAATTCCACTCATCAAGTCTGTCTACTATTTTAGCAGGAAAACCAATATGACAGTTACAAATATTTAACTCTGTATCTTAACTTTTTGCTATATTATTCCTTGAT
>Ga0209540_10000906_pt1 | contig 23956 bp, 24 predicted proteins | sample BarGraIncu01121A_FD_184501 | JGI IMG/M metagenome (GOLD analysis project Ga0209540, IMG submission 184501) | Arctic peat soil microbial communities from Barrow, Alaska - Barrow Graham LP Incubations 011-21A (SPAdes) (version 2) | ecosystem: Environmental > Terrestrial > Soil > Wetlands > Peat... | reverse complement strand
CACCCACCCGCGGGGCAGGGGGAAGGTAGCGAGGAAACGCACCGCGGAGTGCGGCAGTTTCGTGCCGGTTTAGCGCATTGGTTCTTGCACCACCGCGTGGGCTCGGTTGCGCTGCACCGGCGGACGGCTCTCGTAAACTCGAGGCATGAGCCTGCTCATCCGCTCCTGGAACATCCACCACGGCATGACTTCCCCGCACGCGCGGCGGAACTATCTCGAGCAAGCCATACGCCTGATCTCGTCCGATCACCCCGACGCCGTCTGCCTGCAGGAGGTTCCCCTCTGGGGCCGTCGCCAGCTCGAGAACTGGAGCGATATGACGATGATCTGGCACAGCTCGCGCCGCGTCTGGTTCCCGCCCCGGCTCGGCGGTTGGATCACGCGCCTCGACCAGGGCTTCTTCCGCTCGGCGGTATCCGGCCAGGCCAACGCGATCCTGCTCGATCGCCGCTTGCAGCCGCTCGCGCGGCGCTGGACGGCGATTAGCCGCGGCCGGCGCGAGCGCCGTATCTGCCAGGCCGTGCGCCTGCAGGGGATGGTGATAACCAACCTGCATGCCTCCGGCGTGGCGGGCCATCCCGAGGTCGGCGCCGCCGAGATTCTGCGAGCGCTCACCCTCGCCGAGTCGCTCTCCCAGCCCGGAGACGTTCTCATCCTCGCCGGCGATTTCAACCTGCGCCCGAAGCAACTTCCCAACCTGCCCGGTTTCTCGCCGCCCGGCCCGGGCATCGACCACATCCTCGTCCGCGGCGCCGCGGCGGGCCCGCTCGAGGTCTGGCCCGAGGCGCACCGGGTAATCGAAGCGGGCCTTCTCTCCGACCATGCGCCGGTAGAGCTCCGAATCGGGTAGCGGCGGATATCTTCCAGACGATGGACTTCGCCCAAGCACGAGCTCAGTTCCCGGTACTCGAGCGTTTCGCCTACCTGAACGCCGGTACCTTCGGGCCGCTCGCCCGTTCGACAATCGAGGCGATGGAGACGAGGCAACGGCTTGATCTCGAGCGTGGGCGCTCGGGGCCGGACTTCTTCACTCAGGCGATGGCGTTACGCGACGAGCTGCGGGCGCGAATCGCGGCACTGGTGGACGCCGAGCCGGCGCAGGTCGCCCTCACCTGCTCGACCACCGACGGCTGCAACATCGTTCTGGCCGGGCTCGGCCTGCAGCCGGAGGACGAGGTCGTGACCACGGCCGACGAGCACTTCGGCCTGCTCGGGCCGCTGCACGCCTCAGGCGCCTGCATCGTCGTGGCGGAACCCGAGTCCGAGGCGATCATGGCCGCCGTCACGCCGCGCACGAAGCTGCTCGCGCTCTCGCAGGTGCTCTGGACGGATGGGCGCGTTCTTCCGGTAGCCGAGCTGAGGGAACGAAGCGGCCTGCCCGTGCTGGTGGACGGCGCCCAGGCCGTCGGCGCGATTCCTGTCGCTGCGGCCGGGGTCGATTTCCTCACCGTCTCGGCCCAGAAGTGGCTCTGCGGGCCCGACACGGTCGGCGCTCTCGTCGTGCGCGAGCCCGAGCGGCTGGGCGTGGCTCAACCGAGCTACTTCGCGCAGAAGAGCTTCGAGCCGGACGGCAGCTTCGAGCCGCGGCCCGGCGCCGCTCGCTTCGACTCGCAATGGATCGCGCCCGCCTCGCTCGGCGGTCTCCTCGCCGCGCTGGACGGGCGTCCCGACTGGGCCTTCGAGCACGCCGCCAAGATGAGCGAGCTCTGCCACAAGACGCTGGCCGAACGCTTCGAGGTCGTTTCTGCGCCCGGCCAGGGAACTCTCGTCAGCTGGAAGGCGGATGGTGATCCCACCGCGACGGTCAAGCGCCTGTTCGAGCGCGACGTCGTCGTGCGCGACATCCCGGGGCGGAATCTGATCCGAGCCTCCTGCGGCTGGTGGACGAGCGAGGGCGATATCAAGCGCCTGCTCGACGCGCTCGGCGAGAGTGGCTAGCGTCCGCGTTGCGAGACAAAAGCTGCGCTGAGCGGTATCGCGAGCGCGACGACGGCCAGGCCGAAGGCGAAGAAGGTCGGCTGTATCCAGCTCTGGTAGCCGATCAGAGCGACCTGCACGATGATCCAGAGCAGGAGGATCGAACCGACTGCTAGAGACGCTGGTCCGGCGAAGAGATTTCGTGACCAGACGGCGAGCGACGCAGCGGGCATGCTGCCCCTGACGACGACGAATAGGATCAGACTGGGGAAGAAGCAGTAGGAGAACGGGGTTCCGTCGAGCTATTCGCTCGGGAGGTCGAGGCCGCCGCCCATCATCCCGATCCCGCCGGCGAAGGCCCAGAACGCGACGAAGAGCTCGAGTGCGAGCAGCGCGCGCGTCGAGGTCGAGAGACGCGGGCGTGTCGAGGCGGGCACGGCTAGGCGGCGCCCGTTGCGGTGCGCAGTCCCAGCTCGGCGGCGATAGGCCTGAGCGACGCGATCACGAAAGCGATGTGCTCGTCCAGGTCGACGCCAAGCTCGTCGGCGCCCTGGTAGACCTCGGCGCGATTGACGCCGGCGGCAAACGAGGGCTGCTTCAACTTCTTACGCACTGACTTCGGCTCCAGCGTGTCGATGCCGTCGGGGCGCACGAGCCCGCAAGCGTGGACGAAGCCGGCCAGCTCGTCACAGGCGAAGATCGTCTTTTGCAGCGGGGTCTCTCGCGGGATGCCGGTGTGGACGGCGTGCGAGAGGATCGCCAGCACGATCTCCTCGGGATAGCCCTGCTCGCGCAGGATCGGAGCGCCTGCCTGGGGGTGCTGCTCGAGCGTGGGGTGGATCTCGTAGTCGAAGTCGTGCAAAAGCCCGGCGATGCCCCAAAGCTCTTCGTCCTCACCGAACTTACGCGCGTAGGCCCTGACGGCCGCTTCGACCGCGAGCGCGTGCCGCCGCAGCGGCTCGCTCTTGGTGTACTCGGTCAGCGTCGCCCAGGCCTGCTCGCGTGTCGGTGTCATCGATTGCAGCATAACGTGCTGTCCGCCTTCGTCTCCGCCGGCCATGTCCCGGTGCCATGTACCGGGGCGATTTGCCCGGTATCCGTCACGTCAGCTGTCCCGGCGAGCCGTGTCCGGGCGCCAACTCCCGGGACATGTCGGAATCGGGCAGGAGCGCGGAGAAGCCGCGAGCTAGTCGTTTCAGCCCGGGACTCCGGCTGATCCGCTAGCTACGATGAAATGCGTTCGCCCTGGCGGCGAGCTCCGAGATCATGACCGACGCTGCAGTCGCCGAAGCCCTACACCGCGAATCCTTCGTAATCGAAGGCGGTCACCCGCTTTCCGGCAGCGTTCAAGCTGCCGGGAACAAGAACGCGGCCCTGCCCATCCTGGCCGCCGCCCTGCTCAGCTCCGAGCCGGTGACATTGCACAACATTCCGCACATTCGCGACGTCGAGGCGATGGTCGAGCTGATCGCTCACACCGGCGCCGAGGCCACCTGGACGGGGACGAATGACGTGACCGTTCGCGCCGGCGAGATCGTCGAAACCGATCTCGATCCCGATCTGTGCCGCCGCCTCCGCGCCTCTTTCCTCCTCGCCGGGCCGCTTCTGGCGCGCGCCGGCGCGGTCAAGATCCCGCCCCCGGGCGGGGACGTCATCGGCCGCCGCCGCCTCGACACACACGTGAAGGCCTTTTCCGAGCTCGGCGTCGAGATCGAGGCCGGGCTCGACTATGCGATGAGTGCGCGCAAGCTGCGCGGCCGTCCGCTCTTCCTCGACGAGCCGAGCGTGATGGGAACCGAGAACGTGATCATGGCCGCCGTGCTGGCCGAGGGCGAGACGGTCATCGGTAACGCGGCCGGCGAGCCGCACGTCCAGGACCTGTGCCGCTTCCTCGTCTCGCTCGGAGCCGAGATCGAGGGCATCGGCTCGAACCTCCTGCGCATCCACGGCGTCCCTCGGCTCTCGGGCGGCGAGCATCGCATCTCGCCCGATCACATCGAGATCGCCAGCTTCATCGGGCTGGGAGCGGTCACCCGCGGCGAGCTGACCATCAAGGGCTGCAGCGGCGAGGATCTGCGTCCGATCCTGCCGCACCTGGAGCGGCTGGGCGTGCGGATCGAAGCCGACGACTGCACCGTACGGGTGCCCGACGGGCAAGAGCTCGTGATCCAGGACGATCTCGGCGGCGCGATCCCGAAGATCGAGGACGGGCCCTGGCCGCAGTTTCCCGCCGACCTGACCTCTATCGCCGTGGTCGTCGCCACGCAGGCCCGTGGCACGGTGCTGATCTTCGAGAAAATGTTTGAGAGCAGGCTCTTCTTCGTCGACAAGCTGGTCGGTATGGGAGCCCGGATCATCCTTTGCGATCCGCACCGCGCGGTCGTGACCGGCCCGGCTCCGCTCATCGGCGACCGCATGGAGAGCCCTGATATCCGCGCCGGCATGGCGATGCTGATTGCGAGCCTCTGCGCGGAGGGCGTTTCGACGATCGGCAACATCGGCCAGATCGACCGCGGCTACGAGCGCATCGACGAGCGCCTGCGCTCGCTCGGCGCCTCGATCGAGCGAATCTCCAGCTGAGCTAGACGCAGGATGAAGGCCGTCGAGCGCGCTCAATCGATGAAGGGTTTCGTTTTTGTTCGAGTTCGATAGGGTGCTGTCATGGCCTCGGACAAGACCGCCGCGACCCGTAGCACCGTCCGTCTGACGCCGCGCGGCGGCGGAGACGTTCATATCGAGACGGGCGTCCCGGTGCTCGACCGCCTGCTCGAGCAGGTCGCTCGCTACGGTCACTTCGACCTCACGCTGGCCGTCGCTTCCGACTCGGCCGAGGCGCAGATCGTCGCCTCCGGGCGAGCGCTTGGCACCGCGCTGGTCAAGCCACTCAGGGCCGCAGGCGCCAACGGGTACGGCGACGGCTACATCCCGTCGGCGGAGGCGCTCGCGCACGTCGCTCTCGACCTGAGCGACGATCCCTGCCTGGTCTCCAACTTCGATCTCTCGGCCGCCCACGTCGGCGGGCTCGCCGGCGACATGGCCGTTCGCTTCCTGCGCGAGCTGGCGCAAGCGGCTGGGATAGTGCTTCACGTTCGCCTCGTCGAGGGCGACGACACGGAGCACGTGCTGAGCGCCATCTTCAAGGCGCTTGGCGTGGCGCTTGGTACTGCCTGCAATGTGGCGACAGAGATGCCATGAGCGAGAAGCGGGTAGTTCGCAGCGAAGCGGCGCCGGCGCCCTTCCAGGGCGCTCCCTATAGCCAGGCGATCGCGGCCGGCGGGCTGGTCTTCGTTTCGGGGCAGCTCGGTCTCAAGCCAGGCGAGACGACGCTCGAGGGGAAGGGAATCGAAGCGCAGACCCGGCAGGTGCTCGAGAACATGAGGGTGATCCTCGAGCAGGCCGGTAGCGGGCTCGACCGGCTGCTCAAGACGACCGTCTTCCTGGCCGACTTGGCGGATTTCGCTGCGATGAACGGCGTCTATGCCGACTACGTCGGCGCTCGTCCGCCGGCGCGGGCGACCGTGCAGGTGGCGGCGCTTCCCTCTGGCGCTCTGGTCGAGATCGACGCAGTCGCCCTGGTCGAATAGGCCTCTTTCGAAAATGAGCGCTGAGGACGGGCCAGAAAACAAACCGCGCGAGGACGAGCGCTGGTTCACGAGGAGCGTCGCGGCGATCGGCGGCGCCAGCTTCTTCGCCGACCTCGGCTACGAGATGCCGACGTCGCTCCTGCCCAGCTTCCTGACCTCGACGCTGGGTGCGCCGGCCGCGGCGCTCGGTTTGATCGAGGGCTTCGCCGACGGGCTCGGCGGGGTATCGCGCCTTGCGGGCGGCGCCATCGCCGACGATCCCGCGCGCCGGCGCAAGGCCGCTGTCGGTGGTTACACGGCGACGGCTTTTCTGGGCGGCGCCATCGGCCTGGCCACGGCGGTATGGCAGGTCGGGGCGCTGCGCGTCTCGGCCTGGGTCGCGCGCGGCCTGCGCGCTCCCTCGCGCAGCGCGCTTCTGACCGAGGCCGTCTCGGAAGGCTCCTACGGGCGCGCCTTCGGCTACGAGCGGGCGATGGACAACCTGGGCGCGATCGGCGGTCCGCTGCTGGCGATCGGGCTCGTGGCGCTCGTCGGCGTTCGCAACGCGATCATGCTCAGCGTCATACCGGGGTTGCTGGCGGCGCTCGCAATCTTCATCGGCATTCGCGCCATTCCGAGGGCAAAGCGGATCGAGCGGCGCCCGCTCAGGCTGCGCGTGCGCCCGGTGCTGCACGGGCGCCTTGGGCGGCTTTTCCTGGCCGTCTCGGCCTTCGAGATAGGGAATGTGGCGGCGACTCTGCTCATCCTGCGCGCGACGGATCTGCTCCAGCCGGCGCACGGTCATGCCGCGGCGGTCAAGATCGCTCTAGGCCTGTATGCGGGCTACAACCTGGCCGGCGTCGTCGCCAGCTTTTTCGGCGGGCGCCTCGGTGACCGGCGCGGCATGATGCTCGTGTTCGGGCTGGGGGCGGCGGCATTTGCGGTCGCCTACGCGGGTCTGGCCGCGAGCGGCGCCTCGATCGTCCTGCTCGCCGTCTTCTTCTCCTTCGCCGGAGTCGGAATCGGCTTCGCCGAGACGGCCGAGGGTGCCGCGGTTGCCGGGCTCGCCCCGAGCGAGCTGGTCGGCTCGGCCTTCGGTCTACTGGCCGCCGTGCAGAGCTTCGGTAACTTCGCGGCCAGCGTCATCGCGGGCGCTCTCTGGACGCTCGTCTCGCCGCGTGCGGCCTTCGCCTATCTGGGCTTCTGGATGCTCGTCTCGCTTGTGGCGCTTGTCTTCGTCCGCACGCGCGATCGCGCCTGAGCTCGTCGGGCGAGTCGTTTCGCGGTCACAATGACGGTGTGGAGCCCGTGACGATCATCGCAACGCACACGAACACCGATTTCGACGCGCTCGCCTCGATGCTGGCCGCGCGGCGGCTCTACCCGGGCTCGCTGGTGGTCCTACAGCCGACGCTGGCCCGCAACGTGCGCGAGTTCGTGCGCCTCTACGCCGACGAGCTCGAGCTGGTCGAGGCGGGCGCGCTCGATCTCTCGCAGGTGCGCCGCCTGGTGGCGGTAGAGACGGTGCACGCCTCGCGCCTCGGCGATCTGGAGCCGCTGACACGTGACGAAGCCGTCGAGAAGATCGCCTTCGATCACCACGAGCGTGTGAGTCCCGACTGGGTGGAGCCCGAGAACCTCTACCTGACCGGGGAGGGAGCGTTGACGACGACGCTGGTCGGCATCCTCGCCGAGCGCGAGCTGAGCGTGAGCCCGCTCGAGGCCACCGCCTTTGCGCTCGGCATTCACGAAGACACCGGCTCGCTCAGCTTCGCCTCGACCACGCAGCGCGACGCCGAAGCGATCGCCTGGTGCCTACGCCACGGTGCGCGCCTGAAGGAGCTCGCTCACTTCCTTCGTCCCGCGCTGGGCGAGGAGGAGCGCGAGCTCCTGCGCACGCTCATGGAATCGACTCGTTCCGTGTGCGCTGCCGGGGTCGAGCTTCTGATCGCGAGCGCCAGCTGGCCGCACTATCTCGAGGACATCGCCCTGCTCGCACACAAGCTCGCCGACCTGACCGACTGCGACGCACTCGCCTGCCTGGTCGAGATGGAGGGCCGCGTGTTCGCCGTGTTGCGCAGCCGCGTGCCCGAGCTCGACGCCTCGCGGCTGGCTGCCGTGCTCGGCGGCGGCGGTCACCACGGAGCCGCCTCGGCCTCGGCCCGCCTTACGCTCGAGCAGGCCTCCCGGGCGATCGAACAGGGTCTTGCCTCCGCGCTCGAGCAGCCGCCCCTGGCGCGCGAGGTGATGTCGAAGCCGCCGCGCTTCGTCGAGCCCACGACCAGGGTCGCCGAGGCCATGGCCACCTGTCAGCGCTACCGCCAGTCGGGCGTCCTCGTGCTCGAGCAGGGTCACCTGCGCGGCGTCGTTCATCGCGAAGATCTGGACAAGGCTCTTGGCCACGGCCTCGATCAGGCGCCGGTCAAGGCGATCATGGCGCTGGAGGTCGCCTCCTGCGCTCCTGACACCACCCTTCCCGAGCTGCGGCGGATGCTGGTCGATTCGGCCGCCGGGCGGATCGCCGTGGTCGACAGCGACGAAGTCGTCGGCGTGGTCACGCGCGACGATCTGCTAGCGGCCTTCGATCTGCGCGAGGAGCCGACTCCCGCGCGTGGGCCCAACCTCGAGCACGAACTGGGGCAGCTGACGGCTCTGCGCCCTCTGCGCGAGGCCATCGCGACGACCGGAGGCGCCTACCAGGGCATCTACCTCGTGGGCGGATCGGTGCGCGACGTCCTCCTCGGGGTCAAGGGCTTCGACGTCGACATCGCTGTGGAAGGCGACGCGATCGGTCTGGCAAAGGAGCTGGGGCGGCTGCTGCACGGGCGCGTTCGCGTGCACGAGAAGTTCGGCACGGCGGTCGTGCTCTACGACGAAGCCGCTCGCGTCGACGTCGTCACAACCCGCACCGAGTTCTACGACGCGCCGGCGGCGCTGCCCTCGGTCGAGCACGCCGGTATCCGCGAGGATCTCTTCCGGCGCGACTTCACCGTCAACGCGATGGCGGTGTCGCTCAAGGCGGAAGACTTCGGACGCCTGGTCGACCCCTTCGGCGGGCGCCGCGACATCGCCGAGCGGCGCCTGCGCGTGCTGCACAACCTCTCTTTCGTCGACGACCCCACGCGCATCTTTCGCGCCGTTCGCTACGAGAGCCGGCTTGGCTTTCGCATGGACGAGCACGCCGCCCAGCTGGCTCGCAGCTGCGTCGAGATGGGGCTCTTCGACGATCTCTCCTCGGCGCGGCTGCGCGACGAGCTGGTTGCCATCCTCGACGAGCCGGACGCAGCGCGCTCGATACTGCGCCTGGCCGAGCTCGGCGTCGCCGCGGCCGTGCATCCGCATCTGGCCGCCGACGAGGAGGCGGCGGCGCTGGTCGAGCGCCTCATCCTCCTGCGCGAACGCTACGCCCCGGAGCTGCCGCGCTGGCGACTCGGGCTGGCCGTGCTCGCCCGCAATCTGGCGACCTATGAGCTCTACTCCTGGCTCGGGCGCCTGGGCCTGCGCCGCCGCGAAGTCGAGAAGATCGTGGCCGCCGTCGTATTCGCACCCCGCCTGGTCGAGCGCCTGCAGCGCGAGATCAGCCCGGCCGAGATAGTCGCGCTGGTCGAGCCGGTTGCTCCCGACGCGCCGCTCGTCGCGCTGGCGATGCACGACCTTCCGGCTCTCGAGGAGTACTTCGAGCGCCTGCGCGAGATCGAGCTCGAGATCGGCGGCAGCGATCTGGTCGAGCTCGGGCTCGAGCAGTCGCCGCGGGTGGGGGAGATTCTGGCCGAACTGCGGCGGCGCAAGCTGAACGGAGCGCTGTCTGGGCGCAAGGCCGAGCTCGAGGCGGCCAAAGAGCTGATCGACGAGGCCGTCCAGGCGTGAGGGGGTCTTACTACCGGTGGACGGCGCCCGGCCCGTACACGGTTGCCTTTTCCACCCGTCTCGGAGGCGTCAGCGAGGGTGCCTTCAGCTCGCTCAACTTGAGCGAGCTGGGCAGCGACGAGCCGGAGCGGGTGCGAGAGAATCGCGAGCGCCTCTGTCGCGCGCTGGAGATTGACCCGTCCCGCGCGACCATGGCTCAGCAACAACACGGTGCGGTGGCCAGGCGCGCCGAGGCGGTTGGCCTGCGCTCGCCCGGCGCCGACTTCCCCGAATGTGATGCCTTCTGGAGCGAGGAGCCGGGTCTTGGGATGATGCTCGTCACGGCCGATTGCCTCCCGATCGCGATCGCCCGCGCTGGTGGCGAGCGGCCGGGCCTGGCTCTGGTGCACGCCGGCTGGCGCGGGCTGCTCGGGGGCGTGATCGAGTCGGTCTCGCGGGCTCTCGGCCCGGGCCGGACGAAGGCCGCGATCGGGCCCGCGATCGGGCCGTGTTGCTTCGAGGTCTCGGACGAGCTGGCGGCGAGCTTCCGCCGGCGCTTCGGCCGCCAGGTGGCCAGTGGGCGCAAGGTCAACCTCTGGCTGGCGGCCGAGAAAGCGCTGGCCGCCGCCGGTTGCAGCGGCGCCGAGCGAATCGAGCTCTGCACGTCCTGTCATCCGGAGCTCTTCTTCTCGTACCGGCGCGACCAGGGCCAGACAGGGCGCCAGGGGGTCATAGGTGCGATCGACTGAGGAGATCCGCGAGCGCTACGAGCGCATCCAAGGTACCGTCGGGCCGGACGTCACGGTTGTTGCCGCGACCAAGTACGTCTCGCTGGAGGAGATGGGCGCCCTGGCGGAGGCGGGCATCGGGGTGGTGGGGGAAAACCGTGCGCAGGCGCTGGCGGCGAAACAGGCGGAGTACGGCGCAGCCTTCCACTGGCACTTCATCGGCCACCTGCAAAGTCGCAAGGCTCCGCTCGTGAGCGAGCTGTGCGAGCTCTGCCACTCGCTGGCGAGCGAGTCGGCGGCCCGGCAGCTGGGCATTCCGGCGCTGGTGGAGGTCAATCTCGCCGGCGAAGAGACGAAATCCGGCATCGCCCCCGAAAAGCTCGAGGACTTCCTCGCCTTCTGCGAGCAGGTCGGCGTCGATGTCCGCGGATTGATGACCATGCCGCCGCTCAGCGGCGATGCCGAGGCCTCGCGACCCTACTTCCGGCGCCTGCGCGAACTGTCCGAACGCTTCTCCCTCAGGCAGCTTTCGATGGGCACCAGCCAGGACTATCTCGTCGCCGCCGAAGAGGGCGCCACCTACATCCGAGTCGGCAGCGTGCTCTGGAGTTAGCGCTCCTGGAGACGGCGTGCGAAACGGCGCTCGGAGATAGAAGCGCTGGGCGGTGGCAATCAGTGCGTTGGCGAGGAACAGGCCTAGAGCGCTACTTGCTCGGCCTCTTCGGCTCCGTGGTACGGGCAAAAGCGCGATCCGATCATGGCCGAGCGGCGGCAAGGACGACCGTAGATCGTCTCACCCTGGCAGCGCCGGGCCTTGTTCGCGGCGAGCAGCTTGTTCGCCGCGGCTCGCGATCGGGGCTGGTAGTCGTAGCGCTGAAAGAGCCGGTACAACGCCACGGTGGCCGAGTGAGCGCTCGAGTAGCCCCACTGCTTGTAGCCGCGGCGCGCTATCTCCGGGATGCTCAGCCGAGCGCGCTCATGCAATAGGTGAGCAGCCCGAAGCTGTTCGGGGGAAAGCAGGGCGTGAGTAGGCCCTCGTCGTCGCTTCCAGCGCTCTGAGCTCATTCGTCTAGAGCGCTGAAGCGGGCGGACTGCGGCGGCCTCTTCCGTCCGTCTTTTCGGGATTGCGGCGGCTCATCTCGATCTTGACAGGAGGGAACTTTCTCACAGTGTTGCCAATAAGTCAACCTCCTTCCGAACGCCCTTCCTCCGATGTCAACCGCGGCGCGGGTTACAATCGGGCCATATGGGGTTCGCGGACGTCTGGAACCGGACGCTCGTCTATTTCGGCATAGCCGAAGAGGAAGACTGGGACGAGGACGGTTACGTCACCGAGGAGGCTGAGCGCACTTACAGCGAGCGGCCAAATGTGAGACGGCTGACGCCGCGTCGTCGCGCTGCCGCGCCGGATGACTGGAGCGAGCCCGAGAGCCCGCGTCAGCGTGGCGTGGCGCTGCGCCCGGCAACCCGCCTGCGCGGTGTTGAGGCACCCATGGCGGTTCCCGACGACGGAATTTCGCCGGCCCGGGTTCATCTCGTCATCCCGCGTGGCTTCAATGACGCCCAGCAGATCGCCGATCACTTCAAGCAGGGCATTCCCGTGATCCTCAATCTGCAGGGCGTCGACAGCGAGCTCTCCAAGAGGTTGGTCGACTTTGCCAGCGGGCTCACCTATGCGCTCGACGGCGGAATGCAGAGAGTCGCCGACAAGGTCTTCCTGCTCACACCGCAGCACGTAGAGGTCTCGGCCGAGGAACGCGCCCGCATGATCGAGCGCGGCTTCTTCAACCAGGCCTGAACCGCGTAGGTGAATCGCGCGTAGGGCGTAGGAACGAGCGCGAGCGGCACGAATTGACGCATTGTGGGCAGTGAGGCCAGCTTGACGATGCTCTGTTCAGTCACCGCTCAGGTGATGGCGTTGGTGAACGTCTTCGTGTCCGTCTATTCGCTGATCATCTTCCTCTACGTTCTCAGTTCCTGGATCCCGTTGCCCTACAACCGCAACCTGAATCGCGTTCGCCGCTTTCTCTCCGACGCTTGCGACCCTTATCTCCGGCTTTTTCGGCGCGTGCTGCCGTCTCTTGGAGGAATCGATCTATCTCCAATCGTCGCCGTGCTGGTGCTCTGGCTGGGTGATCGGTTGATTTTCGAAGTGCTTTCGCAGCTCTGACAAGGAGGCATTCCAATGGCACTTACGCCCGTAGAGATAAGGCACATCCGCCTCCGCAAGGCGTTTTTCGGTTACCAGATCAGGCAAACCGACGAGCTGCTCGCCGGCATCGTCGACAGCTTCGAGGACGTCTGGCGCGATCGCGCCGATCTTGCCGACAAGATCGAGCAACTGGGGGCGGAGCTGGTTCGCTACCGCGAGCTCGAGCAGCTTTTGCGTACGACTCTGATCTCGGCCGAGCGCGCCTCGCAGCAGATGACCGATCAAACGCGCCGCGAGACCGAGTCGGTGCTGAGCGAGGCCCGCGCAGAGGCGCGTGAGATCTTGCGCGAGGCGATGGGCGAGCGCGAGCGCCTGAACGTCGAGATCAACCGGATTCGGGCCCAGCTGGCCGCCGTGCTGGCGACGATCGGCGACGAGGCGCCCGGTGGCGAGCCCGACTCGAAGGAGTCGACGCTCGAGACACCGCCAGCGCAACCACCCGCGGCTGCGCTGGCCGCTCAGGCGGCTCCGCCGCCGGTAGCGCCCCTCGCTCCACCCAGCCAGACCTTGGCCCCTGCGCCCTCGCCGCCTCCGATGGCTCAGCCGCCGGCACCGCGCCCGACCGCGAATCCCGGCGAGCCCACCGGCGGGCAGGCGATGGCCGCGGTGGTCGCAAACGCAGCTGGTTGGCCCGTACCGAGGAGCTGAGGGTTAGGCCTCGGCGAGACCGATGGCGCCGGCCTCGCCGGCGACGTGCAGCTGCGGAACGCGGTTCTTAGCGTCACTGGCGCGGAGTTGCGCATCGAGCGGAACGAACACCTCCGGGTCGCGCTCCATGGCGCTGAGCAGAGCGTCGACCACGTCCGGCCGGAACTGCGTCCCGCTGCATCTCTTGACCTCGACGAGCGCCTCCTCGACGCTGAGCATCGCCTTGTAAGGGCGATTGGTCGTCATCGCATCCCAGGAATCGGCCACTCCAACGATCGAAGCTTCGATGGGAATGGTCTCGCCCTCGAGGCCCGCGGGGTAGCCGGCACCGCTCCAGTGCTCGTGGTGGTAGCGGATGATCGAAACCACGGGGCGCAGCGGCCCGAAACGATCGACGATTCGAGCTCCATCGTTGCAGTGGCGCTTGATCACCTCGAACTCCTGACGGGTGAGGCGCGCCGGCTTGAGCAGGATGGCATCGGGTACGGCCAGCTTGCCGATGTCGTGGAAGAGCGCGCCGAGCCGGAGCAGCTCGAGTCGCGCCGGGTCGAACTGGAGCTCGCGGCCGATACGCACTGCAATCTCTTCCACGCGCTGAGAGTGACCGGCCGTCGAAGGATCCTTGGCGTCGACAGCGGCGTTCAAGCTCTCGAACGCCTCGAACGAGCTTCGCTTCAGGCGCCGGTACGCATCCCGCAGCGCCTCGGATTGCTGCTCGAGCTCTCTCCTGCGCCCTCGCAGAACGCGCGAGGTGCTGCGCACGAGCAGCGCCAGCATCGCAAAAAGCAGCAGAAAGACGAGCGCTACCGCGAGCCAGATGCTGCGGACATGCGATCCCGCGCCAGAGCTCGCGGCGATCGGACGGGACAGGACGAGCAGCTGCCCCTGCTGGCCGGTCTGCGCGCGAAGCGACTTCCGGTAGACGATCTGATCGCGCCCGGGAGCCAGCGAGGAGGCCTGTCCGCCGCTAACGACTTCGACCTCGGCGACGTTGGGATTGTGGCGCAGCTGCTTGCTGATCGTCGCGGCGGCGGCTGGTTTCGTGAGCAGGTCGCCGACGCGACCGGAGGCCAGGACGACGCTGGCGGCATTGCTCAGGTCGTCGCGGACATCCGAGCTGGCCTGCTTGTGTACGACGGCGCTCAGAAGAAGTGAGAGCGTGACCGCGGAGGCAATCAAGACCACTCCGGTGAGGAGCAGGAGTAGGTGCATCAGCGCGATCGAGCGATCGCCCATGCGAAAGCGTGTGCTTGAAGTCGCCATGCTGCTCAGAGAGTGAAGCCGCAGTTTCTTGCGCCAAAAGGCGATATAGGTTAGGCAACCGAGCGGCTGGCGTCCAGCGAGAACTGATCGCGGCAGCGGCTCGTCCGGGCTCCTACGGTGCGCGTTCCGGTTGTACTTGGAAGCTCGTTTCCGTATCCGGCACCTGGACGGGTCATCTGAAGACGTCGCGCTGAGCTGCCTGCTCGTTGCGCTTATCCGGCGCAGCGGACATGTTCCCGTGCCCGGCGCCGGGGCAGGTCCGGGCGAGGCGGTGGTGTCGAGACGTGGCACGCCTCGGATCGGCAGACGGGCGGGTGTTGAGCGGATTTCGAGCTCGGTGTGGCGGTCGCGGACTGCGTAGGTTGCCGTCGTCAGTCGAGTCGAGCTCTAAGATCCGGCCATGGACCTCGACGTTGTGTTTCTCGGTACTGCGGGCTCGATGCCCACGGCCAGGCGCTCCCCGACCGCGCTTGTCGTGCGCCGGGGCGGTGAGCGGCTGCTTTTCGATTGTGGCGAGGGCAGCCAGCGCCAGTTTCTGCGCTCGACGCTTGGGCTGGTCGATCTGAGCGAGATCTTCCTGACCCACTATCACGCCGATCACTACCTGGGCCTGCCCGGAATGCTCAAGACGTTTTCCTTGCGCGGGCGCGAGCTACGGCTCACGGTCTTCGGCCCGCCCGGTCTGAACGATCTCTTCGCCAGCCTGCGCCGAATCTTCGGTCGCCTCACTTTCGACCTCGATCTGGTGGAGTTACAGCCCGGAACAGCACTCGAGCGAGACGGTTATCTGCTCGAGACCTTCCCCGTAGAGCACGGCGTCTCTTCGCTGGGTTACGCGCTCGTGGAGCTGCCCAGGCCCGGTCGGTTCGATGTCCAGGGTGCCGACCGGCTGGCTGTTCCGCCCGGGCCCGAGCGCGGCGCCCTACAGCGAGGCGAGCCGGTTTCACTTGCCGACGGCAGCGTGGTTCGGCCCGAGCAGGTGCTTGGGCCGGCGCGACCAGGGCGCAAGCTCGTGATCTCGGGGGACACCACGCCCAGCCGTGCCGTGGTCGAAGCGGCGGCGGATGCCGATCTGCTCATCCACGAGGCCACCTTCTGCGAGGACGAAAGCGAGCGTGCCGAGGAAACCCGCCACTCGACGGCTGCGCAGGCGGCGCAAGTCGCGCTGGTCGCTCGCGTCAAGATGCTCGCGCTTACTCACATCTCGACTCGCTACTTCGGGCCGGAGGTGCTGCGCGAAGCCCGTGAGCTCTTCGCCGCGACGGTCGCGCCGAGGGACTTCGATATCATCGAACTGCCCTTCCAGGAGCGAGGCGAGCCTCGATTGATCAAAGGTGGGGCGCTTCCCGCTCAGGGGGGCGAAACTGGGGCCGAGCCGGCCGTTCGCACTGCCGGGGGCGAGGAGAAGAGCGAATGACGAGATTGGTGCAGGTGGCCGTTGCCGCAAACGCCGCCGAGGCGGAAGAGATCGAGTCGATCCTGCAAGCGGCCGGTATCGAGTACGAGCTCGAGTGCGCGGTAGAGACCGATCCCAGCACCAACGAAGATGCCCCGCAAAAGGTGCTGGTGCCCGAGGGCCGGATGGAGGACGCGCTCGAGGCGATCGAGGCGATGAGCGAGCCCGACGACCTGGTCTCGGACGCCTGAGCCGGCTTTCGGCTCCGCGAGCGGCGAGCACCGCTAGCATCGAGACATGCGCTGGAAACTAGGCGTCGCGGCCCTCGCCAGCTCCTGGGGCTTCATCTGGATCATCGCCGACCACCTCAGCCTCGGGGCGATCTCGATCGTGTTCTGGCGCATCGGTCTGAGCGTGCTGGTGCTCGGAATCGGCGCGGTAGCGAGTGGACGACGCGACCTGCTGCGGCTAGGCAAGACTGGACGCTGGACGCTGCTGCTCGGGCCGGGGCTGGCGCTCATCTGGTTCTGTGGTATCGAGACGATGAAGCTCTCCTCGGTCGCCGTGGGCGTTCTCACCGCCTACACCTCGCCGATCTTCCTGGCTCTCTTAGCCCCGCTCTTTTTGCCCGAGCGATTGAGCCGCGCCGTTTTGATCTTTCTGCCGATCGCGCTCGGCGGCCTCGCCCTGATCGCCTTAGGAGGCGAAGGCGGCGCTCACGTCAGGCCGCTCGCGATCGTGGTCGGCGTTGGTGGAGCCGTAGTGCTGGCGTTTCTCGTGATCATTCAGAAGCACATCGTGCGCGAGGTCAACCCGATCGGGCTCTCTTTCTGGATCGACGTTTTTGCGCTGATCTCGCTTGCTGCGGTGCTTCCCTTCGCCGGTCGCGTGATGCCGAGCGGCAGCGAGCTCGGGTTCCTGGCGATAATGGGCGTGATCTTCACCGCCATCTCCGGCCTCATCTGGTTGACGCTTCTGCGTCACGTGACGGCGCAGGCGATGGGTTTTCTCTCCTATTTGGAGCCCGTCTCGGCATCGTTTCTGGCCTGGTTACTGCTGGGGCAGAGGCTCGGGCTCGCGGTCGCCGCCGGAGGAGCGCTGGTACTGGCTGCAGGGCTGATAGTGATCTTGGCCGAGCCGGCAGAGAGCGCCGTCGGGGAAGTGGCGGGGCTGCCACAGAGCGGCGAGCGGCCGCCCGTGCCGGCCGGGGCGGTTGAGGACTAGCTATCGTAGCCGCCATGTCTAAAGCAACCATGAATACATCAGAAGGCCCGATCGAGATCGAGTTTTTCGATGCCGACGCGCCCAAGACCGTCGCGAACTTTCGCAAGCTCGCCGAAGACGGCTTTTATGACGGCCTCACTTTCCATCGGATCATCAAGGATTTCATGATTCAGGGTGGCTGCCCGAACGGCACCGGCACGGGCGGCCCCGGCTACAAGTTCGAGGACGAGTTCAACCAGCACAAGGTCGTTCGCGGCGCACTCGCGATGGCCAACGCCGGCCCGAATACCAACGGCTCGCAGTTCTTCATCGTCACGATTCCCGCCGCGGGGTGGCTCGACGGCAAGCACACCGTGTTTGGCCAGGTCACCTCCGGCATGGACACGGTGGACAAGATCGAGGGCAGCGAGACCGATCGTCGCGATGCGCCGCTCGAGCCCGTCCTGGTCGAGAGCATCTCGATCAGCGAGTAACGGCGTTCGACGCGTTCGGTTTGAAGCGAAGGCCCGCTTGCCCGAACCTACGACTTCGGCCCGCCGGGCGTCCTCTCGCGAGTGCGCTATCGTTTTCGGCGCGCGGACGTAGCTCAGCTGGCAGAGCATCGGCTTCCCAAGCCGGAGGTCGCGGGTTCGATCCCCGTCGTCCGCTTGAGCCCCTTGGCGGAAGAAACGCGCCCGCCGAACTTTTGGCGACGTAGCGGCTTTATCTCGAGCGAGCCAGCGCGCCAGCAGTGGCGAGATCTCATGCCGAGCGGCGTCGGATGCGTCCTTGAAGAGCCGTTCAGGCGTAATCGGTTTGGTACCAGTCGACTCAACAGGAGGTAATAGCGCTCTCGCTATAGAGCCCCGGCTACGCCCGGAAAATCCCGGAAAATGCGACCAAATCGTACGTTTTGGGCGATGTCTAGGCCCACTGGTGCGAGCTAGAATCCTGAAAGGAACCTTAATTTACGTCGGGGGGAGTCCTCTATGCCGCTGGTGGACGCTGTATCTGATCAGAAGGTCGACTACATCTGTGCCGGGTGTGGTTACGGCGTAGCTCTTGCCGCGCCGCCCCCTGCTTGTCCGATGTGTCACGGAAGCGAGTGGGACAGGCCGCTCTGGCGCCCGTTCACTTCGCTCGACGAGTTCCGGGCGCGATTCGAGCCGGCGGAGGAGTCCGATCCCTTCTCCTCGCGGGCTGCGCTGAGCGTCTAGGACAGCGCTCCGGGAAAGCCGAGGCTGCGTCTCGAGCGGACGCTGTATTCGGCTGCGGATACGCAGTGCTCCAGTCGCTACGAACTACGAGCCTATTTCAGTAGATATGCACGTCCAATGCGGCTTGACCCCCTTGAACGCACACCCCTACCGAAATCGGCTCTATGCAGCTGCATCACTCGGGCGCCGCAGAAAGCGAAGCACCCGAGAGTGCTCTTCCGTCGGCCTTCAACTCAATGCCTTCCGGACCCGCTTCGACAAGTTCGCCGCTCGCTCCAAACGCGATCTGCACCGGGGCGTTGGCCCAGACCAGCGTTCGCTCGGGCTCGGCCCTAACCCGTACCCGCGTCCCCCTGAAGCGCACCGTCAGCTCGAGCGCCTTCCAGTGCGCCGGGACATGGGGATCGACCGCGAGTGCGTCGCCGCGCGGTCGTATTCCGGCGAAACCGTATATGAGCGCCTGCCAGGCGCCGCCCATGGTCGCCGTGTGCAGGCCGCAGTTACTGGTGTGGTTTCGATCCTCGAGGTCGAAGCTCGCCGCCATGCGCAGGTATTGCTCGGCCTGCTCGAGCTGACCGTTGCGGGCCAGTAGAAGCGCGTACACGGCCGGAGAGAGCGAGCTGCCGTGTGAGGTACGCGGCTCGTAGTAGGCGAGATTCGGCCCGAGCGAGTTCTCGGCCACCTCGTCGGGCACAAGGTGATGAAGCAGAACGACGTCAGCCTGCTTGACGATCTGCGAGTTACGAAGCCGCGCCAGCGGAAGGAGTGCCTCGCCGGCGAAGGGGCGCTCACTCAGCTCGGCGGCGATGATCGGCTCGAGCTTGTTGAAGCCCGCGAACTCCTCGTAGATCCCGGTCTCGGGGTTGTAGCCGTCGGTCAGGCGATCGGCCAGCTCGAGCCAGCGCTCGATCTCACGCTTCTTGACATCGGCGCGAGGCCTGTCTCGCAGCGATCGTGCGGCCCGGCGCATCGTCCAGCGCGCCATCACGTTCGTGAAGCTGGAGTCGTCCACGGGCTCGTGGTACTCGTCGGGCCCGATCACGGTATAGATGTGTCCGGTTCCGCGCGCGTCGGTGCGGATCCTCGAGGCCCAGTAGCGCGCGGCCTCGACGAAGATCGTCTGCGCGTCACCCGCAAAGGCCTCGTCGCCCGACCAGGCCAGATAGCAGTCGGCGGCCCAGGCGACATCGGAGGTGATGTGCTCCTCAATGCGGCCGGTGCGAATTGCGACGATCTCTCCGCCCGGCATGCGGCCGGCGCGTGGGGTGACGTCGAGCCCGGAGCGAGTCGACTCCCACGGGAAGCGCGTTCCGGCTCGCCCGCTCGCCTGGGCTGCGGCCCGCGCCGGCTCGAGGCGGTTGAGCCTGTAGCGAAGGATCGCGCGCGCCGAGGCCGGGTGAGTGGCCGCGAAGAACGGGAGCGTGAAGACATCGGTGTCCCAGAAGATGTGACCGTGATACCTGGAGCCCGAGAGCGCGCCGGCTCCGACCGCCGCCTCGCCGCTGTCGGCGGCTGCCGAGATCAACTCGAAGAGCGAGTAGCGCACGGCGAGCTGCAACTCCGGATCGCCCTCGATAACCACGTTCGCGTCGAGCCAGCGCTCTCCCCAGCGCTCACGGTGCTCGGTGTAGAGCCGTTCGAAGCCGGCCTGGTTCGCCGCCTGGAGTGACGCCAGCGATTCCAGCTCGCCGCCGCCGTAGGAGACGACGCGCTCGAGCAGGCACTTCTCTCGCTTCTCGGTGGCCGCGGCGACGACGCGCTCGACGTTTACCGACTCGGCGATCGTGACATCGCCCAAGCGGTGGAAGCTCGTCTCGGTTCCCGCTTGCTCGGGCGCGGCGAGTGGGGCGGAGGAGGTGAGCATCTTCTCCGACCCGCGCGCTCGCAGGTAGGCGGTTCCCGGGCGGGCGAGAGACTGGAAGAGAAGGGCGCTCAGTCGCGAGCCGCCATCGCGCACGAGCTCGTGGCGGAGCGTCCCGGTGCGCAGATCGAGCACGCGGCGAACGTGCTCGGCTGCGGCGCCTTCGATCCTGTTCCAGATCGGCGCCGCCAGCAGTTCCTCCTCGGAACCGCGGCCCGCGTAGCGCCCGCCGGCGAGCACCGTCGGTCCGTTGGTTGATCCCGTGAGCAGCGAGCCGCGCGTTCCGATGCGGCCATCAGCCAGCGTGAGCACAGTCTCGCGCACGATCTCCTCGCTGCCGCCCTGCTCGTCGATGACGACCTGCCAGCCGTCTTCGCTAGCAGGCAGAGGCAGCTCACCCTCCTGGCGCCGGCGAAGCTGGTCGGCCAGGATTCCTGCGAACAGCTCGGGCCCGCCGCCGAGATCGTGCACGCCTTCCGGAGTTCCTTCCGGTTCCGGCCCGACCGAGAAGCAGGTGGCGCCGGCAACCTCTGGCACGAGCATCAGTGAATCGGAGCCCGGAACGTTGCCGAGGGGGCCGAACTCGTCGCCGCCGATCAGAACCTGCTCGGGACGGACGCCGCGGCGCGCGAGCCATGAAATCGCGTAACGGGCCGAATCGGTCTTGTCGGTGAGGCCTATCTCGGCGTACTTGGCGTCGGAGGTGACACGGGGATCCGAGAGCCCGGCTTCCAGCCCGCAGGCGCGCACCAGCTCGACGGCCTCGGGCAATCCGTCGATTTGCGCCTTGGCCAGTCGCGCCTCGACCGCCTCTAGCAGCTTGGGCAACTCGGCCTTCGGAGGGTCGGCCCATTCCGGAAGCGGAATCAGGTCGATCTTGCGTCGGTTGAGCCGGTCGGAGATGACCTCCACGGTGAGCCCTTTCTCACCCAACCGCTCGCGAGCGAGCTCGGCGGCCCGATCGAGCATCTCATTCTCCTCGGCGCTGGCGACCCGCCGCTCGAGCAGGACGGCATCGACAGAGGTCAGCTCGTATACCTCCGAGCCGCGATTGCAGCCGACAATGATTCGTCCCGGGCCGTGCGGGCGCAACCCGAGCTGTCCGTCCACGTTGCCGATGTTCGTGCCAGTGATGACTGCCAGGTCGAAACCGGCCTCGAGCAGCTTGCCGAAGAGCTCGCGCAGCTCGCTCGCATCGGCCTTGCGATCGGTGACCGCGGTGCCGTCCCAGTCGAACGCGGCGGCCTCGAAACGACGGCCGAGCGCAAGCGCCGAGCCGTCTGCGAGCGCAAGCTTGTAGGCTCCGCGGCCACCCTTCGAGTGCCGCTCGGGGCGGCCTTTCGAATCACGCGTCGCAGCTGCCGCTTTCACTCCAGATTTATCGGCAGGTCGGGGTGCGGCGTGAACGCTATGGGGAGGCTTACGAGCCATTCTGCTTCACCCGTCTCGAGACGACGGCCACATGACCTGGTTAGTGTGGAGAGCAGTGCGGATAGACCCGCGCAGCGAGTGCCTTGCCGTAATCCTGCAGGCGGCGCAAACCGCAGCCGCCGGTACGTCTTCTCTCCGCACGCCAGTCCTTCCAGCTCGAGTCAGAATCAGATACCCAATGGGGCGCTTGCTGCAACGCCCGTAGGCGTCTTGTTCCGAAGCGAGTACTTGCTCAGCCTGCCCTCATCGACGCTGTTTTCGAGCAAGAGAGGAAGTAATCCCTCGATAGGAATCGAAGCAATTCTTCTCGGTACGAATGCTACGGCATTCGCTGTAGTTCGGGGCCGTGGGCGCGCGAGAGTTACTGGTTCCAGGCGGCCTCGACCCGGGCGTGGGTGGCCTGGAGGTGCTCCGGAATAACTCTCACGTCGGCCAGGACGGGCATGAAGTTCGTGTCGCCCTGCCAGCGCGGAACGACGTGCTCGTGCACGTGATCGACGACTCCGGCTCCGGCGCTGCGCCCGAGGTTCCAGCCGACGTTGAATCCGTCGGGCTTGAACAGGCTGGACAGCACCTCGAGAGCGTGCGCGCTGAGCGAGTGGATCTCGGCGGCTTCTTGTGCGCTCAGCTCGCGGAGGTCGCCGACGTGCCGGGTGGGCGCGATCATCAGATGACCAGCCGAGTAGGGGAAGCGGTTGAGCATGACGAACGCCGTCTCGCCGCGATGAACGACCAGCGAGTCCGCATCTTCAGGCGCGCCGACGGCGCGGCAGAAGATGCAGCCGGTTTGCTCGCTCGCGCTCGATACGTATTCGAGTCGCCAGGGTGCCCAGAGGGGATCGCTCATTACGACTCTTGTATCAAAGCGCGCGGGATCGTCGTCACGATTCGTCGGGGGAAGGCTCGACCTCATCAGTCGGCTCGCGTGTGTCGAGGCGGCTCTCGAAGGCCTCGCGAAGGCGCTCGCCCGAGACGTCGGTTTCGTAACGGGCGCGTCTCGGCTCGACCTTGATGATGCGCACCTCGTCGCCGCGACTGCCGTGGCAGCGGGCATAAGCCTCGGCTTCGTTGAGAGGCTTCAAATCGTTTTTATGCCCACGCCGCAGTAGAGACACAGACAATCCCTAGCACCGCTCGAGCGCGATCGCAACCAGCAGGCGATATTACCTGGAATCAGACTCGCTGAACCCAGACAGAGATAAAGGGAAGCGAAGCGCCGCCTGCTTCGCTTCCCTACCTTGGGGGGCGTGCCGCCGCCGCCACCTCTCAAGTGCTGCGCCGGAATTCTTTCGGGGAGATCCCTGCCGTACGAGGATCGTCCCTAAAAGGATGGTGCCATAACGATATAGATTAATCTATCCCCCGAGTGTGGTTGATCCGTCTTCTTGACAGCGCGTTCTCAGGCTCGGCCGAGCGCGCTCGCGGGCGCCTTCACTAACAGCCAATTTCGATAGGTATGCAGATCCGATGCGGCCCCCTTGAACGCACACCCATACCGAAATCGGCTCTAGACTGAATCCCGAGCGCCTGTAGCTCAGGGGATAGAGCGCGCGCCTCCGGAGCGCGAGGTCGCAGGTTCGATTCCTGCCAGGCGCGCTTTCTCCGCGAAAAGTCGGCCGGCTACGCCGGCTAAGACTTTTCGCGGTATGACCTTGGTGTACGAGTCCTCGCGCCTTCGGCGCGTGTGCCTCGTCTGCTCCTAGAAGTGATCGGCTACCCGTAGGTTGTCGTCAGTGTTCGGGGCGGATGGGCCTAGGGATGGCGTTTGGTGAGCCGCAGCCGCGCATGTCGGCTGCGGCGGCCAGGAGCAAAGCAGCTTTTCCACCGACGAAAGTCGCCAGACTTTTTATCGGCTAAGGCGCGCTCGCCGTGTCGGTCGCGGCGGATATTAAAGACGTGAGATGCCGTCGCTCCGGCGAGCTTAGAAAGGCATCTAGCGCCCGCGCTCAGGCCTCATCGTGCGGGCGAGGCCGGCGCACGATCCACGAAGCAGCGACTCCGCCGAGCCAGCCGATCAGCACCACGGCGAGGAAGATCACCCCGATCCCTTTGTCGCACTCACCTTGAGCCGGACATGGTGCGAGCTCCTCGATATAGATCGTGTACGCAATCAAGGTCGCGATCCCGAGGGCGGCGAGCGACAACCGGCCGCGTGCGCGGCGCAGCATCGCGGCCACGACCAACCCCGGAAGGAACCCCGAAGCGAAGAGAATGGCGATGAACATCTGCTGTTCCCTCTCTTAGTGACCGACGCCCATGGCGATAGAGGTGAGGACGCTAAGGAACAGCACGAGGGAGGTCATCGCGGTACCGAGTCGTGGCCGGATCCTGGTCGAGGCGCCGGCTAAAAGCGCGAGTGCCACCAGAACGATGATCCATTGCCCGGGAATACCGCCGTGGTCGGACATGCGCCTGAGGGCCGGCAGATAGTAGTCGTCGAAGGTGTAAAAGCGCGCGACGACGAAAGCCGCAGCCGCCGGAGCGACCAGAGGCGCGACCGATATCCGTTCCGCGCTCCGGCCGGACGCGTAGGCGAGAAAAGCGACGATTCCGGTCAACAGCACGAGAAGAGCGATCAGCTCTCCGATTCCTCCAACGGCGGTGGAGACGACGAGGCCCACTACGAAGAACGCGGCGACTACGAGTGCGGCCGATCTCCAGACCGAGCCCG
>Ga0209540_10000904_pt1 | contig 24021 bp, 25 predicted proteins | sample BarGraIncu01121A_FD_184501 | JGI IMG/M metagenome (GOLD analysis project Ga0209540, IMG submission 184501) | Arctic peat soil microbial communities from Barrow, Alaska - Barrow Graham LP Incubations 011-21A (SPAdes) (version 2) | ecosystem: Environmental > Terrestrial > Soil > Wetlands > Peat... | reverse complement strand
AAACCCAAGTTCGGCGAACCCATAAAGATGCTACCCTCATCAGAAGCAGCAAGGGACTTCATACGCACCTCAGTAAAAACAAAGAACTTAAAACTCGGCTGCCTACTAACAGCAAGACGCTCCTTAGATGAAACTCTTGCCCGCGTACGCGAGCCATGGGACTTCATATACTTCATGAGGCTAGAAGATTCATCCTTTGACACACTCAAGGCAGTATCAGCAGAATGCAAAAAACTCAACAAACCACTCTTCGCATACTTCCTAGTGGGAACCGACAAAAACGTAGAAACAGTCAAAATGATCGGATGGCCAACCGCTGCAACCATGGACACAGTTGAAGAAAAAGCATCAAAACTCGTCGGACTCGTCGACGGCATCATCGCAACATGTGCAGGCGATGCTGAAGGCGACAAACTGATGCTCCAGAAACTACAGAAATTCAGAAGCTAAATAAGGACTCAACCACAAAAACAATCGAGACCTTAATGGTCTCCCAAAAAGCCTTTTTTCATTTTCTCTTTTCAAAAATTTTTCCGAGATAAACTTAAGTTCTATCGCTTAATATCCCACTCTCTTAGAAGAGGCAAAAAGTGTGAACCCTGTTCAAGTATTCGCAGTTGAAAATTTACCGCTAATAAAGAAAGGAGACAACTTAGGTCAACTCATAGTTGAAGCCGCAATAAACCAGAACAATCCAATCCAAAACAAAGACGTAATCGTTGTTACACATGTTGTGGTTTCGAAGGCGGAAGGAAACGTAATAGACTTAGATCAAGTCAAGCCCTCAGAGAGGGCAAAAGAAATAGCGCAAAAAACCAACAAAGACCCCGCATTAGTCGAGGTTATTTTGCAAGAAACCAAAGACATCGTGCGCATAGCCCAAAACAGCATCATTACAGAAACCGTGAGCGGTATAATTTGCGCTAACGCGGGAGTTGACCGCTCCAATGTTTCAGGAAACAGAAATGTTGTGCCCTTGCCAAAAAACCCAAGCGCTTCGGCACAGAATATTAGGCAAGAAATTAAACGTTTAACAGGCGCTGACGTCGCCGTCATTGTTTCTGATACGCATGGCAGACCCTTTAGAATAGGTGAGATTAACGTAGCTGTTGGCGTGGCAGGATTCAAACCTATAAGGGATAGGCGAGGCGAAAAAGACTTATTTGGCTACGTTCTCAAAATAAAACAGACCGCCATCGCAGACGAACTCTCTTCAGCCGCTGAACTTGTAATTGGCCAAGCCAACGAAGGCATCCCAGCCGCCATAATCAGAGGATACAACTACCAAACCGACGAAAACGCATCAGCAACAGCACTAACCAGAGCCAAAGAAAGAGACCTCTTCAGATAACAGTAGCCAAACGTTCAATAACCCAACTGAGTAAATAGCTGAAAATCAACGGGCTGAGAAGATGGAGTCAAAAACACCCAAAGATTTCTTCGAAAATGCCTTACTTGCCAGGTTTAAGCCAGAAAAAACAGCAGGCATCAACGTAATAACACAATTTAATGTGACTGGACCTGAAAGTGGGAACTGGACAATTATATTAAAAGACCAGAAGCTTCAGGTAACAGAAGGAACCCATACAGCACCAACTTTAACTTTGAAGATGAATGAGAACGATTTCATGGACATGGTGAATGGAAAATTAAGTGCAGAAAAAGCCTTCTTCACAGGAAGGATTCAATTTAAAGGCAACATTAATGTAGCACTTAAACTCAGAGATGCAGGCTTCCTATAAGCCGAGTTTTCTAACCACTTCGATGGGTAAATCGTCTTCGCCAACTTTGAATGTTTGCGGCTCCTCAATTTTCATAAGAACACGCAACTCATCCGCATCCAATTCTTTGATAAGCCTAATTATTTCTTTCTTGGCTACTTCAAAATGGTCGTTGAAAGCTGCTTTGTTCTTGAACAATTCGCCTGCGTAAGCACAGATTTCTGATTTTTTAAGGAAATACTCAACTTTTTTTGTTTTAAAGTTAATGTCGAAAGTGATTGGTCCTGCTCGGCACGTTTCAGGTTTAACCGAATGCACCAGACATTTCTTAGTTTCTTTACTGTTAAATATACAGAGAACTTGTTCATCAACTGAAGGATAGGAGTAACTTTCTTTTGAGAATGGTTTTTCAACATTAATCTTCTGCTTTTTTAGGTATTCTTTTAATATTTTTTTGCGGCTCTCACTCACAGGTGGTTTGGCGTCTTGGCAGCAAACAATTTTGCATTCACTACAGACATCATACGAGTAGGTTGTTCCTTTGTTGTCTTCAGGCATCTGGTTTCACCCGTTTTTTAGGAGTAGGGTTGATTATCGATGAGGCACTTAATAAGCGTTGAATAAACATCAACGATTGCTTGATGAAAATCTGTTTTCTGGGCACGTCTCAAAACCCTTGCCCGTATAAGTTCTGAAAGGTTGCCTTCTTCAATGCGCTTCTTTACTAGCCACATGTACTTTTTCTCATCTTCGTTAGCATGTTTCAGGGCTATGTTGAGGTAGTGTTGGCATACTTGCCTTGCCGTTTTCCCATTTGGACTTGAGACGTTAGCGTTTAACCCGTCCTTAATGACTGCGTTGAAGTCTTTGACTAAAAGGTTGTGGGACAAAAGCTCCGCGTTTGATCCAATTAAGCCTCTAAGGGAAGCCCGCACAAAACATGTCAGCGCCACATCCGATTTGACGCATTCCTGCTCATCCATAACCCTTACTTCGAGGGCACACCGGTCAAAGCGAAAAATTACTCCTCTTGAATTCACCCATTCCCGATGCAGCAGGGTTTTGTCTGCGCCCGCGTTTGCTAAATCCCTTGAGTATAGCTCAATAATGTCTTGCTTGTACCGAGTGAGTGATACTGCGTAGTCTGGTATGACATCGCCCGTTACAGATGAAACTTCTTTCTGGTTGATTTTGTAGAATTGCAGGCGATTGTCTATGTTTGAGCCCTCTTTGCCTTCGTAGATTGGTGAGGAAGCGGTGATTGCCGGCAGGTATGCACATAAGTTGGCGAGTTGGTTGTGGGTTTGGATGGCATCGGCTTCTTTTTGGAAAGGCAAATTCAGGTGAAAGCTTTGGATGTTTAGCCATCCATGCTGGTTTAGGTTGAAGATTTTGGCGTATTGTTGGTAAATTTTTTTGTGGTAATGCGGCCAGATACTAGTGTCTTGCAGTTTGAGCAGGGGGTGCATGCCTGTACCAAGCAGCACAGCACCGTGTTTCCGCACGATTTCGCTAAGCGTTGAGATGGCGGTTTGCATGGTTTCCTCGAATTCCACAGGCGTTTTAAAAGGTTGATTGGCTTTAATTTCCATAACGTGCAACTGCATTTCTTTGCCAAAAGTGAAACTGGGCAATTCAATGAAGTTTATGGTTTTTCCGCAGTAGGCTTTTATGATTTTGTCGCTAATTGGCATGGGTTTTAGGTCTTGGTCAACCAGTGAGTATTCATGTTCTGGCCCTAGCACTTCAAGCGGTTTGTACGTTAACATTTCCTCTTGTTTTTTATTTAGCGTTAAATTAAGGTACTGTTATAATGTATAGTTAATTTTAAATATAACTCTACGAATAACGCCTTCTAATTGACTGGTGTACTATGAGTGTTGGTCGTCTCTAACCTCGACCTTACAGATGATTTGCAGGTGCTAAAACCTTCACAGTTTCTCGAATCATCGATTAAAGATACCACCATCAACATTAACAATGAGTATCGGTATCTAAAAACAGGCTATTACGTTTCCTTGCACGCGGAAGTTCTGGGCAGCAACGTTATTCCTTCTTGCGAGAACATTATTGATTCAAGCCGAACACCAATTCTTTTGTTACGCGCGGCAAGAGCAAAAATTCCCACCCTGCCATTTCTCGTTACTGATTCAGTTAAGAAAATAATGGCTGGACTCAACTTACCCGTCGTGGTTTTTGCTGTTAACCCATTCATCTATGAGGGTTACCAAGTTGCTAAAAACAAGAGTGCATTGTATCGGGTGTTGAAAAGTTTAGGGATGAACTACAAGTTTACGGTTTGTGCTCAACCACTTATGGGAGAAATGTTCACAGTCAAATCTTTTTTTGGCAAATGCCAATTGGAAGATGAACAAATTAATGCTATCACAGAAAAGGTTTATGAACTCTTCAGAATTCCAATATGTAAATTACATGTTCAAAAAGCAGAGGGAAAAGCGTTCCTGTGTGGTCTTGAGCCTTTGAAAGAAAACGATCTGTCAAAGAGTGATTTAGAGTTAATCTCCAAGGAGATTATGCTGATTTCTCAGCAGGGTGAACACCTTAGTGTCTAAAATCGCATGTTTTGTTGAAAAATATAATTTCACTGACCCCAGAGAAGAAGCGGCTCTTCAAAATTTCAAGTTGGCTGCTGAACGGTCTGGGCAAGAGTTTAGTTTCCTGTTCCGTGAAAATATCGAGGACATACCCAATTACGACGCCGTCTTCATCAGAGCAACAACTGATCCACTCTTCACATCTTACATTGTATCCAAAACAGCTTGGGAACTGGGTCTGAAAGTCATTGACGACCCCGAATCAATTAAGATATGCGGCAACAAAATCCACCAATACGCGCTCTTCGAAAAATACAATGTGCCCCGCATCCCAACCGTTTTTCTCAGCAAAGACGACTTGCACCACAAAAAAATCACCGAAATCTTCGATGAACTAGGCAAACCCGTCGTAATCAAAGCACCCTACACAAGCTTTTCACGATATGTCGAGAAGGCAGCTTGCGAAACTAGCTTTCGAGACGTTGCCAAACGTTTCTTCAAGAAATCCGATGTACTGGCAATTCAAAAATTCACTCCAACCGCTTTCGACTGGAGAGTAGGCGTACTTAACAACGATGTTTTGTACGTCTGTAAATATATGATTCCGAAGGGTAAATGGAAGCATGGCGCCAAACTCCGCGGCAAACCAACGGTGGTTTGGGGCAGAACCGTAAGTTCTCAGAAAAGGGATATGCCTGTGAAGCTCAGGGAAGTGGCGCTTAAGGCGTGCAGTGTAGCTGGGAAAGGGCTCTATGGTGTGGACATCAAAGAAGTAGACGGCGACTACGTGGTTGTGGAAATTAATGATAACCCGAGTATTTATGCGGGCTACGAAGACTCTATGGACCACGACATTTACCAACGCATAATCGCTTACTTATCAGAATAGTTCCGCTTCGTTTTCGGCATCCTTTTATTTTCATCTTTGTTTAGAAGGTGTGGTAGGAGCAATTGGGCATGCACAAAGAGGCACACAAGGTAGCTGTGAAAGATTTCGATTTTTCTAAGGACTTATCTGTAGATGAGCTTGTTTTGCAGATGGATGCGGCGTGGGGTTTCACCGCGGGCAAGCTTGCCACGGGCGTCAACATTATGGAATCTATGATTGATTCAGAAGGCTGCGTAAAGTTTCTATCATTCACTGCCGACATAGTGGCCACTGGCACACGTGGCGTAATCAGAGAATTGGTTAAACGCAAACTTGTGGACGTTATAATTACAACGTGCGGAACATTGGATCATGATGTGGCACGTTGTTTTAGAGATTATTACAAGGGCAGCTTCGTCATGAATGATTCTAAGCTTCACCAAGAGGGCGTTAACCGTCTTGGAAACGTACTTGTCCCAAATGACAGTTATGGCATAATTATAGAACAGAAAATCCAGAAATTACTCCAGGATTTGTATAGTGAAGGCAAAAAGGAGCTTTCAACCAGCGAGCTTGCCCGTGAAATCGGTTTACGCTGTTGTGATGAGAGCTCGATTCTTTATTGGGCAGCCAAAAACAATGTTCAAGTCTTTGTGCCAGGCATAACTGACGGCTCAGTAGGTTACCAGCTTTGGTTCTTCAGCCAAGACCACAAAGATTTCCGCATTAACCTGCTTAAAGACGAAGGCGACCTTAACAACATCGTTTTTGACGCTAAGAAAAGCGGCGCCCTAATAGTCGGAGGAGGAATTAGCAAGCACCACACGATCTGGTGGAACCAATTCAAAGACGGCTTAGACTACGTCGTCTACATAACCACGGCAGATGAGTGGGACGGCAGCCTAAGCGGCGCACGCCCCCGCGAAGCAGTTTCATGGGGAAAAATCAACGAAAAAGCCAAGCGCATCATGATTGAAGGCGACGCCACAGTTGTTATGCCGATCATGGCTGGCGCGCTTTTTGAGAGATTGAGCAAAAAGAAGAAATAAAAAACTAAAAAGTGGGCGTTTATTGTACGCCTTTGAATAACCAGCTCATGTCTGGACCTTTCCGTTTTTCTGGAACACGCTCACACAGCGCATGCGCTATTAGTGGCAGCGCGATTGTGGCGTCGCAGTAGCAGACCGCGCGTTTGCCTGATTCGCTGTTGATTTTGCCCCAGCTAATAGCCTCTTCGAGTGTGCAGCCGCTTAAGCCGCCCCATTGCGGTGAGTCCGTGGTTATTTGTATAGCGTATTTGTGGGGGTAGTAGTATTCTTGTAGCCCTTTGCGTAAGCCGCCTTTTCTGCCTTTGACGCCCTGGTCGCAGGTGAGTGGTGAAACTGATATGGCGATGAGTTGCGTCAGGTCTTTGGGGACTCCGCCGCCGATGTAAACGACGCCGACCTCTTTGGTTTTTGTGCCTATGCTGACAAACTGGTCGAACTCTTTGACGCTGTCGATTATGACGTTGTGCCCTTGGTTTTTGGCCATGAGAAAGGTTTCGCCGTAGGCGCTGTCAACCATGGCTGGGCTGAAGATTGGCACGCCGTTGGCTGCTGCAACTGCGGAGATGGCGGGAATCTTTTTCTTGCCAAGGTACTTGCCCAGTAAGTAGAGGAATTCTGCTGAGGTGTAGTTGTAGTCGGTTTTCAGGGTCATGACAAAGTCGGTGACTAAGGTTTCCATTTCGCGGTAATCGGTTTCTTTGCCGAAAACGTCGTAGTACCTGTTAACATCATTTTTCAGAAGTTCTGAATCGTCCACCATGTGGCTTCCTTGCCAGTAACCCAAGCCCATTGCATCAACAATGTCCTCGGAAACGTTCGCGCCTGTCGAAACCAGCACGTCTATGAAACGGTTTTCCATAAGCCAATTAACAATAGTCCACTGCCCTGCCGTGCTCATTGAACCTGCAAAGCCCATGGCGATGGTGAGGTCTTTTTCTTTAAGCATGTTTTCCCAAACATCAACAGCTTCGCCAAGTTTTCGTCCTTGGTAAGCGGTTTTGCTCATTTCTGATAAAAGTTGTGAAATGCTTTTTTGTTTGACCTTGATTGGTTCAAGTTTCTTTTTGAAGTATGAATCGCTCATTAATGTGCACCTCGATTTAGATTATTCGCCTAATATTTGAAATTTGTTATTGGTATAGAGCCTTACATCTATGTGAGGATAATTATTTACCGTTTTACGTGAATCTTTAGCCAGACCCTTCTTCTAACAAAAATAAACGAAGCAACACTAGTAATAAACACTGAGCCCAGTACAATCAAATTAGCTACAGTAATGTATTGCGGATCTTGAGCCATAGATAAAGAGATTGCGATAAAAAGATAGAATGTAACTGTTCCAGTTATCAGTTGTACAATAGAGAGGAATTTTCCGCCCTGCCCAGCTTTTGCTTTTAACCAGTTTAAGGATGATTCAATTTTTCCGTGAACGTCTGGAAGGTCATCTAATACCAGAGCAGAGCCACCCAGCAAGAAAACCCGACCAACGTTGACTGAAACGTTCGTGTTGTTTATGAAAAAGATGCTAATCAAAGACACAGGCGTGAAGACTGTAACGTAAACTGCTGAAAAAAATAAAACCAGAAAACCGTAAAAGTAATGGTGAAAGAACAACCTGCCAGTGTGTAGGGAGCGGCCAAGTCCAGCGCTTGGAAAAATGTTGACTATTGCAGCAACGATTAGCACCCAAAAAACGCTGGCGCTAACAAGGTAAGGCGCAAACGGATGCCAATCATGGTAGCGCCAGTAGAAACCTGCCAAGATTCCTGCGGCGCAACTAATCGATACAAGAGCGTTGAAGACTAAGGACACGCTAAAAATCTTCTTGCAAATCACCCAACACTGCCCCATGCCTTACTGCCTCACGTTGTTTCTATCCCACAATGGATTCATTTCTAAAAAATCTACCTCTCAGGAACAAAAAATTCTTCGGAGGTTTACGCTGAGAAGATTGCCGAATTATTGTTTGATGCCGGTTTATTACAATGTATTTGATTTCACGATGTAACAATTGGAACATTCTGCCTCGCAAAGGTTTGTACATCATATTTGGATTCTAATAGTCAATGTATGCAGTAAACTTATAGAGGGGATAGCGGCACACGAACATATTTGGAACCTAATAGAAACTCATTGCACAAACCTATATTGGGTAGGCTGCCAATGGCGTTTATACATGCAATAGCTTACAGAAAATGTAGGTAAATGAAGCCAGTTGCCTTACATTTTTTCTGGCGCAACCATACCAATCAGGTTCAGCGCGTTGTGCATCACGATTTGTATAGCTCGCGTCAAAGCTATTCGTGCATCGCTGAGTTCTTGCGATTCAGCTTTTATCACGGGCAATGCGTTGTAGAAGGTGTTGAATTTGTCAGCCAAAGCGTTTGTGTAGTCGGCTATCATGTTGGGTTTATGGTATTCTGTGGCTTCAATGAACATGTCTGGGAATCCTGCGAGGTTCAAGATAAGTTCTCGTTCGAGTTTTTCGGTTAACAGTTCAAACGCTGGTTTTTCGGGTTCTCTTGCGGCTTTGCGCAGTATGCTACAGGCTCTTGCATGGGTATATTGGACGTAGGGTGCACTGTTGGTTTCGAAGTTGAGTACGCGTTCCCAAGTGAACACCACTGGCTTGGAAGAATCAACATCCACAAGGGCATAACGCACCGCGCCTAAACCTACGAAGTCGGCGATTTTGTGTTTCTCCTCCTCCGTAAGCAGCGGCGAGCGCTTCGAAACCTCTTCGTAAGCCCGCTGTACTGCTTCGGTCAAAACGTCGTCGAACGTGATGTAGTGGCCTCTTCTGCTGCTCATCTTGTAACCCGGCAACGTAACCAAGTTGTAGGCAAAATGCACCAAATTCTCTGCATATTCACTGTAACCCATAGCGTAAAGAGCAATTTTTAGCTGCAACTGCGCCAGCGACTGCTCCATACCGATTACGTTTATGACTTTTTGTGCTTGTTTGAACTTCCAGAGGGTGTAGGCTATGTCGCGAGTGGTGTAGAGTGTGGTGCCGTCTGCGCGCCCAAGTGTCAATGGTGGAACCTCGTTGTTTTCGCTTAAACTCAGCTTACCCTTTAAGTTTAGGGTTTGCACAACTTTTTCAGCGTTAAACTCTAACACGCCCTTTTCGCTGTAAACAAACGGTGAAGCCTTAAGCTTCGCTAAAACCTCACTAACCTGGGTACTCCAAACGAAATCGCTTTCCCAATCCCACGAATCATAAGTTACGCCAACTCGCTTCATGGTTTCCCTGAAGCCTTCAAGGCACAAATCGCTGACTTCGCGAATGAGCCGTTTGGCGTTGGGTTCGCCGTTCTCGTAAGCACAGTTTAGACGCTTGATTTCTTCTTCCGGGTCTTCGTCTTGGCTGATCTGTGCTGTCAACGCTTCAAAGAGCACGGGGTATTTTTCTTTAAGTTCAGCCGCAATGGACATCCATTCGTCGATTTCCTTGTTTGCCTTCACCAAGTCATCAGCGGAATGGACAGCGATGGCGAGCTCACGTGTTTTTTTTAGGCGGTTGATTTCTACTATGCAGCTGGTTACGGTGTAGATTTTGCCCACGAAAAGGTCGGCTTTTTCGGTGGGTTTGGGTTTGCCCAGCTTAGCGTAACCGTAAGCCACAACAGACGATTGCCGTCCGACATCGTCAATGTAGTAGTGCCTTGAAACCTCATGTCCCCTACACTGGAGGATACGGGCTAATGCATCGCCCAACATGGGATTTCGGGCTTGCCCAATGTGGATTGGATGCAAAGGATTAACGCTAGTGTGTTCAACGATGATTTTGAGGGGTTTATCGGTTTTGACAAAGCCGTAATCAAATCCTAATTTTTTGACTGAATTCAAAGTTAATGCGGAGAATTTGCTGAAGTTAACATGAAAGTTTATGTATCCTGCACCAGCAGGCGCTACCTTCTCGATGATTTCAAAGCCTGATTTGTCTATGGCACCGACGAGATGCTCAGCTAAAACGAGTGGTTTCTGGTTAAGTTTTTTCGCCAATTCGAAGCATAAAGATGAGGCTAATTGTCCGTATTCGATGTTTGGCGTTTTGTTTAGTGTGGTTGTTGGGTGTTGAATTTCTGGCAGCGTCTTATTCAATGCGTTTGCTAACGTGATTTGGCATTCTTGACGGAATTGGTCGAACGGGTTTTCTGAAATCATTTGCTTTTTCTCCTGTAAATTCATTTGACGCTGTCTCTAGTTGAGTTACATTTTTAATGTGTAAACGTATTTATCTGTCTAATGGATGCAGTTAGCGATGAAAACAAAAATAGTCTATTCAGAAAAATGTTTAGGCTATGGCACATGGCACGTTGAAGGACCCCAAAGAGTAAAAGACGCGCACGAAATTTTGCAAGCCAAGGGTTACGAGTTCATGGAGCCAACGCCAGCAAACGACGAGGAAATTTTAGGCATTCATGACGCCGATTACCTCTTTAATGTAAAAAAAGGGTTAGTTGAAGATTCCGACACCCCCGCATACAAAAACATCTACGAGTTTGCACAACTCTCAGTCGGCGGAGCACTATTAGCCAGCAAAATAAATGGTTTTTCACTTATGCGTCCACCTGGACATCATGTCGGAAGAAGCGGCGCAGCATTGGGTGTTTACACGCGCGGATTCTGTTACCTAAACAACATCGCCATAGCCGTCAAAGAATCAGGGAAAAAAATGTTAATCTTGGACATCGACGGACACCATGGCAATGGAACACAGGAGATATTTCAAGGCGACGAAAAAGTCGTTTACCTCTCGCTGCATCAATCACCCAATTACCCAGGAACCGGCTCATTCACCGAAGGCAACTGCATAAACTTCGCGTTACCAGGCGATTTTGGCGGAAAACAGTACTTGGAAACACTCGACAAAGCATTAGGCATGGTAGATTTAGCCAAGTTTGAGGCGGTTGCAGTGTCTGCTGGGTTTGACACGCATAAAGGTGATTTAGCAACTTTAGGCCTGATTGAACAGGATTACTTTGAGATTGGCAAAAGAGTTGCAAAACTAAACAAACCCGCATTCTTCGTATTGGAAGGCGGTTATGTTGGCACGAAAGTTGGGCTGGATATTGATAGTTTCTTGAGGGGTTATGAAGAAAACTTGTAACTGGAAAAAAATTATTTTTGTTTTTTGGCGATTGCTCTTTTGTTTAAGGCTTGCAATTTTTCTGTGATTTTTTCAGATCGCTTTTCTGCGATTGCTAAGAGTGGTTTCCAGTCTTTGCTCTTTATGGTGGCCGCTAATTTTTCAGTTTGCGCGCACAGATTTGATAGGGCATCGTTGAAGCGTTTTTCTGCTGCTTCGTCTGACTCAACGATTTCTAAGGCTTCCTCTGGACATGCTTCGACACATTTTGGTTCGCCTTCGCAAAGGTTACACGCGATGGCTTTTCCCGTATCAGAGTGTATGGTGATTCCTCCATGCTCACAGGCTTGAACACACCAATCGCAGCCCTTGCATTTAGTTTCATCTATGATTAGTAAACCGGTTGCTTCTGATTGTGAGAGTGCCCGCTCTGGACATGCTTTTACGCATCTAGCGTCTTGGCATCCTCGACAAGTTAAAGCGAAATTGAAGACTGGCGCCATGCGGACAACTCTGATTCTGGAGCGGATTGGGTTCCAGATGCCTTCACCCTTCTCTACGGTGCAAGCATACTCGCAGAGTCCGCAGCCAATGCATTTGCCTGGGTCAACTGAAACGAATTTTCTTTGTTGAGTTTTAGCAGATTGCATTTTGTAAACCAAACCTTTTGGTGTTAAAGTATTTGTGTGCATCATTGGCTTTTAACCGTTACTTATAAAAAAAGGGTTTTTGATGGAAAATTTTCTGAACAAAATTAGTTATTCCATATTTCCATGCTGTTTACCCTCATTATCTGAATAATTAGGAAACTGGAGAAGGGTAACCTGCTAGTTTCAGACTCGCTAATAATGCCTTAGCCAAACTATCCATTACTAAAACAGTTTCAAATAACGAAGGCGAAAGAGTTGGTGCGGAGGGTGGGATTTGAACCCACGAACCCCTGCGGGATAGGAGCCTCAGTCCTACGCCTTTGGCCATGCTGGGCGACCTCCGCGCTGTGTTTGCGGAAATATAGAAACATGGGACATTTAAAGGCTTTACTTTGTGTTTGGGCGCAATTGTTTTAGTTTGGTTTGTACTATTTGTTTTGTGATGTTGTTTGGTGGGTTGTGGTAAGGTTTATATCACGCCACCTATAACACCGTTATAGAAGTTAGGTGTCAACAATGAAAGTCTACAAAAACGTTCTAGAAACAATCGGAAAAACACCCCTAGTCCAAATAAACAAACTAACCCAGGGCGCCAACGCCACCGTTGTGGCTAAACTGGAAGCCCGAAATCCAGGCGGCAGCGTCAAAGACCGCATATGCCTTGCCATGATTACCGAAGCCGAGAAACAGGGCATAATCAAACCCGGCGCAACACTTATAGAACCAACAAGCGGCAACACCGGAATCGGCTTAGCCATGGTCGCAGCTTTAAAAGACTACAAACTTATACTCACCATGCCCGAAACCATGAGCATAGAGCGTCGCAACCTCCTCAAAGCCTACGGTGCACAACTCGTCCTCACACCTGGACCAGACGGCATGGGCGGAGCTATCAAAAAAGCCGAAGAACTCATCGCAAACACGCCCAACAGCTTCATGCCACAACAATTCAAAAACCTAGCAAACCCAAAAATCCACCGAGAAACCACGGGACCAGAAATCTGGGAAGACACCGACGGCAAAGTAGACATAGTGGTTGCAGGTGTGGGCACGGGCGGAACCATAACAGGCATAGCCCAATACATTAAACCACAAAAACCAGACTTCAAGGCGATAGCTGTGGAACCAGCGACCTCACCAGTCTTAAGTGGGGGACAGAAAGGACCTCACAAGATCCAAGGGATAGGTGCAGGCTTCAAACCCGATGTGCTAAAACTCGATTTGGTTGATGAAATATTCAAGGTTACAGACGATCAGGCATTGCAAACGGCGAGGCAACTTGCACAAAAAGAAGGGTTACTTGTCGGCATCTCTTCAGGTGCAGCGGCTTATGCAGCCATAGAAATAGCTAAACGCCCAGAAAACAAAGGCAAACTCGTAGTTGTCATTCTCCCAGACACTGGCGAACGCTACCTAAGTACCGTGCTCTTCCAAGAACCAGTTGCACCCGCAGCCCCAACCATCTAATCTGCGTCTAAAAGACGCTTTTCTTATATTCCCCGTTTCCCATAGTTGAGCGAAAGGGAAATAAAATGTCCACAACTCCAAACCAGCCCCGACCCAAAGAGTGCCAAGACTGCAAAGACAAAAACCTGGAAAATGACTGTTGGAACCCAGACAGGATGCTTGCCACCCTCATGCGTAACCATGATAAGGTTGAACAGGACTGGGTTGAAAAAGGCGTACCAAAATTAGTAGATGAAATCATGAATAGTTACCGTAGGTTCGGCGGCATGGACCACCTTGAAGGGCGAGATTTGCCATCGAAAAAAGTAGTTATCGACGTTTTAGAAGACTTGTTCACGGTTCTTTTCCCAGGCTATTTGGGTGATTCAGAAATAACTAAAGCCAACATAAAATATCACCTTGGCAATACCTTGGCCTCGGTTTACACTCGGCTCACGGATGAGGTTGAAAGAAGCCTCAAGTACATCTGCAGAAAAATCAGTGAGTGCCCACAGGACGTGTGCCAAAAACGAGCCCACGTCGTTGTAAAGGAATTGCTTGATAAATTACCCGAAATCCGCTCCATGCTTAGTGGAGACATTGAAGCAGCTTACAGCGGTGACCCCGCGGCAGTAAGCACGGAGGAAGTAATTCTTAGTTACCCGTGTGTTCTGGCAATAACCACTTACAGAATAGCCCACGAACTCTACCTCAGCGGCGTACCCTTAATTCCCAGAATAATGAGCGAACACATCCACTCACAAACAGGCATCGACATCCACCCAGGCGCAAAAATCGGCAAAAACTTCTTCATCGACCACGGCACAGGAGTCGTGATCGGTGAAACCGCAGAAATCGGCGACAACGTCAAACTCTACCAAGGCGTAACCCTTGGCGCACTGAGCTTTCCAAAAGACGAGAAAGGAAACATTATCAAAGGCCGCAAAAGACATCCAACCATCGGAAACAACGTAGTAATCTATTCAGGCGCAACACTGCTGGGCGCAGAAGCAGTAATAGGCGACAACGTAGTCATCGGCGGAAACGTCTGGATAACCTCGGCAGTGTCTTCAGGAACAAAAATCACCATCGCGGCGCCAGAATTAAAATACAAAATGGAGAACCATTCTCCAAAAACTGAGCCCTAGGTTTGGGCTTTTTATTTAGAGTAGGCGGAAGTTTTCTTTTACTGTAGTTAAGACTACGTGGGTATTGGTTCGCTCAATGTACGGCAGTGAGAGCAGTTTTTTGGTGAAAACTCCAAGGGCTTCTCGGCTTTTGAACTTGGCAACGAGGATGGCGTCGGTTAAGCCTGTGACGTCATAGACTCCGCAGACATTCGGGATTTTGGCGATTTCGTTTTCTGTTTCAACGAGTCTACCTTTGGAAACGGTGATTTCGGTAACTACCGTTAACTGGTAGCCGAGTTTTTCATGGTCCAAAATAACCGAGTACCCTTTGATTAAGCCGTTTTCCTCCATCTTTTTAATTCTGGATAAAACGGTGCCGACTGAAACGCCAACGTTCTTGGCTATTTGTCTGCTTGAGAACCTTGCGTCTTCTAAGAGACCTTTGAGAATTTTTACGTCGGTTTCATTTAATTCCATAACCATCTGGTCCTGCACGTTCTTTCAATTAAACCTTCTTTTTTGGAACAGCCTTTTGATAATCAGCTGATTAAGTTAATAAAAGTTTAGTTTTTTCCCATAACCTAATTGATGCCGATGAAGCCTGCTACGAACACAATAACGGTTATTTTTAGCAGAAAATAGATAGGAATCTTAAATTAGCCCTTAAACTCCAATAGTTCTGAGCCACTATAATGCAAGCAAAATACGACACAATACTTGTTCTTGACTTTGGCGGACAATACTGCCACCTCATCGCAAGAAGAATCAGAGAACACGGCGTCTACTCAGAAATCGTACCCCACGATATCTCACCCGAAGAAGTAATGGCTCTAAACCAAAAATTTAACGTTAAAGGCTTAATATTTTCAGGCGGACCCTCAAGCGTCTACGAACCAAACGCACCCAAACTCAACCCACGCATATTAGAAGTAAACCTACCAATTCTTGGCTTATGTTATGGGCACCAGCTTTTGGCTCAAATAACAGGAAGTAAAGTTGAGCCAGCAGCATGCAAGGAATACGGCATCGCCCAAGTCTCAATCGACAAGCCAGTGGGCGTGTTGGAAGGGTTAAGTGAGAGCGAGCAGGTTTGGATGAGCCACGGCGACACAGTATTCGCGCCACCACCAGAGTTCGAAGCGTTAGCTCACACGGAAAACTGTCCCGTCGCCGCGTTTAGGCACAAGACAAAGCCAATCTACGGCCTGCAATGGCACCCTGAAGTCATCCATACTGAAAATGGCATGCGGATGCTCCAAAACTTCATTTTCCAAGTCTGCAAGTGCCAAGCCAATTGGCAGATGGAAGACCTAATCGGTAAAATGGTTAAAGAACTACAGACGGAAACGGGCTCAAGTCGAGCCATAATTGGGTTAAGCGGTGGCATTGATTCAAGCGTCGCAACCGTAATCGCAGCTAAAGCACTCGGCGATAAGTTAACAGCCGTATTTGTCGACCATGGGTTCATGCGAGAAGATGAGCCTGAACAAATCCGAGAAGCATTCCAAAAGTACCCAATCAACTTCATAGTAGCAAATGTCCAAGACCGCTTCATGCAGAAACTCAAAGGTGTCGTTGAACCTGAAACGAAACGCAAAGTTATCGGTGAAGAGTTTATCAGGGTTTTTGAGGAAATCGCCAAGGAATCAGGCGCCGAATACCTAATTCAAGGCACTATATATCCAGACAGAATTGAGTCGGGTTTCAGGAAAAACTCTGACAAAATAAAAAGCCACCACAACGTGGCAGGGTTACCGGAAAAGATTAATTTCAAAAAAATCCTCGAGCCGCTCCGCGACTTGTACAAGGATGAGGTGCGCAAAGTTGCCCGAATGCTTGATTTGCCAAAAGAAATCGTGAATCGCCAACCGTTTCCTGGACCTGGCTTAGCAGTACGCATAATTGGCGACTTAACGGAGGAAAAAGTTTCAATAGCTAAGAAAGCTGACAAAATTGTACGCGAAGAAATCGAGAAGAATAACCTAGCGGATAATCTTTGGCAGTACTTTGCGGTGCTAACGGATACTAAAGCCACTGGCGTTAAAGGTGACGCGCGGGCTTACGGCTATGTTGTTGCGGTACGTGCGATGGAGAGCCGAGAAGCAATGACCGCTAGCTTCGCCAAAATACCGTACCCAGTTCTAGAGAAAATCTCCACCAGAATAACAAACGAAATACCGCAAGTTACCCGTGTGGTTTATGACGTGACCCACAAACCCCCTGCAACCATAGAGTGGGAATAAACCAACTCCACAACTCTTTAAATAAAAACACGTTAATAGTTTACGGAATAACCAAAGGTGACACCTCTGAAAGCATTGATTTTAGCAGGCGGCTTCGCCACAAGGCTTCGACCTCTAAGTTGCGCCAGACCCAAAACCCTTTTCCCTATAGTTAACAAGCCACTGTTGCAGTGGACTTTTGAACGACTGGTCAACAACGGCGTCGACGAAGCCATATTAGCCGTTAACGCGCTTACACAGTTTTACATTAGACAGCATCGACCGCCAAAATGCGGTTTGAAAGTCAGGTTTTCTATTGACCCGCCCAAAATGCCCCTGGGAACTGCTGGACCTATAAAAAAAGCAGAGAAAATCATCGGTCATGACGAGCCGTTCATTGTTTTGAACGGCGACATTTTTGCCGATATAACTTACAAGCAACTGCTCGAAACCCATAGAAAATCGGGCGCTTTAGCCACTATTGCGCTCTGCACCGTTGAGGACCCATGCAGTTTTGGCGTTGCAGAACTGGTAAACGGCAACCGCATCAAAAGGTTCATCGAAAAACCAGCCAAAGCTGAAGCACCAAGCAACCTCATAAACGCCGGAGCCTACATCCTCAGCCCCGAAGTCTTCAAGTATATTCCTGAGGGACGTGCAGTCTCGATAGAACGAGAAGTCTTCCCCAAACTAGCTGAGGAAGGCAAGCTTTTTGGTTACTGCATGAATGGCTTATGGATGGATATCGGCAAGCCCCAAGAATACTTGGAAACAAACAAGATAATACTCGATTCCCTCGCAAAAAATCTTAAACAGGAAACCTCAGATACTTTTGAGATAAAAAATCCAGTTGCTTTAGATAAAGGTGTATCCGTTGGGGAAAAATCAGTTATCGGTCCATACGCCATTTTAGGGAAAAACGTTAAAATCGGCAAAAACGTGCAAATCAGCAATTCAGTGATTTTTCCAGACACTGAAATCGGCGACTTTGCCACCCTAAACGGAGCAATCGTGGGCGAGGCAGCACACATAGGCAAGCACATCAAACTTGGCAAAGGCTGCATCGTTGGAGACCAAGCCAAAATCAAAGACGGCGCCAACCTGCCTGATGGACACGCGGTATGTCCAGCGAAGGAATTCTCTGAAAACATTTTAAAACCCCAAACTTAACTGTTAGATAGTACTGAGTTGAAAATTACATGAGCGCACGAAAACTTTTCGGAACAAACGGAATTCGAGGCCTCGTCAACATAGAATTGACGCCTGAGATGGCCATTAAAGTCGGAGCTTCAATTGGAACTTTTTTTGGGAAAGAAAAAAATCTACTTTTGGGGTATGACGCTAGAACAAGCGGCCCCATGTTTGCAAAAGCAGTGATTGCTGGACTTACAGCCACTGGATGCAACGTTTTCTTCGCTGGAATGGCACCTACACCGTCCATCCAGTTTGCTGTTAAGAACCACAAGATGGATGGCGGAGTAATAATCACCGCTTCCCACAACCCGCCAGAATACAACGGGATTAAGGTTATTTGGAGCGACGGCATCGAAACCTCGCATGAGCAAGAGGTTGAGATAGAGAACATTTACTTTGACAACAAAATCGTTTTTGCTCCATGGGATAAATTGGGTACAAAGCGTGAATTGGCTGGAATTAACGATGAATACATCCAAGCCATAAAAAAACATGTTAACAAAACAAAAATAGCTAACGCGCACTTCCACGTTGTCGTTGATGCGGCAAACAGCGTTGGTGGATTGACCGCGCCGCCGCTGCTTAGGGAACTTGGCTGCAAAATCACAAGCATAAACGCCAACATCGATGGCACTTTTCCAGGAAGAATGCCAGAGCCGCGTCCAGAGAGCTTGGGTGATTTGGCTTCAACCGTGAAAGCAATCAAAGCAGATATGGGTGTAGCCTTTGACGGTGACGCTGACCGCTCAATCTTTGTTGACGGAAATGGCGTGATTTACTGGGGAGACAAAACCTTTGCAGTAATCATCAAACAATACCTACTCAAGAATCCAGGCGCAAAAATAATCACGCCAGTGAGTTCATCGACCCTAATCAAGGACACTGTTGAGGCTTACAAGGGCGATTTAGTTTGGACAAAGGTTGGAAGCGTTACAGTTTCCCAAAAAATGAAGGAATTAAACGCCAATTTGGGCGGGGAAGAGAACGGCGGAGTATTCTACGGACCACACCAAGCCGTCCGAGACGGAGCAATGACGACTGTGTTGCTGCTTAACATCATGGCTGAAACTGGACAGACACTTTCTCAACTCGTAGCTGAACAACCACAATACTTCATTGAGAAAGCAAAAATCGAGTGCCCAGACAACAAAAAAGAAATCCTGCAGCAGAAAATCTTTGAACAGGTTAAAGACGAGAATGTCAGCACCATTGACGGCGTAAAAATCTGGTTTAGCGATAACAGCGCAATTTTGATTCGGCCAAGTGGCACAGAACCAGTTTTCAGGTTGTATGCTGAAGCGAAAAACCAAGAAAAAGCATTAAAGCTAGTGGAAGACTACAGTTCACGGCTTAAAAAAATCTTAGAAACTATATAATAAGATTAAAAGCCCTGATCTGGAGAAAATAGCCGATGCCCGCAGTCCTAAACCTGAAGCCCGAAGAGGCAGATACTAATGATAAACGCTCAAAATATACTGTGTGCGTTATTGGATGCGGGCAAAAAGGAATCCTCTATGCTAACGCTTTCGCGGAAGCAGGCTTTAGCGTTATCTGCACGGACGCTGACCCGACCGTTATAAAAAAAGTAGCTAAGGGAAAAACGCCCAGTTCGCAATCACAAGTTGAAGCTAAACTCAAAAGCCACCTCAACTCTGGGCAAATAAGCGTAAGTAGCGAGCGGAAAAAGGCTGTTTCCCAAAGCGACGTTATCGTCATAGCTGTTGGAGCAAAAGTTGACGAACAGAAAAAAACAGATTACTCCCAAATAGTGAGCGCTTGCAAAGAAGTTGGAGCGGCTATCCATCAAGGTGCACTGGTTATTTATGGTGGTATCGCTGGTTTTGGCTTCATTGAAGGCATGATGAAAGAAACGCTGGAGAATACCTCAGGGCTCAAAGTTGGGCAGGGTTTTGGTTTAGCTTACAACCCAATCCTTACAGCAGACGCTTCAATGGCTAATTTAGAGTTGAAGATTGCAGCCACCGACCAAACCAGCTTAAACGCAGCTTCCACCATATTCAAAACGATAACAAAAAAAATTAAAGAAGTCAGCGATGTTAAAACAGCGGAAATAGCCGCACTTTTCACAGTTGCAAAACAAGACGCAAACAGGGCACTGGCTAACGAATTGGCGGTTTTCTGCGAAAACGCAAACATCGACTACTTCAAGGTCATAAAACTACTCGAACTCAACGACCTCAATTTTTACCCCACCATAGTTGATGAAGAAAGCAAGCATGAAGCATATTTGCTGCTTGATAGCGCCGAGAACTTGAATGCTAAGCTTAGGCTTCCAACGTTGGCAAGACAGATAAACGAGGACATGGTTAAACACGCGGTTAATTTAACGCAAGATGCCCTAAGAAGCTGCGGCAAACCATTGAGGCGCGCGAAAGTTGCCGTTTTAGGCACTGCAAACCCCACAACGGCTACAGGCGTTTTTGTAAAAATGATAGAGTTGAAGGGCGCCAAAGCCAGACTTTATGACCCAATTTCAAAGATGGGGCCCCAGGAATGGCGTATATTGAAGACTAACTTGAATGAAGCAGTTGAAGGAACAGATTGCATAGTAATCTTGACGGGTCAGGAACAATTCAAAAACTTAAACCTCAAGAAACTAAAAGCCCTTATGAAACCACCCTCAGTCATCGTTGATTTAATTGGGATTTTTGAACCTCAAAAAGTTGAAGCAGAAGGCTTCATATACTGTGGTTTAGGTAGAGGAACGGATAAGAATTGAAGAAACTTGGCGTAGCAGTAATTGGAACGGGGCAGTGGGGAAAAAACCATGCCCGAGTCTACACAGAACTTCCCTCAACTGAACTTGTTGCAATATGCGATGTTAACCCTGAAAGAGCCAAAGCCATGGCAGCGCAGTACGGCGTAAAAGCCTACTCCGATAGCACACAAATGCTAAAAGAAAAATCTATTGAAGCCGTAAACATTTGCACTTGGTCAACAATCCTGGCTAAAGAAGCACTCAAAGCACTAAATGCTGGAAAACACGTTTTAGTGGAGAAGCCTATGGCAACCAGCACTCAGCAAGCAGAGAAACTGGTGCAGACAGCACAGGAGAACGGTCTCCACTTGACAGTGGGTTTCCTCATGAGGTTCATACCTGGCTTGCAAAACATTCGACAATCGGTTGAGAACAAAAAAATCGGAGAATTAGTCTGCGCTACTGCCAAACGTGTTTCCCAGTGGCCAGAACGAATCGGCGACGTCGGAGTCGTCAAAGACACAGCTATCCATGACATTGATGTAATGCGATTCATTTCTAATGAAGACCCAATTTCGGTTTATGCAAAAATGGGTAGCATGAGAATCAAAAAATTCGAAGACTATGCACACATTATGCTCAGCTACAAAGATGGCAAAAGCGCATTTATCGAATCCAACTGGCTCACACCCTACAAGACCCGAAGCTTAACTGTGACGGGAAGCGACGCCATAATGAGACTGGACTATATTACTCAGGATTTATGGATTGAACAGCAAAAAGAATCTGTGCAGCCAAGGTACCCTTTCCAGGAACCCTTAAAACAAGAGCTCCAACACTTCGTTGACTGCATAATAGAGAAAAAGAAGCCCCTTGTAACGGGTGAGGATGGCGTGAGAGCTCTAGAAGTTGCTACAGCCGCGATGCAATCATCAGCAAAAAACAGGGCAATACAACTAAAAAGATAAAAAGTTTATTTTAGGTTGAAAGGCTTGCCTTCAGAAACGATTTTCGGGGGTGCTTTTTCTTTCCATTTCTTCAGAAACGGTAAATCATCAGCTTCTTTTCGTAGTTCGTCGGGTAGCATTTCTGGGATTTCGTCGCGGATGGGGTACCATCGCAGGCATTTGGGGCAGACGATTAATCCTTCTACTATTTCGTCTTTTTCTTCGAAGACGTGAAGGTCCAGAGGATGATACTTATCGATTGGGCAAGCGAGAATATCCATTAATTTGCGTTTCATGTGGATTCCACGAATTAAGATAGTTTGCTGTAGAGTTATTAAAACTTGCTTGGTAACGATGTGACGTGGATGTCTATGACGGTTTGGTACCAGTTTGGACCAGTGGGACGCATCACGCGCGAATTAGCAAAAAAGTAACATGCGCCCATGCTGTCGAGTTTTTGTGCAACCTTCAACTCGGTTTTCTCTACGGGATCTTCCTTTCCGGGTGCATGCTGAAAGTCATAGTAGTGGATCCAACCACCTGTTTTTTTGAGCGCCGAGAGCGCGCATGGCAGATATTCGAGGGCTTTTTCTGGAAGGGGCATTAGGACACGGTCAGCGACTCCTTGCAATTGGGTTTGAATAATGTCTTTGGCGTCGCCAAGCATAGGAAAGACGGTATTGTAAACCAGGTTAATTTTAACGTTCTTTTCCATGCACCCAACAGCAACAGGGTTAACATCAATCGAATAGACTGCGGTTTTGCTTTGGGTTTTGGCGATGATTATGCTAAAGCAGCCGATCCCCGCAAACATGTTGACGACAGTCTCGCCTGGCTTAACGAGGTTTGCAATACGTGAGTGTTCATGGGAAAGTCTAGGCGAAAAATAGCATTTCTCAACGTCAACTTGGAAGGCGCATCCTGATTCCTTGTGGGTTGTGCTTGTTTTGTTTTCGCCCGCCAACAGCCTTAGCCCCCTAACTCTAAAATCCCCAGTTATACGGGTGACGGGTGTGAGGACGGTTTTTATATTTCTGTGTGCAGCCATTATTTGTTTTGCCACGACTTCAGCGTTTTGGATATTATTAATTTTGATGATTGCTATGTCGCCTATTATGTCGAATGAATTGTAAACTTTGCGCAACTCCTCAAATGGAAGAGCCTCTGAAAGCTTGTCTCGGAGCCGTTTTCTCATCTATTCATCCTCGTTATCGGTAAGCAATTGGAAATGTTTAAAAGTAAAATGCTTTTCTTTGTAGGACAGGCGTTCTCAATGGAAAAATCAGGAATTGTTTATGAATGCATGAGATGCGGCTCAAGAGTACCATCTGAAGAGCTAGAGCTACGTGGCGGAGAAATAAAATGCATCATTTGCGGCTACAGGATTCTAAAGAAGGTTAAACCACCAGTAGTAAAACGGGTTAAATCAAAATAGAAAGGAAAACTCGTCTATTTTTCACAAGCATTTTTGTTTTAGTCTTTTATTTTAATAAAATTCTTGGTCTCCGAGTTTGCGCAGAGCCTTTCCTTTAAGTTTCACTGAATCGTCGAAGAAATCGTCAACGTCTTTCTCAACAGTTTTGCGTTTGATTGTTTCGCCACAAATCCCCTCTGGCAACATTCGCCTTTTCATGCACATTGAATAGGTGCATTTTGCAACGTTGCATTGTTCTTCGCTCTCTCTACACCAGATGGAATCTTTTCGGAAAATCACTGAGTTTTTTGCACATTTAAAAGATTGACATGCTGGAGAACAAGCTTTTGATTGAGCCAACAGATACACCTCAATTGTCAATTCAAAATATTGTGTTTTGTACTGGTCTTAGGGGTCTTTATGTTATTTGGAAGCCATATAAACTTTTTTCTATTAAAGGGAGAAATTTAAGTTACGGTAACGCGTTTAACTCTGCTTCGCCTATAGACTTCGACTACAGCAAACGCTATGATGGCTATCAAAATTATTAGTATCGTGATGAGCGAACTTGCTTGTATCAACAACGAACCGAGAGCAACGTACTTGTCAATTTTGATCTGAACGGTGGTTGGTTGGTTAACGGTCACGGTTATCGCTTGGTAAGCGCCTTGTGTTCCGGGAGCTTGAGCGATTATTTGCAGGTTGCCTCCGATGATGTTGTTGAAGGTAGCTGTTCCGTCGCTTTGAGTAGCTGCTGAGATTTTTTCGGGACCGTTTAATGTTACATTAACGTTTGAGATTGGTGCACCAAAGAAGTCAACAACAACTACTGATAGTTGAATGCCATATAAAGTACAGTGTATTTGTTGTTGGCTGCTGCTGAAAACCTGAAGGTTTGTTTCGTTGATTAGAGCTATGTCCCTGAAGACTCTTGCGCGGTACATTCCGAAGGTAACTTGGGTTGCGACTGAACCATTAATATCGGTTGTGGCAGAATAGAACAAGCCGTTT
>Ga0209540_10000903_pt1 | contig 24024 bp, 19 predicted proteins | sample BarGraIncu01121A_FD_184501 | JGI IMG/M metagenome (GOLD analysis project Ga0209540, IMG submission 184501) | Arctic peat soil microbial communities from Barrow, Alaska - Barrow Graham LP Incubations 011-21A (SPAdes) (version 2) | ecosystem: Environmental > Terrestrial > Soil > Wetlands > Peat... | reverse complement strand
GGTCTTAGATCCTCCTCCCATAAAATACAAAAAGTCAACTTCATCGCCTTCTTTTACCAATGTTGAATCATAATCATCGCGTACCACAAATTCTCCATTCAGCTGGATCGATACCATACTCGGTTGTGCTACATTGTTTAGGGCAATCAGTTCGGTTAATGAAATCGGATTGCTAATTTCTTGTTCGTTTCCGTTTACTTTAATTTTACTCATATCGTTTTGTTAGTTGATTAATTGGTAATATATCTTATGTCGTTTTTAATTACTGTTCATTGAAAAGTGATGTAGAAAGGTATCTCTCGCCAGTATCAGGCAATACCACCACTATATTTTTTCCTTTATTCTCCGGGCGATTGGCAATTTGAGCTGCTGCAAACACTGCTGCTCCCGATGAGATACCTACTAGCAGACCTTCGGTCAGTGCAAGCTCGCGAGTGGTGGAAAATGCATCTTCATTCCTTACCTTATAAATCTCGTCGACCACATTAGGGTTAAAAACATCAGGAACAAAACCGGCTCCGATACCTTGTATTTTATGTGGCCCGGCTTTACCACCCGAAAGTACGGGAGAATCTTCGGGTTCAACAGCAATTACTTTTATGGCAGGATTCCATTTCTTTAAGGCTTCACCAGTACCCGTTACCGTACCACCGGTTCCTACACCTGCAATAAAAATATCCACTTTACCATCTGTGTCGCTCCACACTTCTAATGCTGTGGTTTGGCGATGTACCTCCGGATTAGCTTTGTTCTGAAACTGCTGTGGGATGAACGAATTAGGAAGTGCAAGTTGCAATTCCTCGGCTTTGCGTATAGCACCGCGCATGCCTTCAAAACCCGGTGTCAACACTATCTCGGCACCCAATGCACGCAACAAACTTCTACGCTCCACACTCATGGTTTCTGGCATGGTAAGAATTAACCGGTATCCTTTGGTGGCAGCTACCAATGCTAATGCAATACCGGTATTTCCACTAGTAGGTTCAATTATTATACTGTTCGACTTCAAAAGACCTTGTTTCTCGGCTTCTACTATCAGTCCCAGACCAATTCTGTCTTTTACACTTCGCCCCGGATTAAAATACTCCAACTTAGCAATTAAGTGTGCATTAATCTTGTGCTTTTTCTGAAATCTGTTTAACTCTAAAAGTGGCGTATTGCCAATTAAATCGGTGAGTTTGTTTGCTATTTTTGCCATGACTATGTTGAGATTAAAATTCTGATACAAAGATATATCTCCAATGAAACAAATGAAATACCAACAATAGGTGCATTTATATACCACACTTATGGTATATTTATTTCCTCACGAATAATGAATGGGGTAGTAATAAATACGAAGTCTGCTAAATAAGCATTCGTAGACTTCAGTTTTCCAAAAGTGCTATGAGAATCGAAGAAGAGGATGCCATTGGGTTGGCATATCGGTTGAAGCAAATATGAGTTATTGAGTTATCCTAATAAATAGTCAAGACTTGCCTGAACAAACACAGACAAGTCTTGACTAAAACTACTAAAAAGAAAACGGCTAAAAATTCTCTTCATCATTTATTCGACTAACTAATACATCAGCTACAACAACATTAGCAACTCATTTTTATACCTTTATTTGTTATTGATTTACTGTTGCAAAATTACAACAGTTTATCCTATCCCACTATCACCATATCTAGGTAAATTCCATCACGGACATCCCCACTATAAATGATAAATAAAAGCTTAGGCATTCTTTGCTGAACACTTCTACCAATTTTACTGTTTGAAGTGATAGTATTTAAATAGATTATCAACCACCAGAAATGGCTTATTCAATCAAATTATGTATATCGCCTTTAAAGAGTTTCACTCCTACCTTGCCTATCTCGTATTAGCACTTCTTGTGTTTGCCATCGCTTTCAATACCTATTATTGGATGAAGGGAAGAGTGTTTACCAAAACCAACAAAACAGTTGCCCTTCGGGGATTGATAGCTGTTCACACGCAGTTCTTAGCCGGACTTATATTGTATTTTCTATCACCACTGGGAATAAGTAATTTCTCTGGGCAAGCTATGAAAATCTCCATCACCCGTTTGTTTCTAGTAGAACACCCGCTGGTAATGATACTGGCCGTTGCACTGATAACCATTGGCTACTCTAAAGCAAAAAAAGCAATCTCTGCCTCTTCGAAATACAAAGCGATAGTACTATTCTATTCCATCGGGCTATGTTTTATCCTTTCACGCATTCCCTGGAGCGTTTGGTTTTAAAATGGGTTCAAACAACAAAGAGCAAGGTCAACATTTAAAAATGAAGTCCTTGCTTTTTTATTTACATATAAGTGAAAGCGGTCAAATATCTGTTTCCGCACACATAAAGTAGCTACTATCCGTACGAAATCGAAAACTGAAACAACATTGTATCACTGTTGAAACATAAATTTTATCACTTGTGCCTTATTTTGCACTAAATTAAATATATGTATTCAAAAGAAGATTTCGGCGAAGGATTCAGATGGGGAGTTTCGTTAGCAGCCTACCAGGTAGAAGGAGCCCATGAAGCCGATGGAAGAGGTTTATCCATTTGGGATAAGTTTTCAAGCCGCAAGAACCGCATCAAAGACGGATCGAACGGAAACGTGGCCTGTGAATTTTATTACCGCTACGAAGAGGATATTGCACTTGCCAAATCGCTCAACCTTTCCCATTTTCGTTTCTCCATCTCATGGACAAGAATACTACCGGATGGTATAGGTGAAGTAAATCAGTTAGGCCTTGACTTTTACAATCGATTAATAGACTGCTGCCTGAGATACGATTTGGAACCATGGGTCACCTTATACCATTGGGATTTGCCGCAGGCTTTAGAGAAGCAGGGCGGTTGGACAAGTCGTATAGTCGTCAATGCATTTATTAAGTTTGCAGATGTTTGTTCGAAGAGCTTTGGCGACAGAGTAAAAAACTGGATCGTAATGAATGAACCTTCTACATTTACCGGAATGGGATATCTGATTGGTTATTATGCTCCGGGACGTTTCGGAATAAATAATTATTTGCCTGCCGTTCATCATGCCACACTTTGTCAGGCCGAAGGAGCCCGTATGATTAGAAGAAACCTTCCTAATGCGACGATAGGTACTTCTATCTCCTGTTCGTATATTGCCCCATCATCCGATAATCCTAAACAGATAGCGGCTGCCCGACGGGTAGATGCATTGTTGAACCGACTGCATATTGAACCTATTCTCGGCATGGGTTATCCAATTAAGGATTTACCGGTGTTGGAACAGATCGAAAAATATTTTCATCCCTACGATGAAGAATTAATCAAGTTTGATTTCGACTTTATCGGTATTCAGAATTATTTCTCGTTAGTGGCCTATAACAATCCACTTATTCCCTACCTGCAAGCCTTTGTCGTTCCTTTCAAGAAGCTGAACCGGCCACTTACTTCCAATGGTTGGGAAGTTCATCCTGAAGGCATGTATCGTATTCTTAAACAGTTTTCGGCTTATCCAATCAAAGAATTAATTGTTACAGAAAATGGAGCTGCATTTCACGACCGTGTAGAAGGCAACCACGTACATGATAATCAACGATTGCAGTATATTCAATCTTATCTGGGAGAAGTACTGAGAGCGAAACAGGAAGGTGTAAATATCGGCGGATACTTTGTATGGACCCTAATGGATAACTTTGAATGGAGAGCCGGGTTTCGGTCGAGGTTCGGATTGGTCTATACAGACTTCGTGCATCAAACGCGGATCATCAAAGACAGTGGTTTGTGGATCAAGGATTTTCTGAAATAATAGTACGCCTCTTAAAACGGGGAGAATGTTTGGCCTTAAATGGGTTCAAACAAGAAACAGCCAACCTGCGTCGAGCCAGAGCATATTATTTACAACGTGTTACATGTTACAGTTAATCAGGAGTTTGCCAACAATACTCAACTTAATTTCAGTTTCCTTAAATATTGAAATAAGAATAATGAACTTATTAAAGTAATAAACCCAAAAACAAATGCAAGACTGAGATTGGCTTCCAAACCTTTCGCTTTCATTACAAAAACCATGGCAGCAATGGCAATGGCCATGAATATACAGAAGATCATCATGGTAGGAGCAAGCAGAAAACCAATACTCTTCTTTTTGATCAATGCTACTCCGGTAATTATTAATGCAGGCAAGCAAATGGCAATATCCAACACATGCACCGGATTAATTAACAACCCGCTTTCAACAATGCTCTTAGGAGTTGCATTTATAAGTGTGGCCGGAATTATTTCGGAGAGCCAAATAAAGTAAAATAAAATAGCAATAACAACTAGAAATATTCCTGTTGGTTTAGTTGAAACCTCTTTAACAAACCATTGCGAAACATTTTCGCTAAGAGAAGATATTACAAAATAGATTAGCGAATAAAAGGACAATCCCAAAATCAGGCAGTAAGCGATAAACAGATTATTAAAGTGCAATCCGAAACTGTAAATAGTGTACGAATATGCCAAGTAGAAAACAATTCCACTCCAAATCAGGATTCCCAATTTATTTTTGCGACAAGCAAAGAATGCTGCAATAAGTAGAATGGGGACAACGATAAACAAATTTACGATGTCCTGGCCTATGCCTTGCGCAGCATAAAGGGGATTTTCCTTTGCATAGGTACTTTCTATAAAAATACCGAAATAACTAACAACTGCTGTTAGAATTGCCATGGGTAATGACAAAAACAGAATATTCAAATCATATTTATCTTTCATTTGCTACATATTTAACCTAAATTGAATATTCGTCGTCATCAATATCAGCTTCATTTAAAAACCTAATTACTTCTTCTTTGGCTTTCTGATTTCGAATAATCAGGTAAAGAACCAACGCAATTATACAAACTAAAACTACAGTCATAGTCATCCATTTAATTTGCATCACATTATATTTTAAAATGTAGTTTGTATTTTTAATCGGTAGAAAAGTCCCATGCGTGTTTAGGTTACAAAACCTTGAAACTCTTTTTGGTTATTTATTGCAAATAAACAGTTGTTTTTCTTTTTTACAGATCAACTGAACAGCCCATTTACCAGTTTGAGCTGAGGGTGGAAGTCCGCCGCCCGGATATAACCATTGACCAGCCATGTAAAAGTTCTGAAGTTTTGGAAGTTGCATTTTCAGTGATTTCATCATATTATCCTTTGACGGCATAAATCCCTCATAAGCTCCATCTTTTACACCAGTATACCGAACATCGGTTTTAGGTGTTGCCACATCTGTTACCTCAATGAATTCCGAAATCCCGGGATATTCTTTTTCAAGAAGTGCTATAGCATCTTTCTGGATTTGGAGTTTTTCGGCTTTATATTCTTTCGCATTCATCTTTTCCCACAGATTCCATGGGCTGTCATACCTTAAAATAATCGTTGTTTTTCCTTCAGGTGCCATCGTAGTGTCGAATGAATAATTCATTACCGAATACCCGTTTTCTAATTTTGTTTTACCAATCGCCTTATCCTTTGAGATATTAATGATAATTGGAGAGTTGAAGGGTATAGTTTTGTTTATCCCGAAAGAAACCTGAACAATGGGTGTAAAAAGTTCCCAGTTTTTATACGCAAAATCAATTTCTTTTGAAATGTATTTTGCATCCAGCATGTTATATATCGTTGAATATCCATCGGCAGCACTTATTACGTAATCTGCCAAAATTGTTGTTCCATCACTTAGCAAAACTCCTTTTGCAACATTATTTTCGACAATCACCTTTTCTACTTTCTTGATATACGATATTTTTCCGCCCAGTTTACATAATTTCTCCACCATTCGTTGCGCTAACGGATAAGAGCCACCCTTAATATATCCGGCATTTTTCTGATTGAACCACCCAAGCATAAATATAAACGCCAATGCTGAAAAATCTCGATTGCCATACAAGGAAAAGAAAACTGATTTAATTCTTTTGCTTGTAAAATTCAGTTTCTCGAAGTACTCATTGCAGGTTAGCCTTCCAAATTTACGTATCACATTAAATACAGGAAGCATACGGGGTATGATTTTTATATAATCCAGCGGACTACGTAACTCGGGTGCTAAGTCAAACGGTTCCAACAAGCCGCTTTTTCGCATATCGGCACACATTTTCCGAATCGACACGTTGTCTTCCGGAGCTAATTCAATCAGGTATTTTTCCCAACGATCAATATTGGAATAAATGATGAATTCATTTCCTTCATCATCCAAAATCCGTGAATGAATTTCGTGATCGATTATTTCGGTTTTGCTATTAATTACATTTGTTTCTTTCCAAATTTCGTGAAAAGCTCCTTTTGAGGTACCAACCAACCAGTGCAGGCAATAATCAAAACGGTATCCCTTGCGATCCCAAGCAGTACATTGACCACCTGCCACGGCGTGCATCTCTATAATTTCCGTTTCAAAACCATTCATTGCTGAATAAATACCCGCAGATAATCCGGCAATTCCACCACCTATAATTACTACTTTTTTACTCATTATATTTTGTTTTAAAGGAAGCTGTCTTGTTTCTTTTTGAAAAAAATATTTTAATTCGTATTTTCAACAATATTGCTCTTACGAAGATTTTTTTATGTTAGCGATATTATAAAAAATCAAGACGACTTCATTATGATACATCAAATATAATTTTACCTGTATTCGCAGCATTTTCAATCATTTTATGAACCTCAATTGCTTTATTTAAAGGATAGTGATCCGCAATTTCAGGTTTAACACTGCCTTTCTCCAACAATTCAAAAAGTAGACGCAAATCTTCTTTAAACCACTCAGGATGTTTTTTTCGCAAGCTTCCAATAGAATAAAAGCTTGTTGACTTTTTGTTGGGTAAAATATTCCATAACAGAAGTTTCATAAAATCCAATGGTATATTTCCACCTTTACCCATAACTGCATTATAAAATCCAAAACCAACTAGTTTTCCACCCGGCTTAAGTGATTTGAAAGATTTTTTGAAGCTTTCGCCACCCATAGGATCGAAAACTGCGTCAACTCCATTAGTAGTCAATTCATGAATCCGTTTGACAAAATCTTCACTTTTATAATCTATAGGGATTCCTCCAAGTTTTTTTACTAAGTCATGTTTCGATTTTGAAGCTGTTCCGTACATTTTCAAATCAATAAGTTTCCCTAATTGAAGCAATGCAATACCCACAGCTCCTCCTGCACCATGAATAAGAATCGTTTTCCCCGCTGTCATTTTTGCAATTCGATGCAACATTTGGTAAGCAGTGGTATAAGAGAGAATTAAAGCAACAGCTTCTGAGGAATCAATGGTTTCAGGTAAACGTGTTAATCTGTCTTCTGGTAAGCAAATATACTCTGAATAAGCCCCAATAACTGTCATATCTGCTACTCTCTCGCCAACTCTGAATACAGATGAACCTTCTCCCAGTTTATCTACAACACCTACCATGTCGTAACCAGGAGTAAATGGTGGTTTATTTTTCACATCCGGATATTTACCCTTTCGTATCATAATGTCGGTGAAGTTGGCACCTGCTTTCAATATCTTTACACGAACTTCTCCGGTCTTTGGTTCAGGTAAAGTGCTTTCTTCAATTAATTTCAGAACCTCTGGTTCTCCAAATTTTGTTATGACAATACGTTTATAACTCATAAAATCTTCTTTTTTTATTACAAATGAATCTAATTCATATTGTATGATATTTTGCTAGTATGCATTCGCCAGTTCAGGCTGATATTTTTATCCTATCCACTTAATTGAAAGTTATCACCACATTCCCAACTTTTTGACCTGTTTCAACATATCGGGTTGCTTCAATAATTTGTTCGAGCGGATAAATCCGGTCAATAACTGCCTTATAATTTCCTGTCTCCATCAATTCTTTCAGAAATATAATATCTTCTTTGGTGTCTTTAGGAATAGGGAAAAGAACCTTTTTACCTCCGAAAAGAGGAGTTAATAACGTTAGGAAAATGTTTTGAGATAAATAACCAAGTTCAGTAGAAATGTAAATGCCCTTTGATTTTAGTATTTTACGGCAACGAAAGAAGGAACTTTTGCCTACGGCATCAATAACCACATCATACTGTTGACCGTTTTGGGTAAAATCTTCTTTTGTGTAATCAATGACTTCGTCCGCACCCAACAATTTCAATAATTCAAAATCTTTTGTATTGCACACGGCGGTAACCGTAGCTCCAAAATAGTTGGCAAACTGCACACTTGCCGAACCAATAGAACCGGAAGCACCATTAATCAGGATGCTTGGTGTTTTTGTAAAATCAATTTTCTTGATGTTTGCCAATGCAAGAAATGCCCCATCGCAAACGGCGGCAGCTTCATTAAATGATATATTGGCAGGTTTTGTAGTGATGGATTTTTCTTCGGGGATGCAGATGTATTCCGCGTGTGTTCCGAAATTGAATGTGCTTAATCCGAAAACGAAATCACCTGGTTTAAATGTTTTGACACCCTTCCCTATTGCTTCCACTTCGCCGGCCAATTCCGAACCTAAAATCTTTCTTTTGGGTTTAAATAGTCCGCCCACTAACCTGACAATAAGATATTCCGGTTGCCGAAACCCGCAGTCAGTGCGGTTCACTGTAGTAGCAATTATTTTTATAAGAACTTCATTGTCTTTCGGAACGGGTTTTTCCACTTCTTTGAGCTGAAGAACATCGGGCGAACCATATTGAGTATAAACAACTGCTTTCATAAAGTTTCTGTCATTTGCAATATCCTGAATAAAAAAATACTCAGTCTTATTTCGTGCAAATATAACTCTATTCCACACATTTTCAACTGAATCAGCAATTTATTACATACGTTTATCTATGATAATCCGTACACATTTCAGTGACATTACAGTTTGAAGGAAATACCTCGTTCATCCTTGTCTTTTTTACCAAATGTTCAGCAGAGCATCCTCGTGGCTGTTGCGCTAGAAGGAGTTCTGCTGAACATATTCAATTTAAATATGGAAGTATGAGACTTCGCCAAACAAAGGAAATATTATTTTTTCTTACGATGAAATAAACGATAAAAAAATCCTTTTACCCCGGTTTCTTTATAGGGATCACAATTTAATTCATCATAAACAGATGCGGGAATTGTAAAAGAAGTAAGGAATTGTTTTCTCCAACCGGCCTTATTCTCAATAGCACGAAGCACATTGCCTACTATGGGCAGTGCCAATGAAGAGCCCGAACCGTTTCCACTATAAAAATGGATTTCAGGCGAAGTTGCGCCAACCCAGGTTCCCACCACTAAATTGGGTGTATAAGCAATAAACCATGCATTTGTATAATCTTGAGCCGTACCTGTTTTACCTGCCAGATCGGCACGGATACCGAACTGGTTTCTGATGCGTGTTCCGGTTCCCTGGTTGATCGCTTTTTGTAAAATGGCAGTAATCATTTCAGTGGTTTCGGCATTGAATACTTTTTCTGTTTGGGCATCCTTTCTTTCGAACAAGACAGTTCCTTTGGCATCGGTAATTTTATTAATCATCACCGGTTCTGCCATTTCACCCCTATTGGCAAAAGCACCATAGGCACGAACAACCTCATAGAGCGACAAATCAAGTGTTCCCAGGGCAATAGATGGCGAGTCATCATTGGTATAAGGGAAATGAAGCTTGTTACATGTATTGATAAGTTTCTCGCGCCCTGTTTGAAAGTACAAATCCAATGTAGGCAGGTTCATTGAGTTGGCTAAGGCATACCAAAGAGCCACCGTGCTGTCTTTTGTAAATTTATGATCGAAATTCTGTGGTTCCCAGTTCTTGTATTCAGGATATACTTTTTGAATATTTTTAAGATAGGTAGAAGGAGTAAAATTATTCTCTAGCGCAGTAGCATATAAAAACGGCTTAAAAGCAGAAGCTATCTGACGGTGAGACATCACCATATCAAAAGGGAGTCTTTTGAAATCGTTGCCACCAATCCAAGTAATTACCGCTCCATCCTTTGGGTTGGTAATGAGCACCGAGGCATTCAGCAGTTTGTAGTAATACCACAAACTGTCTGTTTTATTCATTCTTTTTGTAATAATGCCTTTCCAGTCAAATACCTCGATATTCTTTTTCACGGAATTATCTTCACCATAAAGTTTAAACTGTTTACGATACCATCGTTTTTTTATATTGCGATTTTGAAGCTCTTTATCCAGCAATTTTTGCATACCATACAAATGTTTATGTATGCCTTCGGTTGTTATTTGCTGAATATGCATATTCAGTGTAGTGTATATTTTGAGCCCATCTTTTTTCAGGTCATATTCCCCACCACCTTTCCGTTGAATATCTTCCAGAATTTCCAACGTTTTTTTCTTTACCTGATATACAAAATAGCCCGCCGGAGCTTCTGCATTCATATTTTCATAGTTCAGATTTAGTGGTAATTTCCGCAAACTATCCGACGCAGCCTTTGTCAGATACTTTTCTTTTTCCATCAAAGACAGAACCATGTTTCTGCGTTCCAGCGAATTTTGTGGATTAATACGGGGATTAAAATAAGTGTTCGCTTTCAATAATCCCACTAAAACTGCCGATTCTTCTACTTTCAGCTTGCGGACAGGTTTATTGAAATACCGATGTGAGGCAGCTTCCACACCGTAAACATCTTCGCCAAAAGGGACGGAATTAAGGTAAAGCAATAATACTTCATCTTTGTTGTACACTTCTTCAATACGAGCGGCAATAATTATTTCCTTTATCTTATTCACCGGCATACTTAGGATACCATGCTTCGGGCGACCATATAAGTTTTTGACCAACTGTTGTGTCAGCGTACTTCCCCCACCGCCTGTGCTTTCGCCCCAAAGGATACTTTTAAAAAAAACACGAAAATAACTTTGAAGATCGTAGCCATTATGGGTAAAAAAGCGTTTGTCTTCAGTTGCAATCAAAGCATTTTTAAGATGATCAGGAATTTCAGCGTTGGATATAGTGGTGCGGTTCTCGGCAAAAAACTTCCCAATGATAACACTGTCGCTGGAAATCACCAGCGAAGCCTCTTCATTATTGATTGCTTTCAGTTCTTTCTTACCGGGTAAGATCCCAAATATCCCCGAATACACTAAAAAAAATAACAACACGCATAGAAGCAGTATTGAAGACAGGAAAACCAAAAAGTATTTCAGGATTTTTTTTAAACGCAATATTTGGGGAAGCTCCATATTTCAAATTCTTTAAATGATCTGTCTCAACTGAAACAATGTTCTACTTCAATAGTTCCCCTCTTCCTTAAAGTTTAAAGGACAGGTAGCAACCTGTCCTTTAAACGTACATTACCGAATTTCTAGTATATGAATAGAAAATAATTCTAAAACTTCTCGGTTTGATCCAACCCATTTACATCAATTGTTCTTTTTTATTCGGACAGGTCATGATTTGTTCCTAAGCAAATTCTTTTTATCATTTCTGTAAATAGGTCAAATAATGCAGACCAAGCTACGTTGAACAAATACATTCGTTTTTCCTCTTTTGTCTGAACCACGATTAGTTCAGATGAAAGGATGTATCAGATTTTTAGCGTATCTGTTTTCATCTGATTTATCTGCTTAATCCAAGTTCAGACAATTTCCCTTTAGTCTTGTTACGGTTCACAGAACCACTCCAGTGGTGGACTTCTTAATCTTTCTTTTTCTTTCCAAAAAACAATTTTATTAGCAAACTAACTCCAGTACCAGATAAAAATCCGGCAAAGAATCCGAAATGTTCATTAATTTGTGTTTTAGGCCAATTAATTAGAATTTCTATCACAACGGCAGAAATAATCAGAAATACTGATACGATAATTGTACTTTTCTTTGTCATAAAATTTTAGATTATATAGTAAATTCATTTTTCAATCATTAATCATGCTCATCTTCTTCCTCCTCCAAGTCTATTAAATACACCAATATGGCTAGTTCAAGTCTGAGCGTAGCGGAGACTTGAACTGACAATTTGGAAGTTTTCAACTTCTTCTATCAGTTATGAACTGATTTATTTTCATCACAAAGCCTGTCCGACTGCCGGCGGATTACGCTTCGCTAAGCTTGAACTATTCACCGACTGCAAAATAACAAGCTTGGACTAAGAAGTGGATACACTTTATAACTCTATTTCAGTCCTAAAAATCACATTAGCATTTCCCATTATCTGAACTTTTAGGGACTCATTATTTTCGGAACTAACCCTAACCGTTACTACTCCGAGTCTGTCCAGTTGCTCTCCCTGTCTTCCTTTAAATTCAAAGAGATTTTCTTTAAAATCAACTAATCCATTTTGTATCAAATAACCCCCCAAAGGTCCATTTGCATTCCCTGTAACCGGGTCTTCTGCAATTCCAATTGCAGGGGCAAACATTCTCCCATAAGTAAAAATATCTTTGTTGTCTGAATCAAATGTAAATACAAAGTATCCATTACAATTGATAGTCTTACTCAATCGAGCTAACTCATTCAAATTTGGGGTTAAAACATTTAGCCTTTTTCTGCTATTGATTCCAATCATAACCTTTGAATGACCAGTTGAAGCTATCTGAATGGGGCAATTGTCATTTAAGTCTGTTTTTTCTAATCCCAATGCTGCTATTAATTTTTGAGTTGTCTCTATATCAAAAGTAGGACTTAACTCAAATTTTCCTTGTGTCATCACAACTTGATAATCTCCGCTATCTTTTATAATCTCAAATGGTAGAATACCAATCTGAGTTTTATACTTTAATATGCATGAATCAAGGTTTTCTTCAATAGCTTTTGCATACATTGCAGCGATTGTTGCATGTCCGCAAGTAGGAACTTCATTTTTAGGTGTAAAGTATCTTATTGCCCCATCACAACCACTATCATTAGAAGTGAATAGGAATGCAGTCTCAGAATTATTTAATTCTCTCGCAATTAATTGCATTTCGTTTTCACTTAATCCATCTGCATTTAATACTACTCCTGCCGGATTTCCTTTAAATTTTTCTTTAGTGAAAGAATCAATTTGATATGTTATCAATTTTTCCATTATCGTCTTATGTTTGTTATGTTTCTGTGGCTAGTTCAAGTCTGAGCGTAGCGGAGATCCGCCAGACATTGCACTAATCAGTTGAAAGTTTTCAACCCTCGTTCGGCGAAGCGTCCCGCTTCGTCGGGTTAAAATAAAAGCTCTGGCTTTTCATTGTATATTTAAATATGCAAGGCAGAGCCTTGCTTCTAGCTTCGACATAGCGGGACGCTATGCCGAACAACAACACCAATAAACTACGTTTAACTGAGTTGAAAACCGGACTGTTTTTAATTCTGAGGATAAAACCTCAGTTGTTCGAAAACGATATTTTTATCTTTTCGCAGACGGTCAATTAATTGTTTCAGGTCACTTTCTTCCCAACGTCGTTGAAACATTTCATCGTGCAACAGGACAACGATATTGTTTTTCGTGAATGTTTTTCGTGAATTCAGCTGTTGCATAATTTGACGGTACATTTCATCAACGCTTTGTACCGGAGTACCGTCTTCTGCATGATGCTGCCACTCTACATCCCAACCAAAAACCTTAAATCCTCTTGCAGCCAGACTATCGGCAGTAGCCACCGCATTAATTTCACAATCATCTTGTTTCTTATGATTAAAACGCCACGTATTGCAAGCCGGCATGCGTATGATTTTAAACTGAATTTTCAGAAATTTCTGATTCTTCAGGAAATCCTCGGTTGCTTTATGCGGATTGCCGTAGAACACTTTATATTCATCGTTGCCATGTGTAAAACTATGATTGTACTCCTCGATATACGGATTCTCTTCGTAGTACTTATAATAGGTCGCCATTTCCCTGTCGCCAACTACTTCCGAACCAATCAGAAACACACTAATTTTTATCTTCTCTGCCAAAATAATACTATCAATATTTTGACTACCGTTCAAAGGTCCGTCATCAAAAGTCAGATACACATATTGCTTCTGAGGAAGAGCGGCCTCTTTCGGCTTGTCAATTTTACAGGACTGACAAATGACCACTATAAGTAAAATAAATAATAGACTTGAAAAACGACGATTCATATAATATGATTTTTGATTGTTTTGCATTGATAACTCTGTACTCAGAGTTTGGTATAGCGTCTCAGTTCGGCGTAGTCTCCAGACTACGTCGGGTAAGAAACAAGGCTATGCCTTGTAATCTTTATTCTATTTTCTAACTACAGAAAGTACAACTTTCCTTTTAGCACGACGTAGTCTCCAGACTACGCCGAACATTTACACGCTACGCTCAACAGGGGGTGACCATAAGAGTGTGTATTAGCCACCGTAAAATTATATGTCCAATTTATTTATCCTCTGTTCAATGTCTTTCAAGTTATTATCAAAGTTCCATGAGCTATGAATCTTTATTGTATCAATAATATCATATCCACTATTATTCAATATATAATGGAGATTCGATATTAATAATGGGAATTGCAGATCATTCTCGCTTCTAATTTCATCCGATGCACATGTGACAGCCAATAAAGCTTTCTTTCCTACCATATTGGGTAATGGAGGTTTATCTAAACAGTATTCCATAATCGAAACATTTCTATCAAAAATCAACTTTAACGGAGCTGGCATATTACTCCAGTAAGAAGGTGTGCCGATTACAAGTAAATCTGCCTCTTTCAATTTGTTTCCTATTAGGTGCCCATCATCTTTAGGTAAGATACAATCATTATCTGGACGACATTTAAAACAACCGAGACATGGTTTTATTTTCAAATCATAAGCATGAATTATCTCAAACTCATAATTGCTGCTTATCTTATCTCTAATCAGATTTAATGTTTTCATAGTTGATCCATTCTTATGTGGACCGCCATTAATAATTAATGCTTTCATAAAAAAATCTATATTATCATGTTATTATTATTCCAAATTGTCTGAAATTTAAATCCAATTTGTTAATGTAATAAACGTTTTTACCCTGAAGAAAACTTTTATTTCTAAACTACAAATAATTCTCTATTCGATATAATTTTGTTAACTATTTATATTTCACATCTGTCTTAAAATTCTGACTAACGACCACACAAATATCTGATTTTCAATGGTCACATATTTGCAGTCGTTAGCATAATAAGTCGATTGATTTTCAATATCCTGAATGGCGGCTGTTTCATTTTGATCCGGATATTATTCACAATCAACCGGAGAATCTTTTTTAGAATAGTCAATAATATTACCATATGTATCGTATTCAATAGCGCAACATTCTTCAAATATGTCTTTCAGCTTTTCTCTGGCTCGTTGAACTCTCGATTTTGCCCCTGAATATGTGATTCCCAAATGCACGGCAAGTTCCTTTTGATTCATTTTTTTGTTATAAGTCAATATCAAAACTTCTTTGTCACTCTCCGAAAGTTGATAAATAAATGGTAAAACGCAGCATGACAACTTTACATGCATTTCTGTTTGATCCGGATCATTGTCCAGATCTATATAGATATTGTCAACTGATTTCGACTGCCTGAAATGGTCCATAATGGCGTTCCGGGTAATCTGATAAACCCATTTATCCAGTTTCTTGTCATCTTTCAGGGTATGGATCTTTTCGATGATTTTGATGGAAACATCCTGCAGAATGTCATTTGTAATTTCCACATCTTTTATCTTGCTATAAATAAAGCCTTTCAGTTCAAGATGAAACTCTTGCCAAATCAGTTTAAAATCAATCATTGTTTAAATTTTTTATAAAGATAGCGGTTTTCTTGAAAAATAAGTAACTGGAACAATTGAATGTCTTATTTTTTCGAAAGTAACTGCATCTTACTATCTGTCTCAGCTATGAGGCTATTATAGTTGCGTAGCTCCGACAGTATAGTAATATAATTGCAAATTTATAATCAAAAGCCGCATACCGGCAACAGGAAATTGGCAACTAAAATGAGACATTATATTGTTTCACGTACTTAAGAATAGATTCTGTTTATTAATCAGGTGAAACCATATAAATTAGAAAGTTTTTGAGATTTTAAGTATCAAAGAATGATTGTTATCCATAAGTTGATTACTTGAATAGGCGGTTTGATTGTAGTTTTTAAAATTGTTGTACACCAGATAGAAGTTTCCCCCGGGTATAAATTCCCACGAAAAGGTCAGATTGTTTATAGCATTCCGGTTATATAGATCGTCAGGCTGTTGTTTAACACTCACAGGCTGAAATACGAACCTCAGATTCATCTTCTTCGTAAAGTTATATTCCGCTTTTATCCTGTGAATGGATTGCTTGAAGGCATTTTGATACTCGGAACCTTTTATGTCGACAAAATTGTATGAGTAGTCTACCATTATTTTCGATCCTATCTTCAAAAACAAGTTAAAAGAGTAGTTGTTTGCTTTTGATTTTCTTACCAGACTATTATCATAGATAAATTCACCTCCGGTAATTTTTGAAGCATCGGTTTTTAGGTCGAGACTATACGTATTGGCCGATTGATCAATCAACACGAATCGACCTATACCATCAGTAAACTCTTGTTGTTGATTAAAATTTGCCTGATTCCGGTATCGGAATTTTGCTTTTAAAGATGGCTTATATATAATATTTATATTCCAGTTACCCAGAGTGTTTCCCAAATATAACTGATTGTCTATTTCATTTGTATTTTCATAGTAGGCTTTGTCCCGGTCTGTAAACAGGCCATTTCGTAGTAAATGCGAAGTAATGGTTGTTTTTCTAAAAAAGCTTTGCCCGTTATAAAAGCTGTAACCCAACCAACCGTCTAAAATATATTGATTGGAAAGGGTTGGTGAACCCACAACACCGGGAATATATAATTCGGATATAAAATGATTCCATAATCCAGCGTTCCACGACCGGCTGATCCATTTCACCGCATTGACTGATTCGTATTCATTCGCATTTCCTTTGGGTCTATTTACCGTTCCATACCAGGTGTACACCTGAATCTTTTTATCGAAAAAATAGAGTTTCCCATGTACGGTTACATTGTAATTATAGTCCTTTAGATAATCTGTGTTTGAGCTTTTTATTCCGGATATAACTTCGAAATGATATTTCATGTTATCCGTAAGGCGAATATCACTCATACCCCAAATGTTCTTTTGTTTATCGTACACAGCGGTAAAGTCTATTTTGGAATTCGTGCCCACATTTCTAACTTTTAGACCTGCGTTGATATCGGTGATATTACGGGTATTTACGGCTAACCCGGGATACATGTCACTCGATTCCGTAAAGAAGGGGCGTTTTTCAGGATAAGTAGTTGGAATGTCTGAAATATTAATTAACTCTTTATCGGTTTCTATCTGTGCATAATCAGGATTGAAGGTAGCATAGATCGTGGTTGAAGGCGTAGGATTATACTTGATTTCTCCACCCATTTTCGCTCCGTAAGATATTGAGTCATTCAAAGCAGAATAGACAGAATGTCCGTACATATAAGGTGTAACTACAATTTTTTTGCTTTTCCTTAATCCTTTCACTCCGTCAATTTTATAAAAATGCCTTATATTGAAAGGGGCATTCTTGTCCTGAATCTGATTGATACTTAGTTCCTGTTCGTGTGCACAATAGCGGGAGAACATGACTCCCCAGCTTTGAACTTTTTTATTCTGAAAGGTAAGAGAAGTTAGTGGGATTTTTATTTCAAACGTCCAGTAATGATCCGTTATTTTTGTTTCAGAAACAAATATAGCATCCCAGCTGAAGTCGAAATTTCCATCCATATCAATTGTACCATCTGCCTGGGCATTCACAGGATTGATTCGAAAAAAAAAGGCTGAATTGCCATTGTTTAAAGGATCAATGCCTATGGTAACATAATCGCCATGATTTATTTTCTCATCATCTTTTCGGGCGTTTCCTGCTGAAATGGAACTCTTTTCCTGGTATATTTTTCCTCCGAGGTAGATATTCTGCGTATCGTAAGTAAAATAGAATTCTGACTTTACCACCGAAGGGGCAAAGATTTCCGGCTCTATTTGTACCAGGTTAGAGATTTTTCTGGCGTTGTTCCATATTTGCTCATTCAGTTCACCATCTATCTGAATATTATCTCCTTTTTCTGATACCTGAGCATGTGTAACATTTGTTAATATGCATAGGATTAAAATTAATCCTTGTCGAATTGTTGTTTTTAAAATATTCATACATCTAAATTGTTTTACGTTTACAATATAGACGGAAGTATAAAAAAAAGACGCAAAACTACAGAGAAAAAGATTGAATTATTTTTTATGAAATTTTATTGCATATAAAATATTGATGAATACTAGTTGTATTTATTGTAATTAAGTTCAAGATAATATTTCACTAGTGTCCACTTAAAACATCTAAACGGTCTTTGAAATCATTATAGTTCTGCACTTTACAAGCTTATTTGTTGGGTGACGATTTGAATTTTTCATCTTGCCGAAATTATAAAATTTGGGGCATGAATACTGGAAAATACGTTTTTGCACAACTTATTAAGGTTTTACCCTCGTTCGGCGAAGCGTCCTGCTTCATCGGGATAAAACTTGCCCGTCCACTGACGGAAGAAAAGCTCTTGCTTTTCATTGTATATTTAAATATGCAAGGCAAAGCCTTGCTTCTAACTTCGACATAGCGGAACGCTATGCCGAACAAAATACCAATAGACTACGCTTAACTGAGAAACAGAAAATAACTTTACTTCAGCTTTTCTACTATTGCTTTCAACTCATTGACCAATTCTACATCATTGCCACCATAGCCTACCAGAGTCGAACGAATTTTTCCATTTTTATCAATAATAATCTTAGTGGGGATACTATTGACATTGTACTGTTTTGCAACCAGATAATCATTACCTGTCATCGGTTCGTCCAGTAAAATATCAAAGTTCACCTTTTTGATTTCTATTGTTTTTTTTATTTCTTTCAGGCGATCCTCCGGGGTTGTCCGTTCAAAAGTATTGATGAAGTAAAAACAAACATCTTTATCCTTTTTCAATTCATCAACTGCTTTTTGCATACCTGAAAATGATGCCAGACAAGGTCTGCACCAGGTAGCCCATAAGTCTAGTATTACTATTTTACCTCTCAGGGCAGAGAGCGTAACTGTTTTGCCATCCAGGGTTTTTAAAGTAAAATCCGGTGCAGGTTTCATTTTTTCAATCATTTTAGCTTTAGCATCAGCTAACCCTACATTTGAACCATTCAAATTTATATAAGCCACATCATAAAGCGAGTCAATCTTAGCGTTGCTTTTGTCTGAACTTAAAAATTTATCGCTCCAGGTAAGAGCTTCTTTCATTTGATTACCGGCCACCAACAATCTCACCAAATGTTCATTCATAGACACATTATTTGATTTTGTCAGTTCAACCGCCAGCAGTTCGTTTTCAGTTGCTTCTTTTTTAGACCCCATTTTATCCAGAATAAAGGCATAGGTATCGTAGTAATTTCCTTTGGTAGCATTCTGACTATCTTCCCAATATTTTAAAGAATAGTAATCCGGCTTTTTTTCTTTTCTCAGCGAATCCATTAACTCTAGAGATTTTTCGGAATAGACTTTGGCTATTTCCAAATGTGTATTATTCGTTGCCAATTCCCCGGCTATTTCATTATATCCATACGCTTTAAAGCCTTTATCTTTGACGTTCGACATGTATTTATCGAAATTTGCATAATCTTTTTTTATGCGATAGGCTTTTATCTGCAGCTGATCAAACGAAGATTTTTCTTCTTCGCATTTTTCAAGAAACTCATTACGTAGAGTATCTAATTCAAGTAAGATTTTGTCAGGGTCATTAAAGTCATACAATTTGGATAACTTTTTCCATAAATTAACTCTTCCTTTGGGAAATTTCTTTATTGCTTTTTGTTCCAGCGAATCACGTTTCTGATAGTTTCCATTGTAAATAAAGCGAATTAAGTCTGATAAATCCGTCTCATTTGCACCCGATTGCAAATCTGAATCGAATTTATTCTGAGCCAATGCTATGGCTTCGGCTTTTCTATCTTTAATGTTTGACAACGCGGAAACATAGTTTATAAATGTTTTTTCGCGCTGTTCGGGGTAAAGTGCATATTCTTTTTCAATTAAATCAATGGCTTTATTGCCCCCTCCAAGCGAACTCAATAAAGCGCCTTGTATCAGATACGTTCCTTTGACCGGTTTGCCGGCCTTAAATACATTAAAATCATATCCTACACTTTCTTTATCTTTACGATCTGTTATGACACCGTTGGTAATGATGAACGACACGTAAATAATAGAATCGGGCACATTAAATTTTCCCTCAATACTTTCCCCGATCAACTTTGTTTCAATCGTATTAAGAATAAAAGATTTCGCAGTATACAGCTTAACGTCAATTGTTGTCCCTTCTTTTGCAAGTTTTCCGGTATAAGTAAACCTGACATCTTTGCCCGTTTCTATTTGTGACGGCTTAATAGTTAGCACTGATGATTGTGCATAAACAGACATGCATAACACTAATAATACTGCTGCTGAAATTAGTTTTCTCATAATAATGACTATTCAAAAATTCATATAATTTCTATGTTTATTTTTTTCGGACAGGTCACGACCTGTCCCTACGCAAATTCTATTTGTTTTTTTGGAAACTTCGTCAAACAATACACGCTACACTCAGCTAGGGTTTTAAATATTCCCTTTATCGTCAAAGAATAATTTCACATTCTTTCGCTTCAATATTTCATTGATATAATTTGAAACTTCCTCACTTGACATAATTGGAGCATCTAGTTGCAATGAACGCAGTGTTCTGTCCTTTTGTGGGGCAATCAAAATGATTCTTCCAGACTTCAGGTTAAAAAGCCTCATGTTAACAATAGCATATTCATCTCTACTTGCTGTGATAAAGGCTGTATAATCTACTTCGTCGGTTTTTGTCTTATTGAATCCTTCACAAACAACATCTGGATTATTTCTTGAAGTAAAATGGGCAGAAGAGTGACTATAGTTTACGGTGTCAACAAAATCAGTCAACATAACAAGCATAAAATAAACTTCATTCTCTTTTCCCTTCAATACATCTTCTGTTGCAATAGTTTTACCTTTGAAAAAAAAACGATATACAATCTTTTTGTCATGGTAATTCAAGAAATTTCCTCCTATTCCAGCTCCTTGATACCTAAACTTGCCTGCTAAATCATACTTTGGAACTGGAAATGCGCCATGTGGAAATGGTTCACCCTTACAATTAAACAAACTGTCACTAACATCTCTTTGCATTAGTTCTTTGTCCCAAGTTGCCGAATCTTGTCTATTCTTTAAATGGTCTCTTTCATTGATTTCTGTCCAAATTAAACTTGCCTTTTGTGAAAAACATGAAATTGAAAATAATATCAACAAAGTCGTTAGTCTAAGTTTAATTTTTCTGATTTTCATATTAAAATAATTTATGGTTCTCTTTTCCTCTAAATCTATTAAATACACCAATATGGCTAGTTCAAGTCTGAGCGTAGCGGAGACATGAATGAAAAGTATATAGACTAATTTGTCTATCGGATTTAAAATCCTCATAGTACAAAGAGGTGGGATTAGAAATAAATCCCACCTACCAACCCGCACTTTTGTGCAAGTAATTAATGTTTATATATCCGTAAGGACAGATGGGATTGCGTGGCTTCGTCCCTATCCAACGACATAAAACTTGCCTGCGGGAACTGCCGCTTGCAAACCGCTAAAACCCCCATTGGGTATAGGTGTTGTTAGCGGCTGGTTTTCTATTTCTTTATAAATACCCTTCTATATAAAACATTATTAAACTCATTGTTAATCCTATCCCCCCACCACATAATACTTCTTTAATCGTATGTCTGCATAACACAATCCTCGACCAACCTAATAATCCTGTGAACAATAATAGTATTATGCCTGTTTTAAAATTTAGTGTTATGACCAAAAAAGAAAGGTAAACATTAAGAGAAACATGCAACGAGCTTTTTATAAATAAGTTTACAATTTGGGATATTAAAACTAGTATGGTAGCAAATAACACACTTATGCATAAGTTGCTATTTTGTTGCGTTTTAAATAATATAAACGTCACTATTACCAGCAATGGAATAATAAAAATGAATAATGATTTTCTTTGTATCCTGTCAGAAACGTCAAAATTTGTATATGTTCCATTTTTTGATTTTATGTACATTCTTAGAATTAGAGGCACAAAAATACAACCAATAATTAAAAACGAAATAAAAGATGCTTTTTTTAAATCTTCATTCGCAAACATTACAATTGCAACAAAAACAGGAATTGTAAATAATGGATGACCAATTATTGATATAAAATTTGCTATTTTTTGTTTCATATTTTATCTATTCAAAAATTCTGGTTTTAAAAATCTGTTTTAATGAATCGGAATCGTATTTTAATCCTTTGCATAAATACACCTGATAATAGGCACTGAATTTTTCTCTTGCGTAGGGACAGAATATAGATTCTTTCAATTCAATGCTATCGAAATATGGAGCAAAATAATTCATTTGATTGACATTCTTACCTTTTAATTGCGAATTGGTTACAGCAAGTACTGTAATACCCTTTGGGAAATTTAACACCCAGGAATAATAACCGGCATTAAATGAAAAAGCCTTCGGAAGTGAAAACTTTTCATTTAATAGGTTAATCGCACCCGCTTGGGTATAGAACCTACCCCATATCTGGCAATTCGGCTTATCTTGTTCTGGAAGTTTATTGTATATTCTGCTTATAGCTTCAATGAGGTTATTCCAATCCATCGTTGTATAATACGCTTCATAAGGAATGGGTATCCGAGCATCAATTACATTTTCCTTGTTATCCTGCATTGCTTGTTTTGTAAAGAAAAGTGATGATTTCATAACTCCTTCTTTTCTATCAAGCTTATTATATTTAATGTATTTATCTAATGGCAAAAGAGTAGTTCCTCTGGGGATAATTACTAAACCGGAAACAATCAAAAGAATATAATAACTAATAAAAACTCCCTTTTTCATTGAAAAACTCTGCTCAATAAAAACACTTCCAGTACAAAATGCAAAAAGCATAATAGGATAAAAATAGTAAAATTGTCCTTTAGAAATAAACAATATAAGGAAAGTGAAAAGCATTGCAAAAGTTGCAAGTCTCACCTGTTTGAACTGTTTTGAAAAAGGTGAAATAAAAATCCCGGGAAACCATACAAATACGGTTAACGGATTTAATGAAAGCAGAAACATTTTGATATTGCTCCATAAATCAACTTCATTTAAAACTGTTTTATAGAGTGCTGAAATGTGCCAGACTGAAGGAAAATTATGTGTATACTGCCAATAGACATTGGGTGCAATTATAACCAATAAGCAAGCAAAGGCAAGATAAAAATGCTTTTTGCATAGAATTTTCATTTGAGTAAAAAGAATTGCAATAGATAAACCAGCAAGTAGTATCAGGATACTTATTTTGGTTAGAAATCCGAAGCCCAGAAAGATAGCCAGATAGTATATGTATTTATTTTTTTGAGATAAGCAAAAACAAACTAAAATGTAAAAACAAATTATCCAGAACAACTGGTCAAATACCAATGGCATGAAAGAATTGTTGGTAATCATGTAACCAGGGCCTACCAATACACATGTTAAAGATAAAACGACGGCCTTCCAGGAACCTTCTAACTTAATAATTGTCAATCCACAAAATACAATAATCAGTGAAGCAGAAAGATGAACAAACAAATGTTGGACGAATATAGAATTGGAATGAAATAAATTTTGAGTCCATGAAATCAGCCCGATAACAGGTTGAAATGTCATATATCCCCAATCTAAATGATTGCCAGATTCAATGTGCATAACCTCATCTCCATCGAACCCTGTGTGCATATCTGCTATAAAAAGGACTAACAGCTTAATCATCACAAAAATTGCAATAACGATATACTCAGTTTTAATTTGTTTGATTTTCATAAGTTGTTTTCCTATTAATTTCTTGAATCGAAGGACGTTTTGTTAACTTGCCGCTAACGAGAGTCTGCGCAAAAACCCCATACTCTCCCGTTTTTGTATCTATTTTGTTGTTTTTGGCCTCAAATAAGCTTCATATACAAGACTTGTTTGAAAGCAATTATTTTCAT
>Ga0209540_10000900_pt1 | contig 24107 bp, 24 predicted proteins | sample BarGraIncu01121A_FD_184501 | JGI IMG/M metagenome (GOLD analysis project Ga0209540, IMG submission 184501) | Arctic peat soil microbial communities from Barrow, Alaska - Barrow Graham LP Incubations 011-21A (SPAdes) (version 2) | ecosystem: Environmental > Terrestrial > Soil > Wetlands > Peat... | reverse complement strand
ATCCGCCTGATGCTGCCATGGCTTCTACCAGTGCAGGGGCAATAGCCGATTCGTTCGGATCGGAGTATGCAATCGCGTTGCCGTTTGCTTTGGCCGCAAACTGCTTCATGTTGTCTACTTCCTTGTCATTGGATCCGCCGGAATCAAGTGTCTGCATTTCATACTTCTGGCCGATACTGTCCAGATAGGCACAGAACAGCTTCATGCCGTCAATGATTGTTACGATATACGGGTTGTCCAGGCCGCGTACGGATGCGCCGACATAAAGCGTCGTATCCAGTTTTTCCTGGGGAATCTTGGATGCATCAATTTTAAATGTTTTCCAGTCTGTTGTCCCTGCTGCGGCCGTTGTATCGGCGGTTGTTGTGTCGGCAGGCTTGGCTGTTGTTGCTGCCGGTGCTGCCGTCGTCCCTGCGGTCGTCGTCGCTGTAGTGGATGAACAGGCGCCGAGTATGGCCGATGCCATCACTACGGACAAAATCAAAGAAATAACCCTTGCGTTTCTTTTCATTTCTTTTCCTCCCATTTTTTGTTCTGTTTGCTGGTTCTGGTTTCGGTTGGGCTGGGTTGTGGTTAGGTTGGGCTGTGGTTGCGGTTAACGCTTCTACTTTGTTAGCTACATTATTAATCAGCTTTATTAAAGTGGCTACAGAATATCACCGGCCAAGCATTCCGTCAATACAAATCCGGAAATTCCGTCAAAAAATTATGGCATTCAGTGACTTTTTTATGTAACACGCACAAAATAAGGGGAGGAAAAGCGATTGAATGCTTTTCCTCCCCTTATTAACCGAACAAATTTCATTTTCAAATGGAACTGATAAAATTCTCCACATGCCGAAGTGCTGCCCCGAGGGCGGAAGCTTCAATACGGAACCGGCACGACTTAATATAGAGGGCGTCATTTTCAAAAACATTTAACCGGGCCGCTTTTTCCTGCAGATGCGCAAGATACGGTTCAATAAAACTGCCGACATACCCGCCGATAATTACACTGCAGTCAAAGGCCATCCTGACATTGTCAATGGCCATGGCCAGATTGGAAAGGTATTCCTCCCATACTGCCATGTATTCTTTGTTGCCGTTTTCAAGTTCCGAGAAGAATTTCTCCAGCTTGCCGTCCGTATACTTTGCCAGGACTTTTGCAGAACAGTACACATCGACACAGCCCCGTTTTCCGCAGTAGCATGTACCGCCCCCCGGCATGAGCATCATGTGCCCGAACTCTCCGCTTCTGAAATTATCCCCGAAAAAAATATTGCTCGAATGATCCCCGATGTGGGCATTCGATTTACCGAAAATAATGGCTCCGCCGACACTGTTGCTTAAAGACAGGTATACAAAATCATATTGATTGTCTACACCGTACATTTCAGCAATGCCGGCTGCGTTTGCATCATTTGAAAAAATGCACGGATAAGGGATGAATTGTGAAAATATGTTGAACGGTACGTCTCTAATGCCAATAGCATGCGAAATTGAAATTTTATTATTGTCGAGCGCTACGATTCCGGCAACGGAAATACCAAATCCCAGGAAACGATCCTTCGGAATTTTAGCATTTTCAAGGAATTTAACGGCCATTTCACCCATTTCTTTGAAATACTGTCTTTCATTTGCAAATATTTTCTGGTGTCGGGAATGTTTCAGGACCTTTCCCGACAAATTGGTCAGGACCAAACTGACATGATTCATTGTAATATCAACACCGATAGCATAACGGGCATTGTGCACAGGTGCTATGACTTTGGCTTTGCGCCCGCCGGTGGATTCAAACTCGCCGACTTCGCAGATCAATCCGCGGTCCATTAATTCCTTAACATTCTGAAGGACCGTCGGCATGCTGATACCCAGGGCCGCGGCTATATCAGGCTTTGATACCTTTTCGTATTTATTCACATACCTAAATATTTGATTGCGGTTTATTTTTTTGACTTCAATGTTACTTCCGCAAATTTTTTCCATCACCTGCACCGCCTCAGTTTAATAAAAGTATTTACTTTAGTATCAGTGTATAACTTATTGCCGTAGTCTACAAGCAGAATAGGTTTTATATGTAAACCAGGCATTTACGGTGATCGCATCCTGCCTTTTTCTGATAAAATGGGCAATATAAGCTTGTACCGGAAGCAGAAAGAGGCAGCCAATGGAATATATTGATATGGACAAATGGAAGCGCAGGGAACACTTTGCATTTTTTCATTCACTTGATTATCCGCAGTACAATGTCTGCATGAATATCGACATCACGCATTTTATCGGCTTTGTACGGCAAAACAAACTATCCCTCTATTATTCAATGGTCTTTGCTGTCACACTGGCCGCCAACGAGTGTGAGAACTTCCGTTACAGGATCCGGGACGGACGTGTCATCCTTCACGAAAAGATGCATCCTTCGTTCACCGACATAACGCCCGGAGATGATCTTTTCAAAATTGTTACAATGGATCTATCCGGTGATTTGCTTCATTTCACGGAAAAAGCCCGTGAGGCTTCGCGTCTTACGGTCGATTACCTGCCGAAGGGCACGGACGGTCATCGCGATGACCTGATATACATCACATGCCTTCCCTGGATCACCTTTACGCATGTCTCTCATCCAATTAAGCTCAGTGCAGATGATGCCGCTCCCAGGATCTCCTGGGGTAAGTATTTTGAAGATGCCAGAAGAATTCTTCTTCCGTTCTCCGTACAGGTCAATCATGCTTTGGCGGACGGACTTCATGTCGGCGAATATGTGAACCGTTTGCAGGTGTATCTCGACAGTCAGTGAGCACGTCAGGCGGAGGGTAAATGATAACTGTCCAGCAGTTTCTTTGCACCGGCCGACCTCATATATTTTTCGCGGACAGAAAGAACCGCGTCCTTTCCGGCGTGTTCCTCTTCAAGATTCACAAATAAATCCGCCTCGACAAGTATCTGAAAATCCAGATCGTCGATCAGGCCGTATGTGTGATGATGACCGACCAGATAACAGACCCGCGCGATTAATCTCGGGTCCACATCACATTCCAGGAGGATTTGTTCTGCAATAGAAGGTCCTTCGATCTCCTGGAACTTTCCTGCGGATGAATTATACTTGCGCTCCGCTTCATGGATGCCGATATCATGGAGAATAGCCGCCAGGAGCAGTGTGTCCCTTCGTTCATCCGAGTCAGCAAAACCTTCTGCGCTGGCTTCTTCCTCCCAAAGTGCACCTGCGAAGCAGTACACTTTCATCGCATGGTGAATTCTTACCGAGTCCGAACCGAAGTAAAGGATCATTTTATTCAACACAGTTCCGATCATATGTCGTTTCTCCTTTGCGGGGCCGGCTCCGTCAATGGCTATGACACTCAGGCGACGTCATACCCCTGATCTTCGATGGCAGCCTTGAAATCGGCAGGAGTACTTTTACCCGCTTCATATTCAATTGCGACGCTTTTAGCATCAAGGTCAACATCGACTTTCGTTACGCCGTCAAGTGCCATAACTGCTTTCGTTACCGCGTTGACACAATGTGAGCAGGACATTCCCAGTACATTCAATTTAATCGTTTCCATAATACTTTCTCCTTGTGAAGCTTTTGTTATCGTCAGGGTTCTATCAAAAATGCTGTGAGTGGTTTGTTCAGCCGCAGCAGCTGCCGCCGGCAGCCTGCGGTGTATTGGAAGAATCAGAAAGGATTGCTGCCAGATCTGCCTTGCGCAGATCATCGACAACGATAACCCTCATACTGAGCATATTCATCCAGCAGCTTATTGTAAAGTCATTCTGTGCAGTAAAAGCAGGAATACTCCCGTCTTTAGCAAGATCAAGCTGAAGATTGAGTTCCGGGATATTGATTTTGCCGCTGCAGGCCGTTGTCTGCTTTATATCAAATGTAAGATCCGTCGTAAGTCCCCGTTGGATGACCAGAATCCGGGGGGAATAACCATATCCGTCTACTGTTATCACAGCCTGCTGTTTACCGTTTACAATCTGTGCCGCTTTAATCTGCTCCTGCGTTGTCGTCGCCGGGCCTGCGGCTCCAACTGCACAGCATCCGCCTGCACCATTTGCAGCTGCACTGCCTGCGGTTGTATTTCCGGTGATCGTACTGCCGGTGATCGTACTGCCGGCAGCTGCACCGGATATGCCGGATGTACCTGTTTTTGCGGCAGCATCATCAACCACATTTATCTGGCTGCGGATCATGCCCATCCAGCAGCTGTAAGGAACCGTGCCGCTTTTACCGGGAGTAAATTCAATGACATTGTCTCCCGCTGCAAGTGTTTTTTCGACATTGTATTCCGGTATGAGAAGTTTACTGTTGCATCCGTTCACTGTTCCTTCTGCCGCATGTATCGTCCACTTCACCGGAATGCCTGCTTGTACGGTGATGGGCTCGTACCTTCCGCCGGACAGTTCTGTCGTAATAAGCTGAACGCCGTTATCAACCTTCGCTGCAGCTGCGTTCACAGAGTTTGTGCTGCCCATAAAACCGGAAAGTGATGTCGGTACGGAAATGCCGGAAAGACCCATGCCGTTCTGGAACATGACCATTCCGAGGATGATTACGAGTACGGCGCTGACCTGCATCATTTTTGTTGTAAATTTCTTGCTGAGAAGGGAACTCAGAGCGCCAAGCCCGAACATAAGGGGCACAGTTCCAAGGCTGAAAAACAGCATCGACAAAGCGCCTTTGACAGGGCTGCCTGTTGAAAGGGCAAAAAGCTGCATCGCCTGCAGGGGACCGCAGGGCATCAATCCGTTCAGAAGTCCGATATAGAGCGGGCCCCTGCTGCCCGACGCTTTTTCCGCATTTACTTTTCTGGCAAATATCCTTGGCATTCTCGGATTGAACCTGCGCAGCCACGGGAAAATATTCAGCATATTGAGACCCATGACCACCATGAAAAGTCCGGCTGCAATTGCTACAATTCCTTTGGCCCAACCGGAAAAACTGATAACGGAACCAAGTGCTCCGACGATGCCTCCGATAATTGTATAGGATATTACGCGCCCTGTGTTATAGAGGATGCTCGGCCTAATATTGGAGAGTTTACTCTTTCCCGGCGTTGGCACTGCCTGTTTCGGGACACATTGCGAAAGATTGATGCCGCCGCACATGGCTACACAATGAATCGAGGTGAGGATTCCGATCAGGAAAAGAAGTCCGTATCCCATGCCTTGTTCGGCCTGGGGAAAAGAATTGAATATGTTGAATCCTCCGAACCGGTTTATGAGCATGAACAACGCTCCCAGAATAATCAAAATCCCCAGGACCTGGCTGATACTGGTTTTTTTGACCTGCGGCACCCCTGCGGTCTGAGCATTCCCCGGCTGTGGTGTCCGGGATGCATTCTGAACCGGTTTTCTGACCCGGTAATCAAGCGATTCAATCACTTTTTCAATACTGTCCGGATGAATAATGGAGGCATCATAAGTGATCACAGCCTTTGCACTTCCGAAGCTAACCTTGACCGTCTCAATTCCCGTAGTTTTGCGGAGCGCGTTTTCAATGCGGTTTTCACAACTGACACAAGTCATCCCATCAATGAATATTGTAAGATCCGTTCGTTTGCGAGCCATTTTCCGCCTCTTTTCCCAGTATGATGTGCCTATGTTCATGAAGGTTCGGGCGGCTTGCCGTTACTCGCATTCCTTACCCGAAAAGCACCCGTTTTCATTCCTGCATTATGTTTATAGAGTGATTATATGGAACTGATATGTAGATAATATGTAGAATTCGATGTCTGATTAAATAAATCAGCAAATGGTAAATCCGTTGAGGTGGTGTCCTTATACCTGCTTCCGGTAAGATGACTTGCGGAAACAGGTTGACATTCCACGAGGAAATATATATACTTTGTTTATTCTTACTATTCCTACTCTTTTAGTTGGATTTCAAGGCAACAGGGAGGCACTATGTCGCGAATATCACTGATTCATTATGAGGAAGCCGCCGGGGATACCAAAGTACTGATTGAAGAACAACTCGTCCAAAACGGCAGGATCACAAACATGAAGCTCACTCTTCTCCATTCCCCGACTGCATTTCACGCATTAATGGAGTGGTACCCGTTGAGGGAGGAAGTGAAGTCATTTACCACAGACAGGGAGATCAACCTCTTCTGTCATGCTGTTTCCACACAGAATAACTGTCTGATATGCTCGACATTCTTCCGTAAATTGTTGATTGATTCCGGGGATAATCCGGATCAGCCCCATCTTTCGGCGCGGGAGGAGATTCTAATTTCATTTGGAACGTATTGTGTGTCGACCCAAAACGGGATCAGCGACGAATTTTTCGAACAGCTTAAAGCACTGTTCACCGATAAACAGATCGTTGACCTTACAGCTTTTGCCGGCCTGATGATTGCAACAAACCTGATCAACAATGTTTTACACGTAGAATTGGATGATTATCTTGAAAGTTATACAAAGAGGTGAAAAATGGGACAGTTTACAGGAAAGACCGTATTTATTACAGGGGCTGCAAAAGGGCAGGGCCGCGCGGTCGCCCTGGCTTTTGCCAAAGAGGGCGCCAACGTGGTTGGCTTCGACCTGGCAGCCAAAATATCGTATCCGGCTTACAATAACAGTTCTTCCGATGATCTGGAAAGCCTTAAGTCAGAAGTTGAAAAAAACGGTTCGAAAGCTCTTGTTTTTACTGGGGATGTCCGCAATGCACTTGATTTGGAGCGGGCAGCCGCCGGTGCAGAATTGGAGTTCGGCGGAGTTGATGTCCTGTTCAACAACGCCGGTATCTGTGCATATGGTCTTTCCCACGAGTTGTCCGAAAATGAGTGGGACACCATGATGGACATCAATGTAAAAGGCGCGTGGTTGGCTGCAAAGTATATTATTCCCCAGATGATTGCTAAAAAGAAAGGTGTGATCATCAACAATTCTTCGATTGCAGGCTTACGCGGCATGAATAGACTCTCCCATTATGCTGCATCAAAATGGGCATTGGTCGGCTTGACCAAATCCTGGGCGCTGGAACTTGCCCCGCATAATATCCGGGTAATCAGCATCCATCCCACAGGTGTCAATACACCGATGAATGACGGACTCGCCTTTTTGGAAGGCACAACGACGCAGGAAATAGCGGAACGTTCCGCCGGCAATCTGCTTCCCGTGCCATGGATAGAACCGGAAGATGTTGCGGAAGCGGTCCTTTTCCTGGCGAGCGAAAAATCCCGGTTTGTCACCGGCAGCCAGTATGTGCTGGATGCCGGATTACTCACACGATAAAAAATTGGAGGAAACAGTATGAAAAAATTTATTTTGATCCCGTCCGTTTTACTTGTCCTGGTTTTGGGTTTGGCCGGATGCAGTGTGGCTGCAGCCAAAACTACAAGCTCAGCATCACTAACTACTGTACCAGTCACCTCAAGTCCGGCGGAAGCAACAACTGCCCCTTCTATCGCGCCCCAGGTGATCAAAGTCGGCACAATGGGCACTTATGAGCCATTTACTTACGTTGATGATGCGGGAAACCTGACCGGTTATGATATCGAAGTGCTTCGGCTGATCGAAAAGGCCGATCCGACGCTCAAGTTTGATTTTGTTACCGGCCCGTGGGACTCGCTTTTCCCCGGACTTGACGCCGATAAATTCCAGGTCCTGGCTAATCAGATTACAAGTAATCCCGATCGCGCAGCAAAGTACCTTCTTACAGACAGCAGTTATGCATTATGCGTGAGCCAGCTGATTGTAAAAACCGGCAGAACCGACATCCAGTCACTGAATGATCTGAAAGGCAAAAAAATCGGCACCACGGTCGGTGATTCATTCACCAGGGTTCTGGAGGACTGGAATGCCGCTAACGGGAATATTCTGGAAATTGTTTACTATGAGGAAGACATCACCACGATTTTGCAGGATATCGTCAATGGACGTATCGATGCGACATTAAATGATCCGATCATGGCGGCAGCCAAAGCCAAGGCGCAAAATCTTGCGGTGGAACCGGTTGGCGAACGTGTCAACGCCGAACCGACCTATTTCATATTGAAGCAGGACGCTGCCGGTGAAACACTGAAGGTCAAATTGGACGCTGCTCTGACAAAAATTAAAGAGGATGGTTCATTGAGCAAGCTTTCCATCGACTTCTTTGGCGTCGATTATTCAAAATAATCATCACGGAGGTTACTTACATGCAGGGAAACAGTTTGCTTGACTGGGAGTATATGCTCCGGTCCATTCCCAAAGTGGCGGCGGGTATACCTGTTTCCCTGTCGATTGCCTTGATTGCGTTTGTGTTCGGGGCATTGATCGGGTTTTGCATAGCATTGGTAAAAATTTACCGGATTCCTGTCCTTTGGCGTATAACATCTGTTTATGTATCTTTCATGAGAGGGACACCGCTATTAGTGCAAATTTTTCTTTCCTACTATGGCATACCGCTTGTTTTGCGCTACTTCAGCACCAAATATAACTGGCAGATCGACATCTCGCAGATACCGGCCATCGTTTTCATGTATGTATCCTTTTCCCTGAATGTCGGTGCTTATTTATCGGAAACGATCCGTGCGGCAATACTGTCGGTCGGAAAAGGCCAGGTGGAGGCTGCGCAGTCTTTGGGCATGACTGCACCGCAGGCTATGAGGCGGATTATTCTGCCGCAGGCGGCGGTTGTGGCTATCCCGAACCTGGGCAATTCATTTATTGCCTTACTGAAGGACACATCCCTTGCCTTTGCCGCATCTGTTCCGGAGATCATAGGACAGGCCAAAATAACCGCTGCCCGTACATCCAATTTCCTTGAGGCCTATATCGTTGCTGCGGCACTCTATTGGTTGATCTGCATCGTGTTTGAACGTCTCATCTCATTGGGTGAAAAGCGGCTGCGCAGGCATGAGAGGGCACTGTATCATGATTGAAATAACAGGTCTTCACAAATCATTCGGTAAAAACGAAGTGCTGCACGGCATCAGTTTAAAAATACCCCAAGGCAGCGTGACAGCTGTCCTTGGCCCCAGTGGTTCCGGAAAATCAACGTTGCTCCGCTGTATAAATATGCTCGAAACACCCCAGTCAGGCACGCTTCGCCTGAATCAACTCCAGGTCGACTTCGCCTCCGTACACAAAAAAGATATCCTTCGGCTCCGTCAGGATACGGCTATGGTCTTTCAGTCATTTAATCTTTTCGCTCATAAAACAGCATTGGAAAACGTAGCGGAGGGTCTGATTGTCGTTAAAAAAATGTCGAAAAAAACCGCACACGCCCAAGCTATGCAGTATCTTGAAAAAGTTGGCCTCACCGACCGTGCCGGTTACTTCCCTACACAGTTGTCCGGCGGGCAGCAGCAGCGTGTTGCCATCGCGCGGGCCCTTGCGATGAATCCGAAAGTCATTCTTTTTGACGAGCCGACAAGTGCACTGGATCCGGAGCTCGTTCAGGAAGTATTGACTGTAATGAAAAAAATATCCCTTGAGGGCATTACTATGATTGTGGTAACACATGAACTTGGGTTTGCCCGTGAAGTTGCCACGGATATCGTGTTTATGGATGACGGAAGAATTGTCGAGCAATCTGCGCCGCAGATATTTTTTAACAATCCTGCACAGGAACGCACCCGGCAGTTCCTTCGTCAGATTGCACCGGATTATAATTACCAGATCTAAGTGTTGCCACTAAATCGAGTAGGAGCTGGGGGATTATTTCCCCCAGCGACCTCTCACACCACCATACGTGCCGTTCGGCATACGGCGGTTCAATAGAAATTAACGAACCTTTCCATAAACCATTGTCAGTGAGTGAAGTCCCAAATCTTTGAAGTAGTCCTTTGTAAGGGTTCGATGCAGGATTGGGCTATTGGCGATTCGCCAGTAGCCTTTTCTTGTGTTGGCAAATTCCCAGGCTTTCCCTTCCGGGATGCCCAGTTTGACCAGATTTCTGTATTTGGCATGAATTTTCTTCCACTGCTTCCAGTAGCACATGCGAAGCCTTCGCCGCAGCCCTTCGTCCACTTCCCGTAATGGATACTTCATATCTGCAATACGGAAATAATTCACCCAGCCGTGGATGGATTGGTTGAGTTTTTGAATCCTTTTCTCCATGCTCATGGCGTTACTTCTACCCGTTATTTCCTTTATCTTCGCTTTTAATTTCGCGTAGGATTTCGGATGTACCCGGATGCGTGCGCCGTCTTTGGTATGGTAGAAGGAGAATCCCAGGAACTTTCTTCGGCTGGCTGCTGCCACTGCGCTTTTCTCCCGGTTCACTTTCAGCTTCAGCTTTCCTTCCAGAAAGGCTACTACACTGTCCATGACCCTCAGACCTGCTTTCTCTGTACGCAGGAAGATGTTGCAGTCGTCCGCATATCGGCAGAACCGATGTCCTCGCTTTTCCAGTTCTTTGTCAAACTCATCCAGCATAATGTTGCTCAGAAGAGGACTTAATGGGCCACCTTGCGGCACCCCTTCTTCGGTTTCGGAAACCAGTCCTCCCAGCATGACTCCGGCGTTCAGATAGGCGCGTATGAGTTTCAGCACGCGTTTATCCTTCACTTTCCGGGATACCAGATGCATCAGCAGGTCGTGATTCACCGTATCAAAGTACTTTGCCAGATCCAAGTCAACGACATAGTTGTAGCCGTCATTTATGTACTGGCGAGCCTGTTCGATTGCTTGCTGCGCGCTTCTGCCCGGACGGAAGCCGTAACTGCTGTTTGAAAACGTTTGGTCAAACCGTTCGTTCAGTTTCTGCGCTATTGCCTGCTGGATTAGTCGGTCGATTACCGTGGGAATGCCAAGTAGTCTGACTCCTCCATTGGGTTTTGGAATTTCCACCCTCCTTACGGGTTGCGGCACGTATTCGCCGCTCAGTATCTTCTGTTTTAAGGGTTTGCCGTGTTCCTGCATGTACGGCTGAAGTTCTTCTACCGTCATGCCGTCCACTCCGGCGGCTCCCTTGTTTCTCTTCACCCGATAGTAGGCTTTCACCATGTTCTCCAAGTTAAGAATTTCTTCCAGAAGGGTACTGCCGTTCTGGTATTCGTCGTCTTGTCTGTTTTGGTTCGCCATGGCATCGCTAAGCACTCCCGACTTACTTTCGGCTTCCAGCCTATCCTCGGTCAGGCAGTCTTCAATTCGAAGTTGTCTGCTGTCATTGCTTTGCCTTGAGACTTTCAAACTTTCAAAACCTCCTACTGTTCAGCCCTTCCCGGTCTCCCGGTACTATGGCTTCTGCTGACTTCTGACCGTTCAGCCACACATCGCTGTGCGGGTTGATGCTGTAGGAAATATCTATCCTTCTTGTCGGCATCTTTCCGGCCAGATCTCCCCGAATAAGAACAATTACTTTCCTCTCATGTCGCCGCCGCATTTACACTGGAAGGTTCGGGTAGCATAGGACTTCGCTTTGTGATGCAAACTCGTCCGCCCTCCATTTGCCTTATATACGATTTCTGTTCGTCAGCGCGAGACTTTGCCGCCGGCTTCCTTCAGATTCCACCTCGCGATGGACACCCTTGCCCTTGGCTAACGGTTCCTGCTACCGAGTCCGTTCGGGATTTTCACCCTATAGTAATTGCCCATGTCGGGCGTACATCATAACCACCCGTCAAACGGGTGGTTTGCTCCAGGGCTATAAGCCCTCGTTACCTGCCAGCGTCTCAAGACGCTGGCTTTTCACATTCGTTCAAGCCTCTACAGCAATTGCCGCTTTGGCATGTCCCTTAAAGGGACGCTTGTTTTACTTGCTACCCTTAAAAGGGTCCTCGTACTCTTTTACATTCAGTTTATCTAGGGCTAGGTCGTGTTTTTCCTGTTCCTGAATGTATTTTTGAATGGTTGCTTCATTGAGTCCGACCGTGCTCACGTAGTACCCCTCCGCCCAGAAATGTCGGTTCCCGAACTTATACTTTAGGTTTGAATGCTTCTCGAAGATCATGAGCGCACTCTTGCCCTTTACGTATCCCATGAAACTGGATACACTGATTTTCGGGGGTATACTTACCAGCATATGTATGTGGTCCGGCATGAGTTGGCCTTCGATGATCTCTACTCCTTTGTACTTGCACAGCAGCCGGATGATTTCTGCTATGCTGGCCTTGTATTGATTGTAAATTACTTTCCGTCTATACTTTGGGGTAAAGACGATATGGTACTTACACATCCATCTTGTGTGCGCTAAGCTGTTCGTCTGATTTGCCATTGAATCACCTTTCTTTTGTTGTAGAGGCTTGAACATCTCTACTCTATTACGAAGGGTGATTTTTTGGTATAACCTATGGCCCTCCACCCGCATAGCAGGTGGTTTTTTGTTTCGCGCTCGTTGGCGCTCAACGGACTAAAGTCACAAATGAAAAGAACCGCTAAAGCTTTTTCGCTTTGGCGGTTCCTTCTTATTCAAAAACAGGATTTCTTCTCCTGAAACTTTCTGCCGATGCAGCGCTTACAGCATCTTGCCGATCGTAATCAGAAGTTCATCAACAATTTCTTCATCACCGTTTTTGATTTTCTCGACAACACATCCCTGGATGTGGTTTTTCAAAAGAAGTTTGCTGACAGCTTCGAGGGCGGACTGCGCAGCTGCAAGCTGATTCAGCACATCGTCGCAGTATGCATCTTTTTCAATCATGCTTTTAATCCCGCGGACCTGGCCTTCCACCCGGTTCAGACGGGAAGACAGATCGGTCTTTAGTTTGAGCGTGCGTGCTGTGCTTCGTTCATCACAAGCGCATGATTCGCGGATTTTTTCACTTTTGTCATCCATCCGGCATTACCTCCCTTACTCTAATATTTCCTTTGTTATTGAAGATTGAATGGTTTCAGGAATTTATCGAGTGAGACAGGTTTGCCTGCGGCATCCTTCATCTCAACCTTGGCAAATACCCATCCGCTCACTTTTGCCGGGTCTACACCTGCATCAATGAAAATCTTCGGGTCGAGGACAAATACGATATCCTTATCGTTTTTGCCCATATCCTTGGCCCATTCAAATTTGTTGCCGTTCCCGAGATCAATTCCGTAATGGTCGAGCTTCTCGTGGTAGCCGATTGTACTGCGCTTAAGCTTGACAAGTTCCTCGTATGAAGCAATAGCTGTTGCTTTCGCGCTGGCAGGAAATGCCGTATCGCCGAGATCCTGCCCAACCATGATTTTGCCGTCGACAAACATCCCGGCAGGCAGTTTGGATGTATCAAGTCCTGCGTCGATAAAGGGCTGTGCATCCGTTTCTATCATGACATCGTGTGGGGCAGATGCCTTGAAATCACTGCTGAAGATGAACCTCGCTGTTTTGTCCGGGGCACTGAGTGACCATCCCCCATACATCCCGTCTGTTGTCACATCGGATAATTTCAATACCTTATCAAAGGATGTAATCGATACGTTGGCGACGACATCCGTTTGGGCGCATGCTGTGAATGTAAGCAAAGCGATTGCTGACAGGGTTCCCAGAACCAGGGTTCTTTTTAGTATTCTCTTTAAGTTCGTTTTCATGACGCGTTCCTCCTGATAATTTTGATATTTTATTTTCGTGTTATGTACTGGCTTCGTATTTTTCAATCGTGTTCATTTCGGTTCAGCGATATGGCTTAAAGGTTTTGAGCCGGAGTGCATTGGAGAGTACCGATACGGAGGACAGCGACATGGCTGCGGCCGCAAAGATAGGATTCAGGACGGGTCCGCCAAAAAGGTAGAGGATACCCGCAGCAATCGGAATGCCCAGGACATTGTATCCGAACGCCCAGAAGAGGTTCTGTTTGATATTACGGATTGTGCTTTTACTGAGCTGGATGGCAGTGGGGACTTCCATCAGGTCGCTTCGCATCAGCACAATATCTGCCGATTCCATCGCGACATCTGTACCTGAACCGATCGCAATACCAATATCCGCCTGGGCAAGGGCAGGTGCGTCATTGATTCCGTCGCCGACCATTGCTACCTTGCGGCCCATTTCCTGAAGTTTTTTCACCTCGGATGCTTTGTCCTGCGGAAGGACTTCCGCCAGGACACGGTCAATTCCCACTTGCCTTGCTATTGCTTCGGCTGTTTTCCGGTTGTCTCCGGTGATCATCGCGACCTCAATACCCATTTCATGCAGTTTTTTAATTGCCCGGGCACTGCTTTCCTTCACAACATCGGCTACGGCAATAATGCCGGAAAATAAACCGTCTTTTGCGATATACATAGGCGTTTTGCCTTCTTCCGCGAGCCGGTCGGAATCAGCCTCAAAAGCAGACAATGAAATTTTACGCTCATCCATAAGTTTTCTGTTGCCGAGAAGAATGTCCGACCCGTTGATGACAACTTCAATGCCGTATCCGGGAATGGCATTGAATGAATCGACAGGCAGCAGCTCCAGATTTTCTTTGGCCGCGCCTTTTACGATTGATTCGCCAAGGGGATGTTCGGATCCCTTTTCCGCAGAGGCTGCGATTTGCAGAAGTGACTCACGGCTGATGCCGGGAGCGGTAATGATATCGGTTACCTCCGGTTTTCCTGCGGTAATCGTACCGGTTTTATCAAAAACAATTGTATTAATTTTATGTGCTGTTTCGAGCGCTTCGCCGCCCTTTATAAGGATTCCGTATTCTGCGCCTTTTCCCGTACCCACCATAATAGCGGTGGGTGTGGCCAGTCCAAGTGCACAGGGGCAGGCGATGACAAGTACAGCGATGAAAATCGAAAGTGAGAATACGACACTCTGCCCGCTGATAAACCAGGCCAGGGCGGAGAGAACTGCGATGCAAAATACAATCGGCACAAAATATCCCGACACGATGTCAGCCATCTGAGCAATGGGCGCCTTCGAGCCCTGCGCGTCTTCGACCAGCTTGATGATCTGCGCAAGTGCAGTGTCGGCACCGACCTTGGTCGCGCGGAACCGGATAGAACCGTTGCCGTTGATACTTGCGGCATAGACAGGATTCCCTGTGTTTTTCTCGACGGGTATACTTTCGCCGGTCAGCATGGATTCATCAATTGATGTATGTCCATCCACAACCTCCCCGTCAACCGGAATCTTCTCGCCGGGTTTGACGATAATCACATCACCGACTTCGACTTCGTCAACGGAAATTACAATCTCTTTGCCGTCCTGGATTACCAGGGCTGTTTTGGGAGCCAGTCCCATCAGTTTTTTGATTGCTTCCGATGTTTTGCCTTTCGATACGGCTTCCAGGGATTTACCCAGCAGAATCAGTGTGATAATGACGCCTGCCGTCTCAAAATACAGATGGTCGACTGCAGCGAAATTTCCGGTTGTGATTTGATAGATTGAAAACAGACTGTAGAGTATGGCAGCCGATGTGCCCATCGCAATCAGAGAATCCATATTCGGCGACCTCTGCCAGATAGCCTTAAATCCTACAATGTAGAAGCGGTGTCCTGCGATGATGACCGGAATCACGAGAGCAATCTGTGTCAGGGCATATGTCAGGGGGTACTGCATGGGATTGAGAAAAGAAGGTATCGGAAACCGCAGCTGCCAGATCATTGCACCCATCGCCAGGTAAAGGAGCGGAATACTGAAAGTGGCCGATACAATGAATTTGGTCCAAAGGGTACGGATTGCTTTTTGTTTGCGCTGTTTATCTTCGTCCACGGCGTTCGCGCTCTGAATTTCCAGGGGAACGTATCCTAGCCTGGTAATAGCCGCCTTAATCTGCGAAATGCGGACAACGGACGGGTTATACCGGATCGTTGCCTTCTCCGTCGCTAAATTGACGGATGACGCAGAGACGCCCTCCATTTTTCCGACTACTTTTTCAATCCTCTGCGAACAGGCCGCACAAGTCATGCCGCCGATCGGGATCGTGATTTCCTTTTCGGTGACTTCGGGCAGCAGCTCATATCCGGCGTTACTCACCGCATTCTGAATCTCCTGAACGGACACTTTCTCCTCATCAAAGGCAATTGTCAGCTTTTCAGCTGCAAAATTGACACTTACCTCTGAGACCCCCGGCAGTTTTGCCGTTATCTTTTCAATCCTCTGTGCGCAGGCTGCGCAGGTCATGCCGTTAATATTCAAACTTTTCTGCTGCATATTGAATGACCCTCCTTATAATACTATCTTCCTGTACCATACCCCTGTAGAGTATGTGGAGTGTTAAATAAAAAACATTCAGATGTACGAATACTCATCTTTTCTTTTTTGATTTCACACTGTTGTACTTTGTTACTTACGAGTTTACGTTTCAAATGTGGAGATTTTATGTAGAAACAGAAGACAAAAATTTAAAGTAACTGTTCTTTTGGAAGAGTTACGGTAAACTGGCTGCCGGCGCCGGGCTTGCTTACTACCGTTACGGTCCCGCCGTGAGCCTCGACAAGGAATTTGACGATTGCCAGTCCGATACCGGAGCCTCCGGTAGCACGGCTTCTGGATTTGTCGGCGCGGTAGAACCGCTCGAAAATATACGGCAGGTCTTCTTCGGAGATGCCGATACCGGAATCTTTTACGGATATCACAACGGTTTGCGGCGTCTCTGTGGAGGTAATCTCAATAGACCCGCCTTCCGGCGTATACTTCAGGGCATTCGAGATCAGATTGACAAGAACCTGTTCCATTTTATCTTTGTCCGCGTTTATGCGGCGGACCGCAAGGGTCTGCGTGATATGAATATTCCTGGCGGAAATATCTGCTTCAAAACTTTTTTCAATTTTTCCGGTCAGCTGTACAAGGTCGAAATCCTCTTTCCTGAGAATCAGGTTGTCGGCTTCAAAGCGCGCAAGATTCTCAAGGTCGCTGACAAGCCTGGAAATTCGGACAGTCTCTTCGTGGCAGCTCTCAAGGCGCGAAACATCCGGCGTCCAGATTCCGTCGATCATGGCCTCTATGTGGCTCTGCAGATTGGCCGTAGGTGTCCTCAGTTCGTGTGCAACATCTGCTGTCAGACGTTTGCGCAGGGACTCCTGTTTGGACAGAGTCGCAGCCAGCGTATTGATTGCTTCTGTCAGTTCCCCGATCTCCCTGGTGCTGGACTGCTCATGAATCCGGTCGTCATATTTGCCCTGTGCAATCTGTCCGGCAGTCCGGATGACTCTGGAAATCGGGCTCGAGAGACGTTTGGCCAAAAACGCGCCAATAACAAAGGAGATCGCAGCTGCAATCAGGGTCCCCAGGAGAAGCAGCTGGTTCAAGCTGCTGAGGAAATTAATATCGCTGTCCGTGTAATAATAAGGACCGTAATACCCAATGATAACATTGCCGACTGATTTTTGACCGACGGTAAGAGGAAATGTTTTTTCTTCATAACCTCCGCTGAACCGGGAGTTATACCCCTGCATGTTTGCAGCAAGGTTCTGCAGCATAGAGGCGCACATACCGCTGTTGTGAGTCATCGCATCCCATAGAACCACGCCGTCCGAATCGGAAACGTGCAGCATAAGGCTGTCGCCGAGTGCACTTACGCCGATGTTCTCCAGTCCGTCTGCATCCCACTTTCCGCCCCACTGCGTATACCGCATTTCCAGGGTCGAGACGATAGAGCTGTTTTTTTGTGCAATCTTGTCTATCACGTAGTTTTCAAACCGCTTTTCAAGAACAAAATTAACAAAAAGGCTGATCAGGGAAAACAAGAGCAGCGTAAACGCAAGAAAAGCCGCAGTCAGTTTGAACTGCAGGCTGTATTTTCTTTTTATCCGCGTTTTGCTTTCCAATTTTTTCATGACCGTCATCTATTTCTCCCCGCCGAATTTGTATCCTGTACCGTGAACGGTAGTAATATATCTCGGCGATTTGCTGTCGTCCCCAAGCTTCTGCCGCAAGTTCTTGATATGTGTGTCAATAACCCGGTCAAATCCGTTGAACTCGTCTCCAAGCGCAAAAGTAATCAGTTCATCCCTGGAAAAAGCACGGGTCGGATATTTGGCCATTGTCATCAATATTTTGTATTCGTTGGGAGTCAAAAGGACGGGAACCCCTTGTTTGCGGATTTCGTGCCTTAGTCCGTCAATTACCAGGTCGCCGTCGTTATAGGAGAATTCACTTACCAGCGGTACCGGCTCATCAATTGTCCTTCGCAGGACAGCTTCCACGCGGGCCATGAGCTGGCGCGGACTGAATGGCTTGGTGATATAGTCGTCGGCTCCGAGCGCAAGGCCGTTAATAATGCTGCCCTCTTCAATTTTTGCCGTAAGCATGATAATCGGAGTCCTGGATTTCTTGCGGATAGTGCGGCAGATATCTTCGCCGCTCATGTCCGGGAGCATCAGGTCGAGGATCACAAGAGCCGGCGCACAGGAGTCAAAAAGTCCAAGCGCCTGCGAGCCGTTATAGGCGCACTCTGCCTGGTACCCGGCATTTTCCAGATACGACTTTATCACTTCGACGATTTTGACTTCGTCATCGACAACAAGAATGGTTTTTCCCTGTATCACAGTTATTCCTCGTGTCCGGCAGTCTGATAAAGCTATTGTGAATCACATTCATGATATCATTCGCATCTGTCAAAGAACAGCCGCATCCCATTGATCCGGTGTTCCATGTTTATTCTACAGTGATCAGTCCGTACGTCATACCCATCCAGCAGGAATATTGGATCTTTCCGATTTTGTCCGGTGTAAACCTGATAAGGTTGTCGCCTTCCTTAAGCTGCACTTCAAGACCGAAATCAGTGAGTTCCATAATGTTGTTGCAGCCGTTAATAGAACCCTTGTTTGCATGAATTGTCCACTCGACAGGGCTTCCTGCTTTTACGGTAATACTTGGATATCCGCCGGAGGTCATGGTAGATTTGATGTACTGAATGTCATTTCCGGAGGATTGACTCGCTGCCGCAGCCGGTTTTCCTGCTTCGGCTGCTGATGTGGGAGCGGTCGCTGCGGATGCTGCCGCAGTGCCCGCCGCTGTCTTAATCCCGCTGTTGCCCGAAATCTGTGTTGTTGAGACCGGTGCCTGCGGACTGACTGATTTTGACAAAGTGATTCCGGCCAGGACAAGTCCTCCAATAAGTACAGTCACACCAATTACTGCCGCCAGGACGATTCCAAAACCAGTGAACCATTTCCCGAATTTGCTGTCTGATAACATAGCATAGACCTCCATATAAGTAATTATTGTCACTGAGCCAGGAACCGGCGGTGATTGCGGGCAGCACAAGTACTGGATTTACACTCAGCCGGCTCATTTCTTCTGAGGTGACTATACCTGCCGGATGTGAAGATGGTATGTAGATAATCCCATTTCGTTATGTATGTATATTGGGAATTAAATTCCATATGAGAAAAAGCTAATGACTATGGCAAAAGAAATTTGTTTGCGGCCGCAAAAAGAGATCCAAACATTATTTGTTTGAATCTCTCAAAAAACACCATTTTGAAAATAAAAGTCCTGCCTTACACCTTGGGACTTGCACTATGAGGCTTTACGTCTGATTCTTTTTTCATGCGAAATATAGCAGTGCGTCAATCGGGCGAAGCCGTGACGCCTTCGAAGCTGGATACATACCGAATATCACACCGATTGCAATGGAAAATGCCAGAGCCATAAGAGCAATCGGGACGGACATCGTCAATGTGGAATTCATGACAACCGCAACAATTTCAATCCCTGCCAATCCCTGAAAGATTCCAAGTACACCTCCCAAAATGGATAGTGTCATGGCCTCGATCAGGAATTGAACCATAATGTCGATCCTTTTTGCGCCAGTGGACTTCCGGATTCCGATTTTGCGGTTCCGTATGACAGATAATTGAAAAGGAAATGGCTGAATGTCTGTTATTCCCCGCCTGCCGGACTACCTTGCTGCACAGCAGAGCATAGCTGCGGCCTCACTGCTGGCACCCAGAAGATAGCTGTCCAGAAGCTTCCTGGCACCGGCTGACTTCATGCTGATCTGGCGCGCTGCAAAAATCGCCTGAATATCCGCATGGTCCTCTTCCAGATTAACAATTTCCTCTGCCTCGACCAGAATCTGGAAATCGAGATCGTCTATTAAATGATAGGAGTGATGGTGGCCGACCAGATAACAGACACGTGCGCTGAGCCTCGGGTCGGCTCCGCAGTCCTCGAGGATTTCCTCCGCAACCGAAGGACCCTCCATTTCCTGATATCTTCCGTCGTTTGAATCATATTTCCGTACGGCTTCGTGAATACCGATGTCGTGAAGAATGGCAGCCAGCAAAAGCGTCTCTCTTCTTATGTCCGTGCTCAAAATCCCCTTGTCTTTTGCTTCTTCGTCCCATAGTGCACAGGAGAAGCTATATACTTTCATAGCATGATTTATTCTTATTGCATCTGATCCGAGATAGGTAATCATTCTGCTTAATACAGTGCCAATCATATGATTTTCTCCTTAGGTGGTTATGCCTCCATTGTCGTACGAAATGTACTGATTATCAAGCGTATATCGAGGCAAAATAAAATCATTTAGATTGCATATTTATGTCAGAAAAATGAACATCCAAGTCCGCAGGTTGACTCTACCATTGTTCGAGTTATGTAAACCGATATTCGCCTGTTCGTTTAGTATATCAACCAGATATAGATAGTTCTTTTCACAAATGAATGCTACTTTAGAGTAAGGATATAGGAGGGCATGAATATGAATAACACGGCAGTAGGACAACTTATATATAAACTGCGAAAAGAGAAAAACATGACCCAGCTCGAGTTGGCCGGCAAAATGAATATGACGGATAAAGCTGTTTCAAAATGGGAGCGGGGAACTGCATGTCCAAGTATCGATATTATACCCAAGCTCGCTGAACTGTTAGGTATATCGACGGCCGAACTGATCAACGGTTCCACAGATTTCGGGAACATAGAAGACGAAATGATCAATGATTTGTCTGTTTATGCGCAAGCTGTGTATATCGTTGAGTTATCAAAAGGCTGCAGAATCAATGCGGCAAAACGAGTGCCGGTTAAAGCTTCCGTTAATCCGAAAACCGGAGAGGTTAAATTCTACGTCGATCAAAAAGAAATCGAAAAGCTGCGGTAGGATTGAATGCGGCAGGGAACGCTTCTCTACCGCATTCTTTGCGAAATTCTTTACTGATTCAGCAGGTCTATTACATAGTTCGGCAGCGCAAACGATCCGACATGGAGCCGGGTGTTGTAGTAGCGTGTCTTAAGTCCAAGCGCATTCCATGCATCGGCATCCAGGTCGGCCACCGGATCAAATTTCTTGGAAGCGAATCCGAACAGCCAATGTCCGGACGGATAGGTCGGAATGTGGGCCTGGTAGACTTCACAGACCGGAAAGAACTCGACAATCCGCTTGTGTGCCCGTTTCATCGCTTCCGCATCTTTTTCATAATAAGGACTCTCGTGCTGGTTGACCAGAATGCCGGTGCCGTTTAAAGCCTTGTAGCAGTTACCATAGAATTCCTTGGTAAAAAGTCCCTCGCCCGGGCCAAACGGATCGGTGGAATCGACAATAATCAGGTCATATTCGTTTTCACAGGCACGGATGAACCGCAGGCCGTCCTCAAAATGAAGTGCCACACGGGGGTCGTCAAATTTACAGGCAAGTTGCGGAAGAAATTCGCGGCACACATCTACGACACGCTTGTCGATCTCAACCATATCGATGTGTTCTATTCCTTTATAACGTGTAAGTTCCCTTATGGTCCCGCCGTCGCCGGCGCCGATCACAAGCACTTTCCTGATGCCGGGATTTACAGCCATCGGGACATGCACGATCATGTCGTGATAGATGAATTCATCTTTTTCCGTGACCATCATCAGGCCGTCGAGAGTCAGGCAGCGGCCGAATTCTTTGGATTCGAACACGTCGATCCTCTGGAATTCACTCTGCTCGGTATGAAGGGTCTTTTCTATCTTGATTGAAAAACGGACGTCGGGCGTATGCTCTTCCGTGAACCATATTTCCATTATGTGATCCTCCTACTCGTCTACAACGCAGATCTCATTGACTTCGATATCTTCCGTGCCGGTCATAGAGCTGCCTTTTTCCTTGGCATATACAATGTAATCGACGATTTCCTGCGTGATGATTTCACCCGGGGCTACAATCGGGATGCCCGGCGGATAACACATGACGGATTCGCCGCAGATACGTCCGACGCAGGACATAAGCGGCAGGGATGTTTTGGGGGCATAGAAAGCTTTCTGGGGAGTCAGGATAACCCTTGGATGAATATATTCGTGGTCAAGGAGCCCCGCGGGATCCTTGGAATATCGCCTCTTGATTTCGGAAAGGGCACTGACAAGCCGCTCAATCTCCCTCTCGCGGTCCCCTACCGATATGACGGCAAGGATATTCCCCATGTCACCGAACTCGATCTGGATACCGTATTCGTCGCGGAGCAGGTCATAGACCTCGACGCCGGTCAGGCCGATTGCCCGTGTGAAGACAGAGAGTTTGGTCGTATCAAAATCAAAAATCGTATCACCGTTGATACGTTCTTTGGAAAAAGCATAATAACCGCCGATTTGATTGATTTCATCCCGTGCGTACTGCGCAAGGCGTATGACTTCGTCAAAAATCCCTGTGCCGTGCAGGGCAAGGTTTCTTCTGGAAAGATCAAGCGAAGACATCAGAAGATAGGATGCGCTGGTCGTCTGGGTCAGATTCAGGATCTGCCGGAGGTACCCTTCCCTTTCGCCCTTGCCTGCAAGAAGAAATGAACTCTGCGTCAGCGATCCGCCTGTCTTGTGCATGCTGACCGAAGCGAGATCCGCTCCGGAGGCCATGGCGGAGACAGGCAGTTTGCCGCTGAAAGAGAAATGTGTCCCGTGCGCTTCGTCAGCCAGCACTTTCATGCCGTGGCTGTGCGCAAGGGCTACGATCGCAGGAAGATTTGAGCAAACGCCGTAATATGTCGGGTTGTTGACAAGCACAGCTTTTGCCCCGGGGTGAGTAAGTATTGCTGCTTCTACATCGGCCAGTGCCATGCCAAGCGGGATGCCAAGCTCTTTATCGACGCCCGGATTGACATAAACCGGTACGGCCCCGCAAAGGACCAGCGCTGCAATGGCGCTTCTATGGACATTTCTCGGAAGGATAATTTCGTCTCCCGGATGGCAGACCGAAAGGATCATCGCCTGAACCGCCGCCGTCGTCCCGTTGACGATAAAAAAAGCATATGCCGCGCCAAATGCCTGCGCGGCAAGTTCTTCCGCGTCACGTATAACCGACACAGGGTGGGAAAGGTTATCGAGAAGCTTCATGGAGTTGACATCCACGGAAAGGCAGGCCTTCCCGAGAAACTCGGTAAGCTCAGGATTTCCGCGCCCCTGTTTATGTCCGGGAACATCAAAAGGAACCACTCTCATGGATTTGTACTCTTGTAAAGCCTCATAGATCGGCGCGCTTTCCTGCGAAAGTCCGCCCGTCCCGGAAGAAAAAGCACACATGTTTCGACTCCTTATAGCGGATCGGCAAGCTTTGGGGCAGATCAGTAGACGTTCATTCCGCTGAAGATCTCGATCATTTCACGGCGCAGGCTGTTTGATATGGACAGCCTCTGTTTGGGAGGCAGTTCACGGACATCCTTATTGAAAAGGTAATTCTGCAGTTCGAGTTCCTTGATAAGCATTTTGGTATGGAAAATGTTGCACTGGTACACATTGACGTCAATGGCGTCATATGTCTCCAGCGTCTTGTCATCTATATAATCCTGAATCGACGTAATATCGTGGTCAATAAACAGTTTTTTGCCGTTCAGGTCACGCGTGAACCCGCGCACACGATAGTCGATGGTCATTATGTCGGAATCAAAACTACTGATAAGGTAATCGAGTGTATTCAGCGGAGAAATCTTACCGCACGTTGATACATCAATATCCACGCGAAAAGTTGCGATGGAATTATCAGGGTGATATTCAGGATATGTATGTACCGTCAGGTGGCTCTTGTCGAGGTGCCCTGCGATCGATTCCTTGGGTATGCGGCCAAAACCGGTGCCCCTGTTGCAGGAACCGTCGATAAGCTCGTCGGACATCGCTTCTTCTGTTACCAGAAGCGTCACGCTGGCACCCTGCGGATCATAATCCTGTTTGGAAATATTAAGGACATGTGCTCCGATCATGCTCGTAACTTCACACAAGATCTTTGTCAGACGCTCAGAATTGTACTGCTCGTCTACATATGCAATATAGTCTCTTTGTTCTCTCTCACTTTTTGCATAGCAAACATCATAGATGTTGAAGCTAAGTGTTTTTGTGAGGTTGTTAAAGCCGTATAATGTCAGCTTTTTCTCCAACCCTAACATCA
>Ga0209540_10000898_pt1 | contig 24129 bp, 21 predicted proteins | sample BarGraIncu01121A_FD_184501 | JGI IMG/M metagenome (GOLD analysis project Ga0209540, IMG submission 184501) | Arctic peat soil microbial communities from Barrow, Alaska - Barrow Graham LP Incubations 011-21A (SPAdes) (version 2) | ecosystem: Environmental > Terrestrial > Soil > Wetlands > Peat... | reverse complement strand
CTTTTTGATGTCTTACGCCTTTTAAACCATTTTCTAAAAATGTATTGTGTTCAAGGGAAATGTTGTTATAGATGGATGCTTCGGTTATGATGCCTCCATTGGTTTCGAGTTCACAACTTAATTCTTTTATCTGATGACGATATTGGTATGCAGGGGAGTAGCCGTAATTCCATTCCCATGTACTATATTTCTGATCAGCTAGCTTTTGAATTTCTGATTGATCACTTTCTGTCAGGTTATAAAACCGTGCGTTTTGATCGATTGAAATGAGATGTTTGTAAATCTTTTCAATAAACTCATTTAATGTAATCTTTACCTGAAGATGCGAAATAATATTTGTAACCGGACTACGACGTGACTTTACAGCTCTCCCTGTAAATCTATCTTCATCAGCATGTAAGGCAGTGCCCAGGGTTTCAAGATCAGAAGAAAACAGGATTGTTCCATGATGTAATACCCTGTTCTTGAAAACATGTTCTGCATTACCGGAGCATTTAAGACCATTGATGCGGATGTCGTTATGCCCTTCCTGTCGTGCATTGATTCCCAGTTCCTTCAATATATTGATAATTGGATCAATAAAGCGTTTAAAATCAACCAGATCTTCCCCTTGTATTGTTTTGATAAAGGTAAAGTTGAGATTACCCAAATCATGGAAAACAGCTCCACCTCCTGAAATACGCCTCACTACAGGAATCCGGTTTTGCTCAACATATTGATGATTGATTTCAGCCAGTGTGTTTTGATGCTTCCCAATGATGACGGATGGTTCATTCCGCCATAACATAAAGACATCTTCTGAAAAATGTTTCAGCACATATTCTTCAGCAGCAATATTGAAATAGGGATTGGTCTGATGACGTTGTATGAGGAGCATAGAGTCGATTTATAATGCTAAAGTTCTATCATTTCAAGGAATTCCTTCTCGTTGATGATGCGGATGGAGAGTTCCTGTGCCTTTTGAAGCTTTGATGGACCCATGTTTTCTCCTGCAACAATAAAATCGGTTTTCTTAGAAACACTGCTGACCAGTTTTGCTCCGTGTTCTTCGACCATTGCCTCTATCTGTTGACGTGTGTAGGTTGAAAATACCCCCGAAATTACAATGCTTTTTCCTTTGAGTATGTCTGATACAGGAGTATTGAAGATAGTGTTTTCAAACTGAAGACCTGCAGCACGTAGTTTTTCAATCAGCTCAATATTGTATGGGTCAGAAAACCAGGCAAGGATGCTTTCGGCAATTTTATCACCGATTTCCTCTGCAGTTACAAGTTCATCATAAGTTGATGCTTTAATGTTTTCGATGGTATTAAAATGCCGGGCAAGCTTTTTGGCAATAGTTTCACCGACATAACGAATTCCAAGAGCAAACAATACCCTCTCAAAAGGTACTTCTTTTGAACTGGCAAGACCTTTTAGAATGTTCTCAACGGTCTTAGCTTGGAAACTGAGTTTCTTGGTCTTCCCATCTTCGCTGCTGATAATCTTTTCTAATCCAAGTATGTTTTCTTTGTTCAGGTGATAGAGATCGGCAGGAGAGTTTACAAGCTTATTGTCGAAGAGTATTTCAATCTTCCCTTCTCCCAGACTATCAATATTCATTGCTTTCCGGCTGATAAAATGTTCGAGCTTACCTTTGATCTGTGGAGGACATCCTTTTTCGTTTGGACAATAATGAGCCGATTCGCCCTCTTTTCTTCGTAGAGGTGTCTGGCATTCAGGACAGACTGAGGGGAACGTGCTAGGCTCCATGAACATATCTCTTTTGTCTAGCGCAACACCAACAATCTTGGGGATAATTTCTCCTCCTTTTTCAACATAAACCCAGTCACCTAACATGAGATCCAGTCCCTGGATGATGTCTGCATTATGAAGAGAGGCCCGTTTAACCACAGTGCCTGCAAGTTGTACCGGTTTGAGATTTGCTACAGGAGTCACAGCCCCGGTTCTGCCAACCTGAAAGCTGACAGAAAGTAACTGCGTACAGACTTTTTCGGCTTTAAATTTATAGGCTATGGCCCACCTGGGCGATTTTGCAGTAAAACCCAGATCGCGTTGCTGAGAATAGTCGTTAACCTTGATGACGATACCATCAATATCAAAAGGAAGATTCTTCCGTTCTTTATCCCATTTGTTGATATAGTTAAAGATATCGTTAACTGAGTGAGCAATCTTAAGATAAGAAGGAATCTTAAGTCCCCATTCCCTTGCTTTTTCCATGTTTTGAAAGTGATTTGGGAAGGGGAGGTTCTCACCCGGCATATAATAAAGGTAACAGTCGAGATTGCGACGTGCTACTTCAGCTGAATCCTGTAATTTGATGCTTCCCGATGCAGCATTGCGTGGATTGGCAAAAGGTTCATCACCCACATCGAGTCTTTCCTCATTCATTTTATCAAAACTCTTCCTGGGAAGAATGATTTCACCTCTGATCTCAAACTCATCGGGATAATCATTGCCATTTAACACCAGTGGGATGCTGCGTATCGTTTTAATATTGGTTGTGACGTCATCGCCCCTAGTTCCGTCTCCACGCGTAACAGCGCTTATCAAACGTCCTTTTACATAAGTGAGTCCAATAGCTACTCCATCATATTTTAATTCACAGATGTATTCCACATCATCACCGGTAACCTTTCTGACACGCCGATCAAATTCTTCAATTTCTTCAAACGAATAGGTATTGCTTAACGATAGCATCGGATAACGATGAACTATTTGTTTAAAATCTTTTGTTATATCACCGCCAACCCGTTTAGTAGGCGAAAGGGGATCATCAAATTCAGGGTATTTCTTTTCCAGATCTTCGAGTTCTTTCAGCAAAAGATCAAAGTCAAAATCAGAAATAGCGGGAGAAGAAAGTATGTAGTATAGGTGATTGTGACGATTTATTTGCTCTCTGAGAGATGTTATTTGTTCTTTTACCTGTTCCAAAGTCATAGATAGGATTTTTGAATGTTGACGACTATTGGCACATATTGAAAGCCATAGACAAAAACAATGAAGTAATGAAGAAGTTTTCTTTTAGTCAGCCATTTTTAATAATTCCAGAATCTGTTGAAGGTGAATTTGTTTGGTTTCTTCACGAAGCTGAATGGCAGATTTGGTAAAATAGTGATGTTTTTTCAGAAAGGAAGCCTGCATGGTATACCATTCTTTCAATGTGTAATTCTTTCCCTGACACTTCCATTCACACCTTAAGCGATGTGCAATCATGAAAAAGTCGTCTCTTCCAAGATAATCCAGATCGGCATCACATATGATCATTTCTCCCAATGTACTGGCTTCCTGTGGAATCCGGGTAGCCATTATCAGACTGCAAATTTCATCAATTTCTTCTTTGGTATATTCTAAATCCGGCAAGATCTTTTGAGCAACTTTAACTGAAGCCACTTCATGATCAGTATAGTCATCAAACATACCAATATCGTGTAATAAGGCAGCAGTAGCTAGTACAATTGTATATTGACTATCAATCCCTTCGAGAATAGCCAGACGTAATGTTGCTTCACTCACATCCAATGTATGACTCAGGTTGTGATAATATAAACAAGGTTGAAATTCTAATTCAAGCCTTGACAGTATTTGCTTTTTTAGCTTTTCGAATAACATTTTTTCAGGTGTATCAAGGTCAGGCAATAAAATCATAATTTAATTTTCTTGGATTTACACACATTACCGGAATCTGAGAGGTATTGAAAATGATCTCCTCGTCAAAGCTGTTTATAATGAAGTTAATGAATCCTTTATCAGGATCAGTCATTATCATGATTAAATCAGCATTATTCGAAGTGGCATAATCAATAGTTTGTTGTGCAAATTGTGAATGTTTTTCGGTTTCTTTATAGGAATAAGAAACCTGATTTTTTTCAAGATAGGTAGCAATCTGATTAGCGGTATCTTTTACTTTCTCTCCGGCATCTCCAATAAGCAAAATGTGAATGGCTGCATTGAATTGTCTTGCAATATAAACTGCCCATTTTGCTTTTTCCCAGGGGCCTGTTTCACCGGTAATTGGGAGAATAATATCTTTGTATCCTTTGTCAAAAGGACGTTTTTGAACAACAACTACCGGTACGGGAGAACTGATCACTACTTTTAATGCGAAACTTCCAATGAAACGTTGAATTCCAGTCTTTCCATGTGTACCAAGATAAATCAGATTTGCACCTGTTTCACTTGCCACATCACTGATAGTTGTAAAGATACTCCCTTCACGAGATAAAAATTCAACATTTATCCCTCCTAAACATATCAGGTCTAAAGCCATAGCCTTAAGCCTAATGTCTATGTGGTTGACCGGCAGGTTTTCTGATTGCAGATAGGCTAATGACTCTGAATTTATTACATGTAGCAATACTACTTTATAATTCAAAAGTCTTGCAGCATCAATAGCTTGATTTGCAGCATTTGAACATGCTTCCGAGAAGTCGGTCGGAACGAGTATTGTGTTTTTTAAATTGGCAACCATGACTGAAAATTGCGATTAAAGCGTAATCCAACAGCGTTTTTTAGCGTATTGAATTTTTACAAATATAACAATTTTTCAGGGTGTGAAAAGATGTTTTATCTTATGATAAAACACTTCCCCATTTCATCAAAGCTTCTTCTACCTCGTGAAATTTGATGGGCTTGGACAGGTAATCAACCATTCCTGCTTCCATGCATTTTTCCTTATCACCATCCATGACATTGGCTGTCATTGCAATAATAGGAGGCCGATTGTTTTTAGGCCAGTTAGAAACGATCGTTCTGGTCGCTTCAAGCCCATCCATTACAGGCATCTGGATATCCATAAACAAGATATCATACCGTTTTTTCCCAACCATCATTATTGCTTCAGCACCGTTCATAGCGGTATCTGGTTGATAACCCATTTTGTTTAACAACTGGATAATCAGCTTTTGGTTGATCAGGTTATCTTCAGCAAGCAATATTTGTAAAGGAAGTTTTTCGGAAAGACTCCTGTCAATAGTTACTTCATAATCTTTTTCAGGTTTTTTCTTCTTTTCTGCTATCGCGGTTTTAACCAGTTCAAAAAGCTCAGAAAAACGAATGGGTTTACTTATTTCAGCAGCAAAAATATCTGCAGGAGCTGTAAATATTTTCCCCAGAGATGAAAGCATAATCAAAGGTAAATCTTTTCCATTGGGTAATGTCTTGATTTTGCAACCAAGTTGGATGCCATCCATTATCGGCATTTGCATATCCAGAATACCCAGTTCGAAGATCTCACCACTTTCTAATAATTTCAATGCATCAAGAGGAGAACTAATCGTAGTAGGTTTCATACCCCAATTATTAAATTGGAGTTTGAGGATATGTCTGTTAGTTTGATTGTCATCAACGATCAATACTTTGCAATTTTTCAACTCAGGTATATACCCACGAACAACCAATTTAGGCTTTGTGTTAGTAGCCATCTTTAATTTTACACTGAAAAAGAATGTAGATCCTTTTCCATGTTGACTTTCTAACCAAATATTTCCACCCATTAGTTCTACCAGTCGCTTAGAAATTGCCAATCCAAGCCCGGTACCTCCATAACGACGGGTTATTGAAGAATCAGCCTGGACAAAGGCCTCAAACAATATGTCCACCTTGTTTTGTGGTATCCCGATTCCCGTATCCTGAACCGAAAAACGCAATTCTAATTCATCTGTTTCTGACCATATTTTATCAACTGAAACCAAAACTTCACCCTTGTCAGTAAATTTGAGTGCATTATTAATCAGGTTAATCAATATTTGTCTCAACCGGGTAACATCTCCAATCAGGCTATAGGGGACATCAGGTTGAATAAGATAAAGCAAATCAAGACTTTTTTCTATCGCTTTTACTGAAAAAAGATCTAATATATCTTCAATAAAGGTTCTTAATTCAAATTTGGAATTCTCGAGTAATATCTTGCCTGATTCAACTTTTGTGAAGTCAAGAATATCGTTTATTATCGTGATAAGACTTTCACCGCTTTTACTGATGACCTGAACATAATCCTTTTGCTCTGAACTTAAATTAGTGTCGAGCAATAGATTTGCCATGCCTAATACACCATTCATTGGTGTTCTGATTTCATGGCTCATCATGGACAGAAATTCAGATTTCATATTGTTGATCTTCTCCGCTTCAATCTTAGCTTTTTTGAGCTTTTCTTCAGTTTGCTTACGGGAAGTAATGTCATGCGCAACGATCAATATGCTCTTCATCTCCTGAAATACTACTTCACAACATGAAAATTCACATTCCAATGTTTTTCCATCTTTAGTTGTAACACCGGCTTCGAAAAACTCCTTGGTCAAACCTTCCTTAAGTATCGCATTTATTGCCGTTTCTAGTTTAATAAAGTCCTCAAAGCTGAGGATTTGTTTAAACCCTGACATATCTAATTCTTCAGTCGTGAAACCTACAACCTCCAAAGCGTTTTTGTTTACAAAGAGGAACCTGTTTTGTTGAACAACAAAAATTAAATCATGACTATGATCAACGAGTTCTTTATAGTTATGATCAAACAATTGGTTCTTTAATGCATGAAAAACAGGCTTAATTAAAAAAAGCATGTCCTGAGATGTCGAAATAGGTGAAAATAATTCTAATTCTTCAACAGAGACATCAATTGATTTGTCCTCAGGAAGTACCAAAAACGTACTTTTTGTCCTTTCCTGGGACGTATTTTGGGAATTAGAGGCAAAATTCACCTTTGGAATCATATCCGGTGAAATTGCATTCCAAAGCTTTAAACCGTTCTTGTCAGCATAAATAACATTATTCAAGTGATTGACAATCAGTGTAAAGTTATTATTTATTGGAGTATTGTTATTGTTATGAGGTGTTGTTTGATCTATTGTATCCGGCATAGCTGTTACAACTGAGTTTGACACAACAGCCCTGAGTTGGTTCAACTCCTTTTCAAGTAACTCATTGCTATCTCTCAGAGTATCAATGATCTTCCAATACTCGCTTGCGTTTTCCATCAACGGTTCTTGTGAATTCATATCCTGAAATTTTAAATTCAAATTCTATAACTACTTAAATAAGGTTCTCAAAAAGAATGCCATTATTAAAATTCAGCTGAATTTCAGAATGTAGTGATATTTGTAACAATATGAATTGTATTTTTGAAACAAATTATTTTGAATAATTATCTCCATTTATTTTTTACTTAAAACCCTATTATTTTTCTTGAAAAAGTATTAATTATTAAAACTATGAAATACTCATTTCCCTATTATCTAATTGCAGGATTGTTAATTATGTGTTCATGCCAGAACAAGAAACAGATTGCTTCTTCAAATGGAGGACAATTGATTGGCCCCAATGATAAGAAGCTTAAAAGCGACGTAATGACACCTGAAGTATTATGGTCTTTTGGAAGAATGGCCGATGTCGCGGTATCTCCCGATGAAAAGAAGATCCTCTATTCAGTCACTTACTATGATATTCCATCAAACAAAAGCAACCGTGAGCTTTATACCATGAATATTGATGGTAGTGATGTTCAGCAAATTACACACACAGCTTTAAATGAAAACGCTGCAGTCTGGACTCCTGATGGGAAAAAGATTGCTTTTCTTTCATCAGAAAACGGGTCTGCACAACTTTGGGAGATGGATCCAAATGGAGAAAATCGTAAAGCCATTTCTGCTGTCGAAGGTGGTATTACAGGCTTTATCTACTCTCCGGATATGAAGAAAATTCTTTATACCAAAGAGGTTAAAGCCCACAAGACCGTAAAGGATCTGTATCCCGATCTGGACAAATGTAATGCAAGAGTCATTGATGATATGATGTATCGTCATTGGGATCAATGGGTTGACACCTTTTCACATCTCTTTGTGGCTGACTATGATGGAAGTAGCATTAAGAATGACAAAGACATCATGAAAGATGAGCCCTGGGAATCACCTGTACGTCCTTTTGGTGGATTAGAACAACTTGCATGGAGTCCTGACAGTAAAACTGTGGCTTATACCTGTCGTAAAAAACAAGGTAAAGAATATGCAACTTCAACAAATACCGATATTTATCTCTACAATCTGGCTACAGGTAAAACAGAAAATATCAGTGCTGTAAACAAAGGTTATGATGTCAATCCGATCTTCTCACCCGATGGTAAATCTATTGCCTGGTCCAGTATGGAACACGATGGTTATGAGTCAGATAAAAAGAGACTGATGGTTTATGACCTGAATACTAAACAACAAAAAGACTATTCTACATCATTTGATCAGGATGTCGATTTTATGACCTGGAACACAGATGGTAAGTCTATTTACCTTGTTAGCGATATCAAGGCAACTGATGAGATCTTCAAACTGAATTTGGTTGATGGAAAATACAACCGCGTAACCGATGGCATTCATAATTATCAGACTGTCACTCCAACCAAAAGTGGAAAACTCATCGCAACTCTTGTTTCGATGAGCAAACCGGCCGAAATTTATTCAGTTGATCCAAATACAGGCAAGGATACTCAGATCAGCAGTGTAAATAACACCTTGTTGGGTCAGCTTAAAATGGGTAAGGTTGAAAAGAGATGGATAAAGACAACCGATAACAAACAAATGTTGACATGGGTAATCTATCCTCCTACTTTTGATTCTACCAGGAAGTATTCGACTATTCTATATTGTGAGGGTGGTCCACAGAGTACAGTGAGCCAGTTCTGGAGCTATCGTTGGAATTTCCAGATGATGGCTGCTAACGGATACATCATTGTTGCGCCTAATCGTCGAGGACTTCCCGGATTTGGAAAAGAATGGAATGAGCAGATCAGTGGTGATTATGGTGGACAGAATATGAAAGACTACCTGAGCGCTATTGATGAAGTTTCAAAAGAACCTTATGTTAACAAAGATAAGCTAGGATGTGTAGGCGCTTCATATGGCGGATTTTCTGTTTACTGGCTTGCAGGTCATCACAATAAACGCTTTAAAGCATTTATAGCACACGACGGTATTTATAATCTTGAAGCGCAGTATGATCAGACCGAAGAGGTATGGTTTGCCAATTGGGACCTGGGTGGACCATATTGGGACAAGAAGAATATTGTGGCTCAGCGTAGCTATGCTACATCACCTCACCGTTTTGTTCAGAATTGGGATACACCTATTTTGGTTATTCATGGCGAACAGGATTTCCGTATTCCGGTAACACAGGGAATGAGCGCATTTAATGCAGCCAAGCTACGTGGCGTACCCGCCCGTTTTCTCTACTTTCCTGATGAAAACCATTGGGTGCTTCAACCTCAGGATGGCATCCTGTGGCAACGTATCTTCAGGGATTGGCTTGATAAATATTTAAAATAATCGATTTCAATTTTAACCCCGAAGGGGGGTGAAATGATTATAGCGTTATCAAATGTTTAAAGATGAACCCCGAAGGGGTGAAAGTATTATAGAAAACACAAGTATTGAAAAAGAACCCCGAAGGGGTGAAAGTATTATAACATATATTTTGCTATAATACTTTCACCCCTTCGGGGTTCTTTTGATAATGGATGATATGCTATAATACTTTCAGGCCTTCGGCATTCTTTGGAATAATTCAAATAACCTTACTTTTTCTTTTTGCGTTTCTCCACAGAAAATCCAAATTTACCGATAAACTCTCCGACGGTGTAATATTTTCCATGAAGATAGGCTAAAGGGATGGTTCGTTTTAAATCCAATGCCTGTGTCTTGGGATCAATAAATCTTTCGCTTGCCTTAATACCCACCACTTCAGCAATAAACATATCGTGGCTACCCAATGGTTTGATCTCTGTTACCCTGCATTCAATGTTTACAGGAGCTTCAGCAACATAAGAAGCTGCAACAAGATCAGACATAACCGGAGTAAGGTTCATCTCCTTGAATTTATCAAAATTCCGTCCTGATTTAACCCCACACCAGTCAGTAGCAAAGGCTAAATCCAAAGTAGTGAGGTTAATCACAAAAGCCATATTTCTTTTAATGATATCATAAGAATGACGTTCAGGTCTGATCGAAACATAACACATTGGAGGGTTAGTACAAATTGTTCCGGTCCATGAAACTGTCATCATATTGAATTCTTCAGGTGTTGCACCGCAGCTTACAAGTATTGCCGGTACGGGATAAATCATTGTACCGGGTTTCCAATCTGTTTTCTTTTCCATTCCTGTTTTTATATGCTGCAAAGTTAGTTGATGTATTTCATTGACACATCACTTTTCATGCTTTAAAATATGCCTAACTTTGCAAATTATTTCAAAAACCATAGATTATATGCCAGGCGTCTTTATTATTCTATTAATGTTATTGTTGGGAAATGGCCTGAGTAGCGCTATAAATGGAATCATTCCCGGAAGTGTTATTGGAATGGTACTTCTATTCCTTGCCCTGTTATCTAAGATAATCAAACCTGAAATGATTCGTAAACCTGCTGGTTATCTGATCAATCACATGTCTCTGTTTTTTATTCCTGCCGGAGTTGGTTTGATGACCGCGTGGGATCTGATCGCATCTCATTGGGTGTCAATCATTGTATCCAGTGTCGTAAGTACAGTAGTCGTTTTAGCTGTGGTGGGATTGGTTCAACAAAAAATGGAGAAGAAATAATGGAGACGCTCTTAAATAATGAACTTTTTGTCGTAACGCTGGTCATTGGAATCTATCTGGGTGCTACTTTCATTTATAAAAAGTCAAAGCTTGCCTTATTGCATCCGGTGCCATTGTGTATAGGCATATTGATACTTATTTTGACATTGACCCATACCGATTACACTACTTTCAAAAAAGATAGCCGTATGATTGATTTCATGCTTGGCCCAGCAATAGTTGCACTTGGTTTGATATTGTACGAACAATATGAGCATGTTAAGAAAAATATTATTTCAATACTGGTCACTATTTTTGCAGGTGCCCTGGCCGGAATCCTGTCAGTAGGAGGGATAGCCTGGTTGCTTGGAGCAGACAGGACTATCATTGAAACACTTTTACCCAAATCTGTCACCACACCCATTGCAATTGGAATATCTGAACGCTTTGGAGGATTACCCGGTTTGACTGCAGTCATTGTAATCCTGGTCGGTGTTTTTGGTGGTATAATCGGACCTTTTATACTCAGAAAACTGGGTGTGACAAGTCGTGTTGCTCAGGGACTTGCTATGGGAGCCGGCGCTCACGGTTTAGGAATGACAAGGGCAATAGAAATTGGGGCAGTAGAAGGCGCTATCAGTGGCCTCGCAATAGTGTTGATGGGCCTGATGACTGCCATCCTCATACCCATTGTGAATTTAATAATAGATTTGTTCTGATTATTAAGAAGCTGTTTAAATACGTATTGCAGAATATGTAGGGAGGCCCCTTGTGGGTCTCCAGGACAGAAACATATAAAAATCTACATTACCGTTTAGGAGACCCACAAGGGGCCTCCCTACATCACTTTCATTCGCTTAGATAATAACCAAATAAAAAAAGTTACGGAAAAAAGAAATAAATATATTTAAACAGTTTCTACATCTTATTTTCCTTCAGATATTTCCCGGTATAAGATGTTGTACATTTAGCCAGATTTTCAGGAGTGCCTTCAAATAAAAGATTTCCACCCTGCTCACCACCTTCCGGACCAAGATCAATGACCCAATCACAGGCATTCACCACATCCAGATTGTGTTCGATGACAATGATGCTGTGTCCCCTTTCGATCAAGGCATTAAATGCGGTCAGTAAATGTCCGATATCGTGAAAATGAAGTCCAGTTGTGGGTTCATCAAAGATAAACAGAGTAGTGGCTTCTGAATTACCTTTGGCCAAAAAGAAAGCAAGTTTTACGCGTTGTGCCTCTCCACCCGAAAGAGTAGAAGATGCCTGTCCAAGTTTCAGATAACCCAATCCAACATCCGACAGGGGCTGTAGTTTCTGTACTACCCGATTTTCAGTAGCAGAAAGATGCTTAGTTAAAGCGAAGAAATTAATGGCTTCATCAATTGTCAGATCAAGAATCTCTGAAATATTCTTATCTCTGTATTTAACATCAAGTACCTCATCCTTAAAACGTTTTCCATGGCAAGAATCGCATTTAAGATAAATGTCAGCCATGAATTGCATTTCAATTTTGACAACACCTTCACCCTCACACTCTTCACAACGGCCTCCTTCTATGTTAAAAGAGAAATATCCCGGTTTATAACCCCTTAGTTTTGAAATAGGTTGTTCAGCAAACAATTGTCGGATATCATCATACGCCTTTACATATGTAGCCGGATTGGAACGCGATGAACGACCAATAGGGTTCTGGTCAATCATTTCAATGGCTTGAATCAGCTTGTAATCACCCGTTACCCTGTCATGCTTTCCTGTTTTTTCATTGTATCCGTCGAAAAGTTTTTTGAGCGAAGGAAACAGGATCGTTTTAACCAGAGAAGTTTTCCCCGATCCACTGACCCCTGTAACGGCTACCAGACATTTTAAAGGAAACTTAACCGTGATATTTTTGAGATTGTTTTCCCTGGCTCCAACTATTTCGATGAAATCTTTCCATTTTCTGCGTATTGGTTTCTCAATAACCTTACGTTTTCCGCTCAGGTAATCACCCGTCAGATTGTTTTTCTCTTTGATGATTTCTTCGAAAGTACCCTGAAAAACAAGCTCTCCACCATGAATACCAGCCATTGGACCGATATCAATAATCTGATCTGCAGCCTTGATAATCTCTTCATCATGCTCTACAATGATGACTGTGTTACCAAGATCGCGAAGTTGTCTCAATACTTTAATCAGCCGTTGGGTATCTCTGGAGTGAAGTCCAATACTTGGTTCATCCAGAATATACATCGACCCTACAAGGCTGCTTCCCAGCGAGGTAGCCAGATTAATGCGTTGACTTTCACCACCCGATAATGTATTCGAGAGTCGGTTAAGTGTAAGATATCCAAGGCCCACATCACAAAGAAACTGAATCCTGCTGACAGCTTCTATTAAAAGCCTTTTCGCAACCTGCATGTCATGCTCTTCCAATTCTATTTCCTTGAAGAATTCAAGCAGCTTTTCAACCGGCATCAATACCAGTTCGATGATCGACTTACCGACAACTTTTACATAGTTTGCATCCTTACGCAAACGGGTTCCAAGACAATCAGGGCATACTGTTTTGCCCCTGTAACGCGACATCATAACCCTGTATTGAATTTTATATGCCTGTTCTTCAACAAACTTAAAGAAGCTGTTTATGCCTTCAAAATACTCATTTCCTTTCCAGATCAACGCTCTCTCTTTGTCGTTTAAATCAAAATATGCACGGTGAACAGGAAAATCAAACTTATGGGCGTTACGCACCAACTGATCTTTCCACTCGCTCATCTTTTCTCCCTTCCAGCAAGCAATGGCGCCTTCATATACCGAAAGACTTTTATCCGGAACGACCAGGTCTTCGTCTATACCTATGACACTGCCAAATCCTTCGCAGGTTTTGCAAGCGCCATAAGGATTATTAAAGCTGAACAGATTTGCAGAAGGCTCTTCAAATGTGATTCCATCGAGTTCAAACCTGTTTGAAAAAGGAACCCGATGAACTCCATCTTTCAGATACCGATCTACATAACAAGTTCCTTCGCCTTCATAAAAAGCCGTTTGAACAGAATCAGCGGCCCTTGAAACAATATCTTCATCCTGACCAATTGCCATTCTATCAATCAGAATATCAATTTCTTCGGGGTTAAGCTTATTTATTTCAGCCGGTTTTAATTCATCTATCCTGCTGATTTCGTGTTTAATCAATATGCGGGTAAAGCCCTGTTGCATCAAAACAGTCAACTGTTCCTTCAACCTTCGGTCGGTCTTAACGACCAGTGGACAAGTGATCATGAAGCGTTCACCTTTTGAAAGACCGGTCACAAAATCAACGACATCAGTTACCGAATGACGCATAACCAGATTGCCGGAAACAGGGGAGAAGGTCCTTCCAATACGTGCAAAGAGCAACTTCAGGTATTCATAGATCTCGGTAGAAGTACCAACTGTAGAACGTGGATTACGTGAGTTCACCCTTTGTTCGATGGCGATTGCAGGAGAAATTCCTTTGATATAATCTACTTCGGGCTTGCTCATACGTCCAAGAAACTGACGGGCATAAGAGCTCAGGCTTTCCACGTACCTGCGTTGACCTTCGGCATAGAGAGTATCAAATGCAAGGCTCGACTTTCCGGAGCCGGATAGTCCTGTTATGACGACCATTTTATTCCGGGGAATAGCAACACTCAGGTTCTTAAGGTTGTTAACACGAGAACCTTTGATGATGATATATTTCCTGGGATCGAGTTGATCTAAATTCGTAGTAGGCATTTTAGCGTATCAAATGAATCTGCAAAGATACTATTGCATTTATAAAGAAAGAATAAATCAAAAAGAAACTGTTTAAAATTGACCGAAAGGCATAAATATTGAAAAATGCAATCCTGAGAAGGCATTCATGTAGAAAATGTAGGGAGGCCCCTTGTGGGTCTCCAAGACAGAAACATATAAAAATCAATATTACCGTTTTGGAGACCCACAAGGGGCCTCCCTACATCACACTCATTCGCAAGGCAAAAGAAAAAACGAAATTTAGAGAGATTAGAAATGAATTTACATGATAAACGAAAGTAATATACCTGCCAATATAAGCCAGATGACATTTACATTCTTCAATAATAAAATGAAAGCAATCACCGTAAAAATAATATTCTGAATATTCCAATGAATATCGAAAGCAAAACGAAAGGTAATCACAACCAGCAGACCAACAAAGGAGCAGAGAATGCCATTTATGACCTTATTGAACTTGGGATATTCACTCAGTTTATCAAAAAATGGAACGATGCCCATCAGTATCAAAAAAGAGGGTGTGAAAACACAGACCGTTGCAACGATACTTCCTAAAATACCAAAATGCATATATCCATAGAATGTTGCCGCGATGATGATTGAACCGGGAGTGACCTGTCCAAGGATGACTCCATCCATAAAAGTCTGCTCATCAAACCAGTGATAAAAAACAACCAACTCATGATACATGATCGGTATGGCAGCCAGCCCCCCTCCAAATGAGAAGACATCAATATGCAACATGATGGTAGCCAGCAGGAAATATTTCGGATTCAACAAAAAAAGCGCTCCATAACAAACTACAACCAAACCCAGTAACCAGAAGAAAAAAGGCAATGTATTGGTCATGACTATATTTCTAACCGGGAAGAATTCATTTTTTGATAAAATTATTCCTAACAGTGAAGCTATTAAGAGTACCAAGGCAGGGTGGATCTGAAGAAGAAAGAGACCTGCAGCTACGACTGAAATGATCACATCTGTATAATGATGGAAATTCTTTGTACCAAAAGTATAGGCAGCATAACCAACAATGGCTACCATGATTACCCTCAAACCACTTAAGATGGTCTCTGCTGTAGAAATGTTTTTTGAATACTTATAAAGCATAGAAAGCGCCAGCATCAATAGAAAGGCAGGCAAACCAAATCCCACAAAACAAACGATGGCTCCTCTTACACCTTTTATTTTCAGCCCTATATAAGCAACAAGCTGCATGATAATTGCACCGGGGATCACCTGACATAAGGCCAACCCGGAGTCGAATGCGTTGGCATCCATCCATTGTTTCTTCTCAACAAAATATTTCCTGATCTGAACAGACATTGCTGCACCGCCAAAAGCAGTAAACCCAACCCATAACAATGATAGGAAAAGCTCTATATAGGATGGATTGGTTTTTTGTTGCATATATAGAAGATGAGGTAGTAAGACATACTGTTATGACCCATTAAACGACCAACAATAATTTTTCAAAAATACATATTATTTAATATGAAGATGAAAAGTGAAATGGAAGGTATGCGGGATAAAAAATCTAACAAAACAAACGTGTCACAAATAATTTTCGGATATTTGATAACTATTTTATTTATTCAGGGTTTAAATTAATAAATCATCAACAGTATTACAATCTCTCAGTTGGGATTAAAAACATAATTTATCATGAAATACAGAAGATTAGGAAAAACGCAGATACAACTTCCGGCAATAGGTTTGGGTTGTATGGGAATGAGTCATGCATATGGCGAACCCGATGATGTTGAGTCTATTGCAACGTTAGAAAAAGCAATCGAACTGGGAGTGACCTTTTGGGATACTGCCGACATTTATGGAAACGGAAAAAATGAAGAGCTGATTTCAAAGGTGTTGAAACCAAACCGTGATAAAATATTTCTTGCTACCAAGTTTGGTTTCAAGGCAAGACCTGATGGAAAAGCTACAGATTTTGACGGGTCTCCCGAATACATGAAAATGGCTGTCGAGAAAAGCCTGAAGCGACTAAAGACCGACGTCATCGATTTATACTATGCGCACCGCATTGATCCAAATATTCCTGTAGAAGAGATGGTGGGTGCAATGGCCGAACTGGTTAAAGAGGGGAAGGTCAGATTTCTGGGATTATCCGAAGCTTCGGCCCATTCTTTAAAAAGGGCATATGCAGTCCATCCGATTAGTGCCTTGCAAAGCGAGTATTCTCTTTTGACCCGTGATGTTGAAAAAGAAATTCTTCCCACCTGCAAAGAGCTGGGCATTACATTCATCCCATTCAGCCCGCTTGCCCGTGGACTCATGACAAATACCCTTGATTTAAACAATCTGAAGGAAAATGATTTCAGGAAGACTTTACCACGCTACACTCAGGAATACGCTGAAAATAACACAATATTGGCCGAAGGTTTTGCCCGGATTGCACAAAATAAATCATGTACACCCTCTCAATTAGCATTGGCCTGGATACTTGCCCAGGGCGATCAGATCATACCCATTCCCGGAACCAAACGAAGAAAGTATCTGATTGAAAATGCCGCATCTATTGATATTGCATTAACCTCAAAAGATCTGTCAGAAATCGAAACTTTATTGGCAAAATACCCCAATACCGGCGACCGTTACAACGAAAGTGCCCGCAGTCTGGTTGATAAAAGTTGATTGCAATTCAGAATCGAGAATAAATGGTTGATTAAAGCTAATAACAATTCAGAATCGAGAATAAATGGTTGATAAAAGCTGAAAACAAATCAGAATCTTGAATAAAAGGTTGAATAAATGGTCGAAGGCACCATTTATTCAACCTTTTATTTCTTCAATCCCGAAGGGATGAAATTATTATAGCAAATCAAATGTTTGAAAATGAACCCCGAAGGGGTGAAAGTATTATAGTCCCGAAGGGACGTCATGATTGTAGCAAATCCAACATCCACATTCTTAGCCCCGTAGGGGTGACATGATAAAAAAAGGAGACCCACAAGGGGCCTCCCTACATTTAAAACGAAACACGGCTTGATGTTACGGATCATTCTTTTTCGACTGCAGTCTGCGACACTCCGGTAACGATACTCCCGGCCAGTGCCAGATAACCACCGAGGGTTATAATAGCTGCAGGCAAAGCAACCGGAGAAGCCAATATGGCACCCCCTACAAGTTCAATCACCAAAACAATCGTACGAAGGGTTTTCAAGAACTTAGGTGTAGGTGCCATCACCCTTTCGGCAAGGGTCAGAGCGGCTTCCGGTTGACTTGAAATAGATAAACTAGTCTTTTTCATAATGGATAGAATTATAAAAGATCGTTTCAAATTGTTTCACTTTGGCCTCGAGTTGCGAAACACGTTGGTTCACCAGTTCAAGGCCACCTTTAAATTCGCTCTTGATGAGCTGTGTGGTCGTTTTAACCTCGGCAATGTCCTTTTGCATTCTGCGGAAGTCAACGTGCAGCATCCGCACGAAATAGACCACCAGCGACAACAAAATCGAGATCAGCAGGCCAAACATCCAGGTTAAATCAGTGGGAGGATTCATGATAATTGAGTTTTAAAATGAACGGAATTGAAGAAAATGAACGGAATTGAAGAAAATGAACGTACGAATGAAATGAACGTACGAATGAGATGTAGGGAGGCCCCTTGTGGGTCTCCAGGGCAGCCCTGAATAAAAATCTACATTACCGTTTAGGAGACCCACAAGGGGCCTCCCTACATTTTCTACATGAATGCCTTCTTTTGTAACTTTTCAAGTTATTCTTCGAGGGGTTGCATTTTTCAATGCTTAAAGACTTCGGGCAATAACACGAAACTTAAAACAGTTCTTAAATTTAAACAGTTTCTGACAATTAAAAATGCCATCTGTCTACGTAATGCATGCAACCTTTTTATTTAATTTCGCATCAATAGTAATGAAGCTGTTTATGGAAAGCTTGTTTTGAGATTATTTACGCGTTTAACATTTTATAAATTGTAGTTATGAAGCAAAGTTTGACAAGAAATTGGATTAAAAAGTACAATAGTCTATTGTATGTTTTGATTGGCCTTTTAGGTTTTTTAGTTGCATGCACAAAAGGTTCTCCTGCAGAATATGGTACTCCTTCAGCTGATTTTATTATCAATGGAGTGATAGAGAATCAAGCCAGTCAACCGATACCGAATATAAAAGTTGTAGCCCGTTGGGATTCTACTTATACGGCTATTGATGGCAAGTTCTCTCTTAAAAACAAAGTATCTCCTACAGATCAAAGTTTTTTAGTCAAAGTGAGCGATATTGATGGTGCTGCCAATGGGAACTACCAGAATAAAGACACTACTATTGTTTTCACCAACAATACATATACAAATGGTGATGGCCATTGGTACAGAGGTAAGGTTGAAAAGTCAGTTATCATAAAACTGACTTCAAAATAATGGGTCATCTGAGTATAAAAAAGTGGATAGCCCTTAAGCTTCATCAAAAGGTGAAGCACAACAACACGCGTTTGCATGAATTGACCTATCTTTTTTGGGAATGTACGTTGAGATGTAATCATGCTTGTCTTCACTGTGGCAGTGACTGTACGAAAGACAACGCAATTAAAGATATGCCCCTGAAGGATTTTCTTAAGGCAATAGACGAAATCATCCCTCATGTAAATCCTAATAAAATTACAATCGGGATAACCGGTGGCGAACCCCTGCTCAGAAACGATCTTGAAGCCTGTGGTCTTGAACTTTACAAACGTGGTTTCCCGTGGGGCTTTGTTACAAATGGATATTTACTAAACGAGAAAAGATTAAACAGTCTGTTGAATGCAGGACTTAGAACTGTAACTATAAGCCTTGATGGTCTCGAAGCCAATCATAACTGGTTGAGGGGTATCAATAATGGTTTCCCTAAAACTGTAAATGCCATCCGGTTGGTTTCTGAATCGGGTAGGTTGGTTTATGATGTTGTCACTTGTGTCAATCAACGCAACATCAATGAACTTCAGGAAATAAAGAAGTTACTGATTTCATTGAATGTAAAACAATGGCGTCTTTTTACAATTTTTCCGGTTGGGAGGGCAGCTCATAATCCGGAGCTATCTCTTTCGGATAAACAATTTGTTCAACTGTTTGAATTTATCAAAGAGACTAGAAAAGAGGGTATAATCTCAGCCAGTTATGGTTGTGAAGGCTTTTTGGGTGATTATGAAGGCGAAGTTAGAGATGGCTTTTTCAAATGCAGTGCCGGAATCAATATCGCATCAATTTTAGCTGATGGGTCTATTTCGGCATGTCCCAGTCTGAGGAGTAAATTCATACAGGGCAATATTTATCGGGATAAATTCATGGATGTCTGGAACAACAGATACGAGGTGATGCGTGATCGTGCCTGGACCAAAACCGGAAAGTGTAAAGATTGCAAGAGTTATTGTTTCTGTGAGGGAAATGGATTACATCTGAGGGATAACGAAACGCTTGAACTGTTGTTTTGTCACTTGGAAAAGATCAATTTAGGACAGCAATAATTTTTTTAAATAGATATTTCTTTTAATACCTGATGGATTAGACAAAAGTTGTTAATAATAGTGGCTATTCTAAAAAACCGAGCAACATTTAGCTTTATATATGAGTTTATGATAACAGGACTTTACACCGTTGTAACAGTTAAATTTCAAAACTATGAGAAAAGTAAAGCTCAGCTGGCAAGACCAGATTAAAATGAAAGAGAAGAAAGCAGAGGATATAATCAATTTGAATCAATTAGAGCAGCATCAAAGTATGGAAGTCAAAGTTCATATGAAATCTACTTCTAAAGATTCAAAAAAGGTTGATGATTATGACTACTACATCATTGAAAAGGCTCTTTCCAATTTGAAATCAGAGATCGAAAAACAATCTCCGAAGACAAAGAACACAAGTGATGAATCAAAAATGGAGTTAGAATTTCACGAGCAGTATTTCTCATGAAATTTAAATTCTGATTGTCAAAAACAGAGGGGTGAGGTTAAGTTTTAATCTCACCCTTTTTTTTTATCAAATTTCGTGTTTGATATTGTTTCCGAATGATTATGTATTAGATTTGTATAAGTTTTTGTCTGATTTCGTAGTATGGTTAATCCTTTTAAAAATAAAATCTCTCTGTGGATATGGTTTATAGCCATATTCAATGTTGCCTTTCACATGTTTTTTTATAATACCCTTGGATTTCACCGTGATGAGTTACTTTATTTTTCACTGGGACAACATTTCTCTGCCGGATATGCTTCAGTACCTCCATTTGTTGGGACCATAGCCTGGCTGGTAATCCATACTTTGGGATATTCTCTTTTTGCTGCCCGGCTTATTCCTTTCCTGTTGAGTGGTGTCATGATTTTCCTGATTGCAGCCATTACACGCGAGATGAAAGGAAAGGACTATGCCCAGATCATTGTTGCCATTGCATTTACTGTCACTCCTTTCAACCTTCGTTGCTTTTCAATGTTCCAGCCGGTTTGTTTTGATATGTTTTTCTGGAGCATGACTTTCTATCTGTTGCTTCGCTGGATCAATACAAAAGAAGATAAAAATATTGTGTGGTTAGGGCTGGTTATAGGTCTGGGCCTGATGAACAAATACATCATTGCGCTCGAAGTTTTCTGTCTGTTTGTTGTTCTGATCTTTACATCTCACCGGCAAATTTTGAGCAGACGTGCATTTTATAAAGCAGTGATCATTGCGTTATTGTTATTCCTGCCAAATGTTATCTGGCAATTATTTCATGATCTGCCTTTTGTAACTCATATGAAGGCCTTGAACGATAGCCAGCTTGTTCATGTTGACAGGGTTTCCTTTTTAACGGATCAATTGTTTATTGGATCAATGGGGATGTTGCTGCTCATTCCCGGGGTAATCTATCTTCTCTTTAGCAAGCTCTTACGGCCCTATCGACCACTTGTTATAGCTTGTATATTGGCTTTTGCTATTTTGGTGATTTTAAAAGGTAAAAGCTATTATACAATTGGAATGTTTCCTTTTCTGATTGCAGCAGGTGGTGTATATTGGGAAACAGTATTGAAACGGACCCTTTCACGAATATTGATTCCTTTTATTATCGTTGTGTTCTCCATACCTTTTATTCCAATGGGATTGCCTGTCTTTAATACAGATAAGCTGGTGCAATATTTTGCCTGGACGAAAGAAAAACTTGGACTTGGGATGGCCTTGCGTTGGGAAGATGGTCTTTATCATCCTCTTCCGCAGGATTATGCAGATATGTTGGGATGGGATGAACTTGCTGCTATCACAGCAAATGCATACAGGCAGGTTCCGGATAAGGAATCGGCAATGATTTATGCCGAGAATTATGGTCAGGCAGGGGCAGTGATGGTTATTGGTAAAAAATATGGACTGCCTGATCCTGCATGTTTCTCAGAAAGCTTTCTCTATTGGATTCCACGCAATCCTGTTAAAGAAATCACCACCCTGATCTATATCAATGATGAACTGGGCGACGATGTGAGGTTCCTGTTTGCTGATTGTCGTGAAGTTGGCAGTATCAGCAACCCACTAGCCAGAGAATATAATACTGGTGTCTGGCTTTGTTCAAAACCCCACACCAGTTTTAATGATTTGTGGATAAGTCGAATCAGAAAAGTAAATAACCCCTTTTATCACTGATCTTCTTTCACTTCATTCCATCTGGCATTCACCCATTCTTTTTTGTCTTCAGGCTCGAAGAAAGTCCAGGCAACTATGCGCCCTGATTTATTGCCTTGTCCCATTGGGATGGTTTTTACTTCAATGGCTTCAGCTCTTTCGAGTGCATCGTAAATGCTTTTGAGATGTGATTGTTTGGAGATAGAGGTCGAAAACCAAAGACAGTTTGACTGGAAAAGCTTGCTTTGACGGATCATGTTTTCTACAAACTTTTCTTCTCCTCCTTTGCACCACAACTCGCTGCCCTGGCCTCCAAAGTTCAATACGGGATCTGTGACTTTCTCCGTGTTCAGATTATTCAGTTTCCTGAGTGTACCTGCCTGGGCTTCTGCCAGTGAGCCATGAAAAGGAGGGTTACACACCGTCAGGTCAAACCGTTCTTCCTTTTGTATAATGCCAAAGAAAATATCATTGGGTTGATTTTGCAACCTCACTTCAACCTTTCCGGTTAAGACAGGATTTTCTTCAATGATTTTATTAGCTGAGGCAACAGCAACAGGATCTATCTCGGCACCCACAAATGACCAGTCGTATTCTTTAACCCCGATGATAGGGTATACACAATTGGCTCCAACACCAATATCCAGGCACCTGATCTTTTGTCCTGTAGGGATTTTGCCATAATTGCTTTCGCCCAGTAAATCTGCGATATGGTGTATGTAGTCGGCTCTACCGGGAATAGGGGGGCACAAGTACCCCTGGGGGATTTCCCATGATGAGATGTCATAATAATGCTTCAGAAGGGCACTGTTAAGCGCCTTAACAGCCTCAGGGTTGGCAAAATCAATGGATTCATCGTCATAAACATTCAGCTTGACATATTGCGCCAGTTCAGGATTACTTTCAATCAATATTTTAAAATCATACCTCTCGCGATGTTTGTTTCGGGGATGTAATCTTGTCTTTTCTTTCGGATGTTCTTTCTTCTTTTTGAGCATGGAAATATATAAGTAACGAAGGGTTTAAAATCTAAATTTGTGAGGAAACAGAATGACCTGGATATTTGTTAAAGGGTTTCATCAAAAGTAATATTTTTTTTGGAGTAACTTTATTGTTTCAAATTAAAGACCCGAATGCAGGACAAAGAAAAAATATACAGCTACGACCTTTTTTACAATGGTGCCCTGATGCCATTTGTGATCAAGACCATGGAGGAGATAGACGAGGAGGCAGAAGGCATTGCAGACAAACCTCATCGTCATAATTATTATACGGTCATCTGGTCGATAACAGCTTCCGGAAAGCACATTATCGATTTCAATGAATATCCTATTGAGCCATACGATATCTTTTTTGTAAGCCCAGATCAGGTTCATCAGATTATTACAGATCCGAAACCAACAGGATATGTCATTCTCTTTACTCCTGAATTCCTTGAAAAGAACAGCATCCGAAATGATTTCATTGCCAACCTGAAGCTATTTAAGAAGAGCGATGAAACACCCCCTCTTCACCCTTCTGATCATATGATCAAAACGCTAAAGCCATTTGCTCAACAGATGCTGAATGCATTTCATAACAAGGGTGACATGTACATGGAATCCATTGGCGCCTATCTCAAGTTGTTTCTTATCGAATCCAACAATCAATGTTCTTTATTTCCGGGCACCAATACACAAACCATTGAAGTTGGTAAGACAATTGTGAAAAACTTTAAAACCATTGTTGAGCAAAACTATAACCGTTCTCATCAGGTCAAGTATTATGCAGACTCTCTGAATGTGACCCCAAATTATCTGAATGAGGTGATTAAATCCTCTATCAATGTCTCGGCAAAGGATTTTATTCAGAACAGGCTCATCCTGGAAGCCAAGCGAATGATTGTATTTACAGAGAAAAGTGGTAAGGAGATCGGTTTCGATCTGGGCTTCGAGGACCCCTCTCATTTCAGTAAGTTCTTCAAAAGCAATACCGGTCAATCCTTTCAGGAATTCAAAGAAGCTATTTCCAGGTAGTTTTCACTTTAACCTTTAACCTTTCTACTTTAACCTTTATTTGTACCATCGATACCTTAATTTTTCCATTTTCCACTCCTCAGGGGTGCTCTACCTTTGTCCAATCAAATTAAACTAAAAATTTTAAACAAAATAATAAAATAAGACAATGGAAACTTTAGTAAAAACAAAATGGAGTATTGATGTAGCGCACAGTGAAATCGCT
>Ga0209540_10000897_pt1 | contig 24154 bp, 21 predicted proteins | sample BarGraIncu01121A_FD_184501 | JGI IMG/M metagenome (GOLD analysis project Ga0209540, IMG submission 184501) | Arctic peat soil microbial communities from Barrow, Alaska - Barrow Graham LP Incubations 011-21A (SPAdes) (version 2) | ecosystem: Environmental > Terrestrial > Soil > Wetlands > Peat... | reverse complement strand
GATTTTTTGCTTTATGGCGTTTAATAGAACAGCATTGCGTTTTGCGGCATATCCTTTGCCAAAAAACATTTGTGCTTCATTTAAATCTATGATGTTTTCTCGAATTAAGTCGGTAATTTCTTCTTTGACGGTGAGGCCTGTAATAAATGTGCTACTGTCGATCTGCTCGAGCAATTCCGGGTGTATATTTGTGTAATCAGCCTTTTTTGTCTTATTATAATCAAGATCATATGCGACAAAGAGATTCAAACTTATTTTTTTATTTTCGACCAAACCAGAGTCCTGCCAATTGTATATATTTGTTCTCAGCACCCTTTGAAAAGTCTTTCTTCCAGTCGCAAAACCGATTCCTACTTTAATGATTTTATTATTATTTTTGTTTTTCTCCATTCCGACACTCCCTTTCAATGCAAACTAAATTATAAAACAGTCGTATATATTTATATTATAATTCTTTATAGCTTTGAGCACAAATGAATTATTGAAATATTCAGATTTATCGACATTGAAAACTGCAATAAATATAATCCTGAATAATATGAATATAAATTATTACTTTGAATTCATAATTCTTAAGTTTAATACCTAATTATACCACATGTAATAGAAATTACCAATATTAAGGCAGAACTTGTTATAAATAGAAGAAAACAAGAATTTCAGATTATTCCAGCAGAGCCTGAATCTCAATTTTTATTTCAAATGCTTGTTCATTTTCCCGGCCGCTATTTTCATATTCTCTTCAACCCTGTATTTGACTATCCTGCTTATCAGGTCGTATGGCAGCGGCTTTTCTATTGGAAACTGAACAGATCCTTTTTGAACCTTTATATCCTGCAAGCTCATCCTTGAAGGCTTCTATACCGCTTGAAGTCGGGTAAAAACCTATGTGGTGTTTGAATGCTGCGAAGTATACCAAATTACCATGCAGGTAGAAAGCAGGCATCTGATAACTGATTTTCTCTGTGGCACCGGTTGCCGATTCTCTTATGACCTTCCTTAAAGCCTCTAGTTTTTCCTGTACTTCAGGAGGAAATTGTCTTATATAATCATCAACTGATTCATAATTGGCTTTTTTGTCTTCCATGTTAAAATACCTCCTCAAGCATAATCTCATTACAATAAGCTTCTAATGCAGAAAAAACGTTGTTATCTGTCTAAATCCCTTTGCAGATAGAACATTATCAAAACGCCAATAAGACTCGGCAGCCAGAATGATAGAAATCTGTAGCCCAGAGCAGCCACAACGCTTATGTAGCCAGGCACTCCAAGATTGATGAATATGGCTACCATTCCGCCCTCTACTATCCCTGATCCTCCAGGTATAAAGAAGATAGTCCTGCCGAGAAGGAACGAGAGGCAGTAGCCTGCAACTAATATTCCAGGACTTATGTTATATCCTGAAGCTGCGAAAAAAATATATATCGTAACAATGTCGAAGCCGACGTTAATGATTGTACCTATACCTATCTTTGCCCAGCCTTTCCTTTTAATAAGTCCAAGGCTGCCGTAGAAATGATCCAGCCTTTTTTTTATCTGCACAAAGTCCATTTTACTCTTTCTATAGCGGTTGTTCAAATTCGTTGCATTCAAAACCAGCCACTCAATTTTCTGTTTGCGGAAAAGTCCGTATAAAATAACTAGTATCCCTAAAAGCAGTATTGCCAATGTTAAACCATAGAAAAAGATCTGTATTAGTGAAAGATCATGGTTGACCAGCAGATAAGCCATGCCAATGATAGAAAAAACTATCAGCACCACTGAGTTGTATATTATCGGCATAACACCTGACAGCACACCCTCGTCTGCCATTTCTTTATCTTTTGCCACCCACAGATATGTAGCTGCAACTGAACCGGCCATTCCGCCTGCAAGTCCGACAGTCTCGCCGGCGATTGTAATTAGGGCGCCGCGGACCGTTGATATCCTTTTAAGCCCGTTGCTAACTATTACCTTAATCTGATAACCGCTTCCCAGATAGCTTATGACCTGCGATATAACTGCCAGGCCCAGCATCCATATCGGAAGTGCACGGATTACTTCTGCTGCCTTCTCAATTGTTGCAATTTTAGTCAGCAAAATCATTGCGACTATTACGATGAATATCCACGGCAGGATATATCGAATAAACTTAAATGTTTTATTCATGTTATCACCCCACGATTTGCAATCTAAAACCATTATACACAATATTTCGACAACAGAAAACTAATAATGCAAAACGGCCTAAAAAAAAGCACCCACAGATAAATTGATAAACAACCATTAGTGAAGTGCTAAATATAAAAAATGTTAATAAATAATAGTTTAAATCTCTTTGGATTCCCCTGCCGACAATCGGGAAAAGCGCTTCCCTATCCTTAGCAGAAATTTGTCATAGCTCGCACCGAATACATCGATTATACCGAGACTGATAAAAGCTACTTGAATAGGCAAAACCTGGATTTGTGTCCTCAAAAACCAACCGTCATAATATATTTTATACAGAATGATAAATACAGGGAACAACGTCAGCAAAGAAATAGTAAGGATCTTATTAATTTTATAGCCTTTGATTATACCTATTATAAAAAATGGGAAAGAAAGGATTAGAAACAAAGTGTCAGGATAAAACATTCGTATAATTGTACTTTTCCCGTATGAGGTTGCCGTTGAGTTTACTAAAAAATCAAGGTTGACCAGGCTTAGCATAAATTCTTGCAAGAAAGGGATAAAGCCGGTGTATTTGAAGTAGTTGTATATGGCATTAAAGGTGTTAAAATTGTATACTTTTGAAGTTACCTGAAAAAAAGCAAAGGAGCCGACAATGATAACACCTATTATGATAATAGGGTTTACATGTTTTTTCCTGGTGTAACCCAAAACTTTGTACAATATCACAACCATGCCTAAAATAAGCACTGTATAATTTCTTAAAAACCATAGTGAAATAATGGAAGCCAGCAGAATCAGCGCTACGCCCCCTGTAATCTTTTCCTGACGCATTGACAGATAAAGTATGATCATTATTAGAATTACAATAATTACATCTCTCAGGGTGTAGGCTGAAAACATGATCATTGTAGGCATAAGACAGACAATAAATCCCGATAGTTTTGCAGCCTTCTCATCGAGAAGCTCTTTAACGAATACATATGTCAGAACTGAAATGAAACCGGAAACCAGTATATTGATTATTTTGGAAACAAAAAACAATTCACCGTTCATCATATTGACCAAGGCTAAAAAGATATTGTATCCGAATTGTTTAAAACCTACTATCTGAAGGATATCCGGCATTGTACCGCTCATAAAATAATTACTAATGCGTATAGCAGTATTGTAATAATTTATCTCGTCAGGCTGAACATAAGCAAACAAAGAATTGAAGCTGTAGTTGTTGTATATAAGCATTACAGCCGTTCCTAACAATCTGAGGACTAGAGCGAGAGAAAAAACGCCAATTATATATTTTGAATCCTTTTCATTTCTTCTAATAATGTGCAGAAGCAGAAGAACAGATATATTCAGAGCAGTCAGTATAAATAGGAAATTGAACATGACGCCTGCTGTCGACAAGACATATGCAAGAGCAAGCGTAATATTGTTCTTAATCCCTATTTTGTTTATCAGCAGCATGAGTGTTAGAAAAAAGATAATTATACCCAATACCTTATAAATTACGGAAAGGCTGTAGTTGTAATGAAATGTATCAAAATTGCTTATAGTTGCTTCGTAAACACCATCTATTTTTTCCAGGCCGGCCTTGTAATTGCTCAGAATGCCCGAATTATTTACTTTTTCTTCGTTGGCTTGGTTATATTTTATAGAAATAAAATATGAAGCCGTGTTCCCGTGGCCGGGGGTTATATCAATCTTGTAAATACTGCTTTTATTGTTTTTTATAAATTGATTATTGTATTCATTTAACCTCTGTATATAATCCTTATTGTAGCTGACATTGAGAACATCGCTATCATAGTGGGAATATACAAATACTTTTTTCGTTTCAACCGTGTTGAAATTCGCGAATAAAGGCAATATTGCCGAAATCACTATAAGTATTATGAACAAAATTGCAAATTCTTTCCGGATTTTAATCTTTTTAAATTCTATCATTAACTATTACCTCAGCAGATCAATATTTTTGAACAGGTCAATGTATTTGTTTTTGTATGCTAAAATTACCGGATCCTGTAAAGGGTATTTCTCATAGTCATCCGGCGCGAAATTATCCAGAGTGATTTCTTTGCTCTCATTACTAAACAGACTCGCGTGTATTATCTGTATTACATACTCATCATCCTTGACGAAATAATTTATATCAGCATTGCGTATTAAATTAACGGAGTTGATATTTTCGAATTTTTTGGAGAGGTAGTTGTATCCTGTTAAATCAGTCACCACAATTATTCTTTCATCTTTTCCGTTTAAGTTTTTCCAAGAGTTGATTTTTCCCGAAAGGATATCTACAAGCTGGTTTTCTGTTAAATTTATAACTGAATTTTTTTTACTAACGGCTAAAATTATATTATCGGATGCAACCTCATCTTTTGTGTACTCATCCGATTTAAAATCTTTAAGATGGCTTTCATATATTACAGCGACATCGCCCAGATTCTGATCGAGCGGTTCGTTAACGAGTGTATATTTCTTTTTATTGTTGAAAACTTTAGTATACTTATCCATTATATGCTCTAGTCCCAGATCGTTATTAAAAATAATTATTTCCGAAGCCGCGCCGCCTTTTTCCGGATTATTAAAAGCATTTTTCAAATACATGACGCTGTATGCTGAAAATACTAGTACCATATACGATACAATTATAATGATATATTTTTTTTTCATTTCCCCTCCGAAATACTTTTAATATTTATCCGTTTTTATTATATAACCAACAGCTGGCCAAACCCATATAGCCTGCAAATATTATACCTTATTTGTTTTTCTTTGTCCATATTGGAACACATAAGGGAGAAAGGCAGCCTCACTTGAAGACTGCCTTTCTTAATCAATATTATTCTTTGTCAATTATAATTTTCTGCGAGAATGCTTCTGCCAATTTATCCAATGAATATTCCTCATTGGCCATTCCAGCAGAACTCTCCTTCATGAACATGATTTTTATGGTCTGCAGTATCAGCTTCAGATCAAGAAGTATGGAGTAGTTCTTGATATAAAGTATGTCGTATCTCACTTTATCTTCAGGTGTAGTGGAATATTTCCCCCATACCTGTGCCATCCCTGTCAATCCGGCCTTCACCGTTGTCCGGTATTTGTAGTCGGATATCTCGTTCTTGAACTGTTCCACGAAGAAAGGCCTTTCAGGCCTTGGACCAACCAAGCTCATTTCACCTTTCAGTATGTTTATTATCTGAGGAAGCTCATCTATCCTTGTAGACCTCATAAATTTACCCAGTTTGGTTATTCTTGGATCGTCTTCTCCTGCAAAAACAGGGCCAGACAGTTTTTCTGCATTCATGACCATAGTCCTGAATTTAAGCACATCGAATGTCCGTTCATTTTCCGTTATCCGCTCCTGTTTGAAGAAGACATTGCCTCCGTCCTGTTTTTTGATAAGGACGGCCATTATAAGCATGATAGGCGAAGCAAGTATAATAAAGACAATCGAAAGCACTATGTCAAGGGCTCTCTTCAAGAACTTCTGTTCAAAGGTAAGTCCCAGCTTTTTAACCTTCAGCATCGGTATATCATCAGCTTTGCTCAGTTTAGAGTTAAGCAAAGCAATCTCATAGATGTCAGGGATTATATATATGCTCTTTCTTCCTGTTAAACATTTATCCACTAAGTCATTTTTTAGGTTCAGGTCAATGTCGTTGCACATGAACACAACATCTACATCATCAAGGTATTTATTAAGATGTATAGATTTATCAGAGCAGATATACTTTATCCTGTAAAGGTCTCTCTGTTTCAAAATTAATTTTTTGCTTATTGGCTCAGTAGCTGCATTTCCTATAACAAGGGAATCCTTTATACCATGAGCCCTTCTTCTGATTCTCCAAACTATTCCACGCCATATCGAAAGCAGAATGAACTGAGTCAGTGTACTCAGGATAAGCACGAATCTTGGATATGAGAACCCTCTAAGGAAGAATGTTATGAATGCAGTTATAAACATAAGTGATACGATTGTAAGAAAAACCGAATAAATCGTTTCACCACTCGACTGCTTTAAAATATCGTTTAAACCAAATACAAACATCAGTACCAGGTATGCAAGAGCAATCCATGGAGCGCTCAATATGAACGAATCATAATTGTAACTTGGTGGATTGTAATCGTACCTAAGCATGAATGTAATATAAATGGATGCGAGCACTATTATAACGTCCACGAAGTAGACGAGAAACTCGTTAAGCCCCGTTCTATATTCGTTGTTAATGTTCATAAGTTCACCTCAGGTTTATTATTTTCCTGCAGCTGTTTCCTGCATTACGTCCTTGAATAATTTTTCTTCACTTAAACTGAGAAGATACTCCATGAAAGGCTTCTTGAGTTCTTCCCTCTTAAGAGCAAACTCAACAGTTGCCTTAAGGAATCCCAACTTATCTCCTACGTCGTATCTTCTGCCCTCAAAAACATATGCATACATTGCTTCGGATTGCATAAGCGTCCTAAGCGCATCCGTAAGTTGGATTTCTCCGCTTTTTCCAGGTTCCGTCTTAGCCAGTATATCGAAAATTGCAGGAGTTATGATGTATCTGCCTAGTATTGCTATATCGGAAGGTGAATCCTCTGCCTTGGGCTTTTCAACAAGATCCTTTACCTTGTATATGTTATCCTCTATATACATGCCGTTTATAATTCCATATTTGTTTACATCCTGATGCGGAACCTGCTGTACCCCAAGAATTGTTGTCTTGTACTCGGAATAACAGTCTATGAGCTGCTTGAGGCAAGGCGTCTTGCTGTCCACAACATCGTCTCCAAGCATGACCGCAAAAGGTTCATTGCCTACAAATGTCCTTGCACAACTGATTGCATGGCCAAGCCCTCTAGGTTCCTTTTGTCTTACATAATATATGTCGGCAATGTTGGATATATCCCTAACCATCTTCAGAAGCTCGGTCTTGTTGTGTAGTTCAAGTTCATTCTCAAGCTCCACCGACTTATCGAAGTGATCCTCAATGGCCCTCTTGTTTCTTCCTGTTATTATCAGTATCTCTTCTATTCCGGAAGCTACAGCTTCCTCGACAATATATTGAATAGTTGGTTTGTCAACTATAGGCAGCATTTCTTTAGGCTGTGCTTTTGTAGCAGGGAGGAATCTCGTTCCAAGACCGGCTGCAGGAATAATTGCTTTTCTAACTTCACCCATGATTTTCTCCTTTCAAAGTAAAAATTTACGTACTAATTTTATTATACAGCATAAATAGAAATAATTCTATGATTACGAACTCTCTAAGACTATTCAATAATTTTTTTTAGTTCCTGAACTATTTCATCCTCTGGAGCAAGCTTTTCTGCAAGGGCAAGATGGGCTTTTGCATCTTCTAGTTTACCCATCTCAAGATAGCACATGACGAGATTTGTGCATATCTCAACTGATTTTGTTGCTTCGAATGCTTTTCTTAGATATTTCACGGCACTACCGAAATCACCCAGCGCAGCATAATTGATTCCAAGCTCATTAACAACCTGGACCAGGTCATTATCAAGTCCAAGTGCTTGGTTCAGGTAGTAGATTGACTTTTCATAGTTTTCAAGGATTCGATAGCAGACCCCGATATAATATAGAAGGGTTGCATCCTCCGGAAATTGGTCTATCAGAGGAATGAGCAGTTTCAGAGCTCCCTTAGGATCGTCGTAGATCAGTTCTTTTCCTTTTTCGTAGTCAGCTAATCTTGAGAGTCCTTCCTTAAAACTAATCAACTCTATATCGCTTGTTCCTGAAATTTCGATGTATTTGCTTAATGCTTCCATAGCCCCTTTGTAATCTTTTATATCCCTTTTCAGCAGTGCTTCATAGAAGTACGGCTTATTGTATCCCTGAATTTCCTTTGCTTTTTCAAGCATGGCTGTTTCTTCCTCGGCGAACTTTGGATTCTTAATCCTAAGCTCTTCCAGCACCATTATGAGCTTATCAAAGACATCCTTGTTTTTTTCTATATTTGAAAGGCCTTTGAGAAGTATATATCCATCCTCGTAATTACCCTGTTTAATTTCTTCTGCTATTTTGCCCTTGATGTACTTTGTACTTCCTTCTGTCTTGTTGATGATCCTTTTGTAATCCTCTCTGTAAGTGAATTTGTCATCCGCCCCCAGGATGAAGAACATCCCATAAAGAAAATAACTGAAGGGAATCTTTTCTAAACCACCTTTTTCTTTTATGTCGTTTATTATTGCTCCTGACTTTACAGGAAGATACGCTTTTTCTCCGTTTATCTGAAGGAAAACGAATTTATCAAGTTTGTCCGAAAAATATGACTTAATGTCCATTTGATCTACCTCATTCTGAATTTATTTTTATTATGATACGAATATTATTATAACAATTATGTTATAATAATACGATGGAAATTACAATAAAGAGGTGCATTCATGAATAAAAAATTAAAGGGTATTTCTCTCCTTACCCTGGCAGCAGTTATCCTGATTTCGGTTGCAGTAGTCGGCGTAAACCTTTCAAAGAAACACGCAGCTGAAGAAGCCGCAGCAAAGCTTGCCGCAGAGAAAACCAGGATAGCAGCAGAGAAAGCATTGAAGGCTGAAAAGGAGAAAGAGGCATTCTCCGATCTCCAAAGCCAGCTTAATTCATATATAGGTTCAGATAAAAGCAGAATCGGGCTGATATACTTCGATTTGGAAGTCGGAACCAGCATCGAGATAAACCCTGATATGGAGTTTGCCGCTGCAAGCACAGTCAAGGTACCGATGAACATCACACTGCTTGACCTCGCCCAGAAGGGCGTTATAGATTTCGACAGTTCCGTGCAATATACGGAATCTGATTACGAGGGAGGAACAGGGATACTTCAGGGCCAGGACAGAACAAAGCCTATCCCTCTAAGAACTCTCAGTGAGTATTCGATAAAATATTCAGACAATATAGCAACCCAGATGATAATCAGGACAATAGGACGCGACCGGATGTACGACACTTTTTCTAAAATCGCCGGGCATGAGGTTGCCGAAACCGGGAATCTGACTACGCCGGCAAACAATGCAGCATACTTGAAGAGGCTTTATACGAATCCTAACAATAATCCTTACTATGCGTTTTTGATTGCAAACATGAAGAATACCATATTCCATGACAGGATAGACAAATACATTCCACAGGAAATAACAGCGCACAAGATTGGCAACTACAGTTCCTATGTAAACGACATTGCAATAATATACACCAAAAGGCCTTATGTGCTTGTAGTATTTACAAACGGAGTTGCTGATGCTCCGGAAAAAATTGCCCAGATATCCAAAATGATTTATAAATACCAGATAGGCCTGAAGTAAGGCTTATAAAAGAAGTGGGTACATATGTACCCACTTCTTTTATAACCTATGGGAGTCCTGGATTATATCCATTACCAGTTTTTCAAAGGAATCCATTTTCTTTTCTGAATCAGAAAGACTTCTGCCTATAACTGACATGTATATCTTCATTTTCGGTTCTGTTCCTGAAGGTCTCACGACAAACGCAGAGCCGTCCTCCAAAACAAATTTCAGAGTATTTGTCCTTGGCAGGTCGATGTTTGATTCCGTAATCTTAATAAGGTCTTTTTCAATTCCTATCTTGTAATCGAGTTTTCTTATTATGTTGACGCTACCCACCGCACGGCTCATTGAATGCCTCAGGTAGTGAAGTGATTTCTTTATCTTTTCCTGTCCGTCTTTTCCTTTAAGTTCGATTGATATAAGTTTTTCCTTGAAGTAGCCATGCTTTTCATAAAGGCCCATCAGTGCATCGTAAAGGTTCATACCTCTGATTTTGTTATATAGAGCCATTTCGCATATTAGCATTGATGCGATTACCGCATCTTTATCCCTGACAAAGTCTCCAGCAAGGTAACCATAGCTTTCTTCAAAGCCCAGGATAAAGGTCCCTTTTCCAGTCTCGTGTACATCTTTTATCATCTCTCCGATATATTTGAATCCAGTCAGCACATCCGCAGTTTTTACCCCATAGCTGTCGGCAACCGTTTTTGCCATATCTGTTGTTACTATAGTCTTCACGATGAATGAATCTGACTGCAATGCTTTGTTATCTTTAAGGGACGATATCATATAGTCGGTAAGCAGAACTCCCACCTGGTTTCCTGAAAGTGGATGCCATTCACCTTTTTCATTTTTAACAACAACACCTATCCTGTCGCAGTCTGGATCAGTAGCGAATATCAAGTCAGGCTTTATTTTATTGGCCATTTTAAGAGCAATTTCGTACACATCAGGATTTTCAGGATTTGGATAGGATGCTGTAGGGAATGTTCCGTCAGGCATCTCCTGTTCCGTTACAACATTTACATTCTTATACCCCAGTTCATCAAGTACTCGTCTTACAGGTATGTTTCCTGAACCGTAAAGCGGTGTGTATATTATCTTAAGGTCGCCCGCATGCTGCTTTACCATATCCTGTCTTATAGTGAGATTCTTAACTTTTTCATAGTATGTCTTGTCAACTTCTTCCCCGATAATGTTCAGAAGACCCTTGTCTATAGCATCCTGATAGGGCATTGTTTTTATGAATGAGAAATCCTCTATCATGTTAATGCAGCTAAATATTTCGCTTGCATTTTCATCTGTAACCTGTCCGCCATCTTCTCCGTATACTTTGTAGCCGTTATACTGCTTTGGATTATGAGACGCAGTTACAACTATGCCAGCCTGGCTTTTCAGCTGTCTTACAGTGTAAGACAGCATGGGAGTAGGCCTCAAGGACTCAAACAGGTTAACATTGATGCCGTTGGCGCATAAAATCCTTGCGCTTGTTTCTGCAAACTCGCTTGACATTATTCTTGAATCGTATGCTATGCTTACCGAAATTCTGGCCATACCTTCGTATTTTGCAAGTAGGTAGTCTGCAAGGCCCTGTGTAACCTTTCCAACAGTGTAGACATTCATTCGGTTGTCACCTGCTGCGATCACACCCCTAAATCCCCCTGTACCGAATTCAAGGTCCTTATAAAATCTATCCTCAATTTCTTTTTTATCGCTTATATTTCTTAGTTCATTTTTTGTTGCCACATCTATGTATTCCGAGTTTAGCCACTTATTGTACTTATCTAGATAGTTCAAAGTAATTTCCTCCTACGGTATGATTATAATTGCATTAAATAAATTATACTATATTGTTGGCTGAATTATCAATATTTCAGAATTTTGACAAAATGATTTTTCTAATCTATTATTTTTTATAATTATAACAAACTTATGATTGCGCCTATATGCATGTATACGAACCTGTGACTAATTTGATATCAAATTCTATATTTCCTCAACAAAATTTTCAATCCCTGGTAGTTCCTTCAGGCTCTCCAGCCCGAAGTATTTCAGGAATTCCTCCGAAGTAGAATATAATATCGGCCGGCCAGGTGCTTCAAGTCTTCCGCATTCCTTGATGATACCCTTCTCAAGAAGACTAGCCAAGGCGCGCTCACTTTTTACACCCCTTATCTCATCTACAATTACCCTCGTTACTGGCTGCCTGTAAGCGACTATGGCCAGTGCTTCCAGTGCTGCCTGCGAAAGCGATTGCCTTGCATTTATTCCGAGAAGCTCTTCAACAAACAGACTGTTTTCAGGCTTCGTGGCGAAGCTGTAGGAACCCTCATGGCTGATCAGCCCGATGCCTCTGTCGTTGTTTCGGTATCTTTCAAACATTTCATCAAGGATGCTTTTAGTGAATTCAAGCGAACAGCCTATAATCCTTGAGATGTCGCTTAATCCCACAGGTTCCCCAGATACAAACAGCAGCGATTCTATGGCCGAATATAATTTGTTCCTGTTTGATGTCTCCTCGAATTCGATTTGGTTTATGTTAGCTTCTTTCATCCTGTATCTCCTCCTGTATGTAAATATCCGAAAAGCTTGATTCCTGAAACACTTTCAGGTTCCTAAGTTTAATGAGTTCCAGGAGTGCAAGGAATACTGTCACTGCTTCATTTTTCGATGAACATTCGCTGATGAAGAACGAGAATTTCATTCTCTTTTGTATATTAATCTCGCTCAGAATCTGTTCCATCTTCTCTTCTACCTTATACTTCTCGATAGGTATCTCCTTCTTGAAAGTGGAGTTCTGGTTCATCTTATCGTCCTGAAGTGATATTACATTGAAATATAAATTGAACAGGTCTGTCATGGTCACTTTGCTCAGGTAATCTTCAGGATTTACTTCCTTCTTCTTTACCTCTATAATTTCAGCTTTCTTGCTGTACATAGCCCCTGTACTCTCAAATCTTCCTTTAAGATACTCTGAAGCGGTTTTAAACCTTTTATATTCAGCAAGTTTGCTTAGAAGAGTTTCCGCTGTCTCAGCCTCTGAATCCTCAGCATTCTCTGCACCAGGAGATTTGGGGAGAAGCAATCTAGATTTGATTTCAATAAGAGTAGCTGCAATTACAATGAACTCAGAGGTCACCTCAAGATCCATCTCCTCCATAGCCCGTATATATTCGAGATATTGCGCAGTAATATCATGTATCCTTACGTCGTAAATATCCATCTTGTTTTTTTTGATCAGATGGAGAAGAAGGTCAAAAGGCCCTTCAAAATTTTCAAGCTTTATGTTTAATGGCATCCAATATCGCTCCTAAGTTTTCGTCAAAATACTTTTTTTCGCATTCAAGTCCCAGATTCAATTTAAGCATCATAACATGCTCCAGCACCTGCCCGACTTCCCTGCCCTCTTTTATTCCTGCTTTTTTCACGTATTCTCCGTCCAGATTCAATTTCAGATCCAGGTTTTTTTCAAAGTTAAGAAGTTTATAGTAAATCCTGTATTCGAAACTCAGAATTATCCTGTAGTAGGGGCTACTGTTTTTTAAAACACGATATATATCAAAGTTATCACGCACTGCGAGAAGCTGGTCGATGGTATCCTTTTCCATAAAGCATATAAGCGTTTCCTTGATCTGCTTCTGAACAATGGAATTCTCCGCAATCCTCCTTACGGTCAACCTGTCACTATTGGAGTTTGCAAGGTTAAGCAGTCTGACATTAGTGTCCGAGTAATCAGCGAAGATGCTTTTCTTTCCAAGGGAATTCTCTTCCAGAGAGAGTATCCCGAGTTCATTGCAACACAGAAATGCCTCAATCCAGGAGTTCTCCCTGCACAGCGAATATATCTCATTGAAGTATCTTTCGTTGCTTATGCTATTTAAGACGCCCTCTTTTAAGCATTCCCTGATTTCATCTGTTTCCGAGATGATAAACCCGTACCTTGCCGCATACTTAACCGCCCTGAATATCCTCGTCGGATCTTCCCTGTAGCTGTTTTCATGGACACTTTTTATTCTTTTACCCTTTATATCCGTGATCCCTCCGAAGGGATCTATGACTACTTCTTCAACCACATCAAAAGCAAGGGCATTGACAGTAAAGTCGCGCCTTCTCAAATCATCTTTTATATCTGACGGCATTATGGTCGGAAGTGCGCCGTTTCTTTCATAAACTTCCTTCCTGCATCTTATGAAGTCCATTTTCACACCGTTTTTGAATCTTACCGTTGCAGTGCTGAAAGGCTCGTAATAAATAAAGTCCTCTAGGTCGACCTCCGGAATTATATTTCTCGGATCTTCTTCAAAGCACATGTCAATATCCCTGGGGCTGATTTTCAAAAAGGCGTCCCTTACAGCACCGCCTACAATAAATCCCCTGATCCCTTTGTCTCTGCACACCTTTGCAATGTTGCTAATTGCTTCTTTCTGTTTCTCGTCAAAGCCGAATGTAATATCCAAAGCTTTTACCTCACTACATCATAAATGTATTTTATTTTTTCCGGGGCATTCCTGTCAATTGCATATGCGGATTTTACTATTTCCGACGCTTCGGTCCAGTCGTCAAGATTTGTATGGAGGATGCACAAGGTCTCCCCAATTCCAACTTTATCCCCTGTCTTTTTAACTAGGGTAATCCCTGCAGCATATTCTATCGCATCCTCCTTCCTTTTTCTTCCTGCACCCAGAAGCATTGCCCCTCTTCCTATTAGTTCTGCCATTATGGACTTCACATATCCTTCAAAATCCGATTTGACCTCGATATCATGCTTAGGCCTATGGATAGCTTTTCCTGACCTGATGAAAGACGCATCGCCTCCCTGGATCTCAATGAATTCCACGAATTTCTCAACTGCAGCTCCTGAATTAAGTATGTGCCTTAACCTTGCTTGAGCTTCCTCAAAAGTGTCAAAGGCACCTCCAAGCACGGCCATGTGGCCCGCTATTGCCAGAGCTACTTCCACTTCATCCTCTGCACCTTTTCCCTTGAGAACCTCTACAGCCTCCAGGACTTCGTTGAAATTTCCAACCTGATGTCCGAGCGGCTGGTCCATGTTGGTTATTATAGCAACAGTCTTAATGCCCGTGTCCTTGCCTATCTGGACCATGGCTTCCGCCAGTTCCCTAGCTTCCCCCAATGACTTCATAAACGCCCCTGAGCCCACCTTGACATCAAGCACAAGAGCATCCGCTCCGGAAGCTATCTTCTTGCTCATAATTGAGCTGGCAATAAGAGGTATGCTGTCCACAGTACCCGTAACGTCCCTAAGTGCATATGTCTTTTTGTCCCCCGGTGTCAGGTTCGCGGACTGGCTCACTATGGCCATCTTGTAACGGTTCACATTGTCAATGAACACCTTAAGGCTTAGTTCAGTTTTGAAGCCCGGTATTGATTCAAGTTTGTCTATAGTACCTCCAGTATGGCCGAGACCTCTCCCTGACATCTTCGCTACGGGGATTCCCAAAATTGCCATCAGAGGGATTACAATGAGGGATATCTTGTCTCCGACCCCGCCTGAAGAATGCTTGTCTACCTTTATCCCCTTGATCCCGGACAGGTCAATTCTGTCACCAGAATTGACATAAGCAGTAGTAAGATCTGCAGTCTCTTTTCTGCTCATGCCCCTGAAATAAATCGCCATGAGCATTGCCGACATTTGGTAATCAGGTATTTCATCTTTAACATATCCCTTCACTGCGAATTCTATCTCTTCCCTGCTCAGTTCGAGACCGTCCTTCTTTTTTTCAATTAGGTCTACCATCCTCATAGCAGTACCTCTTTAGAAAAACTTTTTCCATTAATATCGTTTCCCACGTTGAAGAAATCCAATATAGTTTTGCCTATATCGCAGAAGCAATCCCTCGTGCCCAGATTGACACCTGTTTTTATGCCGCTTCCATAGACGAGAAGCGGGATGTATTCCCTGCTGTGGTCCGTGCTTTTTGAAACCGGATCGCAGCCGTGATCCGCTGTAATAATAAGGACATCGCCCTGTCTCAGCTCGCCAATTAATTCCGGCAACCTTGAATCAAACTCTTCTAGGGCCTGTGCGTAGCCTTTAACATTGTTCCTGTGGCCGTATAACATGTCGAAATCCACCAGGTTAGTGAAAATCAGCCCATCTTCCGCTATTCTCATGTATTCCAGAGTCTTGTCGACACCGTCGCTGTTGTTTTTTATATGGACGGCTCGGGTTATCCCCCTTTTATTAAAGATGTCCTCTATCTTTCCAACAGCAGAAATTTCGAACCCCTTCTCTTTCAGATAATCCAGCATTGTCTTTGAAGGAGGATCCGTGGCAAAATCTTTTCTGTTTGAGGTTCTTATATACTCCCCGTCTCTTTCAACAAAAGGCCTTGCTATGATCCTTCCAATGTTGCGTGTGCCTACGAAAATACCTCGTGCGACCTCACACATCCAGTATAGCCTTTCAAGTGGTATAATATCTTCATTTGCAGCTATCTGGAACACGCTGTCTGCTGATGTATAGACAATCGGATACCCAGTTTTCCTGTGCTCCTTGCCCAGTTCCTTTATGATTTCGGTGCCTGAAGCCACAACATTTCCCAACACCCTGGTGCCGGTCTTTTCTTCGAATTCCTTTATGATGTCCTCAGGGAAACCGTTGGGAAATGTCCTTAATGGTTCCTCGAGAATAATGCCTGAAATCTCCCAATGTCCTGTAACCGTGTCTTTGCCCCTTGATTTTTCGGCAAGTTTTCCGAAGCATGCAATCGGATTGTCTGTTCTACTCACATCTCTCAACCCGTCAATATTGCCGATGCCAAAGGTTATCATGTTTTCAATCTCTAGCCCGCCCATTTCTCTGGAAACATTGCAAAGTGTGTTGCTGCCAACATCTCCATATTCTGCGGCATCTGGAAGTTCTCCAACACCTACACTGTCAAGTATAATCAGAATGACCCTTTTAACCATGAGTCTCATCTCCTTTTATTGAATGCTATGCCATCATAAATGCACAGATTGTTTTAGCGTCCTCTATGATTCCGTCCTTAATCATTCCCTTTACATCATCAACCTTGATTTCCCTGATCCCAATAAACTCATCATCATCGCCAAGTGTCTCATCACCTGGATATAAATCCTCTGCCTTGTATATATGTATGTATTCATCACAAAAACCAGGGGATGCAACGATTTTGCCCAGGTATGTTAGATGGTCAGACTTGAATCCTGTTTCTTCTTCGAGTTCTCTCGTTGCACACTGAAGCATATCTTCACCTTTTTCAATCTTCCCAGCCGGGATTTCAAGAAGCACTTTTTCAACTGCTTTTCTGTACTGTTCTACAAAAATAACAGTGTCCTCATCCTTGTATGCAATGATAGCCACTGCTCCATTATGCCTTACTATCTCCCTATTTGAGGTTTTTCCATTGGGAAGCAGAACCTCAACATTTTCAAGGTCAAGAATCTTGCCCTTATATATTTTATTTACATTCAATGTCTTTTCTTTATAATCCACAAATCCCCATCTCCTTCTTGTGCCTATTTACCTATATTTTATCATACTTTGGAATCTTTGCACATGAAGAGGATAGAACATGCAACATTAACAAAAAGTTCCTGAACCAAAAACAAAACCACCAATTAGCTATACTATACTAACTGGTGGTTAAGCAGATCCTACCCTAATTTTAGAACATATTGGTTCTTTTATTATACTTTTCACCCATTTCACTTGCTTTTTTTATTGGAATGCATTATCGCACTTCAATAATTTAGTTGGTTTCGGTTTTAGTAGAAACTCGGTTTTTACTTGCATTGTTCTAGTTTACTAGACCTCAGAAGCCTTGGTCAGGCCTGGGGAGAGTCACACTTTAACATATGCTGTAGAAGACTAAATTTCAAAAGAATTGGTATCTTTACTTGTATGGTTCATTTTACTCGACCTCAGTGACCTTGGTCAGGGACTGGGCAATTATCAATTTGCATACTGTAGAAAATTCGTATTCCAGAAGCTATCCCTTCGTTAGTATTTTGATACAACAACATTTCCAGCCAGCATAATCTGTGCCGGTATGCAGCTCATTCCATATACTTCGAAATTCAAATTCCTGAAACTATTAAATTGTTTGTATTTTTAGGTTAGGATCTGTGGAAGTAATCACTTACTTCTTAAAATGATTATAGCACGACAATTTTCTAAATACAATATGTATTCTGAAAAAAGATTATTAGCTACCATTTCTTGCATTTACCAGGAATTAAGCAATCATATTCCATTACAGTAAATTCAAGTTCTTATTTTCATAAAATGTCAATTATTAAAAAGAAGGAAATTTCATCCCAGGTATAGAATTTATATTTGTATAAATGGAAGGATGTGTCGTATATGCATAAATTAAAAATATTGGTGCCTTTGGATGGCACAGAAAAAAGCATGCACTCTATTAACTGGTTAAAAAAATTCTTCAGCAAGGACGCAGCTGACGTAACCCTGATCCATGTTGTAGAGGCTCTTTTCCCCGGCCAGCTGGAATATGACTACAACCCAGAAAATGCAGAGTCATTAAGCAATCAGGTCCTTGCCTCCGCAGCAAAAGAACTTGAGGGCTATACGGTTGAAAAATTAAGCAAGCATGGCTCCGCTCCTGATATAATACTGAATGAAGCAAAAGAAGGCGAGTTTGACATGGTCATAATGACTAAATCCAGTGTTAAGGGAATTGCCAGGATCATAGGCTCGGTTACAACCAAAGTTGTCCGTGATTCCGTAGTTTCAGTTGTCATCGTACCTGAATAAGAAAGGATGTTTTAGTATGTCAAAAACGAAGATTCTAATCCCGCTTGATGGTTCGAAAAAAAGCATGCACTCAATATCCTGGCTGAAAAAATATTTCAAAAAAGAAGATGTCGAAGTTACTCTACTCAATGTCATCGTTACATTTTTATCCAGTGAGGTTTCAACGGAACATAATATCAAAGCAGAAGAAAAAGAAAGCACTGAACTTTTGGATATGGCCGGAAAAGAACTGGAAGGTTATGATGTTGAAAAAAAATTCATATACGGTTTCGCTCCGGATGCTATAATGGACACGGCAAAGGAAGGCGGCTATGATATGGTAATTATGACCAGGTCAACCGTCACAGGATTTGCCAGAATCATCGGCTCGGTGACAAACAAGGTTGTCCGCAACGCAGAGGTTTCAGTAGTAATAGTACCCGACTAAGACAGTAAAAGGCAGTATCGAAATTTATCGATACTGCCTTTGTTTTATTTATAGAACTCTTCGTCCGTTTACGAAATCGCTTCCCATAGGTCCGATTTTTATCACATCACCAGTATGAGGCGCATGAAGCATCATGCCATTCCCTACATAGATTCCCACATGATGGGCAGGTGATCCGAAGAATACAAGATCCCCGGGCTGAAGGTTTTCTCTGGTTACATATGTTCCTACATTCTGCTGCGCGGCTGCTGTTCTAGGAAGGTTTATTCCAAAATGACCATATGTGTACTGGGTTAAACCAGAGCAGTCAAATCCTGAAGGTGAAGTTCCTCCCCAAACATAAGCAAGACCGAGGAAATTTGACCCGTATGATATGATTTCAGATGCTGAAACCCCAGTGGAACCTCTCGAAACAGATGTAGATGCCTGACTTAAAGCAACTATACCAGCAGCTGGGACTTTCTTAGCTTCTGCAAGCTGTGCGCTGTATTTGGTCTCAAGGGCTTTTAGGTCTGCCAGCAGAGGAGCTTGGTCTGATTTCTGCTTCTTCAAGTCACTAAGTTTAGTTTCATTTTCACTCTTCAGGGACACAAGTGTTTGATTATCCTTTTCAAGCGCATTTTTGTTTGCTGTGAGTTCAGCCTGATGTGTTTTGAACTCTCCGATAAGTTTATTATCATATTCCATTATAGTCTGGCAGTTTCCAACCAGAGATATGAACTCGCCTAAATCCTTTGAGCTCAGAAGAACTTCTATGTAATTAGCCGGTCCGCTCATATACATTGCTCTCATTCTTCTATTGTAGAGATCCTGTTCGGTTTTTATTGCATCTTCCTGCTTGGCTATGTCTGCTTTCGCCTTCTTGATGTCTGCCTGTTTTTGATTAATCTCTTTTTTGTTTGCATCTATTTTAGACATAATTGTTTGAATGTCATTATCTATCATGGAAATTTTAGTATCCAGCTCACTTTGCTTCGTTTTAACTGCCGCAAGATCGGAGGCAGGGTCTGCGTATACGGTTGTGAAACTGATGCCTAGGGTTATAACCAGTGCCATCGCGGCGGAAATCCATTTTTTATTCATTAAACCATCACCATTCTTTACAATATTTGTCTTTGTTCCTTCCGGGAACATCCCTGAAAACTCAAACAACGATATTATAGCACAATACAAACAAAAAACATTTGAATGTGAACCCCGACATTCTTAATGAACTCCCGAATAATAAGTCATCCAACCGATTTCTACTTTTTATTGCATATCTTGTTTTTCGATAAATTTGCTATTTATAGAACTCATTTCTGTCTTTCTTCAGAATGATCAAGGTTTCTGCTATTTTGTCGACCATGCCGTATCTCCAGAGGTGAAGTTCAACGTAGTGCCTGATCTCGGGCACCCTCCAGTATGCTCTCTGGAAATCCTTGAACAGTTTCAGCAGTTCCTCAAATGTGGGCTTATAAACCAGACACCTGGTATCCTCTCCATTGCCGAACATAACCGGCTTTTTAACCCATCTGCAATAAGGGAACTCAGGGTATTCTGCTTCGCTCATTACATCACCCTCCCAATGTAATTCTAATCCTCCTCGTCATCCTCATAGAGCTCTGAATCATAGATTTCCTCTTTCTCAATCCTGTCGATTTTGGATTTTATGCTCTCCACTTCTTTTTTACGCCATTCTGCTTGTTCGACATGTTCAATCAATGCTATGTACATAGGGTCTTGCAGGAAATCGCTGCCCTTGTACTTTTCTTCAATTCTTCTGACGAGCCAGCAGGCACTGTAGTTTCTCTTGTAAATATCAACTTCTTTTCTTGTGTTGTTATCCATTATACCACCTTCTTTATTTGATTATACGCAATATTCTGCATGTTTACAATCCTGTTTCTAATGTGCTATTTTTTTCGCAATCTTTCCCCATCTCTCTGAAATTAATGGAATATCTATAATTGCTGAATTTGTTGGTATCACATATTATTTCACTTTCAAAGCCTGCCCAGCAACATTTATCGCTGAACTGCTCCCTGCCCCAGTAGAGATTACTTCTTACATTATCTGGTATATTTCTTTCAATTATAGTGAATGCCAGAGAATGGCCTTTGCTGTAAAGCTCACAGGAATTCTGCATTTTCTGCCATCCTGAAGGGGATGGTGACATTTCACCTTTTACAATGCTCTTATCAAATATGCTTCCTCCAAGTTCATTCATTAAAAACAGCTTGCCGGCCTTTTTTTCTATTTCGCAGTTTACATCCATAGTTACACTGTTAAGGCCTAACTCATATGTAATCCTAACCTCTCCAATGGCAGGAACTTTCACAAAGCACACCTGCATATTTAAAATTTTTCCTAAAAGTCCTCCTAAAATCAGAAGTTTTTTTTGGCTTTTCTCAAGCTTCATATATACATTTGTAGCTATTTGTTCCTGAGCTCTTGTAAAAAGTTCTGACTTTATTCCGGAAACCTTAAATTCAAGCCTCTTATCTATATTGTATATAACCTCAAAGGAATTTAAATCATTTTTGATGTCACTAATAGATGCAAAATACGTGAGACCACCTGTTTGAAATGCACATGATCCAAGTCCCATTCCTTCCTCTATAAGTAAAATATCATTATTGTAGACCAGAAGGCCTCTGTCAAGTCCTTCTGAAACGCCAGTTCCTTTATATGTTTGTGACATTTCAAATTTAAGCATTATAAGCCTCCATTCTAAATAAAAACTGGAACAGCCCACCACCATTAAGGGATGAGCTGCTCGCTCCATTACATTCACATTAATTTCAAAATGAATTACCCTTCCCATAGTTACCCACTAAAGTGTTAATTTTAAACCACATCAAAGAAACTCACTTGATCACTTTCTGTAAGACCATTTAGACAACCAAATTTTCTAAGTAAATCTGTAGCAGCATTTCCTATTTTTGCACGTTTTTTTAAATTGTCTATGGAACTAAACGGTATTTCTTCATGGGCAGCTCTATAAACACCTTCCGCTGCCACGGTCCCCATACCGGCTATGCTGTTTATAGGAGGCCTTAATCCATCTTCCTCTATCAGAAATTTTGTGGCGTCCGACTTGTACAAATCAATGGGCAAAAGTTTAATGCCCCTCTCGTACATTTCCAAAACTATCTCCAAATCATCGTACATATCCTTGTCTTTAGGTGCGGCTTCATTGCCAAGCAAATCGATTTCCTTCATCTTTGCTTTAACCTTTTCTTTTCCGAAAATCATGAATTCAGCATCGAAGGACTTTGCCCTGATGGAGAAATATGCTGCATAATAGGCCTTTGGTATATGAACCTTAAACCAGGCAATTCTGAAAGCCATCATTACATAGGCAGCCGCATGTGCTTTAGGGAACATGTATTTTATCTTTCTGCAGGAATCTATGTACCATTCCGGCACATCGTGCTCTCCCATCAAAGCTTCATATTCCGCCCATTTTTCAGGATCCTTTAAAGCCTTTCCTTTACGTACCGTTTCCATTATCTTAAAGGCAGTATTAGGGGGAAGACCTTTCCTGATGAGGTAGGTCATAATATCATCCCTGGTGCACACAGCCTCACTTAATGTAACTGTTCCAGCATCGATTAAGTCTTTGGCATTTCCAATCCACACGTCCGTACCGTGGGAAAGTCCTGATATACATAATAAATCCGCGAAAGTTTTTGGCCTTGTATCCAAAAGCATTCCCCTTACGAACCTAGTGCCAAATTCAGGAACTCCAAATGTTCCAACTTTGGAATGTATCTGTTCTGGTGTTACACCAAGAGCTTTTGTGGATGAGAATAATGACATGGTTTCCTTATCGTCCATAGGTATCTTTTGAGGGTCTACTCCAGTAATATCCTGTAGCATTTTTATCACTGTAGGGTCATCATGGCCGAGTATATCGAGTTTCAATAAATTCGAGTCAATAGAATGATAGTCAAAATGCGTTGTTATAATATCTGAATCCGAATCATCTGCAGGATGCTGCACCGGGCAAAATTCAAATATTTCTCTTCCTTTAGGAACGACTATTATTCCTCCAGGATGCTGCCCAGTGGTTCTTTTTATTCCAGTACATCCTTTTGCGATTCTTGCTATTTCCGGTTTATTGACATTGATATTTTTTTCTTCAAAATACTTTCTCACATAGCCAAAAGCTGTTTTGTCAGCTACAGTGCCTATTGTTCCGGCCTTAAAGGTTGTTCCTTTTCCAAAAATAACTTCAGTATATTTGTGAGCTTTTGCCTGGTATTCACCTGAGAAGTTCAAGTCAATATCTGGCTCTTTATCTCCATTGAAGCCCAGAAAAGTTTCGAATGGTATATCCATACCATCTTTATCCATATTTTCTCCGCAAACAGGGCAAACCTTATCTGGCAGGTCAAAGCCATTTTTATAGCCGTAGTCAGTAAAGTCAGAATACTTGCAGCCAGGACATCTGTAATGAGGCGGCAGGGCATTCACTTCAGTGATGCCTGTCATATATGCTGCAACAGAGGAACCAACTGAACCTCTTGAACCTACAAGATAGCCATCTTCATTTGATTTCCATACGAGCTTTTGTGCAATTATATACATTACAGAGAATCCGTTTTTAATAATAGAATCCAGCTCTTTATCCAGTCTTGTTTGAACAATTTCCGGTAATGGATTCCCGTATAAATTATGGGCCTTGCCATAAGCTATATCTTTGATGGTCTGTTCACATCCATCAATGTGAGGAGGACATTTATCAGATGAAATAGGGCTAATATGCTGACACATATCCGATATCCTATTGGTGTTTGTTACAACCACCTCATAGGCCTTTTCATATCCTAAATACGAGAATTCTTCGACCATTTCCTGAGTGGTTCTTAAATAAAGCGGAGCCTGATTATCCGCATCCTTAAAGCCCTGGCCTGCTTCCAATATTCGCCTATATATCTCCTCTTCAGGATCCATGAAATGGACATCTCCAGTTGCTATTACAGGCTTGTTTAATTTTTCTCCCAGAGCAACAATTTTTCTGTTGATTTCCTTTAAAAATTCTTTGTCTGGCACCTGCTCAGTTCTTACTAAATAATCGTTATTTCCTAAAGGCTGGATTTCCAAATAATCGTACTCAGCTGCAACATTTTCAATTTCTTCCTCTTGTTTTCCAAGCAGAATGGCCTGATAAAGCTCACCTTCACTGCATGCACTGCCAATTATTAATCCTTCAGAATATTTTTTGAATAGGCTCTTTAATATACGTGGTTTTTTATAAAAATAATCCAAATGGGAGTAGGATACCAGCTTGTATAAATTCTTTAATCCTACATAATCTTTTGCCAGTATTATTGCGTGATAGGTTCTGCACTTTTTATATTCTTCTTTTTTGGCTTCTTCATCAGAGCCATAAATATCTATATCTTCAAGTGTTTCTGCTCCCCTTTGTTTTAGCTTTTCAAGCATAATATTAAATATACTGACAGTTGTACCCACATCATCTAACGCTCTATGGGCAACATCGACCTTTATACCAAGATTTTTAGCAATCCTCCCTA
>Ga0209540_10000893_pt1 | contig 24238 bp, 23 predicted proteins | sample BarGraIncu01121A_FD_184501 | JGI IMG/M metagenome (GOLD analysis project Ga0209540, IMG submission 184501) | Arctic peat soil microbial communities from Barrow, Alaska - Barrow Graham LP Incubations 011-21A (SPAdes) (version 2) | ecosystem: Environmental > Terrestrial > Soil > Wetlands > Peat... | reverse complement strand
ACCAGGTAATATTCGCAGTCCTGTTCAGGGTTATGTTGAAGTCCTGTGCAGTTCCCTGATTGGTTTCAGGATCGGTTACGGGAAGGGATGAGGTGATAGACAGGGGGATGTTATTGACCGTTACTGTTACTGTGATCGTTTGGGTCGCAATTCCTCCGTAGCTATCGGTTGAATTGAAGTACCACACGTATGTTCCTGCATCTCCAAATGTTGTCTGCCAGGTGAAGTTGCCTGTCGTGTCACTGAAGATACCTTTCGTTGAATTAGTGCCATTAACCAGGATGTCATTATCCAGGTCAGTAGCACTTACTGTGAAGTTCAACCATTGCCCTTCATCTACAGTATTATTTCCAATCTGCGATTGACCTGGTTCATTATTGGGTATAGTGACATTGAACCATACTTTCGTTTGGTTAGCATTACCATACACATCAACAGTCTGGGCGCTGATGTTCTGGATGTAGTGTGGCGACCATGTGAGGTTAAGGTAGCTTGAGGTCTTACTAACGTTTTGCAGCATGGTTTCATTGCTGTACCTGAACCATGTATAGTTGAAATCTGCATCTTGCGGCTCAATCCAGGTATTGTTTACATAGAAATTGCCGGTCAACATAGTAGAATTAGATATCGAGGCAGGTGGAGTGGTGTCGTATATTGTTCTATTTGCGCTGGTATTATCTGCTCCGTTAATTGTAATTTCCAGGTTGCCTGTGTTGAATCCATCTTTTGAGTAGCTGAAATTATAAGTACCGTTTACTAGGCCGGTTATCAGGTAGTTTCCGGAAGTTACAGTGGTGTTCAGTTTACTGCCATTTTGAACCAGAGCGTCTCCCAGTCCTGAACCGAAGTTGTCAAATACGTAACCGCTTACATTAAATACAGATTGGGAAATTACTGTCCAGTTCCATATATTTAAGGCACTATCGAAACTATCTGCAGCACTTGCAGTAACATTCCAAATACCTTCTACACCAGTGGAGTTTGTGTAGTTCACTGAAATGACACCCATATCAGTCTGAACAGGGATACCGTTCATGAACCATGTTACGTTGGCTGTCCTGTTCAGACTTATATTGAAGTTTTGTGTCTTACCCTGCTCTGTTACCGGGTCTGTCAGCGGTGAGAATGAAGTGATCGATAATAGCGTATCGTTAACAATTATTGTTATGTTCTCGACTTCTACTCCACCGTAACCGTCACTTGAGTTGAAGTACCATACATAGGTCCCTTCGTCTCCATAGCCAGGAGTCCAGGAGAAGTTACCTGTAGTATTGAAGATCCCTTTTGTTGAATTTGTTCCATAAGTTATTAAATCAGAATCTCCATCCGTAGCTGTGACATTGAATTGCAAAGTCTCATTCTCATTAACTACTTTATCTCCAATATGCAATTGTACCGGCATATTGTTGGGTATGGTAGCATTGAACCACACTTTTGCCTGGTCGATATTACCATTTATGTCCACGGTCTGTGAGCTTATATTCTGGGTGTAGTGCGGCGGCCATGTAAGATTCAGGTAATTAACAGGCATACTAACATTTTGCAGCGTGGTTTCGTTAATATACCTGAACCATGTGTAACTGAAGTCCGCATCTTGTGGATTAATCCATGTATTATTTATATAGAAGTTACCTGTTGCCGTAGCCGGACTTGTTACCGATGCAGGCGATGCAGTGTCATAGAACGTCTTATTCGCATTTACAACAACTGCACCGTTGAGAATAAATTCAAAATAACCTGTTATGAATCCAGCCTTGGAGTAGCTGAAATTATAAATACCATTTGGCAGTTCGGTAATAGAATAGTAGCCCGATGACGATGTGGTATTATTATAGCTGCTGTTCTGTACAAGTACACCCGATACTGCCCCATAGTTGTCGAACACATAACCGCGAAGATCGTTAGGGCTGTTTCCACCACTGCCGCTGCCAATATCTGTATTGCCAATCCCACTCCCATTAGTGACGTTCCATATCCATGTCCTTGAAACAGAATCATAGCCATCAGTGACAAAGGCTGTAATGTTGTAAATCCCGACGTCTGCTGAAGAATTGGAATAGCTTGATGACGTTACGCCCAGGAATCTGAAAATCTCAGAACCGTTACTGTACCATATAATATTAGCAGTTCGGTCAAGAGTTACCTCAAATGTCTGGGCTGTACCTTTAGTTGTTGTGGGATCGCCAGAGGGCGATGAAATTGTTATTGCCAGTGGCACATTATTCACAGTCAATGTTATGGTTGCATTTACTTCACCGCCATATCCATCGCTTGAATTGAAATTATAGGAGTAAATTCCTGCATCTCCATAGCCAGGAGTCCATACGAATAGACCGGTGGTCGTATTTAAAATTCCATTTGTGGCATTTGTACTAAAAATTATGGTGTCATTATCAGCATCGGCTGCTGATACTGTGAAATTCAGCAATTGCCCTTCGTTAACCGTTTGATTTCCTATTGGCAACTGGACTGGAAGGTTATTTGATATAGTAGCATTGAACCACACGAGGGTACCATTTATGTTTCCATAATTATCCACCGTCTGAGCTGTAATGTTCTGAACATAATGTGGTGGCAGGGTGAGATTGAGATAGTCTGTTGACCTGTTAACGCTTTGTAGTATACTTCCATTGCTATAATTGAACAGGGTGCTATTGAAGTCCTGATCTGATGGATTCACCCAGGTATTATTTATGAAGAAGTTATCTGAAGTGGAATTGAGAGAAGATATTGAATTTGGAGGTGTGGTGTCATAGAGGGTCTTGTTCATACTTACCAGTGTAATGCCACCAAGTGTAAATATGAAATAATCAGTATCAAATCCGGCTTTAGAATATGTGAAATTGTATTCACCATTGGGGATATTGGTTATCGAATAAAACCCTGACTCTGATGTAATATTCTGGTAGGTGCCATTTTGCACGAGTACGCCTGGTAAAGCCGCGCCAAAATTATCGAATACATAGCCGCTTATATCGTTTGAAGTGCCGCTTCCTGTGCCTCCACCGCTGCCTCCCTTGCTTCCCCCACCTGGGGCTCCGCCCAAACTTCCATTTGTGACATTCCAAATCCATGTTCTTGAAGCTGAATTATAATTATCACTTGCAACTGCTGTAATATTATAAACTCCTGGAATTGTTTTGGAATCAGTATAACTTGCAGATATCACGCTTAAAACCCGGAAAACCTCATAACCATTATTAAGCCAGACGATATCTGCTAACCTGTTCAGTGTTGCAGAAAACATCTGGGATACGCCTGCCGGGATTGTTGGGTCGCTGCTAGGTGAAGAATCGGTTATATTCAAAGGTGAAATTATCTGGTATGCAACGTCATAATACGGCTCTTCATGCACCTTGAAATTTATCGCTGCATCAGGTGCTGGCCAGCCTGCGGATTTACATGATATGCACACAAGGCTCTGATATAAATGAGGAACTGTCTTTATATTAGTATAAAAATTTCCAGGGTGGGCTGTTAAATTATTAGATTCGTGGCATTCCTCACAGGTAGTTTTTCTCGCTGAATGCTGTTGATTCTGGAATTTAGTGTCATTTTTATTATGGCATGTCCTGCACCAATTTTCAGTACTATCATTTGAATTATTGTGGTATGGCGCCTGGGTGCCATTCTTGGAGAGTACCACGGCATGACCCCCTGCTGAAACTGCATTAAAGATATCTTTATGGCAGTCTTTGCATGAAACATTTTTTATATTATGCTTTCCCCCCTGCCTCATAGCATCATATGATAGATTTAATGTTCCCACAGTCTTGAAATCAGAAACGATCCAATTTCCATTATTGTTTTTAATTGTGTAATCGATATACTCTGGCCTGGAATAGTTAACAATTACATTATAAGTCGAGTGACACGCTACACAACCCTCAGATCCCAGCGATGAAAATCCTGGATGGGCTTCTAAAGTATCATTTAAATGCTGATTTGTATGGCAGTAACTACACTCCGGATTCTTGTTCGTATGATTTGTCGCTGATCTGACATGGCAAGTTGCACATGAAAAATTTGAATGCTGGTCTGAAGCGGAAAGCTGTATTTGAATATCCCCATGGCATTTTACACATTTGTCCTGAACGGATTCATAAAATTGATGGTCCCCAACTATGAAAGAAACTGTCTGACTAACAGTAGTTATTATTAATGCCAAAACTACTATCAGGAATAAATTTCTATTCATTGTTCGTTACCTATCCATAGATTTATTAAGGAAAATAAATAATTGAGCTTTTGATCACCACATCGTTACATCAAAATATGGCTCCTGATGTACCCTGAATTTCAATGTTGTGTTTGGTACCTGCCACCCCACAGATTTGCACGATATGCACACAAGACTGCGGTATAGATGTGGAACCGTTTTGATATTTGTATAGAAATTCCCCGGGTGGGCAGGTAAATTGTAAGCAACATGGCATTCCTCGCATGTAGTTCTGCGTGCTGAATGCTGCGAAGTGGAGGATTTAGTATCATTCGGGCTATGGCAAGTGAGACACCATGCTTCCTTGCTTGTTGAGTTGCTTGTATTATGGTAGAGTACCTCTTTTCCATCTTTTCCTGAAACCACCGCGTGACCTTTCGCAGATACTGCCTCGAAGATATCTTTATGGCACTCTTTGCACGATACATTTTTGATATTATGGTTGCCTCCAGGCTTCATAGCATTATAATATATATTCAACATGCCTGTAGTTTCGAAATTGGAGATGACCCAATTTCCTGAATCGTTCGTGATCGTATAGGAAATATATTCAGGTCTTGAATAATTCATAATAACATTATAATTCGTATGGCAGGCGATACAACCTTCTGAATTTAGAGGTTTGAAATCGGAATGTGCTTCAGTTGGATCGCTCAATTTTGTTGCATCATGACAGAATTCACATTCCGGATCCTTGTTCGTATGGTTTATTAATGATTTGGGGTGACAATTTGAACAGGGAAACGTTGAGTGTTGAGATGATGCAGACAATTGATCTTTGACGTTCTCATGGCATTTTATACATTTGTCCTCTTCGTGCGGTTCAATTTTAATATCCTTATTGATGAAGAGTACTGCCTGGAGCAATGTTGTCGCGAGTACTGCCAGACTCACTATTATATATATATTTTTATTCATCTTTTATTCCCAAACATAGACATTAATAAAGCACTGAAAGCAATTATTGTTATGACGTAACCCCAGGTTCGTATCGTCAAGAACATTTTTTGTAAGAATTCATACTGGTCGCCAAATTTTCCAAGTTTGCCTTCTTTAGAAAAATCAAGGATGAAAAAAGAACCAATGCCTTTTAGTACAACAGGATGCCCTTCAATAACAATAACTTTGGCGATCACATCATGTATCGTTGTTCCATAATCATCAGCAAGAGGATTATTATCCCCTTTGGTCACTACATTATTATTTTGGACCCTGATAACCCTGTGAGTCACCGGGTTTTGGACCCCAGCTGCCGTAAAAGTGATAATATCTCCAGCCTGAGGGACTTTAGATATGGATTGGGTCATCACGAGATCACCTCTTTGGAATTCAGGCTTCATGGAATCCGAGATGACTGCTGCAAATCCAATGAGTTTTATGCCAAATGCTACTATGAGAATTATTACAACGATCAGCAGAATAGAATCTTCCTTCCGGGTGTCTTTTTGGATTATTGCTTTACTGTATCTGGTTCTCATGAACCATGAAGAAATGAACCGCATAAAAATTGAATTTTCTGTTTTATAAAAATAAAATCCTAACAGTAACATCATGAAAATCCCCGAAACAATCAACGGTAACGTATAATCTACTTCTGCCATAGAGGATCAGGTTCGTGGTTTTTTCTTCAGGATAGTTTCCATTTTTTGTGTCAGTTCTGCCATCTTAATGGCCAGTTTACCTTTAATCTCTGATATACTGGTTTTTGTCGGCTTATGTTCAATTCTTTGAGGAGGAATATTGACAGAAGGATTGGCAGAAGCCTCATCTTTTAATTTATTTCTTACATAGAAAAGCATTCCAGCAAATACAAGGAACACCAATACCATTGATAATTTTAATGTGTTTTCCTTGATTCTGTCAAGTATCGGACTAGATTCTAATGATGCCGTTCCTCCCTCCTGCACAAATACATTTCTAAAAAGTTGAGGAGCATCAGATACTGTTATCTTGTTTATTCCGATATTTTTTAAAATTACGGGTATTTCCACCGTTTTTTCTTCCATGTACTGCAGATTTATATCTGACGTTCCAATAGGAACCCTGTTTGAATAGACCGTTAGAGTCTTATTCCCGGTCTTGCCATTATTTATCGCCTGTACTGATACGGTTATATTCTCGCCAACACCTGCGAACTCTTTATTGACGTTCATCCCTGTTATTTTAATTTGAGGAAGTTCTGGAAGTCTGGTAGAGTCACTCTCGTTCTTGATAGTAAAGGTCAACTCTGCATTCCTGTATTTAACATCAGGCGTATCTGCTCCAAAGTGCAATTTGAAAGTTCCCAGTTTTCCTGCTTTTGCATCGAAGATGACAGTTGAGGTATTGAGCCCTTTTACAGTGACATCATTTGTGGCTGCAAGATTATTATCCACCAGCATTGCAAGCTTTATCTGGGCATCATCTTTGTAATTGTTATCGACTTTAATTTCTATCTGGAGTTTCTCTCCAATTATGCGGTCTGTGCTATTATCAACAAATCTGACGTCATGAAGCAAGAGCCTGTCCGGAGGATATAAAGTAACTGTTTTATCGATCCTGAAATTTAGTACTGCTCGTGCAACCGGGTCACCAAGATCCCTGAGAACACCAAGATCCCTGGCGTTGGCACCTGTATCGTAAAATATCTTGTATTTATCAGGATCAATGCCAATAGCAAATGGATCATCTGAAACATTTTCATCATATGCTTGACGGTCGACCATATCGAATACTACGATCTTAATTTTATAGTCTCCGTCGATCCAGTCGATTTTAGGATGCAATGTATAATAAACAATGTTTGGATCATAACTTCGTTTGAAAGAACTTATTTTTTCAACAGCTACAACATTATTCATCGGATCGTAGACTACAAAGATAAAACCCAGGGCAGACAATCTTTTATATGCCATATTTCTTGCCTCTGAATATACGATTATATCAGCATTAGGATCCGGAGGATATGTTCCAGACCAGTGCTTTTCATACGTCCCTTCATTTTTGATCTTTGAAGCAAGATCAAAAAGGAACTCACCCTGTGCTGACGCCAGGGGAGAAAAAAGCAATAAAATTAATATTAAAATATTTACATATCTCATATATCCTCACTTTAATGATACGTCTTTCGTATTTATATATATATTATTCTTTTTCATGTATATTATTATTTGGATAATAATTCTAATCATAATCTATTTTATATAACCGTCACATCAGATACCGCAATTGCATCTGCGGACTTATTTCCAAAAGTCTCTATTCTTATAAGTTTAGTCATGTATGTCCTGTTGATAGTAATATTGTTGCCATTTGAATTTGTTTCAATGGCTATGGTGCTCGGGCGTGTCCAGTTTATCGAGACTGCCGTTGAAGTATGGCATGAAATACAATTATCATTGGTATTATGTTCAATACCATAATTGATGAAAGCTTCATGTATTGTATCCGGAGTATTGTTAATGTAATCAGAATGACATTCTATACATTGAATCGTTGTTGATGCGTGGGCTAAGGTACCTGGAGTTATTACTTTTGACCCTGCGCCTGTGAGATTGTCAGAGCCATCTTGATATGGATACACAGTAATTTTTCGTGTATCAAGTGCGCTATTCTGTGTTTCAATGTCAGAGTCTTTTGGAACGCCATTTATGTAGGTAGATATTTTATTCTCTTTTTCATAATTATATATTATACCAGTGTCACCTGGTACCATAGTTCCTGCATATTGATTGTTTTCATTTCGCAATTGTACCTCATCGTTACCCAGAGCTGCCCATTGGTCTATCGTGATCTCACCTGTTATCGATTTTGGGAAATTTCCCCTTTGGTAATTCTGTAAAGTTGTTGCAAGTACTCTATTGCGTATCAAAGTGGGCCCCGTTACATTCATGTATATCAATCTCTCATATGCATCGTCGCCGCTTGCGAATTGCACGCCTTTCTGTACACGGTGGCAATCAGAACAGGTGAAATTATTGTGTATAAAACCTGTATGGATTTCCATATCTATATCACCATGGCATTTTCCACAGGGAATCTGGTTACCGACCGGATCAATATTATAGAAACTATGTTGGCCGCTAAAGAGTGAGAGGGTATTAGGAATCAACCATATGGAAATCCCGCCTAAAGCAATTAATACCCACATCAATTTCATCTCACTCCCACACATAAAATGACGTCGTTTTATACATTATTACACCTGTACTGCCAATGATCCTTAACGGTAAAATAAGAAGATCCCCTGACTTTGGCTCATTGCCATCCCTGAAGTAGAGCTTTAGCTCATAGACACCTACATCTTTATTAAATGGTGTTGATGCCCAGAAAGTTGCCGGGGCGCTATCTAATGCGTTCCTCCGGGCATTGACGTCAAGTTCCGGAAAAGCGGGTGTAGAATCTGCCCGCTTATAGAAGAATACCACGCTTGACTGCTCAAATGTGATATTATTTACCTGAACATCGCCTTTTTCTGAGTAGTTTGTTGAAACTTTCAGCACAAGCACTGGTTTAGCTAATCCATAGTCTACACCATGCTGATATAGATAGTAACCAGATACTGAAAATATCAGCAATACAACAATTATATATATTATATTTTTTTTATCCATTTATGTCGCTCCAAATAAAGTGTTAAATAAGGTTTTTATGAAATAGAATATTGTGAATTTTTCTAATTTAGTGCTATTTTGAGCCATATTCGATGAGGGAGTATTAGGAATATAAACTTTGCCATTTGCCCATGAACCATGACATATAGGGCAGACTTTATTGATGTTTTTTATGTGGATGGAATGGACCTTATTGCTGTGGCAGGATACACATTGAAATCCATTGCTTTTAATTTTTAGTACAGTAAAGTTATCCTCTGTATGGCATTTGGTGCATGCTACATTGTTGTGACCATTATGAAACATTTCTTTCATACTGGCATTAACCATGGTATTTCCAAAATGGCAGGCCGTACAGATATTTGGGTTATGTTGAGATTCCATAAGAGGAACATTCACTATAGTGCCTTGCGCTGCGCCAATCCTATAGTCATGACAGTCTCCACATTCGCCAGAACCATAACCTACTCCTAGGGTTTCAGCGTGACATCCAAAACAGGGAATTGGCTTATGCCAACTAAAATCTTCGGCCTTTACGATCCCTTGGACAAATATAATATAAATAAAGAACAATCTAAAAATAAGTTTTTTATTCATTTTTTTTTTCATGTCTATAATTATTGAAATTTTCAGAATCTGAGAGTTTTTCAACTACTTCTTCATAAGGTGTACTTTTCCAGACTTCAAGTAATAGGTTCAAGAAACAAGAATCCTTCAGTGTGCTTATCTCTTTTACATTACATTGTGCTTCTTTTGAAAAGGATGTTTTAAACTCTGCTTTGATATTATCAAAGTTGATCTTATCAACATCATCAATTCTTATGACTTTCATCCTATCACAAAATAAACAATGTAACTTAAGTATATAAAGTTGTTTACACGCGATGAAAACATCTTTAATCAATAATTGTTATAATTAAAAAATCGTTTACAAAACTAGATTAAAAAAAAGAAAAAAAGAAATGGGATTTCCCATTTCATTTATGTTGTCAAAGCTGTTTTGCTGTCGCTGGAATCTCCATTAAGAGATATAGCGGTTGGTGTGCTTGAACCGTTAACGTACATTGTTGCGCCAGTCCAGGTATAGGATTTGTCGCCAACACCATAGGTTTCACCAGAGCCGTTGCCGTATATTGCAATCTTGACTGTTCCTTCAACTGCTGCATTGCTAACAATGTAGTGACCAGTGCTATTCTCAATTGCATCAAACGAAAGCTTATAGCCCTTCTGGAAGTTGACATCTATTGCTACGTGGGTATGACATCCAATACATGCACCGTTGTTTGCAAAGCCATTTGGACCGCCGAATCTGTTGATACCGTCATCGGTCTGTGTCCATGCTTTATGGGCTTCTTGTGCACCAGTGTCGTCTGCCATGCCGGTGAGACCGAAGCCTCCTGCCTGCAATGTGGTCATTCTGTTACCGGAAGCTGGAAGTAATGAACCTAGTCCGCCACCATAGTGACAGTCAGCGCATGGTCCAGAACCGTTGTTAAGTCTCCCGTCAACCACACGTGTATAGTGACCCATGGGTTCTTCTCCACCATGGCATTCCATACATGAAACAAGTGATGCTGCATGATATGTGCTGCCTGGGTTGACTGACTTGGAACCAGCGCCATAAAGATTAACAACACCAGTACTGCTGATAATGGCCTTAGATAAGTCTAATCCGCCCAATGCTGTAGCTAGATTTGTGTCCTTTGCTGTACCATTTTGTGCATAATATGTTGCTACTAATTTGAAGCCATTCTTCGCTGTCACGTTCAGTGTGACATCCGCAGTAGTGGGGCTAATAGTACCCTTTCCATGTAACATAGTAACTCCGGCGAGAGTCTTGTTAGAATTTGTATACATATCGGAGCCATTGATCACAGTTGGGATATTTCCAGCTTCCATATCAGCTACAGGTATTGCTATCCATCTTTTGGCACTTCCAGTTGCATTGTTATATGCAATAGATGCGTATGCATTGTCACCGCTTGCAGAACCTGCTTCGATCCTGTGGCAGTACTCGCACTTAAAGGCTGCGTGCGGTCCTGGGGTTCCTGTAGTGGCATCTGGATTACCTGCTGATAATTCTGCTTTCACATCACCGTGACATTTCTGACACGGGACCTGGTTGCCTGTTGCGTCTATGTTGTAGAAAGAGTGCTGTCCTGCGAACAACGACATGGTTGTTGGCAAAGCGAACACGCCTATCCCAACTAACGCAATTATTGCTAAAGTAAATTTTGCGTTCATTTATTTTTCACATCCTATCTCAATTTTTTAATAACCCTAAATCCATTTTGGATATGTTTAAGAATAAGATTAAAGCAAAAGGAGTAATCCTTTTGCTGTTGCTCCTATCCTATCCATTATCCCAATTTGGTGTCAATTTGGGTATAATTAGGATACGAGTTTACAACATATATACTTTTCGATTCGTCATTATGTACAAATTTTCTGAAAGCATTTTCAATTGCTGTTACTCCTATCCTATCCATTATTCCCAATTTTATAATAATTAGGGATGGTTTTTCGATACGAGTTTACATAATATATATCTATCGATTTGATGCGGCTGTATTTTTATGAAGCTTAAGATAGTATAAACACATACCCCTATCTTGCGGCACCAAAGCAGCAATTAAACGGGCAGATGAGATTCATCATAAGCTTAATATTAAAAATTTTCTCCTCAACGACATCTCCACCAGCCAGCACCCTCTCTTTCCGTATCAACCTCTCGCTATCCGCCTGCGAGCGCATGAGTCCGGCTTCGAGAGCGACGCAAAGGAAAGTGTGTCATCCAGTTGTAAATTTGTGTGATAAGCGCGATTAGCAGGAAGAAACCTGATTGTCAGGATATTTTTTTCCAATAAATCTGCACTTATCTACAGTTTCGTTTCTAACATGTATTGGATAATATTTTAGCCTATTATGCTTACAATCCCATTAAATTCAGAATCATAAGTGAAAAGTGTATCAATACCATTTCTTTCCATAAGTGCGATATTCGTACAATCCGTGAAACTAAAATTCTTATCATGAAATTGAAGATAGATTTCCCATGCCCTTTCAAAATCTATCGGCTCAATGAAACGAAAGATGATTGGTTTTGTTCTTGCGAAAATTCCTATATCATTCGCAAAATTTTTATTACCAGTTCTGATATAAGCAATAGTTACTGCCTCATCGAAAATATAATCGCTGATATACAATTTGCCATATTCGCCTTTTAATGCCGTGGTCATGATATCAAGAGCTTTATTATGGTTTTTGTCATCAGCATTTCTGGATGAAACAAGAGCAGAAGTGTCAATAAGAAGGCTCATGGATTTCCATAAAGATAACGATCTATATCTTCAGAAGAATCTGCAATTCCCCAATGTACAGGTTTTTTCAATATCTGTAGGGCAGTATTATCTTCTTTTTTCAAATATTTTTTTATAGTTGTCACATCCGTATTGGTAATGAGAATGTCGAGGATCTTTTTTTCTGTAATTTTAATTCCGCTGCTGCGTAATTGATGATACATTGTATCAAGAATGATTTTCGTATCTGAACTTATTTTAACACCTATGTTCTCAGCCATATTTGTCTACTTTCTACTTTCTACTAAATAAAAGCTGTGTTTCTTCACACTGCCGGAGTTTCTTTCAGTTCATAAAAGCACTTGATACATCCATTTTAGAATATTTTCCAGAATTGGCACTACTGTTTGATTTTGAGATGGCGATATATAGGTAATAGTGACGACCCAATAATAGAAAAGCAGCAATATGGAAGCTTGCGCAAGTGATAAGGCGATGAAAAATAGTGTGATTTTATCCAATATATCAGAATAAGATTTCTTATTTTCTGTTAAAAGGCTCGTTGATAATGAGATTAATAAAAATCCCGACGTGATAAGCGCCAATGAATAGTAAATATTCATAAAAGGTGGAGGAAATATATTAATAAAATATAATACTAGTATTATTACTGATGTAGCGTATAACAGGGCTATTTTTTTAAAGTTATTTTCGATCAGCTCTCTTACTTTATTTATCCTGAGCGCAAAATACAGCAGCACTATATACATTATAAGTAAATACCTGTATTCAAGAACTATTGGAGTATCTGTAATTATTGCCAGGATATAATTTTTATGTAATATAAAAAATATTATCGCATATATCCCCAAGAACTTATCTGTTGTATTTAACTTTATTTTCCATTTTATCCGGTCCAATATAAATGCAAACGCAGAAATTAAAAATGGACTTATTAAGAGAATGCCAAACGTGTTTCCCAATTTCAGGATCGTAATATCAGATAAAACATCCAATAATCCAGTCCTGATCTGGGGATTCCAGCTAAATCCAAGCTTTTCCAGAAGTTCAATCTGCCTGGCTTTGATCGGACTTTCATTAAGCGTGATCATATTTTCTTCAATTTGCATTCTCATGGGTGAATCACTTAAAGGGTGTAATTCAATGATCGAAAACGGATTTCCCATGATCAATTGATTAAATGTGAAAAATGGGATAAGCGAAACGAGAATGACCATTGAGATCAATACAATATGTTTGAAGCTTCGCCTGTAATATAATATATCTATTATAAGGAGTGAAAGCATAAGTACCGCACCATCCAGGGTGCGCGTCCAGACACAGAGACCTGCTAATACATAAGCAGTATAAATGAACTTAATATCCTTTTTTTCCTGATATTGACAAAAAAAATAAAATGCCAATACCGTTAAAAATAATGCAAGTGAATGGTGTTTTAGAGTTAATGCATAAAAGGAAATAGGGGTGGCGAATAAGGTAAAAAGAGAAGCAAATATTGCAATCTTATTATTAAAAAATTTCTTGAACAGGAAATAAACCAAAACGATCAGAAAAGAAGTAATAAGAATATTAATAAATTCAATTGATATTATTTCTCCCCATTTGGGGAAATAAATGGGATTAAAGGATCGCAGATTTACCATTATTAATATCAAATAAGAGACAAACCCACCAAAAACAGCTTTCTTAACGTTCCATGTTTTTGCCAGAAGATAAACACTGATCCCACCACTTAATGCCCATATCTGCAGCAGGAATAAATGAGCGCCGTATAAAATATCGATATTTTTTAAAAAAAAATATGCCGGCAAAGATAAAACCAGCAACGAATAGCTGAATTTTCCATATAGGTGATTTTCGACCGTTATAAATATCCCTTTTTGGACGTCTACTTTGGCAAATAGTAATTCCAAAGAACCATGAATAAAATTATAAAACTGATTCACTATCACCCCTTCATCTGAAAAAAGCATGCGTGTTCCTGCGAAACTAAGAAATATAAATAATGAACTAAAAAATAATAGTAAAGGAATTTGGTTCGATTCCAATAATTTGACGATCTTTTTATACATTGATACGATTTCCTGTTTTAAATGATCATTATGTTATTCGAATACATTTATTATCCTTCATAAACATTTTGTTTTTTAAAAATAAAATTCACAATACTTATAAACTTTGGTCACAAACCAGTGTAGCTATATCCAGGAAAATGATTTATGTTAAATCTAAAAACTGTTATAAATAATAATCCAAAAACGGCAGGGTCAATAATGTTTTTGATCGGTGGCTTATCAATAGCATTGGCCCTAAAAATGTTAGGAGATGCCATATCCCCCCAATCTATCCTTAAGTACTTGTCAGTTACTTCACTAATTATATACATTGGATCTATCATTATCCTTGCTTTTGTATCCTATAAACTTATATCCAAAAGCTATGTACTACTAACCCCCTTCTTGAAATAAACATATGATGACAAACATATTCAGATCTCAGGTGGTTACCAATTCATAAGTTTGGCTTATAATTTTTAACTATTTTTTATACTTGCAGTAAAATTTATATTATTCATCCCCCCCATGAGTTTGCTTTGGTAAGTACCCTGATTTGTGTAGTCTGAAACCAAAATATTTAAATAGTATAATGCTTATGATAAGTATGATCAGGCGTTTTTTTTATGTCACTCCACACACACCTATCCAACGCCTGCTCAATCTAATCATAAAATCTTTATGTCATCACTCTTATTGAAGCGTGTATGGCGTTAACTTATGCAAAAGCAGGTGTGGACATCGAGAGAGAGAACATAGCGATAGCAGCCCTGGCAAAACAGCTTACTTTTAAGCGCAAAGGGTTCGGCGCTCCTATAACGGACGTTGGACACTATGCCGGCCTGATCGACTTTGGTGATTATGCACTTGCACTTACTACGGACGGTGTAGGTTCAAAGGTCTTGATCGCAAACGAGATGAAAAGATGGAATACTATAGGGATCGACTGTATCGCCATGAACGTGAACGACCTGCTCGCTATGGGAATAGAGCCACTTGCATTTGTAGATTATATAGCTATACATGAACCTGACAATGAGATCATGAGACAAATTGGAGAAGGACTTGCAAAGGGTGCGGAAATCTCCAGAATGACCATTGTGGGAGGAGAGACAGCGACCCTTCCGGACATAATCAATGGCTTTGACCTTGCGGGAACATGTCTTGGAATGGTGAAAAAAGACAAGATCATCACAGGAGAGCTCATAGAGATAGGGGATGCCATCGTGGGAATACCTTCTCATGGCGTTCACAGCAATGGATATTCCCTTGTCCGCATGATCATTAAAGATTCAGGCTATTCATACAGCGATCCTTTTCCTTATAATGAAGATACAACGATAGGGGATGAATTGCTGATACCGACAAGGATATATATGGAAATACTGGAGGCTGCGAAGGAGTTCGACATTCATGGGCTTGCCCATATAACAGGCAGTGGACTAATGAAACTTCATCGCGTCACAAAATTAGGGTTTGATATCACCGATCCTTTAGAGCCCCAGCCGATCTTTCGGTTCTTGCAGGAGGAGGGAGACGTCGAAGACCTTGAGATGTACAAGACTTTTAATATGGGCATGGGTTTTGTGGTTGTAATGCCGAAAAAGTTTGCAAGTATTGCGGCAGGGATGATAGGGGGTAAGATCGTAGGAGAGATAGTTGAAGAAGGAATAAGAGTGGGCGGCCTTGAAATAAAGTGAAAGAAATGAAAGCCAATCCTTAAATAAGAACAAAATAAATTAAATATTGATAACTTATGGCAGATGAATTACTGGACTTATTAAATAAAGCGATAGCACGGGAGATTGGAGTGACTGTACAGTATATGTGGCAGCATGTTATGGCAATGGGAATGAAAAGCCCTGAAGTAAAAGATATTTTCGAGGATATTGCCATCGATGAAATGAAACATGCTGAGAAGATCGCAGAGCGAGTTTATTATCTTGGCGGGATCCCAACGGTCAAAGTTACGCCGATAAAAGTCGGGGGAACACTAGAGGAAATGGTCCTATCTGACCTGAAAGCAGAAGATGAAGCTATTGAGCTTTACAGGAAAATAATTGCTGTTGCTGCAGAAAAAGAGGACTCAACCACAAGATTGTTGTTTGAAGAGATCCTCACAGATGAGGAAGAACATAAACACACGTTCACAATTCTCTTGAAGTGATCTCAAGAGCCCGCATATTTTTTTGGATCAAACGAACAATACATTCTTTTTGTTTTTACATTATTATTTTAACCCATTCTTTTTGCTTTTTTATTATTATTTTAACCCCTTTATTTCTGCTGGAGAAAATAAATCATAAAAATTATGATGATGATGGGATTGTTAAAATATATTTGTCCGTCTGCATTTGATTCTAAATATAATTCTTAAAATTTCTTTGATTTCAGACCTACATAATTAAATCTGCGGCAATGGAATAATATATTACCCCCATTTCCGATGGAGAAGAAAAATAAAGCAGCCTTAAAATATACATGGAGCCTCCAAATTTATGGAAACACTTACCTTATTAGCGAATATTGTGAAGTATGATGTCAATTAATGATAAGATGCGATCGATGGAAAAAGCAATGGCGCAAAGAACAAGCGCCATTATTGCTTTTTCAGGTGGGGTGGATAGCTCTGTTCTTGCAGCCCTGGCACACAGGGCTCTGGGAGATAAAGCAATCGCCGTCACTGCGGATTCACCAACGCTTTCTCCGGGAGAGCTTGATTGCGCAAAAGCAGTTGCAAAGGAGATCGGGATCACGCACAAGGTAATCTCATACGATGAACTTGGTGAGCCTGGTTTTGCCAATAATCCTGTGGACAGATGTTATTACTGTAAAAAAGGACTTATACGGGAGTTAAAAAAATTCGCCGCAGAACATGATGTGAAAAGCATCATTGAAGGAACGAATTTATCTGACCTGAAGAATCACAGGCCTGGTCACAGGGCAGTAATTGAAGAGGACGTCTATAATCCCTATGTCGAATTTAAGGTTACAAAGGAAGAGATCCGCCAGATGGCTCGAGAACTTGGTTTATCGGTGGCAGATAAGCCCTCCATGGCATGTCTTTCTTCTCGTTTCCCTTACGGGCAAAAAATAACTTCCGATGCTTTGTTGCGAGTTGGCGAGGCAGAGAATTATCTTCGCGACCATGGATTCAGGATCGTTCGTGTGCGCGACCATGCCGGTTTAGCCCGCATTGAGGTCATGCCGATGGAAATGGCGCATTTTATGGAAATACGGGAAGAAGTTTTGGCTAAGTTTAAGGAACTTGGGTTTTTGTATGTTACTCTTGACCTGATGGGTTTCAGGAGCGGTAGCATGGATGAGGTGCTGGGATCATGAAAATGAAGAATAATTAATAATAATGGCTGTAATTATAAGAAATCGTATATACTTTAAAGACATTAACCAATGTAATTTGTTGTAGTTCAAATTTAATGAAATAATTGGATTTAAAGATGAAAAATAAAATAAGTTCAGAAACCAGTAAAATAAAAAAACATGTACATAAAATATTACAGGAAGTTGGAGCATCAGCTCAGAAAATCATTCTTTTTGGTTCAAGAGCAAGAAATGATTTCACCACATTTAGTGATTACGATATTCTCATAATAACGGAAAAGCCATTTGAAATAAAAACAAAAATGAGTATTTCTAAGAATATAAGACAATATTTAGCTCGTTCGGGTTTGGATGTCGATGTAATAATTAAATCCGAAAATGAAGTCAATATTCTAAAGGACAAGCCGGGAAGTATAGTGCGTAATGCATTGAAAGAGGGCGTTGCTTTATGATTGATGATTACATTGAAAAGTGGGTCATAAAAGCAGTCAACGATTTGAAGGTAGCAGAGCATGAACTCAGGCAGCCCGCGGATGAAATTGTAACTGATGCTATATGTTTTCATTGCCAGCAAGCTGTAGAAAAACTATTAAAAGCGTATCTAGCCTCAAAGAATATCGATTTCGGAAAAACTCATAATCTTGAGTTTCTTTTAGAAAGGTGTTTGGAAATCGATCCGGATTTTAAAGAAGTAGATGTTGGAAATCTATCTTTTTATGCTGTGGAAATAAGATATCCGGATGAATTTTACATTCCATCAATTGCCGAAGCTAAAGAATGTTTCAGCATCGCTTCCAAAGATAAGGATTTCTTATTAAATAAAATTATCTAGTTTAAAATATAATAATAATTAATTGAGCTAAACTTTCTTTACCTTCACCGAGTCGCACGATGGGCATCTTACTTTTTTCCCGATCCCGCGGAAACTGGAACTGCATTCCATGCATTGATACTCTTGCATTACAAGGTTCCCTTCCTCGAGCTCAACACTTACTGATGAATCTGCAAAGCACATTTTTTCACCTCTATTACTTTTGTTATTTCTCCATAATATTAAGCATGATAGTATTCACTGGTTGTGCGCTGCTGCACGGGTGAACCGCAGGGTTCTTGACCTGGAACACCGACCGCATCTGCGCGGCACTGCCTGCACAGCCTGAACTGGGGTAGGAATTCTTCTGCTATGGTTCTTGCAATATTAAGTTCATCGCATTCCGGAGGCCTTTCCTTCTCGAAATTATGAAGCGGTATCATGGGGATGATATTCATTATTATTGCACCATTTTCTGCGGCTTTTTTCGCGACTTCTTTTACCTGCTCAAAATTGATCTCAGGAATTAGCACCATATTTACTTTTACATTCAATCCTGCTTCGCTTGCCTTCTTTACACCCTCGAACTGTTTCTCGATCAGGAGTTTTGCACCTTCCACACCTTTGTATGTCTTATCATGGTACCGGACGAATGAATATATCTTTGCCCCAACTTCAGGGTCAACCGCGTTTATCGTTACCGTGACGCTTGTTACTCCTGCTTTGACAAGATCATCCACCCTTTCTGAAAGCATAAGACCGTTGCTTGCCACGCATTTTATCAACTCTGGATATTTTTCATGTACAAGGCGCATGGTCTCGAAGGAATCTTCATTCGCCAGAGCCTCACCGGGTCCGGCAATACCCACAACCTTGAGATTTTGCATTTCCTTTGCGTATTTATCCACCCTTATAAGTGCCTCACGGGGATTCAAAATACTAGAGGCCACACCGGGTCTGTGTTCACATTTATCCAGTTTCCTGATACAGTAATTGCACTGGATATTACATCGCGGAGCCACAGGTAAGTGGATCCTTGCTGTTGTGAAATGAGCTTTTTCATTGTAGCACGGGTGAGCGCTCGTAAGATGCGCGAATTTTGAGCCGATGTTGCCCCAGCGTTCTTGTTTCATAATTTTCCTCATTTTTATTCGTAGTTATACGAACTAAGTATTGGAGCCAATACTATTTAGGTATTTTCCCAATTGTCGCATTATATGTTTTTTCGTAATAAACCTGCCGTAGTTTTTAGATGAACTCATCCATTTCTTCCCTGGCTTTTTCAGACAATGCCCAGCGCATATCTTCTTCAAAATTCCTGCATTTTTCACTCATGCGGTCAAGGCACGTATAGAAATAGCCTCGAAGTATCATACTATCTACATCTCTTATCATGGTATCAAATTCATGCAGCTCCTCAAGCAGGTTTCGAACCTCCGAGAGGTTCTGTTTTGGATTCACATGAGCTGTACCAATTGTTTTTTCTGTTATCATGGAAATTTTGCGAAGCTTTGCTTTGATCCTTCCGTATCCAGGCATTGCAAGTTCATTTCGAAGCATCATGGAATGCTCTTGTTCCCTATCGGTTGCAGGAACTGTCTTCACTTTTTTGACGTATACACTGCTTTGTGTATGTCGTCTCAAATGTTCAATATATACCTGCACCGGGCATTCAATGAAGGTGCCCCTGCTGCAATTTAAACTCTGGGGGCAATGCTTTTCACATACTGGATAAAGTTGTCCTTCAAGTTTTTGCAATTGTCCTTCTGCAAGGAATTTTTCTGTGCTTTCCATCGAGGTCATTGGTTATACCTTCTTAACAGGAATAGACTTACCTACTTTATAGTATATAAATATAACTACACAAAAAAAAGACAAACTTGTATGACCGGGGACTTACCGGATAGATAACATTCTTCATAAATATTTTTTCCTTGTGGCATGAGCGAAATGAAATTAGTATAATTTTATTATATTCGGTTCCTGGTTTTTTATTTCCATCTTTTTCATATTCTCAACAGGAACAGCCAGTATTGCAACAAATATTAATACAAAGATGATCCCGCTTAATAAAATACCTGTGATCATTTCATTTTTCACATGTTTTAAAATATTTTGTTTTATTCAGCATGAGAAAGATTAAAATTCCGAATAAAATTGTGATTATTGAAATTGCCGCCTCAGACCATGGGAACTCCACTTGCATAATTCCAGTACTTTGAGGCTGTGGAGGTACTGTGGCATCAATGGTAGGGATTATTGTTGGAATTACCGTAGCAATGGGAGAATATCCAGATATTTTCTTTGATTGGAGGGGCTCATACCAATCAAATCCCTGGTTTTTTGATATCATTTCCGGAGCTTTAAATTCTAACATATTATCATCAGCATTGATTGCATAGACGATCCGTGCATTTTCAGCAGGCCTTAAGATACCTGAATAAGATAACATGCCTGAAAGAAACGTTGCATTTTGAGGCACACTATCATTAACCTTGATATTTGTTGGAATATCGCCATTGTTGGTTATTGAAAGAGAAACAAAAAGTGTATCCCCAATGTTAATATTTCTTTTATTAAAACTCCTTTGCATTACGATATAAGGGCCTGATACAATTGTTTTTGGAGCATTGGATTCAAGACGATACGTTTCTCCAAATTCGTTCCAGGTAAGCTGGGCTTTTGGGAGATTAAAAATCCCCTGCCTTTTTGCTGTGATCGCATAAGTAAATTCTTTATGATCGCTGACATTTAGATCAAAATCCCAGGACATAGAACTCCCGTTCACGTTCCCCACGAAATTAAAACCCTGCGGAACAGTATCTTTTAGGTTAATACCATAAACAGGATAATATGCAATATTATCTACACTGATCGTAACATAAGTTATATTTTTTATTGATGCAATACCCCCAACTCTTGATAATTTAGGATACATGTTCTCCCCCAGGATCGAATTTGAAGTTAGCTTATTTATTTTAAAGATATTCTGTAAAGAAATTGTCGTTGATACACTTTTTGTGTAATTGTTTCCTTCCCTGTCCTTTGCGCTGGCAATAGCCGATATCGTATAGGTTTTTCTTGAGGAATGCGGTATTTGGAATCCTAATTTGAGTGATTCACTGCTTCCTGCAAGGATACTTGGGTATCTTTTTTTCATGCTGTTTTTTTTTGGATATTGCAGTATCAATTCTGCTGAATTATTTGAAATATGTATCCCAAGTATTCTTATCCCCCTGTATTCATTTTCCCCTGGGGAATTAAAAACTATAGCAGTCCCTTCTGTGAGTACATAACTTTTCATTGATCCATTGTAACTTATATTTATTAAGGCCGTTTTACTTGAATAATTTAATACATTTATAAAGTATCCATTCTTGATAATGCCAGGATTTGCTGGTGTAAGTTTATATGTACTGACATTTTCCCATTTGATTTCATAACCTGATGAGGTTATTTCGTTCATTGAATCAAAATCGAATTCATCCATAATTTCCAGGCCATCAAAGATTATCCTGATTTGAGGATCTATAAGGTCAGAATCACCTGAATTTTGCATTTCAATATCAGCCGTTATTTTTGGATCAGTATCTGTTTCTCTTTCTGCGGTGAGTGATATTTCAAGAGTCGGCTTTTTCTTTTCTTCCGGGATAGATAATTTGAAAGACATTTTTGCCCGGGGATCCGCTGGATATGTTCCAATATTTGCCGGAAATGAATTAATATTTGAAACCTGGTCTGCAGTAATTTTTAGTCCTTCAAAAGTAGAATTATTGGAGAAATCGAATAAATACGATTCACCCTCTGGCAATACGCCTTCTTTTACGATCCCGTTTTTACCTACCCGAATAGAAGTTGAGCCCAACCAGTTAAAATCCATTGCCTCTATTTGATATCCTCCTGATGTGATACGGGGGTATGTCCAGCTAAGTGTTGTACTTGAACTGCCCCCCCAGCAAATTTTTTGTTCATTAATACTCTCGCAATCATCGGCGATCGCTGAATCTATAGTAAATAATACTAAAATTATCACAGCTAAGAAAAAGAATAAATGTCTCATGTTTTTACTGGTCTTAGCAGTTTAAATCCTACGGCATATCCGAACCATGTTTTTGCGAATAATGCTATTGAAACCAGGATTATCACGCCTGAGATACGTATCATAATAATCATATAAAAGCTCTTCTAATATGAAAGGCTTTCTATTCGAACGTTATAGAACCCTTAACCGGATTGACCTGATCTATAGTACATGATGGAAATTACATAAGTTCCAAATCCCCCCACAATAAATTATTTTTTTTATATTTTTTCAAATATTTCTATTCCCACACCGCTTTGAGGACTCACCCAATCATCAGGCAAATCCTCAAAGGCTGTTTGGGGCATGATCTTTGGACTATCTCGCACTTCCGGTTCTTAAACATATCCGCACACTGTACCACTGTACTTATTCAATCTTTTCTCCTTACTTATTAATTCTTTTAATCCTTATATATAAGATAAGGATTACCAATGCCGGTATGAAAAATGTAAATCCCGGCACTTCTTTTGGGGTAATGGATGGCACCATTCCTGTATTCGTTAATACATTCGCAGATGCCATCTCCACAACGGGAGGCTTAATTACGCCCTTCCCGAACAATTCATCTGCAAGTTCCTGGGTAGCAGAGATATAATTTAGTTTAGCAGAAATATTCAAAGGTCCGACTGCATCCCCGGGAACATTGAACGTGAAGGTCTCAATGGACTGCCCTTTGGGCGGAATTCTATTGTCAGAAAGTATTCTATCGGCCAACCAGACTTTCATTGTGGGTTTGCCACTTGAATCCCCAAGAACTGTATGATAAACGACAGCCTGTTCTTCTATGTAGCCATCCTTATCCATTTGCCCAGAACTGAAAATCTTCTTGCCAGTCTTATCCATGACATTAATTTCAAGCCAGACCATTCTCGCTTCAGTTAATCCTGTAGGGATCTTGTGGCCTGCTCCAACATTTGTGACCTTGATATTAAATTTCACCGTTTCATTTGTCTGTTCGATATTCTCAATTTCAATTGTTGCTGCCAGGCGCAATCGCTCTTTTGCCAGCCTGTCGTGTTCGGGTGAACCCAACAACCCGGGAAGCATCGCGTTTCCTCCGACAAAGTCATGAGTGGAAATATGTTCTCTCATCGGACCACCTGCTGCTGCTCTTCCAGGATTTTTCATGAATTTTGTAATTCCAGGAGTCATATGACAGTCCTGGCATGGTGTAGTTGGATTGTATGGCCCTTCTTTCCATTCAGTGTAAGTGCTTTCAAGAGGAAGCCCATTGAAGGGGTGATTAACATCATGACACATCCCACAGAATTCTGATTTGGTATGAAGTTCTGAATAAGCTGTTTTATGAAATGTTGAATAATTAGAATCTTCAAGAGGCCCATATTTGGTTTTTCCTGGTGAAGAAATGAATGCCCCATTAGCGATGCCTGACGATGCATTGACCGTATGGCAGAAATCACAACTGATCCCTTTTTCTGCAACCTCGCTCACCTTGTAGTTATCCGCAGATAGTTTTTCACCTGTGATTATAGCTATGGGAGAATGACATTTTGTGCAGAATTCATCAAATGTGCTGTTTGTTTCTTTGCTGGCCATCACAAAAAGTTTCAGATATACAGGATCTTTATAACGTGGGGTAGAGGGGCTAGAGTAAAACAGGGGTCTTTCAACCTCCATCTCCTCATCAAACTGCACGTACAGATTTCCCGTATGCAGCTTTCGTTTGGCTTTTCCCTTTGCAAGAGATGGGTTCATTCAGCAACGAAGAAAGCGAAACCAGCCCCATTTTTCTCAATTCAGGCTCAGGAAGCGTGTATAAAATAGTGTTCCAGTTACGCTTTTTCGCTTTAAAGCT
>Ga0209540_10000892_pt1 | contig 24250 bp, 20 predicted proteins | sample BarGraIncu01121A_FD_184501 | JGI IMG/M metagenome (GOLD analysis project Ga0209540, IMG submission 184501) | Arctic peat soil microbial communities from Barrow, Alaska - Barrow Graham LP Incubations 011-21A (SPAdes) (version 2) | ecosystem: Environmental > Terrestrial > Soil > Wetlands > Peat... | reverse complement strand
TTAACTTTTTTGAATCTGTTTCTTCAGCGACTTGCTTCAAAATAATTATTCAGGAATTTACTATCTCCACAACAATCAAAAGTGTTATGACCTCCCGGCTGTTATGTTGTATTGAATATTCTAACAACATTGTAACATATGCTTGCTTCAAATAAAAGAAGCCCCTTTTCAAGGAGCTTCTTTAAAAACGAATTAAATATTTGGCTCAACTATGCTGTCAAGGTCTTCTTGATCGGCAAACAATTTTGGCAGCTTATAGATAAACATATATACCATAAAAGCAAGGATCGTCCCGCCAACTACATCGATTATTGAATGCTGCTTTATGAAAACAGTGGAAGCACATATTGAAACTGAAACCACAAAGGATAGGCTTTTGATGAATATTTTATCTTTCAATTTACTGGAGTTTATCAGAGCCAGGTGTACTCCTATTGAATTACAGACATGTATACTCGGAAACACATTGTTCGTTCCGTCATGTGTATAAATGAAATTAACCAGATTCGAAAAAACATCCTTGCCTGGCACAATCGGCCTTGGAAACTGCGCATTCGGGTACAACATGAATATGACAAAAGAGACACCCATCCCTAATACAAGGAATAACTCCATCCTGTAGAAATCCGTTTTGGATACAAGACCAAGGTATATAAATCCGATAGCCATGTACGCAAACCAAAAATAGTAGGCTATTACGAATTCTTTTACAAACGGTATCAGGTCATCAAAACGGGAGTACATCATATGACTGGGTATTATGGTTTCCTTGAGATGAGCAAACCATAATATCAAAAACAGAAATACTATTACAAGGTATATGAAATGCTTATACTTTTCATAATTGCGTTTAGCAGATAACATAATTTCTCCATCCTAAATATACATTAATAACTATATTATTCTATCACATATTCGGGAATAAACCAATTCCGTATTGCAATTGACAATACGGTAAAAAGGGAATATTATTTGCTATATAGAAATCCGAATAAAATAATAGGGGTAGAAAAAGTGTACAAAAAAATAAACGGCGTTAATTTATGGTATATAACTGAAGGTAATGGCCAACCAGTCATTCTATTACATGGCATGGGCGGAACACATGAAATATTCAATGTACTTACCAACAGCCTGTCAAAGAAATTCTCAATATACGCTATAGACAGCAGGGGGCATGGAAGAAGCATTTCAGCGGATGAATACAGCTATGAAATAATGATGGAGGATATCGCTTCTTTCATCCGTGAACTAAAGCTTGAAAAACCCATATTGCTTGGATTTAGCGATGGAGGCATTGTAGGATTGTTGTTGGCATCGAAATATCCCCGCCTGCTTTCAAAATTAATAATAAGCGGTGCTAACACCAGACCTGATGGCATAAGGAATAAATGGAGGTTCTTCCTTAGAGCGGCTTATTTTTTTAGGAGAGACCCTAAAATCAAATTAAGTTTAGAAGGCTCTAACATTAGGGATTGTTTGAAAAAAATAACTGTTCCCGTTCTAGTATTGGCTGGATCAAATGATTTAATTAAGGAAGCTGACACAAAATATATTGCAGAAAATATCCGAAATTCCATTCTGAATATTTTGGATGGAGAAAGCCATAGCAGTTACGTAGTAAATAGCCCTAAACTGTATACTATTATTAAACCGTTCATAGAATCAGACTAAGAAAATCCGGCTTTTTTATTCCCATCCTTTGCAAACGTCGATCCATTCCTTTGCGCCTGAGTATTTGAACAACTCGTCGCAGGTGAGCTTTATCGCGCTGTTTCCGCTGCCGCAGGCAGGAAAAACCGCATCAAATCGTTTCATGGATATATCAAGGTATACAGGAACCCCTTCCTTTATTCCGAAAGGACATACACCGCCCACCGGATGGCCTATCAGATCCAACACCTCGTCCGGGCTGAGCATTTTTGCTTTTATTGAAAAAAACTTCTTGAATTTTGTATTGTCGATTTTAGCATCCCCCGCTGTCACAATCAGGACTGAACCATCGTCCTTTTTGAAGGACAGGGTTTTTGCTATCCTTGCAGGCTCAACTCCAACAGCCTGAGCAGCAAGTTCAACGGTAGCGCTGGAATGCTCAAACTCCATAACTTTATCTTCAATTCCGAATTTCTTAAGATATTCTTTTACTGATTCAACTGACATTTACTACAACTCCTTATAATCAACACTATCAATATTATACCATATCAAACCGAAAAAGCAGGCCCTAAGGCCTGCTAAAATTTATTTAACCTTGATTTCACGAGGCAGCCCTTCGATAAGGTTTTGGACATCACTCTTCTTTAGTTCAATTACTGCATCGATTTCTCTGGCTGCATCTGGGGATCTGTACTTATCCTTCAGCTTTTCAAGTACAGGGATGTCTATCTGTATATCGCATATCATCCCCAGACTGTCCTGCATCTCCTTCAGCCCTGGAATAAGTGATGCCTGCTTTTCTTTAAGAACCGGCTCCATCAAAGTCATAATGTATCTCAGCTTTTTGCCCTTTATCCTCAAAGCATGGATTTCCTTTGCGTTACTTTTATCGATATTTTGAAGCCCTTTCCTGAAACCATCAAGCCAATTCTCCACTCTGTCATTTACAAAATTAACCAATGGCTTCTTGCCATTCTTTGAGTTTTTGAAAGGATCCTCTTCAATCCAAAGAAGTATCTCAAAGAACAATTGTGCAGCTGGGACTGATGCAAGATCTCCATATACCGCCTTTTTCGCAGCCTCCCGCTCTGACTTCAGAATGCTCAGGAGGGCAGGATAGCCCTCTGAAAGTTTTCCTGCCATGACGTCGGCTTCCCGAAGATACGTGAATTGCCCAGCCAGCGCCCTTGCTTTGTTTTGGATATCCTCATAATCCTTCTTCCCTAGCTCAAGTCTCGAAAATGACAGAAGAGAACGGAATTGCCTTATTTTGACCCTGAATTTATGAGCAGATTCGGGATCATCAGGAGTTTTCATAAACTCATTATGGGCTGACACAACTTCTTTCAGACAGTACAGGAGAAGACTGCTGATTTCCTTCTTCAATGAACCACTGCCTCCAACTTTGATCTTATCTTCAGCCTCTGACGGGAAGGTCAGCTCAGGCATGGTCTGACCTTCGACATAGTGCTGTGGCTTAAGCTGCCACTTCAGTTCTCCCTTAAGAGGTTTCAAATTGTCAATCTTTATGCTTAGCGCAGCTCCCTTTAGGAATTCCGGCGGTCTTACGCCTGTAATCTTTTCTGTCCAGTCGCTGAGATATGGCTCATGCCCTACAATAACCAGCAGTTTTGCCCCTTTGGCGCGGGCAGCCTCCTTTGAGAGGTTCTCGAAATCCCCGTCAGAAACAAACTTATGGAATGTCACATGTGCATTTCCAACTTCCCTTGACAGCATCTTCGCAGTCTGAACCGCCCTTTCAAGGCTGCTCGACCATATCTTGACTTTTTTTCTGCCTTTAAGATAGGGTCCAAGGACTTTGAACATGGTCTTCAGCTCTTCTTCCCCGTTATACGTCAGTTTCCTGTCTGAATCAGGCAGATTTTCGCTTCTTTCCTCAGCCTTGCCATGCCTTACGAGTATAAGTTCCTTAACCATTCCACTCACTTCCTTTATAGCTTTTCGCTGCTGTTTCCGTTTTTGTTCATCGGTTCATCAGGCGCCATAAATGCCTTCAGCCCTTTGTTAAACTCAAGAAGTTTGTCCTCGACTCTCCTGAACACAGTCCCCTCAGGATAAATCCCGTCCTCATCTGGTTTGCCCGCAGCCACACAGCTTAGCAGTTCGATGCCTTCCTCGATGGTTTTAACAGCATAGATGTTGAATTTGTTCTCTTTTACTGCATCAAGAATTTCTTCCTTGAGCATGAGATTGTCTATGTTCTGGAACGGAATCATGACTCCCTGCCTGCCAGTCAGGCCCTTTGCTTTGCATACATCGTAGAAACCCTCGATTTTCTGGGTTACTCCGCCTATAGGCTGTATCACTCCAAGCTGGTCAACGGAACCTGTGACCGCGATGCTCTGTGTCAGTGGCAGCTCAGCCAGGCTTGAAAGTATTGAGTAGAGCTCCGTGCTTGATGCACTGTCCCCTTCGACTCCTCCGTAGTTCTGCTCGAATGTTATCTGCGCTGTCACTCCCAGAGGCTTGTCCTGTCCGAACTTTCCTCCCAGATAGCCTGCTAGCGTCAGAACTCCCTTAGAGTGGATATTTCCGCTCATCTCCGCCTCTCTCTCTACATTGATTACCCCTTTGTTCCCTGCATAGGTACGCGCTGTTATTCTTGAAGGCAGCCCGAATGCGTAGCCCGCCGAGCCTACCACGGACAATCCGTTGATCTGACCTATCTCCTCACCCTCTGTGCGTATCATTATGTTGTCCTTCAGGATTTCCTCCTGTATCCTTTTCTCTACCCTGTTGGATCTGTAAATCTGGTTCTTTATAGCCTCATCCACATGTTTCGCTTCTACATATTCCGTATTGTCAACTTCAGCCAATGCTGCAGCTTCATTTACTATCTCCGAAATTTCGTTAAAAAGCGTTGACAGTTTGTCCTGATCGCCGGAAAGTATCGATCCGTACTCAATCATTTGACCAAGCGCAGCAAGGTTAAAATGCTTCTTGCCTCCAGAACTGCATACTGTCCCAATAAAGGATACATACTTGTAGAGGTTTTCCTGAGACCTTGGCATTTCTATGTCAAAATCAACCTTGACCTTGAACAGCTTTTTGAAGTCCTCGTCCAGCGTAAATAAAAGCTCATATAGAATCGGGCTGCCCAGAATTATGATCTTGACATTGAGCGGAATCGGCTCAGGCTTCAAGGTTACGGTAGGCACAAGCCTGTACTGCTCCCCTATATTCTCCACTACTGCCTGCTTGTATTTCAGCGCCTTTTTCAAAGTGTCATAAGCAAAAGGGTCCATGAGGACGTCCTTCGCCTGAAGGATAAGATATCCGCCGTTAGCCTTTTGAAGGGCCCCTGGCTTTATCATCATAAAATCAGTGCTCACTGCAAGCACCTGGCTTTTGTATTCGATTTTTCCAAAGATATTGTAGTAATACGGGTTAGTTTCGAATATTACAGGAGCACCCTCGCTTTTTTCGTTGTCAACAAAAAGATTGACCCTGTATTTTGTGAACGGATCTATTTCCTCCTGGTAAATCATAAACGGATTCTGTTGACTCTGTTCATCTGAACCCCTGAAAAGGATGTGGTTTTCTTCTATGTCCTTTTCCACAGTTTCCAGGTATTCGACAACCCTCGCAGATGAGCTGTATTTTTCCTTTAGCTTTCCTATCTCCATTTCAATAGCATAGGAGGCCACCTGTTTTTCCAATTCGTCTATCTGGTCCCTTGCCTGTTTTTCAATCTGCTGAACCTCATGTACTGTGTCATCAAGCTTTTTGCGGAGCTTCCTACCTTTTTCGTCTATTTCCTTGCGCCGCTGCTCTGTCAAAGCGGCGTATTCTTCCTGGGGCATCGGTGTCCCGTCTTCTTTCAGCGGTATGAATACAACCCTCGGAGGTATCCTCTTCATACTGAAGCCGGATTCGAGAGCCTCTTTTTCCACGTTCTGAAACATTTTCTCGACTTTCTCCTGTACATTCTGTTCTACGGAGCCCTCCTTCTGTTCATAGTCGCTCCCCTCAAAAGCTGCGGGGATTGCTATCAGGAGGTCTTCGACAAGCTCATCCATATCCTTCTGGAATATCTTCCCTTGCCCTGCAGGGAATGAAACTGCGAGCGGCAGATCATTGTTGCTGAAGTTGTTGACATAGCACCAGTCCTCTGGCTTAAGTCCGCTCTTCGCTATCTTCGATACAATCGCCTGTGTGTATGTGCTTTTCCCTGTACCCTGTGGACCTACAACAAAAATATTATAGCCTGCATCTCGCATGGCAAGTCCAAAATTCATTGCCTTGTCTGCCCTCTCCTGCCCAATTACACCGTCGAAAGGATTTGCGTCTTCAGACGTTATACAGAATTTCAGCTCCTCTTCGAAATTACAAATCCTTCTCAGTTTTTCAATTGGAACTTTAAAGTTATCCATACTCATATTTTGAGCCTCCTTTTTAATAAATGAGTCCCTATACTTAATATAATAGTTCATATTTTCAGATTTGTAAAAATATTTGTATAATTTAATGGGATTTTTTTCATTCTTGTTATATACTAATGATAATCAGAGACATATCTGCAGATTGGAGGTCGTTTTATGAGATTTTTCATTAAGTACCTAAAGAAGTATCGGAAATTGTTCAGCCTTGCTATAGCCTTTCTTACGTTCGAATCATTTTGCGATCTGCTGCTGCCAACAATTGTTGCGAGTATAATTGATAAAGGGATAGGACAAAACGATCTCAATTATATTATCTTTATGGGTTCCATGATGGTTGCAATTACAGCTGCAGAAGCTGTAGCCGCATCAACCAGAAATGTTATCTCTAGCAATGTCGCACTAAAATTTAGCACTGATCTAAGGCTTGACCTGTACAAAAAAATCCAGCATCTATCCTTTGAGAACCTTGATCATTTCGATAATGCATCCCTTGTCAACAGGCTAACAAACGATATAACCCAGATTCAGAATCTGACCATAGGACTCACAAGGATTTTTGTAAAGGCTCCGCTTTTGTTTATAGGAAGCATAATAATGGCTTTAAGGCTAAACCTTTATTTATCAATCATACTTTTTATAGTTATACCTATTGTTATAGCCCTCATATATATTAACCTTCACCTCGGATTTCCACTTTACATTAAGGTTCAAAAAGCCCTGGACGGCCTGAATGCGGTCATGAGGGAGTATCTCTCAGGTGTAAGAGTTGTAAAAGCCTTCAACAATTATGAATTTGAAATAACAAGGTTTGAAAAGGCCAACAGCGAACAGGCTGCAATATCAATTAAATCTATGCGAACCATGGCTTTCTTCATCCCGAGCGTTTTCCTCATAGTAAATCTTGGAGTTGTTGCTGTTCTTTGGTTTGGCGGAGTGCAGGTACACAACGGAAGCATGCAGGTCGGAGAGATCGTTGCATTTGTCAACTACATGAACCTGATTTTGTTTTCCTTGATAATGATCTCCTTCATATTTTCAACTTTTGTCAGGGCAAAAGCATCAGCGGACAGAATCATCGAAGTATTCGACCAAGAGGATATCATGAAGTATGCTCATAATAATGCTCCTGAAGACATTAAAGGAAGGATTGAATTTGATAACGTCAGCTTTTCCTATTCCGGTTACTGCGGGGAACCGATACTTAAGGACGTTTCCTTCACCTGTATGCCCGGCGAGACAATGGCTATAATAGGCTCAACAGGTTCAGGGAAAACCAGCCTGATCAACCTGATTCCGAGATTTTATGATGTATGCTCAGGCAATTTAAAGGTTGACGATATGGATGTAAAAGATATTGATATAAAGGAATTGAGAGAAAAAATCGCTTTGGTTCCACAGAAGACAATACTTTTTACTGGAACCATACTTGAAAACATAAAATGGGGAAAGCAAAATGCAACCATGGAAGAAGTTGTCGCCTCGACCTCTGCAGCTCAGGCCCACGGCTTCATATCTTCATTCCCTGAAGGGTATGAAACCCGTGTCGGCCAAGGAGGCGTCAATCTATCTGGCGGACAAAAGCAGAGGCTCGCCATAGCAAGAGCTCTGATTAAATCCCCTGAAATACTTATCCTGGATGACTGTACAAGCTCAGTTGACGTGGCTACCGAAGCCGAGATCAGAAAAGCTCTAAAAAAATATTTTGGAAAGCTCACATGCCTAATAGTAGCCCAAAGGATAACCTCTGTAATAGATACTGACAGGATAATAGTTCTGGACAAGGGCGAAATATCATGTGTGGGTACGCATAACGAACTTATGGGAACCTGCACCGTATACAAGGATATATTCCACTCCCAGATCGGGAAGGAGGAGATTTAATATGGAGGGCAGAAGATTTGGCGGACCTCCTAGAGGATTGCTTCCTGAGGATAAGCCACATAATTTGTACGGAACAATTAAGAGGCTTTGGAAATATTTTGGAAACGAACGCAAACTTCTCATATTCCTGATACTGCTTTCAATTTTTGATACATCCATAGTCCTGGCTGTACCTTATGCCTTGGGCAGGGCCGTAGATGCTATTTCCCTTTCAAATGCTTCTGTCAACTTCAGCCTTCTAAGCATCATTATCACCGTTCTTTGTGCAGTACTTGTAATTGATGGTGTGATAAGTTTTATGCAGAGCTGGCTTGTTGCGGGTGTTTCCCAGCGTATTATCCAAAGTTTCAGAACAACTCTATTTGAGAAGCTTCAGAAGCTGCCGATAGTCTTCTTTGATACAAATACGCATGGAGATCTCATGAGCAGGCTTACAAATGATATAGACAATGTCAGCACTACAATATCTCAATCCACAGTTCAGGTAATAAGCGGAATTTTGACAGTCGTGGGATCGATTATACTGATGCTGATTCTGAGTCCCATGCTGACAGTGGCCGCTGTGATAACACTTCCCCTTTCTTTCATCGGCACAAGGCTCATAGCTAAAAAAACTGCGCCTTTCTTCAAAAAACAGCAGGAGGAACTGGGAACCCTTGACGGCCATCTTGAAGAAACGATATCAGGTCTAAGGGTTGTAAAAGCCTTCAATCATGAAGATGAAGTGATTGATCAGTTTGAAAATCTGAACCAGAGGCTTCTGAAGGTGGGGCTGAAAGCACAGATATGGTCGGGCTTCCTTTTTCCGCTGATGAATGTACTAAATAATCTGACCCTAGCAATAGTTTCTTTGGCGGGCGGATACCTTGCAATTAACGGAGCAATTTCAATTGGAATTATTACAAGCTTCATAGGTTACTCCAGGCAATTTTCAAGGCCGCTTGCAGAGTTCGCAAATGTATTCAATACAATTCAATCTGCTGCAGCAGGCGCTGAGAGAGTCTTTGAAATACTTGATCAGAAGGAGGAGGCAAAGGATGTTGCAGGGGCAAAGGAATTAACCGCCCCTAAGGGAGATGTGGTTTTCGAGAATGTAAGCTTCTATTACAGGGAGGACGTTCCTATAATTAAAAATGTTTCCTTTGAAGTGAAGAGCGGCAGCAGCATTGCTCTTGTAGGCCCTACCGGCGCCGGAAAGACTACTATCGTCAATCTGCTCGCAAGGTTTTATGATGTGAATTCAGGAAGGATATTGATAGACGGCACTGACATAAGAGAGTATACCCGGGAAAGTCTTAGAAAGAGCTTCGGCATAGTCCTCCAGGAGACCTACCTTTTTTCCGGAAGCGTAAGGGACAATATAAAATACGGCAATCCTTATGCAACTGAAGACGAGGTCATTGCGGCAGCCAAAATAGCAAATGCTCACAGATTTATAAGCAGAATGCCGAACGGTTATGACACGGTCCTGACTGAAAGCGGAAGCAACTTGAGCCAGGGGCAGAAGCAGCTTTTAGCAATTGCCCGCGCTGTCCTGATCAACCCTTCAATACTGATCCTTGACGAGGCTACTAGCAGCGTTGACACGAGAACTGAATTAAACATACAAAAGGCTATGCTCAATCTGATGAATGGAAGAACGAGTTTCATAATCGCCCACAGGCTGAGCACAATAAGGGATGCCAATACGATAGTCGTCATAGACAACGGGGAAATTGTGGAAAGGGGAAATCATGAGAGCCTGCTGAAACTAAAGGGCGTTTACTACAACCTCTACTTCAGCCAGTTAACTAAAACTTAGAATTCTATTTCAGGATTCTCTGGTTTTACAATAAACCGATGCGATGTCCCTCCGAATTTCTCCTTCAGTGTTTCTTCCAGCGAATCCAGCGCTTTTGAAAGTGGGCTGTCCGGTGCATAGTCGAAGCCGGTTAGCTGGAAGAGAACATCCGTTGTGCGGAGTGTCATCTTCCCAAGCTCGCTCTGCCTCCAAACCCACCTCCTTGTCTGGACTACATCTCCGCTGGTGAACACGAGCTCCCCTGCTTCTACAGGTTCATACTCCGCAGCTCCGAAAGGCAGGAATTTTTCATTCCCCTTGGTGAAGCAGACGGAAAGGTCTTCGTGTATGTCTGCCAGATCATGACCGCCTAGGGAAACCTGGTTCTCTATAGATATGGCGTTGCACAGATCGACCAGGGAATTGATTGCAGGGAGCTGCCCCCCTTTGAGTACCCTTTTCATCATTGCTTCCATTGAATTAACGAATTTGTTTGGATTGATTCCAGCATTCTCCAGCACTTTCCTGTATCCAGCTATTATCGGCTGCTGCTTAAGCTCCTCAGCTTTTATCGTACTCCTAGCATTCTCTTCTGCTTTTCTGAGCCTTACCGTTTCATCAGCAGAAGTTTCCTCGTTCTTTAGACCTCTTGCTATGATTATACCGAAACGCAGATCAGGATTGAGCTGGAAGACTTCGGGCTGCACTGTGTATTTCATTAGCTATCTCCTCCTGAATTATTTCTATTCCTTTTATTATTATGGTAAATTCTACTATTGTCAATAATATCAATAATGTGCTTATTTTAAATCAACCGAATGTTAAAAAAGGAGGTGTGCTTTTTGAATAAGGCCAATAAATCTGAAAAAAGCCCTTATAGAAGCCTTATAACTACTGTTGCCACAGTTTTGCTGATATCTTTTGCAATCATCATGTTGAACCAAGTGCTCCAGCTCATAAACCTTGCGATGAACTTGAATCCCTTTTTCGGAAATGTTCTGGCTCTTTTCTTTTCGGTTCTTGCGCTGGGTTTGATAATAATGACGATAGTGATCATTACAAAACTAGAGAAACCTTTGGCGATACCTGACGAAGGCAATGAGGCCGAATATGCGCTCTTCCTTTTAAAATTGAAGAAGAGGCTCACGAAGAACAAGTATTTGAAGTCAATGGGTTTTATCTGGGATACAGGCAGTTCGGAGAAGGAATCTATAGTCGAAGCGCTTGACCTCCTTGATGTGGAAAGCAAGCGCCTGATCAAGAGCAATGCATCGGCTGTTTTCATAACGACAGCTGTCTCTCAGAATGGGCCTCTGGATAGTGTTTTCGTCTTTGTGACTGCAGCAAAGCTTGTCTGGAAAATTTCTATGCTCTACAATCAGCGCCCTGCGGTAAGCGACATCACTAAGCTTTACACAAATGTTTTTGCCACTGTACTGCTTACAAGGCAGATAGATGACCTTGACCTGCTGACCGAGCAGCTGGAGCCTATAATATCAACCCTGTTCGGCGGGACCGTCGGTTCAGTCGTTCCGGGCATAAGCTACGCTGTATCCTTTGTCATCGATTCGATATTTGAAGGCAGCATAAACACTCTACTGACACTTAGGGTAGGAATAATAACACAAAAATACTGCCGGAGCCTGGCAAAGTCGGAGCCTAAAACTATGAGGAAAGCTGCATCAATCCAAGCTTGTGAAATGCTAGGAAGCATAGTCAACGAAAACTCAAAGAGGATAGCGGACGCCCTTTTCAAGGCTGTAAAGAATGTAACCGTAGATTCCCTTAATACCAGCAAGGATAAATTTGCAGGCATGTTCGACCGGATCTGGAATAAGCAGCAATAAAAAGAATCAGGACTCATTTCAAGTCCTGATTCTTTTTTTGCTATTTTTTTACGCTTCCAATCGGCATTATTTCTTTTCCATAAAGCTCATTGATCACCTGTGCGAGAGCAGCGTAGATCGCTGAAAATCCGCATATGATTCCCTCAAAGCCAGCGAATCTTGTGATTGCCTCTACACCTGTAAAGTCCCCTGCTGCAAGCAGAAAGAATAGTACAGTAAGTGACAGGAATACAACCTGCAGCGCCCTGTTTATTCTCAATGTTCCTATGAACATTACGAAAGTAAACAGACCCCACATGAACAGGTATGCGGCCATTGCTTTGCCTGAAGCAGCTTCAGCAAGACCCATCTTAGGCATCAGGATCAACCCAACAAGTGAGAGCCAGAAGAAACCATAGGATGTGAAAGCGGTTGTTCCGAAAGTGTTGTTTTTCTTCCACTCCATGATTCCAGCAATAACCTGCGCGAGACCACCATAGAAAATACCCATGGCGAGAATCATCGCATTCATAGGAAAGAAGCCGGCATTATGAATGTTGAGAAGCACTGTTGTCATACCGAAACCGAGCAATCCCAACGGTGCAGGATTTGCAGTCAAATCCTTAATGGTTGCAGAGACAGCGTTAGTCTGAGTGTTGCTGTTTTCCATCATAGTAAATAAAATACCCCCTAATAAATTCGAGATTGTTAAAATACACACAATCATGATTATACAGAGGATTCTGATGCCTAGTCAATGATTTTTTCAACATTTCTTTCATTTATGAATATTCCCACGAACCTGGCAGCTTTGAATCTCTTGGCGAAGAGGCTGCATTTGCATAGAAATATATAATATATGTTCTTGCCGCTGCCGAAGAGCGTCTCGAAATTCCCCTGCCCTTTGGATATTATGAGGTCTGCTTTCTCAACAGCCTCCCTTGTTTCAATGTTAACCTGTCGGAGATCTGTGCCAGGGATATCCGTCCCATTCTGTATTATGTCAGCGATAGAGGAAATGCCTGTTTCCTCAGCATCCTCAAGAGTTGCATCGTTGTGTACAGGCATCCCCCTGACGACAACTGTTATAGATACGTTTGGGTAGGTTTCCTTTATCACTTTTATGAACACCTTGTCGAATACTATTTCTCCCGCATTATCTGCAAGATATACTATTTCCCTTGCCTTCCCCATATCCTCCTTGAATCCGGCATACTGTGACTGATCGACATCCTGGTAAGGAGCTCTTTCAATGAGCCGCCTCAGATCACCTTCATCCACCTCATTCATTGCGCCGAAGTCTATGAAATTCCCGGTCATGGCATACTTAAGTGCAGCCAGAAGCCTGTCCTCTGAATGGTCAATTTTACTGAGTATCTCCTCCTCCAGAGTGAGAAGGTAGCTGTTGTATTCCTTCTTCACTTCATAATAGATATCGCCAAGGCCAAGCCTATTCTTTAGAAACCTCATGACCTTTGCATTGAGATTTGGAGAGGTCTCGTCTTCCGGGGATCCGCTGACTATATTCATTACTTCTTCTCTCAGCCGACTTCTCTTTTCTGCATCCCTCTCAAACATTTCAAGTAAATAATCGGCCTTGTTCATCGTGCATTCTATGCACTTGAAGCTGATCATTGCTGCTATTCCTTCTCTGAGAGCTGTTTCTTGTAGCTTTCGATTTCATTTTTATCTTCAGCAGTCATCTCAGGGTATTTTATCGGAAGCCTGCTCATATTTTCTTTAATGATTTCTGATATCAGAAGACGTGCAAACCATTTTTTGTTTGCAGGGATCACATACCAAGGGGCGTACTCTGTCGAGGTTTCACGGATCATTTCCTCGTAGGCCTCCTGATAATTGTCCCACTGCTTGCGCTCCACAAGGTCACCCGCCGAAAACTTCCAGTTTTTGTCCGGGTTTTCCAGCCTCTCAAGAAGCCTCTTGCGCTGCTCTTCCTTTGAAATATGGAGGAAAAATTTTATGACTATGATCCCGTTTTCCTCCAAGTACTTCTCGAAATCACTTATCTGGCGGTACCTCTCCTGCCAGACATTTTTATTTATCAGGTCCTCCGGAATGTTCTGAGATTCTAGAAGGCTGTGTATCTTGACAACTATCACATCTTCATAGTATGAGCGATTGAAGATCGCCATGCTGCCTCTGGACGGTATATGCTGGTGGCTTTTCCAAAGGTAGTCGTGATCAATCTCCTCGGCAGAAGGAGCCTTAAAGGAGGTCACATTGACCCCCTGGGGGTTGAAACCGCTCATTATATGCTTTATTGCGCTGTCCTTTCCCGCCGCATCCATTGCCTGAAGAATTATCAGTATACCATACTTATTATAGGCATAAAGCATATCCTGAAGGCGGGCCATCTCCTTGATGTTCTCTTCAACCTGAAGGTCTATATCTTCACCCTTATCTTTCCCGTTTGTAAAATCAGGCTCTATGTCTGAAAGTCTGAATCCTTTTCCACCCGTGACAGTGAATTGCTTCGTATTCATAATAACCACTCCCCGCTTTCCCTGTTTATTGATTTTATTCATTTTATCATACACCTCAGCATAAAGTCTAACTATTACGAATTTTATGCAAATAGAAAGTCCAAGTACAACGACCCTTTTATTATCCCCTCACAAATTTTATCACCTCGTCTATCTCAACCGGCTTTCCTTCCCTGACATTCCTGATGCACTTTTCCTGGCAGCCTGCAATGATCAGCGCCTGCTCCTCTGAGGTCTTCCCAAAGCCTTCCAGGAGCTTTGCTGCTCCGATGGAATTCCCTACCGTTACTCTCCTCATGATCCCCCTGATGTCAGGGTCTGCGGCGCCAGCACAGGCAGGATGCTCGCAGTATTGGCACTCCCTGGCTTTCATCATTGCGATGCGTTCCTCCTCGGGATACTCTGAATAGAGGTCTTCAAGCAAGAAAGGTTTTTCCACGATTCTCACGTAATTTTTCATGTTTTCCCTATATTCGTAAACGGGCATGCCCAGCTTCTTCAGCACTGCGTTTGCTGCACTTATGGCGGACACTGTGACAGCAGGCGTTCCAGTTCCCATAACAGTGGACTCCCCGCAGCAGTAAAGCGAATCCCATTTTGTCTTTGTATGAAGGCGGTTAAACATATGCTGTCCCAGCATCTGCTTCGGACCTGCCACTGAACCTCCGTTCTTGTTGGTATAACGCTCTATAGTCAGCGGTGTTGCCACTTCTGCATACCTTAAGCTCTTCCTGAAACCCGGGAATCTGGCCTCCATCACATCCAGAAGCCGGTTCTTTTCACTTTCCTTCTTCAGCAGGTACCCTTCTCTGTCATTCACGTCATATTTCTCAAAGCTCGGCCCAATGGCCTCCACCACGTGCCCGTCCTCGGGGCAGAGCGTGCGGTCGTCTATGCTGAGGATGTATGCTGTTATTTCGCTCTCATCAAGCTTGTCCGGGTTTCCTGCCATCATCTCTATGGGCAGCGTATCCAGCGGTATGACATCCCTGTCGACGTAGGCATACAGCACTACGCTCGGATAGGTTGGCACCATCTTGGCAAGGTTTTTTTGTTTGTCATCCAGTAGCTCCTTTTCTATTAGCTTTCCGTAGAGGTTCCACACGGTTCCCGAATAAACCAGGCTGTCGGCATAAACCTCTTCTCCGTTGTCCAGCTGGACTCCGGCTGGTTTCCCGTCGCGGAAAATTATCCTGGTTGCTTCCCTTCCCAGCAGCATATCCCCGCCGTTTTCCTCTATCACCTTTTCAAGCTTCCCTGGCAGGAATATGGTGGAGCCGGCAGGATAGTAGCTTCCTCCAGTGTGGTTGTCTACGAACATGATGGCGCTCAGTATTGCTGGGGTTTCCTCTACGTTTGTGTAGCAGTATGTTGAGGTAAGCTTGTTGAAAAACTTGAATATCTCCGGGTCTTCGAAATAGTTTTCCAGGAGGCTCTTTGTATTCTTGTTCATGAAACCGAGAAATTTTGCGTAGGAAAGGGGGTGCCTCAGCACACCCTTTAGCGACTCCCTGCCGTTTGCCTCATCAGGCGTTGAGAATACAGGATGCTCCACCATTACATGTTGGTACATCTTATCGAGATCTCTGTAGAACCTCTTTATGTTCCCTTTTTCCGATGGAAACAGGTCTGCCAGTTCATCTGAGAACTTCTCTACATCGGACCAGAACCTGACCCTGCGTCCCTCGTAATTTACGCAGTAAAGCAGGTCATGCTTGATGACATTAATCGGTTCCTCCAAACAGTTGAACAGGAACCTGTGAGGATTGAAGCCCTTCTCCCCGAAACCGTAGAGCATCGCTGAGCCCTGATCGAATATCACATTGTTTCTTTTGAATATGCCGCAGGATCCCCCCGGATTATAGCTTTTCTCCAGTAAAGCCACCTTCAGTCCACTCTTTGAGAGCAGGCTGGCTGATGTCAGCCCAGAAATTCCTCCCCCGATCACGATAACATCATACTGCATTTTTCCGCCCCCTTTTCAGGATATATGCTCCTGCAATCACAAGGAGAGCAATGCATACTCCTGCAGCAGCTATTACCTGTGGATACTTGCCGTTGAAGCCGGCTCCTGATGTGTGCTTTATGATTATACCCGCATATGCCCATACTATCACGAGCCCGTATGCGATATCCCTGTTTCTGAGCATTGCCGCTATGCCGATAACAGCACCTGCAGATATCATAATAACAGCCCAGGTTGCTTCAGAAAGCCCAAGGCCGTCAAAGCCTGTGCTGACTAGAAGAGTTGTGGCATTGGCTATCGTAGCCACGGTTATCCATCCGAAATAAACGCTGAAAGGAAGCCTTACTAATGCTTTTTCTGTTGTTGACATTTCTTCGTTGCGCAATATCTGGTTGATCAGTATCAAACAGGCAAGTATGACAAGCATGAGCATCATGGATGCAGGCAATATTTCATAGTGCCATGAGAAAATCCATATAGCGTTGGCCACTGAGGATATTGAAAACAGCACTCCCACCTTTGTGAGCAGGCCTTCCCTAATAACACTCCTCTCCTTTTGGAGATATCCGAGCTGGTAAACCGTATATCCTGCAAGAAGAAGGTATATTAGTCCCCAGATGCTGAAAGTCAAACCTGCGGGAGCAAAAAGGTTTGGATAAGAATCGGAAACCTGTCCTGTGTTCCTCCCGCCGATTGGTATGATGTTAGCTGCAGCATTCACAGCAATCATGATCAGATATGTAAGTACCACTGTCCTTTTCATTTGACTCCCTCCTTAAGTTTAGCTCATAAAAAGTAATATGAATCAATGAGATACTGCTCTCCGTATTTGACAGCCATCCTGAAAAGAAAAGATTTGACTACAGAGCTCTTTATTCTTGCCTGCTCAAAATCCTCAGTCAGCTTCAGGAACCTCGATTTCTCCTTTTCCGTTGAAATATTTTTAAAATATCCCCAAACATGCTGCATTGCATTTATGGAGCTGCCTTTCGTGCTCTCAGTAATCATTGCCTCCTCTACCAGCTTATAGAACTGGAAAACAGGATAAGCAGTTTTGTCCTTGAGGAGTTTCCTTATCTGCAGATAAACCGCAGGCGAATTTTCAAGCACGAGATATTTGTAGCGGCTCCACTCAATTTCCAGCGCCTTTATACCCCGTCCGGCTGTTACAGAATTGATGCACTTTAATGCGGATATGTTTTTATCCTTGACCTCCAGCATTATATCCAGATCTTCACGGCTGATGATCTCAAAGAACTCAAAGAACTCATCTATCCTGATGCTTTCGGAATGTGAACCTCTTTTTTTCGAATGGTTCTGCTGTGAATAGTGGATCTTCTGGTTTCCATCCCAGGCTTTCCAAGTTTTCCTGCACTCCTCTATCCAGTGCTTGTCGTTTCGCTGGTTATCGCTGGGATTAACCTTGTTATGTAGGTTGTCGAAAATGACCGGCATGTTCAGCTTCAGTGCAGTTTCAAGAACCTCTCTTATATTGTAGGACTTTTCGTCATTTTCCAGCACAAGCCTTTTCTTTATTCCGTCATACAGCCCTCTGTACCTGCAAGCGAATCGCCTGAGAGCCTCCTCCTTGTCCCCGTACACTCCGCCGACGTGAAGTACAATCTTGCTTCCCGTGCCCGTACCAAGACTGTCAAGGACACGATTATGGTATTTAAGGTCTTCAAGCGCTCTTTCCACAACATCTGGATTTGGCGAATTGATGACCGTATACTGACCGGGGTGCATGGATACCCTCATCCCGCTTTTCCTTATCTTTTTTCCTATGGCCTGGAAGCGGTCTTCGAAAATTTCGTCCCATGGAATCAAATTTACTGGACTTGAACCGAAGGGTATAAGGTCTGAGCTGATCCTGAAAAGAAGGATTCCGTTCTTAATGTTATAATCGATAATATTCTCCAGGGATATCAGATTGTGCTCAATGAGTGACCTCAGCCTCTCATCAGTTACATTCTTTAGGTTGCAGCTCTTCATTCCTGTGTTTAACACCCCTAAAGTTAGACATGCGTATCCGATATTCATTTCCATCCCCCTTTCTGCAAAGTTCCGTTAATTTAATTTTATATCAATTATCAGAATTGTCAATCTATTGAAGTCTTAGAAAAAGCCCTCCAGAAAGTTTTTTTCAAAACTTCCCATCAGGGCACAGTCTCCTTTAAAACATGAAAATACATTCTTTACAGCATCTGCTCCGGCGGCTGTCACACCGCTTATCTGGTTACAGATTTCCAATGCGGGCTCGTAATACATCTCGTTGCATTCCTTGCGCAGCATCATGCTTGTAAAGTTCCCTTCCTGGTGGAGGACTTTTTCAGCAAGGTCTATGATCCCTTTAATCAAGCTGTTCCTTGAGTCAATCAGCCAGGTTAAAAAGACAATGCTTCTCCCGCAATTCCTCAATTCTTCCAAGGACAATTCAGGGTATATCAGTTTCATCCAATCAAAATCATTGGTTTCTATTTTTACAAGCTGGTGCCTTTTGAATTTCTCGCTGGTGCAGCCCAGATATTTCTCAGCGATCTGCCTGTCCAACTCTGCTTCAAGGATGAGATGTTCCCTGCCCTCCGGTGCCAGCTGATCAATCCTTCCGTGAAAGGCGCTGTCCAAAACGTGGTGGCATGCGAATCCCAGCATGTAAGCCTGTGCATTGACGCTTGGCATTGCCTTTATGTTTTTAATGGCTCTGCAGATAAAAGTTCCTGCGGGCTGTCTGTGAAGCTCATGTCCCATGTCAACAATCCCATTTTTCTTCCACACTTTATAGTAGAACAGGAGATCAGGGCCCTGAAGACCAAGGTTGAATGCCTTCTTGTGTTCTTTTATCAGTATTTTTATTTCTTCAGGTAGAAGCTTAAAAACCTCCTGGCCGAAATAATAGTGTGCTGCGACGGCTGGCATTACACCACTCCTTTAATTCTGATCTGCAATATCCTGTATAGTGATTTCCCTCGTGTGCTCAATCTTGCTCCACTGCTTCTGTTTTTTAAACAGACTAATTATGTTTATCGGAACCCATGATGCAAGGAATATCCAGAAAGTCAGTATGCCATAGGAATGCTTTTCAACGCTTTTACCGGACATCCAGACCGCAAGTGCTGCGACGGCTGTTGTCGAAATGTATGATGTGTCGAAGGAAAGAAACAACCTGACAAACAGATAAGTATCAGGAAACAGGTCGTATTTTATTTTGATTCCGGTCAGGAGCATTGTCAGCACAAACGCTATAAAGCCAAGAAGCTGAAAGTAAGGCGCAATGATAGTGAAGATAACTTCTATGCAGTTGATGTTTTTGTCCTTTACTGCTGAAGCAGACAGGGGCTTGATGTACTTTGCGCAGTCCTGCATGCCGGTTGACCATCGCCGTCTTTGCTTCCAGGATTGTTCGAAGGTAAGTGGCTGTTCGTCGTATACAACCGCATTAGGCACCCAGCCTATGTTTATTCCATGCAGCACGCATAATGTTGTAAACTCCATGTCCTCAGATATGGTCACCGTATTCCATCCGCCAAGCTGCCTTATTGTTTCATCGCTAACCATGAAGCCGGTGCCGTTGACCCAGGAAGACATCCCGAGGACGCTTCTTGAATGGTTCAGAATTCTGTTGATGGTTAAATAGTACACCGAATACCAGGCAGAAACCGCTGAGTCATTTGGGTTTTTGCTGTCCCTGAACCCCTGGGCAGCCTTCATTCCACTACAGAGTGCATTGTTCATTTCCATGAAAAAATCAGGATCCGCAAGATTATCGGCATCAAAAACACAGTAGGCATCGAAGTCATCCCTGTCCATGAATATCTTCTCAAAGGCGAAATTCAAAACATCACCTTTCGACTTCACTTCTCTGTCGCACTCAACAACACAGGCACCAGCTCTTAAAGCCGCTTCGCCGGTGTTGTCTGTGCAGTTGTTGGGTATGACGAATATCTCGATGAGATCCTGCGGATAATTTTGTTCCTTCAGGCTCTGGATGAGATTGCCAAGAACATGTTCTTCGTTCCTTGCTGCTATTATTGCTGCAAACCTGTTTTTTGGTTCAGCAGCAGGTACAGTGTTAAGCTTTTTTAATGCAAACAATGAGGTGAACGCATAGTACCCCATATAAATAATCATTAAAAAACTTAATAGCCATAATGTTTTTGTTATAAAAAGCATAAGATACATTATTAACTTACCTTTCCTTCCAAATGTTTCGAGTCGCTGAACCAAGCCTTGTTAAGAATCTTGATAGCTTCCGTTATTTCTTCTTCTCCCATTGTAGCATATCCAAGTAGTATTTCGGGCTTTTTGCACAAATATTCCTTGTCAAAATAATACTTCGACAGTCCGTAGACCCTTACGCCTGCTTTAAGAGCTTCTTCCACGAGCTGTCTTTCGCTCATTCCGTTGTTCACTCTCAATATAAGGTGCAATCCGGCATCCGCACCCAGTATTTCGATGGGGCTTTCGGTCTTGCGGATAGCCTCGGTAAGGGTTTCCCTCTTTTTCTTGTAGATGTTCCTCATTTTGTTGAGGTGCCTTTCAAAATACCCGTCCTGTATAAATCTGCATAGGACTTTCTGTTCGATGATCGGCACAGGGCATATTATGAAGGACATCCTGTCTGCAAATTCCTTTGCTAGCTTCTCTGGAAGAACCATATAACTTATCCTCAGCGAAGGTGAAAGCGATTTTGAAAAAGCGCCCATATATATGACCTTGCCGCTGCTGTCAAGTCCCTGAAGCGCAGGTATTGGTTTCCCGCTGTACTTGAATTCGCTGTCGTAGTCGTCCTCGATGATATATCGGTTGCTTCTTTCATTCGCCCAATTGAGGATCTGTATCCTCCTGTTTATAGGCATGATTCCACCTGACGGGAACTGGTGGGCCGGCGTTATGCATATTACATTGGCGCTGCTTTTCCTTATTTCCTCCAGAACCATCCCTTCATGGTCGATGTTTATCGCCTTGAATTTGGCGCGGCTGCTGCTGAACAGAAGGTTTAACTTTTCGTATCCCGGATTTTCAATTCCGTATACGCTGTTCATATCAAGCAGCTGGATTAGTATCTGAAAAAGGTACTCTGTGCCTGCGCTGATTACTATCTGGTCTGCACTGCAGTTGACGCCCCTGGACTGCCAGAGGTACGCGGCAATGGAATTGCGCAGCTTAGCATAACCCTGTATATTCCCGCTCTTCAGAAGCTCTGTATCATACTCATTGATAACATCCTTTGTAATCCTTCTCCATGTTGTGAAGGGGAAATTCGGCCTATCCACCCCATGATATGAAAAATCATAATCTGCATGGTGCGAGCTGGTCCTTATTTCCTTTGTGTCGCTTTTGCTTACGCTCTCAAGTTTCACTATGTTGTCCAGCTTGCATACAAAGAAGCCCTTTCTGTCAACCGGCATGATATATCCTTCTTCTATGAGCTGGTCATAGGCCGCCTGGATTGTATTCTGGCTTATCCCCAGGTGTAAGGAAAGTTTCCTTTTTGACGGGAGCTTTGTGCTGCAGGTGATATTTCCGGATTGTATTTCTGACTTTATATAATCGTAAAGCTGAAGATAAAGAGGCGCTCCTCCCTCAATATCTATAGCAAATGTTAGCATCTCCATTATCATCATTCCTCCTAACTGATACCATCAACTTGCAACAAATTGATACTTTTTATAATATCAGTCTCAGAATATAATGATAGCATATTGACCAAGATAGTCAAGTTAAGAGTTTATTAAAAGGAGATATGAAAATGAATAATCGTTATGAGTTGAACAAAAATTTGGCGCAGATGCTTAAGGGCGGAGTAATAATGGATGTAACCTCTCCAGAGCAGGCGAAAATAGCTGAGGAAGCCGGCGCATGCGCTGTCATGGCATTGGAAAGAATTCCTGCAGATATACGTGCAGTAGGCGGAGTTTCCAGAATGAGCGATCCACAGATGATAAAAGGCATCCAGGCAGCTGTATCAATACCGGTTATGGCAAAGGTCCGTATAGGGCATTTTGTTGAAGCCCAGCTACTTGAAGCCATAGAAATAGACTATATAGATGAAAGTGAAGTTCTGTCCCCGGCTGACGACAAGTATCACATAGACAAGTCCAAGTTCAGCGTTCCTTTTGTTTGCGGAGCAAAGGATCTTGGCGAAGCATTGAGAAGGATAAATGAAGGAGCGGCAATGATACGTACAAAAGGAGAGCCTGGCACAGGAGACATAATCCAGGCAGTCCGTCACATAAGAATGATCAACCAGCAGATAAGAAACCTCCAGAGCCTCAGAGAGGATGAACTTTTCTATGCAGCAAAGGAACTTCAGGTTCCTTACCAGCTGGTGCAGTTCGTGCACGAAAACGGAAAGCTCCCTGTGGTAAACTTCGCAGCAGGCGGAGTGGCAACTCCAGCGGATGCCGCTCTCATGATGCAGCTCGGCGCGGAAGGCGTATTTGTCGGTTCAGGTATATTCAAGTCAGGAGATCCTGCTAAAAGAGCCCAGGCAATAGTTAAGGCTGTTACAAACTTCACTGATGCAAAGCTTATAGCTGAATTGTCAGAGGATTTAGGCGAAGCAATGGTCGGAATTAACGAAAACGAAATCGACCTGTTGATGGCGCAGAGAGGTATATAAATGAAGAGGATAGGCGTTTTAGCTCTTCAGGGTGCATTCATAGAGCACATAAATGCACTGAACAAGCTGGGAGCTGAAACCTTTGAAATCAGGCAGAAATCCGATTTGGCTAAAGGTCCTATAGATGGTCTGGTTCTGCCCGGTGGAGAAAGCACTGTAATGGGCAAGCTCCTCCGCGAGCTGGATATGATGGATGATATAAGGAAGATGATCCTGGACGGCCTACCTGTTTTCGGAACCTGTGCCGGACTGATACTTCTGGCCAAGTCAATCTCCAATGAGGACGATTCTTATCTAGGCGTAATGAATATAGTTGCCAGAAGGAATGCATACGGCCGCCAGCTTGGAAGCTTTAAAACTGAGAGTGATTTCAAGGGCATAGGCAAAGTTGAGATGACATTCATCCGCGCCCCTTTCATAGAAAGCGCAGGGGAGGGTGTGGACGTGCTAGCTGTTGTGGACAGCAAGATCGTTGCAGCAAGGCAGGATAACATGCTGGCTATCGCATTCCATCCCGAGCTCACTTCGGATCTGAGTGTTCACAAGTACTTTCTTGAAAATATGGTAAAATAACTACTATTAGAGGGCAATTCGCCCTCTTTTTTGTCGATATGGAGACACTCTATATACCTTTAATTAACATCTGCCTTCGGCAGATGGGCTTAAACTCTAAACTAACAACGTTCATTAAGAGTTTAATGCCCCTATCAAGGATTGTTCGGTTTAAGTGCTGCTGGTATTTAATTAAGAGTCTAATGCCAGAGTTTAATGCCTCAGTGTGCCGTCAAACTGCACTTTCCTAAGCTCATGCACTCTCAGCCGGCGCCGACCGCAGGAAAGCATATCCATAATTTCAGCGGTTAGGATGCCACTCTTGTTAAGCATGACCCGATACCATTTAATGTAGTGGCTGAGATATTTGCTTGCAACTGACCTGAACCTTTTCAGGAATCCTTTGAATCCTCTTGCCTGGATTTCAGCATTTTTCAGCGAAAAACCCTCCCGGTGGTAGCTAGCGCTCTGAAACTCCCATTCTTAAAGGCATGGGGTTCTTAAGTATGCAGACTTCCAATACATCTCGAAAGACGTAGAGACTGGTCTGTTTCCTTAAAACTTTCACCATCAAGAGTTGCAGCCAACTCATTAACGATAGCATAAGGCTCGTTTCAAAACCTTTTGGGTTTAACCTTTATACACCAATGCTTGACAGATTTTTCAAAACGGAAAGTCTGTCTATTTCTTTGTTGTGCATTTTTAAGAACTTTTCAAAACCTTTGACACATATTTCGTTGTCTATTGTTTTTAAATCTTTTTTGACGTTTTTAATCAAATAACTTGAATAAATATCTCTTTGAACTTTGATTTTGTTTTCTTTATACTCAAAGAAATTCCATCTTTGAGAGAGCTTCTTCTTATTGTATTCTTCGTTTTGTATTCTTCGTTAAGATGATTGTATTGGGAAGCCTTGACATCGTATGTGTCAACCTCAAAATACAATCCTCCTCTGGCACCCAGTTTCCTTTTCAGAATAGTTAAGAACAAACTCGGAGCCTTATTTGCAAGGGATTTCCCAAATCTCTTTTTTCTTATGAACTTCCCTGTATTTTCGGAG
>Ga0209540_10000891_pt1 | contig 24253 bp, 18 predicted proteins | sample BarGraIncu01121A_FD_184501 | JGI IMG/M metagenome (GOLD analysis project Ga0209540, IMG submission 184501) | Arctic peat soil microbial communities from Barrow, Alaska - Barrow Graham LP Incubations 011-21A (SPAdes) (version 2) | ecosystem: Environmental > Terrestrial > Soil > Wetlands > Peat... | reverse complement strand
CCCCGCGGCACATATGAGGGACCGCTTACTGCTGCTTCCTTCCGGACCTGACAGGGTTCACGGGTCACATCGCACGGGACCCACCGCCAACTGCAGACCAGATGGGACGTAATATAAAAATGTGAATTGATTATAACACATAAAGTGCGGACGTGCGATGCGAATTGACATCAGGTGCAGCAGCAGGTGCGGCAGGGAACATTTACTTGTGGAGCAGCCCGGCCGGGCTGAACAATGACACGCTAGGTGTAACATCCGTGTATATATTCATACACCATGCTGGAGAGCTGCTGCATAAGCAGCTTTCCGGCAGCAGAATCCGTACATTCTACCGATACGCACAAAACGTATGGTTCTTCCGCAAAAATGAGCGCAACATCTGTCTGGGCATTGAAAACCGAGTTGTTTCCTGTTTTGTGACAGATAAGAATGTCGGATGAGAGGCCCCCGGACATACCCGTATCGGCAGCTGTATCGGCAAGATCATTGAAAAGAGGTTGGTATGCCGCAGGGTTGACTAAATACTTGCTGTAAAAATATCCCATATACTTGGCCAAATCCTGCGTGCTCGTGCGGTTCATTCCTGATTGCTGTACATTTGCATAATCGGTGTATGTTGTGCTTGTCCGGTAATCGACAACATCGCTGATCAATTTCAAATTATCATTGATTGCATCAATTCCGCCGAGACGCCGCATAAGCATGGCTGTAGCGGTGTTGTCACTGCCGGTTACAGACAAATCGGAAAGTTCGCGGATATAGTGCTGAGACCCAACGACGGTATTCTGGATAGAACCGGTTCCGCTTACCGTATCGCCGGCTTCATATGTCATAATCTCTGAAAGCGTCAACGCACCGAGTCTTGCCTGATCATACAGCATGATATTTATCGGCAGATTGATCGCACTGCCCACGACGAAAGGAACCATGTCGTTATATCCGAATTCTTCGCTGTTTTTGAGGTTAATGTAGTAAAATCCGCACCGGGCGTCTGTCTGTCCGCCGATCAATGCCTGTACATCTTTCTGGAGCGAGTGGAAAGCGGAGTCGCGTACTTTGTGAGTCGTAGTCTGAAGTGCATTGTTATCAGGGATAAATACATCCTGCTCAGGCGCAATGGTAGGTGCCGTTGTACTAACTGGAGTCGGTGACGGTGTGGCGTCAGCAGAAGTATCGCTGGCCGCTGTACCGTCCGCGGATGTATCTGCCGGTGCCGTTGTATCGGCAGGGGCGGTCGTATCAGCAGGAGCAGTCGCATCCGCCGGTACTGTCGTATCGATGACTGCAGACGATTCGCCGACCGAGGCTTCATCCGACGCTGTCCCATTAACGGCTGATGTTCCGGTTTGTGCTGCGGCAGCCGCTGATAGAGTGGATTCGACCGGGAAAAGCTCATCGGCCTGCTGTTTCATCGTCAGAACGCGAATAACAAGAAGTGCCCCGAGCAGCAAAAGAATCACCGAACACAAAAGGACAATTTGCTTGACCTGACGAGTTTTTTGAACTTTGCGGGCGTCGGAGATGGAAAAGGTGACAGGATTTTTCATGGTACTTTCTATTTCCTTTCAAAGAGCGGGATCAAAAGAGTCCCTCGATGACACCGTTTTCATCGATATCAATATCTACGGCTGCCGGATGGGGCGGAAGTCCGGGCATCGTCATAATATTTCCGGTAAGAATGACCAGATAACCGGCTCCCGCAGACAGCCAGACATCGCGGACAGTAAGCGTAAAGTCTTTCGGACATCCGAGGCACTTCTGGTCGTCAGAGAGAGAATATTGGGTCTTGGCAATACAGACAGGAAGATTGCCGTACCCTGATTTTTCAAATGCATCAATTTTCTCGCGGGCTTCCGGCAGAATATTAACACAGGATGCGCCATATATCCCGAAAGCAATGGCCTCAATCTTTTCCCTGGTAGAAGCAGACAGCTCATACATATAATGAGGAACACATGCAGGGCCGCTATTTTCAATCAGTGAGAGAACTTCCCTGGCCAGTTCCTCGCCGCCGGCACCACCCCGGGAGAATATCTCGGCAGCAGAGAAACGGACGCCTTTGGCAAGGCAGAGGTCACGGATAAGCGACAACTCTTCGTCGGTGTCCGTATAGAACCGATTGCATCCCACAACGACAGGGAGACCGAAAGAAAGCATATTATCAATGTGTTTTTCGAGATTGGAAAAGCCATCCCTTACAGCCGGCATGTTGGGCAGGGACAGATCTGACTTGGCAATTCCTGCGTTGTGTTTGAGCGAACGTACGGTGGCCACGATAACTACCGCGTTTGGCCAGATTCCGGCTGTCCGGCACTTTATGTCCAGAAATTTCTCGGCTCCGAGATCTGCGCCGAAACCTGCCTCGGTTATTGTGATATCCCCCAGCTTCAAGGCCATTTTTGTGGCGATTATACTGTTGCAGCCATGGGATATGTTGGCAAACGGGCCGCCGTGAATCAGTACCGGTGTATGTTCGATTGTCTGTACCAGGTTAGGACAGACAGCATCTTTAAGGAGGACAGCCATGGCACCCTGTGCCTCAAGCTGCCCGGCTGTGACAAGATTTCCGTCAAGATCATAAGCGACAACAATACGTGCCAGTCGATTTTTCAGATCCTCAACACCGGAAGCCAGGCAGAGAATAGCCATTACCTCTGAAGCTGCGGTGATGGAAAAAGACTCTCCGCGTTCTACTCCGCCGAATCCGCTCCCGAGGGCAATCCGCACATGGCGCAGAGTACGGTCGTTCATATCAAGGCATCTTTTCCAGAGGACCCTGTCTTTGTCAATCCGGAGGGTATTTCCTTGATACAGATGGTTGTCCAGCATGGCAGCCAAAAGATTATTCGCCGACGTCACTGCATGCAGGTCGCCTGTAAAATGAAGATTTATATCATCCATCGGGAGCACCTGAGAGTACCCGCCGCCTGCTGCTCCGCCCTTAACACCAAAAACAGGACCAAGTGAAGGCTCGCGTAAAGCGAGGACAGTCTTTTTCCCTAGACGTGAAAGCGCCTGTCCGAGTCCGATACTCATCGTTGTTTTGCCTTCCCCGGCAGGGGTGGGATTCATTGCGGTTACGAGAATCAGCTTGCCGTCGGGCGTGTTCCGACGTTCATTAAGAAGGGAAAGCGGCAGCTTAGCCTTGTAATGACCGTAATATTCAAGCTCTTCTTCCTTGATATTGATTCCTTCTGCTATTTCTCTGATTGGAAGCATTTTCGAACTTCTTGCTATTTCAATATCGCTTTGCATGGCTCTTGTACCTTCCCCTCGCCGGATTCTATTAATTCATATACTCTGTTTGTAATTGTATCGCGATTTGAAGTCTGTGGTTTGGTTTTTTCCGGAAAAACCACAATATTTGGAGTCAATTATATACAATGACCACAATAGCTAGTGCTTTTCGTTGACAAAAGGTAAAACAATTGTTATAATTCTGTAACAGTAGCTATGCCAGCAACACTTACAAATTCATAGTATAGGGCATGCTCGGGTGTCCGGCAAGTATCAGGCTTATGCCGGATGCAATTGACATAATTTTTATTTACGACCCGCTTTGTGAGACAGATTAGTCCAACAGGGTGATGACACGTTACAAATTAACAAGTACGGAGGTGCGGAACGTGATTGTAAAAACTGACTTAGACGCATGCAAGCGTGATCTTGAGAATTTTATCGGAAGAAAGATTCGCCTGACATCAAATGGAGGCAGAAAACGCACTATTATACATGAAGGCATTTTGGATCATTGTTATCCGAATGTTTTTACTGTACGGTGCAGCCGCAGAGACTCAGAATCGTATCAGGAAGTAATTTCATACAGCTATGTAGACATCCTGACAAAGGTAGTTCAAGTAGCCGCTGTATCTACGGCGGCAGTAAGCGCGGGCTGAGACTTGTACCATGACAATGAGTTATTGACCGGAAAGATATTGAAGTAGAGCCATCTGTACACGAAGTTGTGCAGGTGGTTTTCTGTATGAGGAGATTATGAATGGCTATTTACAAAGAGCGTATTACGGCACACGCCAAAATCAATATGTTTTTGCGTGTCTGCGGCAAAAGAGATGACGGATATCATCTTTTATCGACACTTATGCAGTCGGTCTCCCTTTGCGATTATGTCACCGTTGAATGTTCCGATGCTGCTTCGCCGGATAAAATGGAGCCGGGCATATCACTTATTACAAATGTCGAATATATTCCGTCTGATGCTAGAAATACGGCATACAAAGCAGCCAGGGCTTTCCTGAATACTTTAGGCAGGCAGAATGTATCAGTCAGGATACATATACAGAAAGGAATCCCCGCGCAGGCTGGAATGGCCGGCGGGAGCACGGATGCCGCCGCCGTACTTAACGCCCTTTCGCATATTTTTCCAGGGGCCGCAAGTGCGGGTGACCTCCTTTCCATGGCCGGATTCATAGGCGCGGATGTGCCGTTCTGTATGACGGGAGGGACGCAGCTTTGCGAAGGAATAGGGGATATACTTACTCCCGTTTCACATTTGCAGGGTCTTCCCATGCTGTTTATCAAACCACTGTGCAGCATCCCGACACCTTGGGCGTTTTCCGTATACGACAGCCTGCCTCAAGTCGCCGGCGACTTTCAGGAAAGAGATGCGGCGCTGAAAAGATTCCTTCATCCGCTTGTCGGAACGAGTCCGCTGCAGCGAGTCACAGATGCGGCACCTTTCCTTTTTAATGATCTGGAGAGAGTTGCGGAACGGCAGTATCCCGTGATTGCAGAAATACGTACATTCTTAATGGACCAGGGTGCACTTGCGGCGCGGATGAGCGGCTCCGGCAGTACTGTCTTTGGAATCTTTGCGGATAAAGAGACGCGGGATAGAGCACTCGGCAACGCAGAAATGTTTCGTGGTGAAGGATGCTTTATTCAGGCCGGGGAGATGGTATAATACAAGCCGGCAGAGTTGATGCATTACAATTCGAAAAGACGAAATTATGATCAAAGAAATGAACGTCTATTCCCGTCACACCCCAATTTGACGTATTTTCAATAAAAATACGAATAAAGTGAACCTGGTGTTGACAGATTGCAGGATTCACTTGTATAATTCTATCGCTATTCATGTCACTATGGACGAGTGATGTGTGAGTGCTCAGAGTCCGTAACTAATGGAGGAAATCACCAATATGAAGATGACATATCAGCCTAAAAAACGCCACAGAGCCATGGAGCACGGTTTCAGAAAAAGAATGAAGACAGCATCCGGAAGAGATGTTCTCAGAAGAAGAAGACTCAAGGGAAGAAAGAGCCTCACAGCTTAAGGACCACCCTTGTGGTCCTTCTTTTTTATCCCTGTTTTCTGCCGATCTTTGCAGTGCAGAGCGATTTTTGTTTACTCTTTTTCCAAAAGAGAGGGAGTTGTGACAGCCTTTGAAGATAACAGAGCCGCTTCGTTTCAACTATGAGTTCACGCGCGTGTATAAACGCGGCGTGTATACTTCCGGTCGGTGCCTGGTATTACATGCATTTCCAAGGACTTCATACATCAAAAGAGGCCGCGTGCCGGTTCCCCAGAGCGTTAACAGGCTTGGGGTTACCAGCAGCCGCAAGATCCGGGGAGCTGTTAAAAGAAACCGGGTGAAGCGATTACTCCGGGAGAACTACCGGCTTCTCGAACCGGAGCTGCGCGGCGGCTATGATCTGATTCTGATGATGAAGCCTCTGGATCCTCTTCCTGATTATACTCAGGTAAAAAGAGAGATGAAGAGTCTTTTTAAGCGTGCCGGTCTATTTAAAGCAGGTAATTCGACGTGATTAGACGATTATTTGTCTGGCTTATTCGCGGATACAGGAGATTTATCTCTCCGGGGCTGCCCCCGTCGTGCAAGTATTTGCCGACTTGTTCGCAATATGCCATAGACGCAATCGAAAAGTATGGTGCCTTCCGGGGCTCACTTATGGGGATATGGCGTATTCTGCGCTGCAATCCATTCAGTAAGGGTGGTTATGACCCGGTCAAATAGTGTTTTCGGCATCAAAAATCGCGTCTTAGTATGATATACTACTAACAGCTATTTTCAGACGCAAGTCTGCCCAATGAAGGAGTATCGAATGGATTTTTTCGCTGTTTCCCTGAGCTTTTTGGGTTTTACAGAAAACCCGCTCAACACACTTTTTGGTTGGATGACCCGCGTCTTTTTTGAGTTCTTCGGAAGTTACGGTATTGCAATTATTGTTTTGACCATCGTAATTAAGGGTGTTCTTATTCCGCTTAATGTTCATTCACAGAAATCAATGATCAAGCAGCAGGCGCTGTCTTCGCAGCAGGCTGAGATCAAGCGTAAATACCCTGATGATAAACAGAAACAGAATGAAGAACTGACAAAGCTTATGAGCCAGAACGGAGCATCTTCTTTTGGCGGATGTATCTTGCCGATTGTACAGCTGTTTTTTATCTGGCCTCTTTTCTACGTCGTGCGCGGACCTTTACGTTATATCACGCAGGTCTCGACAGACAACCTTTCCAAGTTAGGTACTTTTCTCTCCGACAAAGGAATGATCTCCGGAACCGAATTATCAAATATTGTGAGCAACAATATTCCGATTATCCGTGAATTTTCAAAGAGCCCTGCGCTTATTCAGGAAGCTGTCAGTAAAGGTCTCTTCAAGATGGGTCAGATGATTGACATGAAGTTCATGGGTCTTGATCTTTCACTTACGCCTGCCTATCAGCCCAATGTTCTTTTCGGGGCTGCCCGTGCCCAATATCTGCCGCTCCTGATTATCCCGATTCTGGTTCTGCTTACTACGCTTCTGCAGATGCGTATCACTAATATCCTTAAGCCGAATTACAAGGCTGATAAAGATGCCAAGGAACGTGCCAAGCTGAATCCGGCCCGTAAGGATCAGGTTCCGGATAACCATATGGACAGTACAATGAAGATGATGAACTGGATGATGCCGATAGTCATGCTTGTTACTACATTTTCCTTTCCCTCAGCCATGGGCTTCTACTGGCTTGTCAGCAATATCATGGGTATTGTGCAGCTGTTTATTGTCTACCTTATGTTTACCAGGCCGCTTGAAGAAAAGAAAGCCGAAATGGCCATTCTGAAGGCGCATGCTTTCTCGAAAAGCGCACAGGTTACGGAAGTTGATTCAGTTATGAATATTCCGGAAAAGTCAGGCTCTTCAAAAAGTTATTCAAAAAGCTCTGCTAAATACGGCAAGAAACCGAATAATAGTGGTAAACGCTAAGCAGCGTTTCGAATGTATAGGGAGGCGTGAATATGGAAAAGTCGGTAACGAAGACTGCCAAAACGGTCGAAGAAGCTATTTCACTGGCTATCGAGGAACTTGGGATTTCGGAAGACGATGCTGTTGTAGAAATTATTGAAGAAGGTGCCGCCGGCGGATTTCTCGGACTCGGAAAAAAGATGGCAACTGTAAAGGTGTCCGGTCTTGCTGTAGAAGAAGAGGAAGAAGCGGTGTACTACGGTGATGACGAAGCCTTTGAGGGTGACGCAGTAAGCGAAGCCGAGGATCAGGCCGTATCATTTGTCGCAGAGATTCTTTCCGGTATCGGCATTCACGGCAAGCTTGATTCCTATCGTGAAGGCGAGACTATCTTTATTCGCGTAACAGGACAGGATTGCGGAGCTGCTATAGGCAGACATGGCGAGACCCTTGATGCGATATCTTATCTGACTTCTCTGGTTGCCAACAAATACAGCGAAGACCATATTCGTGTTTCCCTTGATATCGGCGGGTACAAGAAGCGCCGTGAAGCAATGCTTATTTCAATGGCACAGAAGGCTGCTTCCCGTGCCGCACGTTCCGGACGTCCGGTAGCTCTCGAAGCTATGAATCCTGCAGAGAGACGCATCGTGCACTCAGCCCTGCAGACATTTTCCGGTATAACTACTCACAGTGAAGGCTTAGAGCCGGATCGCAAAGTCATTGTTGTTCCTACCCGCGGAGCCGGTACGCCGGGTCCTGCCCTTTCTGTGCAGACAGATGAACCGCTGGATATGACTGAGTCTGTGGAATCAACTGAATCAATGGAATCAGCTGACTCTTTTGGGTCACAGGAGTAAGAACCGTGTCTTCTGATTGTCCGTATTGTGCATGTGCAACACCTCCCGGAGTCAGCGGTCTTGCAGTGATTCGAATGGCTGGAACGGGATCCGCGGAAGTATTGGATCATGTTTTCCACATATTCAGGAGTGCGGACGACTCTTTGTCCGTTAAGGATATGCGGGGATATACCGCGGCCTTCGGCACAATATATGATCCTATTAGCGATCACGTGATTGATGAAGTTATTTGCACCCGATTTACCGCCCCGCATTCGTATACGGGGGAGGACTGTGTTGAAATCTCCTGCCATGGCGGCTCTGCCGTCCGACAGGAGATTCTTCGTGTTTTACTTGCAAACGGGGCAAGAAGCGCCGAACCGGGAGAATTTACCCGTGCGGCTTTCCTTGCCGGCAAAATTGATCTTTCGCAGGCTGAGGCCGTCATGGATGTGATTGCCGCTGATTCAAAACTGGCTTTAGAGGCGGCGGAACGTCAGTTGGCGGGATCGCTCAAGCAGAGTGTCCGAGATATTTCACGGGCACTATATATAAGTTTTGCAGCCCTTGAGATGATTGTTGAGTTTCCCGAGCATGAAGACTCCCCGGAAAACACACAAAGTATTATCACTGACCTCTCATTACAGCTTGCGTCTCTTTCCGGCATTGCCGCGTCCTTCTCGCAGGGTAGGATACTCAGGGAAGGGATGACCGTGGTATTATGCGGTGTTCCGAACAGCGGGAAATCTTCGCTTCTTAATCGTCTGGCGGGATATGACCGCGCGATTGTAACGGCGAGCCCGGGTACAACAAGGGATACACTTGAAGTGTTTTCATCAATAGAGGGCATTCCGGTACGTCTGATTGATACGGCCGGTCTTCGGGATGCTAAGGACGAGATTGAGAAGCTTGGAATATCCCGTGCCTATGCAGCAGTAAAGGAAGCAGATCTTCTATTATGGCTGTGTTCTCCCGAAGGGAATGATCTGGAGGAGGGAAGTGAGCTTTTTAGTGCGCTGTCCGATTCTGGTTTGCAAAGCGACATTGGCATTCTGGTAAGCAAAGCAGACCTCTTCGATAAAGAGCTCTCTGATGATTTTATGAATACGATAAAGGAACAAATCCGGACATGGGGATTTTTCGTGCAGATTCGTTTCTTCCTTGTTTTTTCTTCGGAGACAGGGGAGGGGATTGAATTGCTCGGCAAGGAGATCAGGCATCTTTATGATGAAAAGGGTCAGGGGCAGATGTCCCAGGTACTTCTTACGAACAGCCGGCATTTTGAGAAAATCACAATCGCAGCAGATACCCTGTCGGAAACGGTTGCGGTACTTAAGCGCGGACAGTCTGCTGATCTGGCGTGTTCGCTTCTTCGAAGCACTATGGACGCACTCGGAGAGATTACCGGGGATTCGGTTAATGAAGAATTAGTACACACGATCTTTTCGCGTTTTTGCATCGGCAAATAACGGACGGAACGGTGCGGAAATAGAGGGTGGGACAGCATATGACAACGATTGTTCAAGCGCTTCAAAGGGACTTCACTTACCGGGCAGGAAACTATGACGTAGTTGTCGTGGGTGCCGGCCACGCGGGCTGTGAGGCAGCTCTTGCAGCTGCCCGTCAGGGATTGTCGACAATCCTTTTTACACTCAATCTTGATTCACTGGCCAATATGCCGTGCAATCCGAGTATCGGAGGTACGGCCAAGGGTCAGCTTGTCCGCGAAATCGACGCTCTCGGAGGGGAGATGGGCAAAACCGCTGATCTTACTGCGATTCAGATGAGAATGCTGAACCGATCCAAAGGCCCGGCCGTTTTTTCTCCCCGCGCACAGATTGACCGCAGAAAGTACAGTCAGATGATGAAGTCTATTCTCGAAAAAGAAGAGAACCTTTTTCTGAGACAGTCGGAAATCACCGAGCTGCTGTGGGAGACGGATGAAGACGGCAAACTCTCCGTCTGCGGCGTCGTGACAAGGTCAGGAGCTGTATATGAGACTTCGGCGGTGGTTGTCTGCTCCGGAACATATATGGAATCAAGGGTCATTATGGGAGAAATCGTCTATGAGAGCGGCCCCGACGGGCTGTTTCCCTCGCATGGTCTGTCGAAAAGCCTTGCTGATGCAGGGATTCCTCTCCAGCGTTTCAAGACAGGAACACCGGTCAGACTCAACGCCCGTCACGTGGATTTCTCGCAGATGGAAAAACAGGACGGCGAGACGGATATTCCGCCTTTCTCCTTTGAACATGAAATGAACGGGATGCGTCCCCCGGAGAACCAACTTCCGTGCTGGACCGTGTGGACCTCTCCTGAGACACGTAAAGTGATTTTTGACAACATGGATCGCTCTCCTTTATACAGCGGAGTGATCGAAGGGACCGGTCCGCGTTACTGCCCTTCCATCGAAGATAAATTTGTCAAATTCAAGGACAAAGTCAGACACCAGGCTTTTGTCGAGCCTATGGGGGATGATACCTCTGAAATGTACCTGCAGGGAATGAGTACAAGCCTTCCGGAAGAAGTGCAGGTGCAGATCGTGCGCTCGCTGCCCGGCATGGAGAACGCCCATATTCAGCGATCGGCTTATGCAATCGAATATGACTGCATTGACCCGACATCACTTTTTCCGTCGCTGGAATCCCGATGTCTCTCCGGTCTGTTCACAGCCGGCCAGATCAACGGATCCTCCGGCTATGAAGAGGCGGCTGCACAGGGTCTGATTGCCGGAATAAATGCAGGCAGGTATGTCCATGGCAAATCACCGTTTGTCCTGGACAGATCCGAAGCATATATCGGCGTTCTTTTAGATGACCTGGTAACAAAAGGCACTTCTGAGCCCTATCGCATGATGACATCCAGAGCCGAATACAGGCTTTACTTGCGGCAGGATAATGCTGATGAACGCCTGACGGAACATGGTCACCAGTTGGGACTCATATCCGATGGGCGATATAATTTGTTTATTGCGAAAAAGACGGCAATTGCTGCCGAGGAAATTCGGCTGAGAACAACATATCTGCCGCCTTCCGCCAAACTTGCCGGGCTGCTCGAGTCGCTCGGAAGCACCCCCCCGCCTTCCGGTATCTCTCTTGCCGAGCTGCTGCGCCGTCCTGAAATTCACTATGCTGATTTGAGCGTGGTCGATGCGAACCGTAAGGAGCTCCCTGCGAGCATTACATTTGTTGTGGAAGTCAATATCAAATATGAAGGGTATATACGTCTGGAAAAGGACAGGATTGATAAATTCAAGGCACTTGAGCATCGGTCTCTGCCGCTGGATATCCTTTACGAAGAAATAACGGGACTGCGTCTCGAAGCCCGGCAGAAGCTTGCCCGTCACAAGCCGGTTTCTATTGGTCAGGCATCAAGAATTTCCGGCGTCTCTCCCGCGGATATTGCGGTACTGCTTGTGTATGTGGATGCCCGCAGAAGAAGGGAGGGCTGCTTATGATGGAAGATAAAAGGATTAGCCCGGACCACAAGAGAAGGACGGTTGTTTCAACAACAGCCCTATCCGCTGCAAAGGATAAAATTGTTGCAGAGTCTGTGAAAAAACCCGGTAAAGCTTCGGAAAAACCGCCTTCAGTTATACCGGTATCAGACGGGTCTTCAGCGAAAGAGACTAAGGTGAAGTCGTCAGCCAAATCAAAGACACCCGTAAAAAACACAACTCCGGCGGCTGACATAACTTCGAAAGCAACTTCGAAAGCAACTTCGAAAGCAACTTCGAAAGTATCCCCGAAAGCAACTGCGAAAGTATCCCTGAAAGCAACCGCAGACACATCACTTCCTGAACTCAATCCGATTCTCGCATCGGGAGCCAGAGAGATATCCGTGCCGCTTTCAGCAGAAAATATCCGTGCTTTCTCCGAATATGCCAGACTTCTTAAAGAATGGAATGAGAAGATGAATCTGACGAATATCACGGACGATAAAGGAATTGCGATCCGTCATTTTATTGATTCACTGACATTGGTTTCGCATCTTGAGGAAGAAACGGCAAAGAAAGGCAACAAACACCTGTCTCTTATTGATGTTGGAACGGGCGCCGGGTTTCCGGGTATTCCGCTTAAGGTTGCCATGCCTTCCCTTGAAGTCACTCTGCTTGATTCACTTCGTAAAAGAGTCGGTTTTCTTGACGCCGTATGTGCCGCCCTTGAACTTAAAGGAATTACAACGGTCCATGCACGGGCAGAAGATGCCGGATTGTCCAAACAATACAGAGAGAAGTTTGATGTTGCTACAGCCCGCGCCGTTGCGTCCCTGCCGGTACTCTGCGAATATTGCCTGCCTTTTGTCAAGGTCGGAGGAATATTCCTTGCAATGAAAGGCATAGCAGAGGAAGAAATCGAGACAGCTAAGAAAGCAATTGTCACTTTGGGAGGAACACTCGAGACTCTTCACCACTTTACTTTGCCGGGTACGGATATGAATCGTTCGATCATCGTTATTCGAAAAGTTCGCGCAACACCGGCAAAGTACCCCCGGCAGGCCGGAAAGCCTGAAAAGGAGCCGATTATATGATTGCCCTGAGCCTTGCCATAGAGATGGCAATTCTTATGTTCATTGGCTTTTTTGCACGGAAGAAGAGGATCGTCGAGGAGAAATTTTCGGCTTCGCTGGCGTCTCTTATTTTCAATTTCGTCTTTCCCTGTGTTGTAATCAATGCAATGCAGATCAAATACGAGCCCTCTGAAATCGTAAATTCCGGACTTCTGATCGGCATCAGTATCTTTACAATGGCTCTGATGCTGGCACTGGGACTTCTTGTTAACCGTATTATAAGAAGGAAAGACGATATGTCGCGTATCCTTCTGGTAAACCTTATGTTCACGAATTTTACGTATATGGCTTTCCCGATCATGGAATCGCTGTACGGTGAAAAAGGAAGCTTCTATATCGCGATTTATACGATCCCGGTACGGGTGCTTTTCTACATTGCAACGCCTATGATATTCACGTTAGGAAAAAGCAGCAACATGAAGCTCGATGCTCGTCAGGCAAGGAGGGGTGCCGTTCGTGCACTTCTTTCTCCGCCTGTTCTTGCAGTCCCTGTCGGACTTGCGATATATTTCTTTGGCATTCCTATTCCCGGACCAATAGCCGCGGTGATTGAATCACTGGCCAAAGTTGCCACTCCTATGGGCATGGTACTCTGCGGTGTTACACTCGCTGCTATTCCGCTCTCGAAAATATGGAAAGAAAAACGGATCATGATTATTGCCGCCCTAAGGCTGATTGCGGCACCCGCGATTGCTGGTGGACTGTATCTTCTTGTATCGCATTTTCTATATGTCGACCCGCTTGTTGCAAAAGTGTCCATCCTTTATTGTGCTCTTCCCGCAGCGGCTACAACAACTGTTTTGGCAATCAAAGCGCAAAATGATGCCACGAAGGCAGCGCAGTGTGTGTTTGTTACAACACTCCTTTCGGTTATCACGCTGCCTGCGTGGGCATATCTCTTAGACCAGGTAGTTCATTAATACCGGAGATGCGATTGTTGCAGTATGATTAATATTACAAATCAATACAAAGCAAGTTTTCTATTTACTGCTGATAAAGAGAAAGTGAACCAATGAGTTCATGGGTATCCAGATCATAGGCGAGGACTTCCTCATAGCCGACCAGAAAGATCGTATTTTCAATCGAGATCCCTCTGCACATCCCATAACTCAAGAAAGTGTCGATATCTTTGAAGAGATAATCATGGCTGAGTTTTCCGCTGTCATCATACGTAAGAAGCAGGTAACCATTAACGTATTCGGTGCCAAAGCTGCCTGCCGGCATATCAAAGCATACGGGAAGTCCGATAAGGCCCCGTGACTGATTCAGAAGCAGTGCCTTCGGATTGTACTGGACATCGGAATAACCATAGGAGTCCCCATAGATCAGTGAGGACTTAAGAGTGGGATTAGCCGGATCTGTGACATCAAAGACCGCAATCTTCAGACCGGCCGGAATGACACTTCCACCGTTGGTGTAAGTGGTGTTGCCGATTGCAAGCACCAAATTGTCTCCGAGCATCTGCATGTAGTTGCTGTAACCGGGGATTTTGAGCTTCCCGAGGACCTTAATACTGGATGGATCAGATGCATCAATTACGAAAAACGGGTCGACCTGCTCAAAGGTAACAAGGTAAATCCGATCGCCGTCAAACCGTGCCGAGTAGATCTGCTCACCGGGAGCCAGACCGGTTAGGCCGGATACGGTGTCAAGATTCTTATCAAGCACATAAATATTGTTCGATGTATCCGTCGTCCAGCCTCCGGATGTGGTAGCCGTACGAAGATATCCCTGATATTCGTCCATGGAATATTGGTTCAGGAGGGTTCCGTTGACTGTTCCGGAAGCTTTTGCACTAAGAGTTCCGCCTGTTATGGAAAAAGCAAGAATTTTGGTCTTATACATATCATCGGGAGCTGTGACAGATGTATCTGTGCCTGCGTTGTCGAGTGAGGAGTCTTCATATGTCTGGTATATTTTTTCGTCCCAGACTGAGGCGGCTATGTACAGGGTATCCATGCTTGCATAAACTACGGTTCCCTGGCCGATAACGGCCTGGGTCACGGCGGCAGAATCAACACTTCTGGTGTCAACCGCGGATACAATGGTGAATGTATTTGCATAATCGGGATTCACAATGAAGATATCCTGTGCAGGAATTGTGGTCCAGTTATCCTTGCCGTCGCTTGTGGACGGGATTAGCTCTTCCGGTGCTGCCGCACTGTCGTACCAGAGGCTTTGAGATGTGACAAGATATACGGTATCATCAATTCTTCGGGAGGATATATAGTATCCCTCCTGATAGAACGTCCGGATTTCTTTGGGGGCGTAAGCATCCGATACGTCATAGGTCTGAAGCTTGGTACATTCCTGTGAAGGATAGCCATAGCAGCCCTGCACTGATGCAGTGTCATTTCCTTCATCGTAAAGTACCGGCTCCGAAGGATAGATGATATTTGGATCTCCATAATATGAATTACTGATAACGGAGAGTGTTTTTGAATCACTGTCATAGAAAAGATCAAGATAGTTCGCGTAATAATCCGTCAGGGAAAAATCGTCTGCAATAACAGCAGCGACCTTCATATTCTGAGGATTCCGGACATCAAGGACATACAGGGATGAATTTAGAATGCAATAGATATACTCACCGTCATTTTTAATGATATCGGCTTCGTCGACACCTTCAACCTGTATATTTGTCTGGGAGTAATCAGCTGCTCCGGTATTTTTCCCTTGTTCCGCAGCCGGTGAAGAATTGCCGGCTGTGGCGTCCTCCGTGATAGTTCCGGAAGTGATTCCATCAGTGATACCATAATTGTAATTATTGGCTGAATTCGACCAGCTTTTTTCAAGCGCTGATACGATAGCCTCATAACTGCCAAAATTGTAAATTCCGCCATCACGGAAACTGTTGTGCGTTGGCGCGCCGGATTCGACGCGGGTTGTGACAGCGGGTTTCGTATCATCACTTTCCGTGGTTTCGGTTTCGTCAGTCTGCAATGCAGCGGAAACGTCGATTGGAACGATAGCGGCTGATTTATCTTCCGGCTTATTACTCTCTTGTCTGCTAAAAATATTATTTACAAACCTTGTGCCGGCTTCACTTTTTAGAAATATTCCAAAGCTGGAAAAAACGAGCAGTGAACATACTGCTGCGACAGCTATGCGGGCATATTTCCGGTTCGGTTTACTGTTTTCGTGATCATTTTTCAGTTTGTCGTTAAACATGCGGTTTCGCCTCTCTTTCTTAAAGGGGGATATCTATTCTGCGGTGTTCGGATCCCGTATTTCCGGAAATATTCAGGCCGGTTTTGTTCTTCGCAGTAAAGTACATGTGACCCGTCGTATTTTGCATTTTTTTACTCCTCTAATTAATAAACGATTCAGACTGCCCATTCGTTGCAACAAAACATGCAGAAGATCTAAAATTTCGAGCAGGACATGTTTTGAACCTCGATTTATCGTGAATAAGTATTAATCGCGCACATGCGCGCGCGCGGCAGGTCTGGTATAATACACATGTATGTTTTTCTCACCAGATAAAGGAGGAAGAAAAAATGGCTGATTCAACAGGTCCGGTAGATCGCACCAGCAGCGAGACTAAGGATCTTCGTAAGCAACAGGAAGCGCAGGTTGACCTGGTCTTCCGTTCATTCCAATCTACAATTATCCCGGTAGATCTTGAACAGGAAATGAAGAGATCATTTATTGATTACGCGATGAGCGTCATTTCTGATCGTGCGCTGCCGGACATCCGTGATGGACTTAAGCCTGTTCACAGGCGTATTTTATACTCCATGTTCACGCAGGGATTTACTCCGGAAAAGGCTTATCGTAAGTGCGCGACTACCGTCGGTGACGTACTTGGACGTTTCCATCCGCACGGCGATGCTTCTGTTTATGATGCGCTCGTTCGTCTGGCGCAGGACTTTTCCATGCGGCACACTCTGGTCGACGGGCATGGTAACTTCGGTTCTATGGATGGAGATCCGCCGGCTGCATACCGTTATACGGAAGCAAGACTTGCACGCGTTACCATGGAGATGATGAGCGATATCAACAAAAACACGGTTGATTTCCGCCCGAACTATGATGAACATGAGATGGAACCGATCACGCTGCCTGCCCGCTTTCCCAACCTTCTGGTCAACGGATCCGTTGGTATTGCCGTCGGCATGGCTACGAACATTCCGCCTCATAACATGGGGGAAGTCATTGACGGCGTCGTAATGCTTCTTGATAATCCGGATACTGATGTTGAGGAACTTATGACGGTAATAAAGGGACCGGATTTCCCGACAGGCGGTATGATTCTCGGACAGAGAGGCATCCGTGACGCGTATCGTACCGGCCGCGGACGTATTGTTGTCCGTGCCCATACGGATATTGAGCCCATGAAGAATAACCGTCAGCGTATCGTTGTACATGATCTTCCCTATATGGTCAATAAGGCCCGCCTTATCGAGCGTATCGCGGATTTGGTCAAGGACAAGAAGGTCGAGGGTATTTCCGACGTCCGTGACGAGTCCGACCGTACTGCAGCTGTCCGTATTGTTATTGAGCTAAAGAAGGATGCCAATGCCAATGTCGTCCTGAATCAGCTTTACAAACACTCGTCAATTCAGGATGCATTTAATGCCAATATGCTGGCCTTGATACCTGACGAACAGGGTCGGCTGGAGCCTAAGACAATTACGCTGATGGACGCATTGGTTTATTACATCAAACATCAGGAGGACGTTGTCAGCCGCCGCACGAGATTTGATCTTGAAAAGGCTGAAGCAAGGAAACATATTGTAGAAGGTCTTCTCAAGGCAATAGATCATATCGACGAAGTAATTGCGATTATCCGTTCATCAAGAACTGAGGATCAGGCCAAGCAGAGACTAAGCGAGCGATTTGAATTTTCCGACAAACAGTCACAGCACATCGTAGATATGCGTCTGGGCCGGTTGACCGGACTTGAACGCGAGAAGCTGGAATCTGAATACAGAGATCTTGAAATAAAGATCGAGTATTTCCGCAGCATTCTGGCGGATCCGATTTTGCTTCACGAATTAATCAAGACAGAGATCCTTGCAGTTAAAGCCAGGTTTGCTACGGATCGGCGGACGGCTCTCGAAGCAGCTGATGATGACGATATTGATGATGAGTCACTCATCAGTGAAGAAGAGATTATCATTACGCTTACGCATTTGGGTTATGTCAAGCGTCTCCCTGTTGACACCTATAAGAGTCAGCATCGCGGAGGCAGGGGCATTTCCGGTCTGGCTACGAGGGAAGAGGACTTTGTAGAGAATATTATCACAACCTCAACACACTCGATTTTACTTTGCTTCACCAACAGGGGGCGCGTATTCCGCCTCAAGGGATATCAGGTCCCGGAAGCCAGCCGCCAGGCGAAGGGGACGGCCATTGTTAACCTTCTGCAGCTTGACGGAGGCGAGAAGATACAGACCGTTATTCCGATTTCTTCGTTCGACGAAATCGGTTATCTGATGATGGCGACCCGTAAGGGTATCGTCAAAAAAACTGAACTCCTGGATTATTCCCGCATTAACAAAAGCGGCCTGATAGCCGTGAATCTGAGGGATGACGATGAGCTGGTCGGAGTTCGCCTGACGGATGGCCAGCAGGAAGTAGTCCTTGTGACCAGAAAAGGAATGTCCATTCGTTTTGCAGAAGAAGATGTGCGCGATACCGGTAGAAATACCATGGGTGTCCGCGGAATCTCGCTTTCCGGAGATGATGAAGTTATTGGAATGTCTCCGATTGTCGCCGGTGAAAATCTTCTGGTTGTATCTGAGAAGGGCTTTGGAAAACGTACGGAGATGGAAGAATACCGCACCCAGACGCGCGGCGGTAAGGGGCTTATCACGTATCGCATAGCAGAAAAAACGGGTCCGCTGGTTCGGATTGCCCTGGTAAGTGAAGATAAGGATGTTCTTCTAATAAATGATTCCGGCATTGTCATCAGGCTGTCAGCTGCCGAGATTCCTGTTCTTTCAAGAGTGACGCAGGGCGTTACCCTGATGCGTACAAAAGGTGGCAGGGTGGTTGACCTTGCCGTGCTGGAGCATGAGGATGTTGAAGAGGATGAGGATGATTTTGCATTGGAGACGTCTTTGGAATCATCCGAAGACAGTGATGAGGAGCAGCAGGAATTGATCAGGGAATCTACACCGGAGGTGTATGAGCAAACAACGGATCAATCGTCCGACTGATAGATTGAGTGCGTACGGCAGAAAAATCTGCCGTACGTTCGTTTACTAATATATGTTAGGAGAAGGCCATGACCGCACATGCACACAGTTCCTTCACAGGGTTCATTCATTCCCGCACTTCTCTCGCGATAATTTCACTGGCACTTGCTGCCTCGGTGATTTTTTCACTTTCGCTGCCGGTATCCGCTCTAGTTGAGCAGCAGGAGATTACTCTCCCTGCACTCTCCGATATAGTCTGCCAGTCGTACATTGTATATGACAAGACAAAAGGAGAAGCTTTGATTTCACAGAATCCTGATCAGAAGATATATCCGGCAAGCATGACAAAGATCATGACAGCTGCCCTGGCACTGGATAATCTTACAACTGACCAGATACTTACGGTAAGCGAATCTGCGATGAATGCTACAACACCGAACTCCACCTTGATGGGACTGGTGGCTGGAGAAGAGATGTCGGTCAGCGAACTGCTGTACGGTCTTTTGCTTCCGTCTGGAAATGATGCGGCAAATGTACTGGCTGAGGCGATTGTATCCGCCACAGGTTACACGGACCCGGCAAATCCTCTTCGTTCCAAGCTGGACCTTTTCGGGGATATCATGAATCAGAAAGTTACGGAGCTCGGGCTTACCCACACGCATTTTGTAAATGCCAATGGCCTCCATGACGATAACCATTATACGACAGCCAGTGATCTGGCCATGATTTTTAGCTACGCTCTTGACCATAAGGATTTCCGGACTGTAATTTCTGCACCGACACATATTTTCAAAGCTACGAATAAGCATGGGTTTGATGCATGGAAAATTGTAAAGAACACAAACTGCCTGCTGACAGATCCCTGGATTCTGGGAGCGGCCACATCGGTTGTCGAGGTAGTCGGCGGTAAAACCGGCACAACAATTCCAGCGGGCACGGGTATGACGCTCCTCTCTGTTGATAAGAACGGTGACGAGCTGATTTCCGTTGTATGTGGAATCCCATACGAAACGGCAGGTCAGCTCACACCGTATATGGCATCTGTTCTGAATGCAGGCGCGCAGGCTTGTTATGATAAGGACCCTGTTGTGCGTACTACCGGAAATGTCATGGATAATAAGCCATATAATGCAGCCGCTGCCCTCGGGCCGTCAGGTGCTGTCGTCGTGCCTGTAGAGGAGCCTGCTGCGACACCTGCTGCTACAGTCACACCGCAGGTCAGCCCGACAGCAGTACCGACCAGTGCTGCGGATTCCGCCGGTTCGCCGGATAAATCCGGATTTTCCCTGCCGGGAACTATCAAGGCGCATCCTGTGATCAGTGTTATTACCGGTGTAATACTGCTAATCATTCTTCTTCTGGTGGTTGTCTATTTTTCTGCAAACAGAAAGAGAAGGCGCGGCAGGAACGGTATTCGAAGAATATAAGACAATTTACCGATGTGAGAACTTTACACGTTATCAAATAAGACGAACTACTTCTCAGGAGGATTCATATGAATATCAGCAAGTCTTTTTTCGGCCGTATCGGAGAACAGGAAGTTTATTGTTTTACGCTTGTGTCGGAAAAGATGGAAGTTTCGGTAATAGAGTACGGTGCATGTATTATGTCCGTTTGGGTGAAAGATAAGAATGGTAGTCCGCGAAATGTGGTTGTCGGCCTTGATACACTGGAAGAATATACAGCGAATACTGCTTTCCTCGGAACGGCAATCGGCCGGCATTCCAACAGAATTGAGGGTGCACAGGTCACGATCGGCGGCATTACCTACGACCTGGAAAAGAACGAAGGGGAGAACAATCTCCACAGTGGGGCATCCGGTTTTCAAACCCGTGTCTTTGCCGGTGAAATAGTAGGAGACACGGTCGTGATGGCGCTTGTCAGCCCGCATCTTGACCAGGGATTTCCGGGAATAATGGAATTGAAAATCATTTATTCCCTTACAGCCGAAGGCGGAATAAATATTGAGTACAGTGCTGTCAGCGATCAGGATACTGTCTGCAACCTTACCAATCATTCGTATTTCAATCTGGAGGGGAACAGTGGAACGATTCTTGATCATCATATCATGCTGGCAGCGGATTTTTATACGCCTGTTAAGGCAGGAAGCCTGCCGACTGGGGAAATCCTCAGCGTTAAGGGCACGCCGTTTGACTTTACAACCGCAGGACGTATCGGTGATCCGATCGAAGCAGAGGAATCTCTGGTGGCTGGAGGGTATGATCACAATTATGTCCTGAGAGCGGCTTCAGACACCCCCGCTGCCGTTGTCTGCGCTCCGGATTCGGGCATTTGCATGCAGGTCTATACAACACTTCCTGGAATACAGTTCTATTCAGGTAATTGCCTGGAGGGGGTTCCCCTTAGTAACGGTAAAATAGCTGTCAGGCAGCAGGCTCTGTGCCTTGAGACACAGTATTTCCCCAATGCATTCAAGTATTCTCATTTTCCTCAACCGATACTTAAAGCAGGAGAACCGATGACGCAGAGTACAGAATATCGATTTTCTCTGCAATAATCTGATTTGCCGTCGGCATTCAATTTTCACATCTTTACAAATAGACACAAATGGACACAAATTCCGACAGACGAAAGGGGAACTAATATGTCAGAACTAAGATACAACCCGATGCAAAACGATTGGATCATGGTAGCATCGAATCGCCAGAAAAGACCTGCTATGCCGAAGGGGTGGTGTCCCTTTTGCCCGGGTTCCGGAAATGTTCCGGACGAAGGTTATGATGTTTTCAAATATGACAATGATTTTCCTGTCATGACGCAGGAATTTTCGCAGCTGTCCGGGCAGGAGACCGATCTCTTGCAGGCCAAATCCATGTATGGCAAATGCGAAGTTATTTTGTATCATCCCAATCACACAATTACGCTGCCTGAATTGCCCAAAGCCCATATCCGCAAGCTTGTCGACTTATGGACCAGCCGTTTTGAAGAACTTGCCGCTGACAAAGAGATCAAATATGTCCTCATTTTCGAGAATAGAGGAGCAGAGGCCGGAGTAACCATGCCTCATCCGCACGGTCAGCTGTATGCGTTTAACTGGCTTCCCAAAATCATTGAGACTGAGATAAAAAGCAGCAAGCTGCATTATGAGAAGACAGGACACTGCCTTACATGTGAACTCCTTGCAGCGGAACAACAGGCAAAGACCCGGATGATTATGGAAAACGATTATTTTGCTGTATATATTCCTTATTATACCGCTTACCCCTACGGAACATATGTCGTCGCCAAAGAACATGTAGGCAGTCTGCCTGATTTCACTTCCGAGCAGAAAGATGCGCTTGCCGATATCCTTAAGAGAATAACAGGAACTTATGACACTCTGTTCGATAAGCTGTTCCCATATATGATGGTAATGCATCAGGTTCCTGTAAATACTGAGGATGCCAGTGATTATTATCATTTTCATATCGAATTCTACCCGCCGCTGCGTGCTGATGGCGTACAGTACTTCCGTGCTTCCTGTGAGACAGGTGCCGGCGCCTACTGCAATGCTACACAGCCTGAAGACAAGGCACAGGATTTGAGAGAAGCATATGAGAGATTTCTTTCAAAAGGTGAAATAGTATAACCCCGGCTTTCCGCTTAACAGGGATACCCTTTAGATGGTGACAAACAAAAAAGGAAGCTTCGTCAGAAGCTTCCTTTTTACATGAAGTGATTCTGTTATATTTACAGATCCTTGACATCGTTAAGGATTGCTTTTACCTGCTCAGCAGAATTCTGCAGGAAACGAAGTTCCTGAGGATCAAGTTCGAATTCAAGAACGCGCTCAACGCCGTTTGCACCAATAATGGTAGGAACGTTCGTTGCAACGTCTGAAATACCATACTGACCATTGAGAACGCTTCCAACTGTACGGATTGTATTCTCGCCCTTAAGAAGAGATTTGGCAATCGTTGTGATGGAAACGGCAATACCGTTAAAGGTTGCGCCCTTGAGCTTAATGACTTCTGCACCGGAATTACGTGTCTTCTCTGCGATCTCGATACGATCAGCCTGTGTGAAAGAAATGCCTGTTGTCTTAGCATAATCATCAACAGAAAGACCGGCGATATTTGTAGCACTCCATGCCGGAAGCTGAGAATCGCCGTGCTCGCCGATTATGTAGCCGTGAACATTGCGGACATCAACTTCAAGTTTCTGAGAGAGCAGTGAACGGAAACGTGCACTGTCGAGAACAGTTCCGGAACCAAGAACACGGTTGTGAGGAAGTCCGGACCACTTAGTTACCATGTAGGTAAGAATATCGACAGGATTTGATACAACCAGGATATTACCTGTAGTGTAATTCTGCATGACACTCTCAGTAATCTGCTTGCCGAGTATGACATTCTTTTTCGCAAGGTCAAGGCGGGATTCGCCCGGCTTACGAGGAATGCCAGCAGTCATAATGATCAAATCACAATCCTTAACGTCGGAATAATCACCGGCATAAAGATCCATCTGACCAAGGAAAGGAAGTCCATGGCTAATGTCAAGGGCTTCACCGTTGGCCTTATCCTGATTGACGTCAATCAGAACAAGTTCTGTGCACAGCTGTTGAATAGCCATTGAAAATGCAGTAGCAGCTCCAACTGAACCAGCGCCAATAATTGCAACTTTTGAACCGAATTTTTTCTTGCTCATATGTCCACCCACTCTCATAATTGCCGCAGACACTCACTTCATGCGCGGCTTTTGTCTATTATTCAGTCTGCATTTTTTCTGTCAAAACCACAGAAGAAGCGATCCATACAGACTGATGCCCGAATTCAAAAGAATAAGCTAATTATACCTTAGTCAGTATAAACTATTCAAGAAACCAGCACTGCGTATTTTAATCCCAAAAAGGTCTGTTGGCAACTGGTAAAGGCAAAATAAAATGATCTTCTCGAAAAGAGGTTGTCATTTTGACTCAGAAGGACATAAAAATGACAAATCGAACAATACTATGTGGAAAAGACGGAAGAATCAGAATACAGAAATCAAACGCACCTTATATATAATACATTTAAAACGCATAAAAGCGAAATTATGAAGATTCGTTCATCCGGGACTGATCTCGTTTCCCGGTTGGCAATTTGGTGATTTGCCTTCATAAAGCAGCGGGAAACAATTACCTGTTAAAGGAGAGGAAATAGCCTCAAATATGACCGCTTTTGGGCCTTGTGAAAAAAGATTTGGAAATATGAAAAAAGTAGTTGCAAAAACCGCGTTTGTGTTATAAACTTTATATCCGGTCAGCAAAACAGCGAACCGGAAGAACCTTGATATCACGCCTCCCTGAGGCAATGGAGTTCGAAAATAAGTCAAAAATAAACCGTTGACAAACCAGAACACCAGTGATATTATATCTAAGCGCTTCACAAGAGAAGCGCATCGGACCTTGAAAATTGAATAGAAGAGAAAGACAAAGACGGACCTAAGTTCAATTCAAATTTGAGTTGAGAAAAGTAAATAGTAAACAAAGAGCCTAACGGCTCTCAAATTTTT
>Ga0209540_10000890_pt1 | contig 24262 bp, 22 predicted proteins | sample BarGraIncu01121A_FD_184501 | JGI IMG/M metagenome (GOLD analysis project Ga0209540, IMG submission 184501) | Arctic peat soil microbial communities from Barrow, Alaska - Barrow Graham LP Incubations 011-21A (SPAdes) (version 2) | ecosystem: Environmental > Terrestrial > Soil > Wetlands > Peat... | reverse complement strand
ATGACGGGGCCGATGATGCCGATGACCTTGTCCTGGTTGAGGAGCTTCTGAGCAGCACTGGCGCCGACTTCAGGGGATGCGGTGTCGTCCTCGTTGACGAAGTTGATCGTCGTCTTGACGCCGTCGACCATTGCTCCGCCGGCAGCGTTGAATTCCTCGATGGCCATGTTTACACCTTGCGTGGCGTGAACACCGAAGGTGGCCGAGCCGCCGGTCATCGGTTCGATACCGCCCAGATTGACAACCTGTTCGGTGGGTTTGACCTCAGCTTTTTTGCATCCGACGCCAACGCCGGCGATCAGTGTACAGACAAGAATAATGGCAAGCAGTCTTCTCATGTTTTCTCCTCTCTTGATGCGAATGTGTGGTACCAGTTCGTGGAGCGACAGAGCATCGTCAGGCTTGCAGGCCCGTTGATGCCCCCTTTCCAAGAAAGCAGAAGGACCTCACGGCTTGTTTTCCGCGAGGTCTTCTGATGACTGCGCAGGCAGTGACCTTGGATCCCTGCTTACTGCGGATTTCGGGCATAGTTCTGCTCGGTGAGTCAAGGTATGAGACAAATAGGGAGAGCCACCTGATATCCATGGCCAATTGTCGCAGAGTGGACAGAAAAGTCAACAGACAGGATCCAATCACGGTGGAACAGGCCTCCGTGCACCACATTTCAGCACCCCACGTCAAATCTGATGTCCCTGCTCGGAGATGTTCCGTACGTCATTTCATGTATTCGATCTCACAATTATATATTATCGCGGCGCCACAGAAATTGTCAAGGGACACGTGACCTCCTGTCAATCCGGCGCTCCATCACGTTGGACCGAGCCGAATATCAGGCTGACTGTCTGCGGAAGCGAAGAGTGGCCAAGGAGGGCGAGGCGCAGATTGTCACGAACAAGGTCGCGAGGGGTGCATGCAGTGCCTGGATGAGGTGTGGTGTACCGCCATACGTCGTTAATGATGACAGCCGCGGCGACAGGGTACACCCCACGTCGCGGCTGTCATCGTGTTGGTTACGGGTTGACAGTCATCAGGAACGTCTGCTGGCCGTCCTTGATCTGCAAAATGACTGCGGCCTTGATGGGGTTGCGGTTTTCGTCGAACTTGTAGGCGCCGGAGATGCCCACGAAGGTCGTATTCTTCATGGCATCCCTGATATCCGAACCCTTGATCGAGCCGGCAGTCTTGAATGCGTCGAGGAACAGTCCCGCAGCGTCATACCCAAGAGCACCGTTTGAGTCGGGCGCTGCCCCGTACTTGGTCGTGTATTTTGCCACGAAAGCCTGGACTTTGGGACTGAGGTCGGCCTTGGAGAAGCCGGTGGAGAAGACGAAACTCTCGACAGCTGCGCCACCTATCTTGACGAGGTCAGGTGAGTCGTCGCCGTCGCCGCCACCGGCGGGGACGTTCAGCCCCATCCCACGTGCCTGCTTCAGCTGGAGGGCTGTTGCGGCGTAATAGTTGGGCAGATACAGGAATTCAGGCTTGGCAGCCTTGATCTTGGTCAGCTGGGCCTTGTAGTCGACCGTCTTGTCTTCATCCGTGAAGGCTTCAAAGGCGACGACTTTGCCGCCGTTCTTCTCAAAACCTGCCTTGAAATACTCGGCAAGGCCCTTGTTGTAGTCGTTGCCGTTGTCGTACAGCACTGCGGCCGTCTTGGCCTTGAGGGTGTTGTACGCGTAATTTGCCATCACCGTCCCCTGAAACGGGTCGATGAAGCAGGCACGGAAAATATAGTCGCCGACCAGCGTGACCTTCTCATTGGTGGACATGTGCGAGATCACTGGGACGCCGGCAGCCTGTGCGATAGGTGCGATGGCCAGGGTGACCTTGCTCATGTCGGCGCCGATGATGCCGATGACCTTATCCTGATCGATGAGTTTGTGGGCAGCGCTGGCGCCGACCTCGGGGGAACCAGTGTCGTCCTCATTGATGTAGTTGATCGTCGTCTTGACGCCGTCGACCATTGCTCCGCCGGCAGCATTGAACTCCTCGACGGCCATAACTACACCGTTTTCGCTCCCAGTACCGAAGGTGGCCGAGCCACCGGTCATCGGTTCGATGCCGCCCAGATTGACAACCTGTTCGGTGGGTTTGACCTCAGCTTTTTTGCATCCGACGCCAATGCCGGCGATCAGTGCACAGACAAGAATAATAGCAAGCAGTTTTCTCATGTTTCTCCTCTCTTGATGCGAATGTGTGGTACTGGTTCGTGGAGCGGCAGAGCATCGTCAGGCTTGCAGGCCCGTTGACCCCCCTCTCTCAAGAAAGCGGCAGGACCTGACGGTGTATTCTCCGCGAGGTCTTCTGGTAGCCGCGCAAGCTGAAGGCTTGGGTCCCCGCTCACTGCTGACTCCGGGCAGAGTTCTGCTCGGTGAGCCCGAGGCACAGCCATCTGGTACAAAGCGTGAGCATGAACCGAATGGGTGTGGTGAGTCAAGGTATGAGACAAAGAGGGGGGACCATCTAGTATCCATGATGCATTCTTGCAAACTGGACAGAAAAGTCAATAGGTAAATGCTGAGGACCATGAAGGGGCTATTGGAGTGCGTTTGCCGGCATCTTCCAGCATGACGGAGCAGTGGGTCTGTGAACAGACTATACCGAGCGCTGCCACGAATGCCAAAGCGCAGATTGTCACGAGCAGAATCGTGAGGGGCGCATGCAATGCTTGGATGAGGCGTGTGGCGCACGGGCGTGCGTCGTTGGTGATGATGACAGCCGCGGCGACAGGGTACGCCCCCCGCCGCGGCTGTCATCGCGTTGGTTATGGCTGGACAGTCGCCACGAACACTTGCTGGCCGTCCTTGATCTGCAGAATGACTGCAGCCTTGATCGGGTCGCGGTTTTCGTCGAACTTGTAGGCGCCTGCGACGCCCGAGAAGGACGTATTCTTCATGGCATCCCTGATGTCCGAGCCCTTGATTGAGCCGGCAGTCTTGAACGCGTCGAGGAACAGCCCTGCAGCATCATATGCCAGAGCAGCGAGTGCATCGGGCGCTGCCCCGTACTTGGTCGTGTATGCTGAGACGAAAGTCTGGACTTTGGGGCTGAGGTCATCCTTGGAGAAGTGGTTGGAGAAGACGCCACCTTCGACAGCTGCGCCACCGATCTTGACGAGGTCAGGTGAGTCCCAGCCATCGCCGCCACCGGCGGGGACGTTCAGACCCATCTCACGTGCCTGCTTGAGGATGGTTGCAGCTGAAGCGTAGTAGTTGGGCAGATACAGGAACTCAGGCTTGGCGGCCTTGATCTTGGTCAGCTGGGCCTTGTAGTCGACCGTCTTGTCTTCATCCGTGAAGGCTTCAAAGGCGACGACTTTGCCGCCGTTCTTCTCAAAGCCCGCCTTGAAGTACTCGGCAAGGCCCTTGTTGTAGTCATTGCCGTTGTCGTACAGCACTGCGGCCGTCTTGACCTTGAGGGTATTGTACGCGTAATTTGCCATCACCGTTCCCTGGAACGGGTCGATGAAGCAGGCACGGAAGATGTAGTCACCGACCAGCGTGACCGTCGCATTGGTGGACGCCGGCGAGATCACTGGGACGCCGGCAGCCTGTGCGATAGGCGCGATAGCCAGGGTGACCTTGCTCATGACGGCGCCGATGATACCGATGACCTTGTCCTGATCGATGAGTTTGTGGGCAGCGCTGGCGCCGACCTCGGGGGAACCAGTGTCATCCTCGTTGATGTAGTTGACCGTCGTCTTGACGCCGTCGACCATTGCTCCGCCGGCAGTGTTGAACTCCTCGACGGCCATGGCTACACCTTGCTTGCTGGAAGTGCCAAATGTGGCCGCTCCGCCGGTCATCGGGAAGATACCGCCCAGGTTGACAACCTGTTCGGTGGGTTTGACCTCAGCTTTTTTGCATCCAACGCCAACGCCGGCGATCAGTGTACAGACAAGAATAATGGCAAGCAGTCTTCTCATGTTTTCTCCTCTCTTGATGCGAATGTGTGGTACCGGTTCGTGGAGCGACAGAGCATCGTCAGGCTTGCAGGCCCGTTGATGCCCCCTTTCCAAGAAAGCAGAAGGACCTCACGGCTTGTTTTCCGAGAGGTCTTCTGATGGCTGCGCAGGCAGTGACCTTGGATCCCTGCTTACTGCGGATTTCGGGCATAGTTCTGCTCGGTGAGTCAAGGTATGAGACAAATAGGGAGAGCCACCTGATATCCATGGCCAATTCTTGCAAAGTGGACAGAAAAGTCAACAGACAGATGTTAAGGACCACGAAGGAGCTACTGGAGCGCGTTTGCCGGCATCTTCCGGCATGACGGAGCAACGGGTCTGTGAACAAACCATAGCGAGCGCTGCCACGAATGCCAAAGCGCAGATTGTCATGAACAAGGCCGCGAGAGGTGCATGCAGTGCCTGGATGAGGTGTGGTATATCGCCGCCGTACGTCGTTAATGATGACAGCCGCGGCACACACCCTGTCGCCGCGGCTGTCATCGTGTTGGTTACGGGTTGACAGTCATCAGGAACGCCTGCTGGCCGTTCTTGATCTGCAGAATGACTGCGGATTTAATCGGGTCGCGGTTTTCGTCGAACTTGTAGGCGCCTGCCATGCCCGAGAAGGTCGTATTCTTCATGGCATCCCTGATGTCCGAGCCCTTGATCGAGCCGGCAGTCTTGAATGCGTCGAGGAACAGTCCTGCGGCGTCATACGCAAGAGCACCCATTGAGTCGGGCGCCTCCCCGAATTTGGCTGTGTATGCTGAGACAAAAGCCTGGACTTTGGGGGCGGGGTCGTCCTTGGAGAAGTGGGTGGAGAAAACGCCACCTTCGACAGCTGCGCCACCGATCTTGACGAGGTCAGGTGAGTCCCAGCCATCGCCGCCACCGGCGGGGATGTTCAGTCCCATAGCGCGAGCCTGTTTCAGGATGAGTGCGGTGGATCCGTAGTAGCCTGAAAGGTACAGGAATTCAGGCTTGGCGGCCTTGATCTTGGTCAGCTGGGCCTTGAAGTCGACTGTCTTGTCTTCATCCGTGAAGGCTTCATAGGCGACGACCTTGCCGCCCAGCTTCTCAAAAGCCGCCTTGAAGTTCTCGGCCAGGCCCTTGGGGTAGTCGTTACCGTTGTCAAACAGGCAGGCCGCCGTCTTGACCTTCAGCGTGTTCCATGCGTAGTTGGCCATGACCTTACCCTGGAACGAGTCGATGAAGCAGGCACGGAAGATGTAGTCACCGACCAGCGTGACCTTCTCATTGGTGGACGTTGGCGAGATCACTGGGACGCCGGCAGCCTGTGCGATAGGCGCGATGGCCAGGGTGACCTTGCTCATGACGGCACCGATGATGCCGATGACCTTGTCCTGGTTGATGAGCTTCTGAGCAGCGCTGGCGCCGACTTCGGGGGAACCAGCGTCGTCCTCGTTGATATAGTTGATCGTCGTCTTGACGCCGTCGATCGTTGCTCCGCCGGCAGCATTGAACTCCTCGACGGCCATAACTACACCGTTTTCGCTGGAAGTACCGAAGGTGGCCGAGCCACCGGTCATCGGGAAGATACCGCCCAGGTTGACAACCTGTTCGGTGGGTTTGACCTCAGCTTTTTTGCATCCAACGCCAACGCCGGCGATCAGTGCACAGACAAGAATAATAGCAAGCAGTCTTCTCATGTTTTCTCCTCTCTTGATGCGAATGTGTGGTACCGGTTCGTGGAGCAACAGAGCATCGTCAGGCTTGCAGGCCCGTTGACGCCCCCTTTCCAAGAAAGCAGAAGGACCTCACGGCTTGTTTTCCGCGAGGTCTTCTGATGGCTGCGCAGGCAGTGACCTTGGATCCCTGCTTACTGCGGATTTCGGGCATAGTTCTGCTCGGTGAGTCAAGGTATGAGACAAATAGGGAGAGCCACCTGATATCCATGGCCAATTGTCGCAGAGTGGACAGAAAAGTCAACAGACGGGGGTCGAGAATCGTGAAGGGGCCATTGGAGCGCATGTGACGGCATGGCGGAGCACGCAGGTCTGCGAACAGGCTACAAAGACAGGTTGGACATGTTGTACTGTGATCGATGCGGGCATACCAACGCGAGCGGCAGACTGTGGAGGTTGCGCGCGGGCGCCGCCGCGCTACAGTAACTAGTAGATATAGCACATCAGGAGGAACAGATGAAGGATCATTGTATCAATCGAACAATAGGGCTGCGATGGCCGCAAACAGTAATGGAGCAGGCGTGAACGCGTCGAAGGTATGGTTCACGGACCTGCGAACGCGGCCCGGTCACAATCTTCTGGACAAGACCGAGGCGCTCATGCGAGCAGCCGGCATCGAGACCATCGACTTCAAGGACAAGTTCGTTGCCCTCAAGCTGCACCTGGGAGAGCCTGGCAATCTCGCCTATATTCGCCCCAACTATGTGGCACGGGTTGTCAGACTGATCCGTGAACTGGGCGGGAGGCCCTTTCTTACCGACTGTAATACGTTGTATACGGGAGGCCGCTCCAACGCGATCGATCACCTGCAGTCTGCCCAGGAGAATGGCTTCAACCGTATCGCCGTCGGGGCGGACGTCATCATCGCCGACGGCCTCAAGGGCACGGACTACCGCGAAGTCCCCATCCATCTCAAGCGCTGCGAGACAGCCAAGATCGGTACTGCAATTGCCGACGCCGACATCATCGTCTCGCTCACGCACTTCAAGGGGCATGAGCAGACCGGCTTCGGCGGTACGCTCAAAAATCTCGGCATGGGCAGTGGTTCGCGGGGCGGCAAGATGCAGATGCATTCTGAATCCAAGCCGCGTATCGACGTCGTCAAGTGCACCGCTTGCGGTACCTGCGTCCTTTCTTGCCCGCAGGTCGCGATCGGATGGAACGTTGACCACAAGGCCGTCATCGACTACACGAAGTGTGTCGGCTGCGGGCAGTGTGTCGCAGTCTGCATGTATGGCGCTGCGCGCCCCGTCTTCCAGGGCACCAACGATGCGCTCAACGAGAAAATCGCGGAATACGCCTATGCCGTTCTGCATGGCAAGCCCGCGTTCCACGTCAGTTTTATCATGAACGTCAGCCCCAAGTGCGATTGCTGGGGCCACAACGATGCGGCCATCGTGCCCGACATCGGCATTGCCGCAAGCTTCGACCCGGTAGCTCTCGACCAGGCATGCGTGGACCTCGTCAACAAAGCCGTCGCCAATCAGGGCAGCATCCTTGCCGACGTTCATTTCGAACACGGCGACAAGTTCACTCACGTCCACCCCGATACGCACTGGGAATCCCAGGTCACCCATGCCGAGGAGATCGGACTGGGTACGCGGCAGTACGAGCTGGTGGCCGTCAACTAGACCCCTTCCTCCCGGCACGTTCTTTCCAGGCGCCACACCCAATTTGGTGCGGCGCCTTTCTCTTCCGGGCCATCGTGCCTGTTGCAAAAGTCAACGACTTCTCTATCCTCTGTGCACGAGCATCCAGTTGTAGAAACCCATAAGGAGGGCTCTATGGCTCGAGTTCGACCAAAGGGCATGAAGGCGTTTACGCTTATCTGGGCTGGTCAGGTGGTCTCGCTCGTTGGGTCCGCGATGACCGCCTTTGGTATAAGCGTGTGGGCGTGGCAGGTCACAGGTCGGGCGACCGCCCTGAGCATGGTCGCGTTCTTCAGTTTCACACCCATTATCATCATGAGTCCCATCGCCGGAGCGCTGGTCGACCGGTGGAATCGCAAGGTGACAATGGGGGTCTCGGACGTAGTATCAGGACTGGGTACGGTCATCATGCTTGTCCTGTACGCCACCGGGCACCTGCAGATCTGGCACCTCTGCGTCGTGGGGGCATTGTCGGGGACGTTCCAGGCATTCCAGTGGCCCGCGTATCAGGCCGCTATCAGTACCATGATGCCCAGGGAGAAGTATGGCCGGGCTGCGGGCATGATGTCGCTGGCGCAGAGTGGCTCCGGAATCCTTGCGCCCATCATTGCAGGTGCGGTCGTCGTTATGTGGGGCCTCGTGCCGATCTTCCTGTTCGACATCGCTTCATTCTGCATTGCCGTCGTATTGCTGCTGGCAGTCGATGTTCCCAGTCCCTCGCGGTCACAGGCAGGTGAAGAGGCACGTGGCAGCCTCTGGAAGGAAACGGTCTTTGGCTGGCGCTACATCGTGGCACGACGCCCCCTGTTCTTGCTACAGCTCAGCTTCTTCGCATCGAATCTTATCGGGTCGGTGTGCATGACGCTGTGGACTCCAATGATCCTGGCGCGTACGAGCGACAGCCCGACGACACTGGGTATCATCAACACGGTATCCGCTGTTGGCGGCGTCGTCGGAGGCGCGCTCATGACGGCCTGGGGTGGTCCGCGCCGCAAGGTATATGGCGTCTTGTGGGGCATGGTGTCCGTGTCCGCCCTGGGTATCATGCTCATGGGGTTTGGCCGAACGTTGCCCATCTGGCTCGTCTCCGGGTTTCTCGGCTCGCTCATCATCCCATTTCTCAACGGCTGCAACGACGCTATCTGGCAGACGAAGGTGCCGCACGACGTGCAGGGTAAAGTCTTTGGTACGCGCCTGATGATCGCGCAGGTCTCGGTGCCCATAGGCATGCTGACCGCTGGACCGCTGGCCGACCTCGTATTCGAGCCACGGATGATGGCTGGAGGGATCTTGGCAAGAGTGTTTGGTCCACTGGTCGGTGTCGGCCATGGTGCCGGCATGGCTCTCATGTTTGTGCTGTTTGGCGGCCTGGCGCTGCTGGTGAGCGTCGCGAGCTTCATGGTGCGCGATATCCGCGATGTGGAGATTCTGATCCCGGACTATGTTCCACCGGAAGAAGAAACATCTGGAGCAGCGATTTTTGTGCCTGTTGAGGCAAACGCCGACAATTGAGCCGCGTGCGCAAAAACGTGACAAAGCCTGTATCGTGCCTTCAGAAGCGGGATTGGTGGTCGTGGGATGTTTCGACGTGGTCGCGCGCGGGGGCTTGACATCTTTTATGAAACATGTTTTGTCGTAGAGTATTGACATCAAGTGCGGGTATCAACGTCAACAAGAATTTCAACATGAATCTCAACAAAGGAGATGGGAATGGCTGGAACAACAAAGAAGTCTGCAGTAACCGTAAAGAAGGTCGTCGCTACTGTACCGAAGAAGGTTACGCCAGTCGTGAAGAAGACGGCGAAGCCAGTGGTCAAGAAGACGGTTGTCAAGAAGACGGTTGTCAAGAAGACCGTCGCCAAAAAGGTAATTGCCAAGAAGCCCGTCGCCAAAAAGGTAATTGCCAAGAAGCCCGTCGTCAAGAAGCCCGTCGTCAAGAAGTAGTATACTGGTACCAGAACTGTCCTCGCTGTGTCGGCACGTGTGCCGACACAGCGAGGTTGTTTCTCTGAGACGGTCGCCGCGCTCGTGATTGGTGCCCGCACAGGAATTGGCAGGCAGCCCGAACCTGGGCTTGGAGCTCACGATTCGACACCGCACCAGGAGTCTCTGGTGCGGTTTGTCATTTCAGACCACGCAACGTGGCTTGTTGGCACTCGTCTTTCTGAAAGCTGATCTGCATGGGATCAGTTGCACCGGTTGCCTTCTGTGTGGCAGAACTAGCCGATTAGTGCTGCGAGATAACGGCTAGTACAATAGCAGCGACGTAGCCAGCGGATCAATTGGATGGAGTGTCCATGAATGCTATGCTGGGCGCTGCTGGACAGCCACGTTTGGTCACGCCCGAATCTGACGTATCATATGCTTGTACTGCAAGCGTACGGTCGCCCGAGTAGACTCTCACGGAGAGAGCAGCGAAAGCTGCTTGGGCGTTTCAGGAGGGGGGAAAGTGATAGATACCGTCGACTTCTACCGAGGAGCTGCTGTACTGCAGTTGTTGAGAACGCCAGGGTGTTTGGAAATGCGGGCGGTGGAGGACGGCTTCGTCGTCAACCATAGAGTGTATTTTGAGTTGAAACACTGCACCAGCGGGAAGTCTCGCTGGAGCTTCCATATCAGTGACAGGGATGTCGAGCGGATGATTCGCTATTCGCAAAAGCCTTACGCTGTCTTCCTCGGACTTGTCTGCGGTGGCGATGGTGTTTGCGCTCTTGCTCTGACCGACGTCCTTGTTGTGGTCGGATCGCAGGGCGGAAGGATCGCTGCAGCAAGGCCCTACAGCAGAAGCTATGCCGTGTCGGGAAGTGCTAATGGTTTGAAGCGCAAGGTGCCTCAGAGCGATTGGCCTAGGCTGTTGTTGGAAGGAACTAGTGGAGGTTGCATCGATGGATGAGAAGGCTAACATCGGTTTGAATGCTGGATGCCACACGCAGAGTGTTCTCAGGATGTTGAAAGAAGAGAACCCGAAGATAGCGGACAAGGCGGTCCTGGCAAAAGCGGTGGAGGTAGTTGATCATTGCGTCAACCAACCCCCGGGAGGTAATGCCGATCGGCTCTTAACTAGCGACGTATTGATCTATGGGCTTATCCAAAGTGGAAAGACAAGCGTAATTACTGCGGCGATTGGAGTTGCGCTCGACAGGGGATTCCGTTGCATTGTTGTGTTGACGTCTGACAACGACATTCTCTACACGCAGACTCGAGATAGGCTTTCGATGGCGTTGAGAACGGTGGCGGTTATGGGTCGGGACGAGTGGCCAGATAAGGAGAGTCTTAGGGTATCTGTTGCCCATTCTTCCGTTGTGTTAGTCTGTTCGAAGAATGTCTCGCGCCTGAGGGCCTTGCTGAATGCGCTGAGAGGTGCTCAAGTCCGCAGCCTGCGTGCACTGATCATCGATGATGAGGCAGACCAGGCGAGCCTGAATACAAACGCTCGCAATGCTGAACAAGAGTCCAGCGCAGTCAATGCCGCAATCAGTGACCTCAGAAACCTATTCGACTGTGCTAGCTTCGTACAGGCGACGGCGACGCCGCAGGCTTTGTTTCTACAGCAGCCAAAGGGTGCCTATCGGCCACGATTCACAGTGCTAACCGAACCTGGCTCGGACTATGTCGGTGGTGACTTCTTCTTTGACGTCGGTGAAGATTCGAGGTCTCAGCGGACCAGTCCGCTCAGAGATGTCGAATTGGAGGAAGTGATAGAGCTGACACGAAAAAAGGGCCCTGGGGCTACGGGGTCGGTACCGACTGGGCTTCGGAAGGCTCTGAACAGCTTCTTTGTAGGAGCTTCAGCGAAACTCATCAGCCATCCGACTGACTGTTTCGCGTTCCTTTGTCATGTCAGCGCAAAAACCGTTGACCAAGACTACTTGGCCAGGGTAACCCGTCAATACTGGAATGATATGGCGGAGGCGCTGAGCAGTACAGCCAAGACTCCTACACAGAAGGATCTTCTGGCAGGACTGCACTCGGCGTATGATGATCTGCAAGGGTCGACCAGCTCGCTTCCGAGCATGGGAGAGGTGCTGGAGCAGCTGAGCAGCACTATTCAAGCCACAAGCGTCAAGGTGATCAACGCAGGTTCGGCTGACGAGACCAAGCTCGATCGTCCCTACAGTATCTTCATCGGTGGCAACAAGCTTGGTCGCGGAGTGACGATCAAGAATCTGCTAGTCAGCTATTATGGTCGCAATCCCAAACACCCTAATGCTGACACAGTCCTACAGCATGCGAGAATGTATGGCTACAGGCAGCAGGACGCGGGTTTCATCAGGCTCTACCTGCCTCATGAGCTCGCTGTGCATTTCATGAACATCTCACAGATGGAGTCCAGTCTAAGGAGGCTTGTAAAGGAGTATCCAGATTCCCACGTGGAGGGTATTCCCTTAGAACTTCCTGTCGAGCCAACCCGACGGAATGTTGTACCACGAGACATCACTGCCTACGTTGGAGGTGGGACCTACAACCCAAGCATGGCCCTCTTCTCAGCCAATTTCACCAAGAACATGTGCCAGATAGAGGAATTGGTCTCCAAGTATTCTGATGAAGATGCCTACAATGATTGTCAAATGTCCGATGTCATTCGTGTGGTTGAACTAAGCGAACAACCTTCAGGAAGCGAAGCCGTGCTTTGGAAGCCGACGGTGCTTGTCGCAGCACTGAAGGAGTTGCAATCGCATTTTGGGGATACCGCTTATATTCGAGTCAGGCATGGTCGCAAGGTCAAGGCCACTACCGAGCGGCGGGAGACTCAAGGGATATTGAGTGGAGGCGAGAGCGAAGAGGTTCCCCATGATCGGGTGGCATTGTTTATCTACGAGATGAGGGATGGAGATAAGGTCGCTTGGTGGCCTCAGATCAGACTCTGCAAGGGCAACATGGTGCTCTACTTCAACCCCCCGGAGGGGAACCAATAGGGTTCTCAGAGGGTGCGATCGAGGCAGTCAGTGGACGATATCAGCAGAGAACAACGGCACAGATGTATGTCCTCCGTCAGGTCGCGTGACACCAAGCCCGAAATTGTTCTTCGCCAAGAGTTGTGGCACAACGGCATTCGTGGATATCGCCTTCACTCTCACCTCGCGGGACATCCGGACCTATACTTTCCTGGGGCGAAACTGGTGGTTTTCGTGGATGGGTGCTTCTGGCATGGGTGTCCTGAATGCAAGACGATCCCGAGCACGAGGAAGGAATTCTGGTCACGCAAGATTCGCACAAACAGGGAGCGCGACCGCATGGTAGACTCCAAATTAGTACAGAGTGGGATCATCGTGGTGCGCATTTGGGAACATGAGGTGCTGGATGATCCGGAACAATGCCTGAAGCGAATCGCTACAATCCTCGAAGAGAGACGTTGTATGAGCCGAGGATCCCGTCACGTTGTGGACCGACATTGTGCCTCTGAGCTTGATTAGGGAGATGATCTAGTGGCTCGACTTTTGAAAACGCCCACGGACGCACTGACTGCAATGGACCTTTTCTGTGGCTGCGGTGGAATGACCGTTGGCCTCGAGCAAGCTGGGTTTGCGGTTTTGTCAGCGATTGACAATGATCCCCTAGCGGTTGAGACGTATCGGATGAATCACAAAGCCGTGCGCGTCGTTGAGGGAGACATCAGAAAAGCAAATCCGATGCTTGTTGCCCACGAAGCAGGCTTGGAGCGAGGAACCTTGGACTTGTTGGCAGGTTGTCCCCCTTGCCAAGGCTTCTCCTCGTTAAGAACACACAATGGTGCACGTGTTGTCGATGATCCCCGGAATGATCTGCTTTTTGAGTTCCTCCGGTTCGTTGAGGCACTTATGCCCCGGGCGATCATGTTCGAGAATGTACCGGGGTTGGTGAACGATCCGAGGTTTTCACAGTTCGGTATCAGATTGGCCGAGATTGGATATCAGTCTTCAACCCCCCAAGTCCTGAATGCTGCGGACTACGGTGTACCGCAGCGTCGTCGTCGCTTGTTCATGGCAGCTGGACTGGGTTTCGCAGTTGGACTGTGTCCTCCCATGCACGAGCATTGCAGTGTGAGGGACGCGATTGGCAGCTTGGCCGGTCCGGGGATGGGCGACGATCCACTTCAGAATGTGCCCGAATGTCACTCAGACGAAGTCCTGAGAAGAATACAGGCAATTCCAAAGGATGGAGGCAGCCGCCTGGATCTGGGAAGGGATCAGCAACTTCCGTGCCATCGGAAATGCAACGGTTTCAAGGATATCTACGGGCGTTTAAGTTGGGATGGGGTTGCCCCGACGATTACGTCTGGTTGCACCAATCCCTCCAAAGGGCGTTTCTTGCATCCAGAACAGGATAGGGCCTTGACACTGAGAGAGGCGGCTCTACTACAGTCTTTTCCTGACAACTATAAGTTCTCAATGCGCGGCGGGAAGGCTGGGGCGAGCAGAATGATTGGGAATGCAGTACCTCCCGAACTCGCACGGCGCCAAGCACTCCAACTACGAGCAGCTCTCGAGAGACAAGCATCGAAGTCGCGGCAATAAGGTCATTCCCCCCCCAAGCGACCCGACTTCAGTTGGGTTACAGCGTTTATCTCCCCGCTTCGTGGACAAGCGCTCACGGCATAAGTGCTGGGGACGTACTCCAAGGGCAAGCCTCATTTACGCGAGTGCTCGCAATGGCCTTGACTTTTCCAGAACGATTGGACATAGTATATTCAATCCAGTTCTTCTGGAGGTGGAAGGTCAAACCTTCGGCGGCCCGCAAGGGCCGCTTTTTTCACAACTACGGTAGCCATTTAGTTCCGTATCCAGCGATTGTACCGTCCCCTTTTCGGTTGTACTTCGACCTGCATAGCAGCGCAATTACATCCTGTTCATAACCACTGGAGATGGTTGTACCATTGTGCGTCGCAAGGCAATATTTGAAACTAGGTTGGGCAACTAGATCAGCCATCTGAAGACCTGAAATATTTGCATCCTTGCGCTTAAGTTTCAACTCGTTGCTGCTGAGTTGTTGATGGTAGAGGCTGGCTCGAACGTAGTCTGTTCCCGTGGCATACCAGTCTGAATAGGCCTTCTTCAACGCCATGTCCTCGTTTCCACCACGGGCTTCGGCCAGTATGTCACCCGTTCTGTTCCGCTGGTGCAACCAGAGAACGTATTTCTCGGTAAGGACTTCCATGCAGTAGCCATAGGGTTCACATGCCCACGAATGGTATTTGGACAAGTGCTCTTGTTTGTCTATGGTTGCCGTGATTACGGTGTAGCCCCACCGAGAGAGTAGACTCAGCAAATCAGAGTCGAAAGGACTTCTCTGACCTCTGTCCCTCAAGAATGCGAATTGTCCTTTGCAGCTATGAATATCGCACCGGTGCAGAACCACGGGGTCATCGTCATCGAATGGCCAATACCTCTGTTTGAACGCAGTCAAGTCCGGTGTGATGGTTGAGCGGTGATATTCTGAGTCAACTATGACCCCAGTGAGCGACAGGTATCGGTTGCTATCGGATATGTTCCGCATCGTTGCGGACCCAGTCTCGTCTATATACATTCGGTAAGATGGTCGGGGCATCATCGGCTCCTACGATAGCGTCCCTCTCAGTTTCTTGATCGCCTCGTCGACTTCCTTGCCCTTCTGCTCAATGAGGTCGAGCAGCTCGGCAGGGGTGCGCATGTCGACGTTGACCTTGGCGTGCGGATTCACTGCCTTGATGTCGTAGCCCTTCGCCTCGATCTCCGCGCGCGTCACGGTCCAACTATGGTCGCTGTCGGCACGGTCGGGCAACAGGCGAAGGTACTCCTCGAAGCTGGCCAGCGTGAGTGGTGATTTCTTGCCCACCTTGACGCCGGACAGGTCGTAGTACCATGTCTTCTCGGTCGGCTTGCCCTTGGTGAAGAACAGCAGATTGGTCTTGACACCCGCGCCTGCCGCGACGAAGGCCCCGGCCGGAAGACTGACGACGCACCACAGATCGCAGTCATCGAGCAGCTTGCGTTTGGTTTGGACAAAGGCTTGCTCGTTAGTACGGAACATGATGCCTTCATCGACGACCATACCACAGCGACCGCCTTGCTTCAGGTTGCTGATGATGTGTTGCAGGAACAAGACCTGAGTCGCGCTGGTCCGGTAGGCGAAGTTCGTTTGAGCATCCTTGTTCTCCTTGCCCCCGAACGGCGGGTTGGTGAGGATCACGTCAAACAGTGGCGGTGCTCCCTGCCACAGTTCGTCGTAGGTGGCATTCCCGGTCAAGGAATTGCCGTGCCACAAGTTGGGCTGGTCGATGCCATGCAGGATGAGGTTGGCGAGGGCGATGGGGAAGATCATGTCCTCTTTCTCGCGGCCAAAGAATGACTGCTGCTTGAGGAAGTCGATACGCTCGGGCGTGGCACGAGGCGCATGGTCATGCATGTACTCATATGCCTGGGCCAGGAATCCACCGGTGCCGCAACACGGGTCGTACACGACTTCGCCCAAACGTGGTTGAACCGTCTGGACCATAGCTCGGATGACCTCGCGTGGCGTAAAGAACTGGCCACCGTCATTGCCCTTCTCACCCATCTTCAGCAACAGCCCTTCATAGACTTGGCTGAGCGGGAACACGTGGGTTGTGTCGATGCTGGCCGAGCTGATCTCGTGCACACGGTCAATGACGTCGAGGAAGTTGTGCTCGGTATCGATGCGCGTTTGCTGAATGCCATCCATGATCTGCGCGATGACCTTCTGCCGCGGAGTAGCATTGGGGATGTCCTTAAGGCCTTTCAGATACGGGAACAGTTGCTGACTGAGGAAGGCAAACAGGTCGCCGAGGTGCCCGTTCTGCAGCTTCTGACGCACTGCCCCATTAGGGGCAGCCCAATCGTTCCAGCGATACGGGGATTCGAGGGATGCCGTGTAGTCGTGTCCGACTGCCTGTGCCTGTTCAGCCTCCTCCATTTCCTGCTCATCGAGGATACGGAGAAAGAGCATCCAAGTCAGCTCCGGGACGTACTGCATGGCACCCGCACACTTGGAGCGGCGCATGACGTCGCAGATGTTCTTGATGGCCTGGTTCACGGATTGCTGGGTGCCAAAGCGTTTCGTTGTTTTCATGCCTTCCCTTTCCTCCGCTGTGTGTAGACGAACAGCTGCAAAGCACGAATGGTGTCGTCCATGACATACTGCAGGCCGTGGCCCACCATAGTGACGATCTCGTCCACCAAGTCTGGGAACTCCCAAACCTCGATACCATTCTCTTTCGCCGTTTCCCTGGCGGCAGGCTCGCAGTCCCAGGTGACGATGATCTTGTGGTAGTTCCCTGGGACGAAGCCATACGTGTCAAGCGCTTGCACGATGCCGTCAGCTGCAAACTTGCGTTCTATGAAAAAGCCTATGGTGCGCTGGAGAGCCGGCTTCTTGTTGGAATCCTTCATTTGTTCCTTGTCGAAGGCCCCGTTGACCAATTTGGAGAAACCCGTGCCCGGCAAACACACGCTGCTTTCAATGTGATACCGTTCCATATCTTTGGGGTTGATGGCCAGGAGGTCTATCTCGTGTTGGCCAGGACACTTGATGTTGCTGATTGTTGCCCAGCCTCTCACGTAGCGAACGTACGATTCGACGATCTTCTCAGTGGTCTCGGTCATGTCAGATCTCCCCAAAGAATGCGGCGTCAAGAAGTGCAGTGCGCATCGACGCGACCGTAGCTAGCCGATGAGTAATGTCTTCCTGCAACAATGCCGCGTTGTGAGTCGCTTGCTCGACCGTTTCGATGAGTTGCTTCTGCTCCGGAACAGGTGGCACTGGAATGTTTAGATTCTCAAGAACTGAGCGCCTCAGGCCCTGGATAGTGGCACCACGCGATTGAGCAATCAAGTGCCCGGATTCCTTCCTGAGATACCACATGACGTAGGCTGGCAGCAGATTGTGATGGCATGTGAACGCAGTTATGTCCTGGCTGGCTGCCACCGTCTCACCAGCAACTCCAATTCTTCCTACACGGGTGCGTGTGACAACCAACACCGTTCCTGCTGGACAGACAGCCGTCTTTCCAGAATCCAAACCCGCTTGCGTCAGGTGGGCCCGGGCGTTTCTTGCACCGACGGTCGTCGATGTGATGTCCGCTCCGGTTACAAAAGGATACCCAGTATCCGCCCAGTAGCTCTGTTGGTCTTTCGCAGGAGTGCCGCCGGCATCAAAAGTGCCAACTGTCACGAGTCGTGCCGAGAGCCAGCTGCTGGACTTTGGGCCCGAGAAGACGTGCTGCAGAACTGCTGCGGTGAGGAGACATGCAGCTCTTTGCTGCTCGGCGAGAGCCTGCTTGGCGCGGTCGAGGGCGGACATCTGCTCGTCGAGTTTCGCCACGATGCGCCTCTGAACAGAGACAGAAGGAAGTGGAATCTCGAGCGCAAGCAACTTTTCCCTGTTGACGGCACTCTGGCCAATCCACCGATTGCAGAGGTCCTCAAACGTATGCTGTTGCCAGAGCCGCAGGAGCCAGGCTGCAAGGTAAGCCGAATCCAGTCGGTCTGGAACGGGCCGCAATCGCGTGAAGTGATTACTGTACACGACCGGTTCTGCATAACCTGCGAAACGGGCACTCTTGCCGACGAGCGCGGTGCTGTTGGTGTTGTTGAATACAACATCACCAGATAGAAGTCGGTACTTAGAGATCATACCGGACGTTGCCGGCACTCGTACGTAGTCGCTCCAGTTCAGATGTCCTTGAGTGTCCACATTGTTCATGCGTAATTGGACTACTCCGTGAGGATCCCGCTCACCGACAGCGAATCCGGGGAGAGCCTCTGCGACGACTTCTTCCAGTCGAACCAGTGGCCAACGAGTTGTCGTCATACCGCGAACAACCTCTCTTTCGTCTCATGCAGGACATCCGATGGCTCGCCCAGCAGCTTCAGCGCAGTTATGCCGCCGGCCTTGATGACGTCGAGGGTCTTAAAGATGGACGGATTTTCAAGCCCCTCGGTGCCAGCTCCGACGAACTGACGTGCAAGGGCGATGATGGCGATCCGGGTCGCCGGGGGCATGCCATCCAGCCATCCTTTGTGCTTGTAGGTGAACGACTGGGCCCGGTCTTGCCGCGTCTTGGGGTCCATGCCATACCCAAGCTCGGCCAAGACATCAAACAGATCGTACGGCTGCATTTCCTGCAGCTGCCGAATCAGCAGAGCTGAGCGACCACCGTCGGGCAGATTCTCCAGCAACTCTCGTCTCGACTCAGGGTCGATCCACTGCATCCTGAACTGGTCAAGGGTCGGCGCCCCGGCTGTCAACTTGGCAGTCAGCAACTCTTTGTACTCCTCTACCGTCACGGGTCTGGCCTCACCATCAACATTAGCCAAGATGTACGTTCCTGCCTGACTCACGTGGACTTCGAAGCCTTCGACGGATAGTGTGGGCTCGATGGGCGGCGGCGGGCCTACTTGGGTCTTGCTCGGCGATGTCTTCGCAGTGACGAAGTCCTGACCGAAAAGGCGTGTGGCATTAGTATAGTCGTAGACGCGGAACATGAGCTTGCCGGTCGGGGCGTCCAGGCGCGTTCCTCGGCCTACCATCTGGTAGAAGGCAATAGGGGACTTCACGTACTTGAAGAACACTATGTTTCGCACGCAGGGTACATCGACACCGGTCGTGAGCAACTCCACCGTTGTGGCAATGAAGTGATGCCGCGAGGCACCTTTGAGGTCCGGCAGACTATCGTTGCCAAATGACGAGGCCGTGCACTTGAAGGCGTACGTCTCGGTTTGCCGCTGAGCGTTCAGGTTGCACCACGTAGCGTAGATGTTGTTCATAGTATCGGCCACGGCGCCGGCGTGCACATCGCTCGCACAGAACACGATCGACTTCTGCTCAGGGCCGCCGGAGTCCAGCAGATGCTGAAACAAGTCAGTGCACATCGCATTCACCCGGTCGGGCAGTAACAGCTTCTCCTCAAAGCTGCGGGCTTCGTAGTGCTCGTGGATCTCGTCCGGGGTGACGTCGGTGCCCGTGGTGGCATCTTTGATACTCCTGCTGACCAGATCACCTTTGTCCAGACCCGTCAGCTGCTCATTGCCTGACTTGCCCTCGAACAGGATGTCCGACTTGATGATCTCGCAGGCAGCCAAGTAGCCATCGTCCATGGCCTGCTGGACCGAATACTCATAGACGGGTTCACCGAAGTACTTCAGGTTGTCAGCTGTGATCTGAGCATCTGCCTGGCTCTCTGGCGTAGATTCACTGATCTTGAGCTGGCGCGGCGTTGCTGTCAGGCCAACTTGAATGGCGTTGGGGTTGTGGGTGAGCACGATGGACCACTTGCCCCACGCGGAGCGGTGACACTCATCGATGACGATGTGACTGAAATAGTCCTCGGGGTAGTTGGCCAGCAGGAAGTTGGCGTCAGCATCCTCGGTATCCACGTTGAGCGTTTGATACGTCGCGATGAGGACACGGGCGTTTTTCTGGCTGTCCCCTGCTGTGACTGGTTGGGCATCTGAGCCGAAGGCGTTCTGGAAGGCGCCTACCGCTTGCTTGCGCAGCTCGTCGCGATCACATAAGAACAGCGCCTTGCGCAGTTGGCCTGCATCTGCGATGCGGCGCAACAGATTCACGGCGATGAAAGTCTTGCCTGCACCCGTTGCCAGCGAGAGGAGTGCACGTTTCTCTCCACGTGCGATGCGCTCCATGACGGCGCGAATGGCAGCATCTTGGTAGTACCGGCGGGTTGCCTCGCCACCCTTGTATGGAGTAATGAGCGGCTGAGCGGCCTCGTCAGTTAGGAGGAAGCCCATGCCATGTTCATAGCGCGTACGCAGATCAGTGGGCGTTGGCAGCTCGGTCATGGGCAGAGGTCCACGCGTCATTCCGGAGAACCGGTCAAACTCAACGAACAGGTGACCGTTGGTCGCAATGACAAATGGAACGTTAAGTCGCTTGCAGGATGCGTAGGCCTTGGCTTGTTCGAAGCCGTGGTTGGGCGGTAAGTGGTCGGCCTTGGCTTCGATGAGGGCAACCGCAAGGGGTTGGGTCGAGGGATTCACTCGGACGCGCAGCGTGTAGTCGATACGCCCCTTCTTCTCCTTGACCGGCTTGCCATCGATGATCTGCACACTGCCGGCGGATTCCTCTCGCTTGATGAGGTCCTCCGTCCATTGGCGCTCGTGCAGTGCCGGGTCAATCAGTTTCGCTCGTGTGTCGCTTTCACTCAAACTCATTGTGGTGGATGCCCCCTTCAGTAGGCAGAACCTAGTCGAGACTATACCTTCTCATACTACACCGAAACCACAGACGGGCAATTCTGAGGGACTCATCAACTTGCTCCTGTAGTCGACTCGTGGTTCAACGCAGGTGGAAACGACGCATTCCACTTCTTGGCCAACCTCTGAACAAGGCGGTAGGCACTCACATAATCGTCTACGGGATTGTTGGACATATCTGCAAAGGGGTCATCGTGGGCGACTACGCATCTCTTCCGGTAGAGCTCCAATACTGCGAAGCGCTTGTCCAGAATGGGTTTCTTTGTCCGTTGTCTGAGCGCATCCTTTGCTTCCTCGTATTCCATGAGACCGAGGCACAACGAGACAAAGACATATCGTCTTCTGAAAACCAACCCGATTCTGGTTGAACCATTCTTGCCTTGGCTGGTGCAGCATTCTTGTATGATAGCGTTCGCCTTAGTCACTAACTCTTGGTTGCCGTTCTTCTTGAGAACCCCCTCTAGGGACTTGAGCAGGTCATCCAGAATGGTGACAGCGAATACCATAGTTGCATTGAACACGAACGGCAGGAAGCTCTTTGACTCAGCAATGTCCATCAGAGTATCTGGATCGCTGGGATCGCGGAGCAGTGGAGAATGTGCCACTTCTGCGTAGAGGTTCATTTCTGCATCGTGCTCTTGGGCTTCTTTGCGCAGCGTAATCAGGAGTCCAAACACTTCAAGTAGGTTTTCAAGGCATTCCGATGCAGCTTCAGCAATAGATGAGTTAGCTTCGACTGCCGGCACGGACAGGGTCTTCCTTGGTAGTCTTGTAGCCGTATCAGGCCCCCTTGTGGTCGGACGTCGGTATCGACCTCTGATCGCGTCCTTCCACGTTCTTTATATCAGCGTTGAGAACGCGCAATATATCGCTCGCTTCATACACTTTTCCGTAGCGCCGCGCATCGCGTGGTTTCAGGATGCCTTCCTGTTGCAGTCGTTCGACGTGCAGCTGTGCAGCACGATAGGTGACCCCAAGGAGCTTCGCTGCTCCCGGCACCGTGACAAATGGCTGCTCCATGAGACTGTCTGCAAGCCGGAGCGTGAGTGTCGACGTCCGGGGCTGGGACTCCAGCTGCAGATGCCACGAGTCTCTGAGGTCTTGCAATGAGCGCAGTCTGGTTAGCGTGTCATGTGATTCGCTGATGACTGCAGAGAGGAAGAATCGGATCCATTCGAGCCACTCGCCGCGTGTGCTGACACCGAGGAGAAGGCGATAGTAAGTGTCTCGGTTACTGTCGAAGTAAGCGCTCAGGTACAGCAGGGGTGAGGGAATCAGATTCCACTGGACCGCCAGTAATGCCAGCAGCAGGCGGCCGACGCGTCCATTCCCGTCGACGAATGGATGGATGGCCTCGAACTGATAGTGGACCAGCGCGAGCCGGACCAGCTGTGGATACTCTGGTGCGCCGTGGATGTACTTCTCTACGTCCCCTAGTCCTACTGTCATGGCGTCGACAGGAGGGGGCACATACGTAGCTTCATTCAGGGTGCAGTCTGCGGGGCCAATCCAGTTTTGCTCGGTCCTAACCTCACCTGGCGTGGCCTGTTCACCACGGACGCCCTTCATGAGGTGACGGTGTAGCTCGCGGATTAGTCGCGTACTCACAGGGAGCGACTCAAGACGGTGCAGGCCGTACTCGAGTGCAACAACGTAGTTGTACACCTCATGCGCATCTTCATCGTCAGAGGAATTCCGCCGCGAGGGTTGATCAGCCTCGTAGCGGTACAGGTCGTCGAGCCCGGACTGGGTGCCCTCGATATGCGACGACAGTACGGCTTCCCGTCTGACAAGGGGTTTAACAAGCAAGGCCGAATTCTTCACGAAATGTCCGATGCCGGCGAGTTGCCCCAGTGACTGATCTGCCTGGGACAACAATAGCAACGTATCGGCATCAAGCTCGACACGTGGTGGCAGTGGATTGGGAATGAAGGCCGAGTACTTTGACGCACCGCTGCCGATGGGCGTCAGACGTCCTGGACTGTCGCGCGTAAACATAGTTATATCCACCCGACCACCTCGTTGTGTATGAAGGTACAATTCGCCATGCTCAAATTATACTTTATCCGACAAAAATACAATTTGGTTGTGTATGAACGTACAATTTGTCGTCTTGAAATTGTACCTTAGCTGACAAAAGTATAATTCTTGTCCGCTTTGTCCCGGCCCCTTGAGTTTGCTGTCTGCGAACTAGACTTAATATGAAAGGGTATCTGTTGAGATTGTCCGGAGGCATTGATGGATGAACTGGTTGCCTGGCTGCTGGAAAGACTGGGAATTCGGTCAGAAGAAGGTTCCGTCGCGCTGGGTCACATTGCTCGTTGAGCGCGCGCGACTGCGCATAAGTAATTGATAGAGGAGTCAGATATGGAGACGATCGATCTTCGCAAGCAGATGAAGGAGCTGTGGAGCCCGCCGGTGGGCAAGATGGTCCTCGTCACCGTGCCTGCCATGCCGTATCTTGTCATCGAGGGGGTCGGCAATCCGTCGACGTCCAGGGCGTTCCAGGAGGCTATCCAGGCATTGTACTCGGCCGCCTATACCATGAAGTTCGGAGCTAAATCCGCTGGTGTCGCGGAATGGAAGGTAACGCCACTCGAGGCACTGTGGTGGAACGCGTCCGGACGGGACCTGACTGATGCCGACTTCGCGGCGACGACGCCAGGGGAGATGGCGTGGAAGGCTCTGGTGATGCAGCCTGCGGTCGTGACCGGGGATATGCTGGAGCAGGCGAAGGCTGAGGTCGTTCGCAAGAAGAAGGACGTGCCTGCTCTTGCACAGGTACGTCTGGAGACGTGGACTGAGGGAGTGTGTGCTCAGACAATGTACGTGGGGCCGTACGAGGGGGAGCGTTCGACGATCGACATGATGCACACGTGGATAGTTGCAAACGGCTACCGTGTGCAAGGACGGCACCACGAGCTGTACCTCAGCGATCCCAACCGCACGGCGCCTGAGAAGATGAAAACCATCCTTCGGCTGCCCGTGCAGAAGGTTCAGTCGTAGCTCGGGGATACCATGTCCACCACGCACAGGAGGCCGAATGGAAGCCAGCGTGTTGTGCGTGGCGTCACGGTCCAGTTCCGGCGCGTCCGTGGTGTTCAGGCCATGTGCTGGAAGCGGCGAAGACTGACCCCTCTACACACTTCACCGACTAGAGCTTGATTGTCACCGTCCTGCCGACCGGGTCCCACGTGACGATACATCCCAGATTCTCGGCGACGAACCGGAGGGGAAGCAGCGTCCTGCTGTTGACGATCATTGCAGCGACGTCCAAAGGTACGTTCGCGCCGTCCACACGTGCCTGATTAGAAGCGATCCAGATCTCGATGGTATGCGTGCCGAGCGTCACGGTCGCCTTCCGGGCGACGGCATCCCAGCCGACACTCCCTTCGAGGGCTTCGATCACTGCGCGGATAGGGAGCAGGGTCCGGCCTTCGCGGATGATAGGCGGCGAGTCGAGCGTTGCGCGCGTCCCGTCGACGGACATTGCCGACGAACCGATAGTGAGCACCAGTGTGTACGATGCAACCGGAGGCTGGACGACGGGGACATTCTCGAGGCGGTACAGGCCGACGGCGTTAGCAGCATACACCATGCGGGGGTTCGAGGAGTCCACGGCAAGCGCAGAGATGTCCCCAGTGAGCGTTCCGCCTGCCTGGGTCCAGGAGGCGCCGCTATCAGTCGACGAATACACTCCGCCAGAGGTCATGAGACCACTGTCGCCTGCGTAGAGAACAGATGACTTGCCTGGATCCACAGCGAGCGCAGCGATAC
>Ga0209540_10000888_pt1 | contig 24330 bp, 24 predicted proteins | sample BarGraIncu01121A_FD_184501 | JGI IMG/M metagenome (GOLD analysis project Ga0209540, IMG submission 184501) | Arctic peat soil microbial communities from Barrow, Alaska - Barrow Graham LP Incubations 011-21A (SPAdes) (version 2) | ecosystem: Environmental > Terrestrial > Soil > Wetlands > Peat... | reverse complement strand
GTAGAGACGCATTGCATGCGTCTCGGGATGTATTGATGCCGCCAGGGTTTGAAAAGACTGAGACGCATGCAATGCGTCTCTACCCGGTATGCAATGTGTCTGGCGAAAGGTTATTTCCAAAATTCCCATTTCCTATCATTTTTCAGCGGGAAGAGGCGCCTTGCCGGACTCTAGTTCGCGCTTTTCGTGGTAGAAGAAGCGGACCATGTAGTACTCGAAGGGATAGCCGCTCTCATAGTAGCGAAAGCTCTGCTGATGCCGGGCATCGATGAAATTCAGGGTGGTCACCCCGGTCCAGATGGCGAAGTCGTAGTCTGATTTTGCAAAAGGATCGACCGCGGTGTAGATCCCGTACGTGATGGCGCTGTCCACGGCGAGACCTCCGGTGTCGCGCAGGGACGAGGGGCCGAAGATCGGCAGCACCAGGTAAGGCCCGGAGTCTGCCCCCCAGTAACCGAGCGTCTTGCCGAAATCCTCATCATGCCTCTTCAGGCCGAACGTGGTGGCCGGATCGAACATGCCGCCCAGACCCAAGGTACTGTTGGTCACGAAACGGCCGAGGGTCGTCGCGGACTCGGTCCCCTTCAGCTGGAACACGCTGTTGGTGAGATTTCGGATCTCCCCCAGGTTGTTGTAGAATCCGGAGATGCGCTCCTGGACGAAGACGGGGGTGACGAACTCGTAGCCGCTCACCACCGGGAGGAAAAAGTATCTGTCGAAGTAGTAGTTGAACCGGTACATGCTCCGGTTGAACTTCTCCCAGGGGTCGGCGACCTGGGCGAAGGGCTGGTCCCTGAATTCGCTGATCGTGTGCCTCGGCGGCACCTCGGCCTTCGTGTTCGCCCGGGTCGAGGCGCACCCGGCAAGGGTCAGCATCAGCATCAGGGCGGGGATGGTCCGGCAGGCTCGGCAACGGGTCACAGTCATCGTGGCGCCCTCCTTGTCATTGGAAGAAAGCGACCATGTAGGCCAGGTTATCTTTGTACTCCAGGTTCCCGAGGTGTCCGCCGCGCGGGTAAACCTTGGCACGTGCGCCGAAGAGCTGCCGCAGATAGTCGAGCTCCGCCTTGGTCAGGATAAAATCGTTCTCGTTGAGCATCACGCCGAACTTGGCCGAGGTACCGAGGTACCCCTCGATGCTGCTGAGGCTAAGGGAATGGAGGAAGGCCTCTTTGGTGAGACCGGGCCGCCGCTTCTCGAAGTAGGGATAGAAGTACTCGTTGAGATAGTCGAAGAAGCTCAAGTGGGTAGAGACCAGGAAATAGTCGTAAAGGGAATCGGTGGGCTTCAGCACCCGGTTCTTGGGCACCACGTAGCCGCTGTTGGTCATCACGTCGGAGGCGAAGATCATGCCGGCCAGGTTGATGCGGTAGGTGAGGCCGATCAGTCCGGCGGTTTCCTCGCGGCTGAAAAGACCCTCCGTGTAGATCGAGTAAAGAAACTCATCGTTTATGGCGACGAAATTGCCATAGCGGTAGAACTCGCTGAATTTGGACAGCATCCTGTTGAAAAATACGCCCTGCTTCTTGGGCCCTCCGGGGATCTGTTTCAGCAGATCCTCGATCCTGGTCACCGAGTTGTAGAGACTTGACGGGGGGTTGATCATGAGCACCTTGCGGAAGTTGAAGACCCGGCGCTCCTCGTCCAGTTTGGCCACGAAGGCGGCCTCGCTCGCTCCCAGGCTGTAGCCGCCAAGGGCAAAGGAGGACACCTCGATGTCATCCTGCACCTGCTTCCAGGCTGTCTCCATCACCCGGTACAGGTCAACCGCGTCGTCGGTCAGATCGCCGGGGATGCCGCTTTGGGAGGCGGAGATGATGAAATTGGCATTGGTGGGCGACGGCAGGGCGATGACGTGGAAGCCGGCCTGGTAGAGAGACTTCATCATGGACAAGAGCTTGGGTGCCCGGTCGCTGGAGCCGGCGCCTGGGATCAGAAAGACTAGCGGCGCCTTCTGCTTCTGGTAGGCGAAGGTGCAGCGCAGTCCCACGTTGTAATAGAAGGCCGGCGGTTGCTGACGGTCCGGGATGACGTCAAGCACGAGTTGCCGGGTGCGCATCGTTGCCGGGAACTGGGGCATGAGACTCGCCGGAGTCCCGAGAATGGTGGCTTCGTAGGCTCCCTGGATCGGGTAGCCATAGCCGTCATCCGCCGCAAGGCTCGGCACAGGCAACAGGAAGAGGCAGGCGAGGAAGAGCAGACTCAGGTGCATCATGCGGATGCCTCCTTTAGTTGGGGGGGAAGCCGGGTTGGCACCGGCGGCAGGCCAGCCCGGCAAACAAAAAGGGCGTATAGAGATACGCCCTTTTGTAGTTGAACTGTCCAGTTTCCGGTCTGAGCCGTCTTGCAAGACCTGGCGATTCTGGCACTAACCAATCGTACCCTGCATCCGGGGTACCCGGGCTACTTCACAATCAGGTCGTTTTTCACTTTGGTCACGCCATTCACGCCGCGGGCAACCTCTCCGGCCTTTTTAGCGCTCTGTGCCGAATCGACAAAACCGCTGAGCTGGACTGCCCCCTGGAAGGTCTTGACGTTGATCTGGAAACCCTTCAGGGCCTGGTCATCCACGATGGCGGCTTTCACCTTGGTCGTGATGACGGAGTCATCGACATACTGCCCGGTACTTTCGCGCTTTTGGGTGGATGCGCATCCCGTGAATGCAGTAATCAGCCCGAGGCAGACCAGAACTTTCACGATACGTTGTAGTTTTGCCATTTTCCGTCTCCTTTTGTTCACGCTGGAATGGTAGCTCATTGCAAGTTAAAGATATCTCAGACAATTAACAAGTCAAGCGGGCGGGTGGAGGTTGAGGCACAAATTTGAATAGTTCCGATTCGCCAGTATACTTAGCGTCTATCGCCTCGTTTCCACGAAATCCGTTTTTCAAAAGGAGGTTATCGTGAGATACCCCATTATCATGCTGAGCTTCTTCGTGTTAATAACCGGCGCCGGAACCTGCCTGGCTATTGATCAATCAATCTGCAATCCCGGTACTGAAATTTCCTTTTATCCGGATGGCCAATTGAAATCATGCGCACTCAAGGATGATTTTGCTATCAGTGGAGTTAACTGCAATCAGTATGGAGTTGTCACCTTATACGAAACAGGAACACTCAAAAGCTGCGTCACACGTAATTACTTCAAATATGAAGCGATCATGTGCAATCAGTATAGCCTGGTCAGTTTCTATGCAACAGGCAAATTGGATACCTGCAACCTTGCCGAGTCAATAAAGATTGATGACACTACTTGTGCGCAATTTGGACCGATTTCCCTCTTCGAAAGTGGAAAGTTGAAGTCCTGCAGCGCGCCCCATTAATTGCAGGAGCGAAGAAGAAACGGCTGTTACGATGGGAAAAAGAGTGGATAGATGGGGAACTATGCGGAACACGGTGGATGCAATCGGGTCACAATGGCAGGACAGGGCACCCGCAAGGGGTGCCACTACAGGATTTATCTGGGGATACCCTTTACAGAGGGCTACAAATTCCGTAACTATTCAGCACCAGTCGACCAATCACAAACGACCCAAAGCATAAAGCCTCACCACAGAGGTACACAGAGGTACACAGAGGAAAATCTAAACCTGATTTATGTTTGAAACAAAAAGGCCTTAGCCTTTGGTTTAAGATTTCCTCTGTGTTCCTCTGTGCCCTCTGTGGTGAGGCTTTTGATTGTTTGTAGTTGCTTTTTACTTGAAATTTGCTGAATAGTTACATTGAAACTAATCAGGCCGAATTTGGGAAGTAAACCTAACGCGACGTCGAGGCCAGGCGCTTCATCACCTGCTGCATGTCGCTCCAGACCTCCCGCTTCAGTGCCGGGTTTTCCAGCAGGACGTCGGGATGCAGCGTCGGCATGAGCGGGATCCCCGCCAGATCGTGGAAATTTCCCCGCAGGGTGTCGACAGGTTCGCCACTTTCAAGCAGCAGTTGTGCAGCCGGTTCTCCGAGCGTTACCACCACCTCGGGAGCGACCGCGGCGATGCGGCCCAGAATGGTTTCGCGCCTGGAGCTCCCCGCGCTCGAGGGCTGCGCGGGAAAACTGAGCAGATGGACATCCGCGGCGGCAAACCCCATAGCCTGAATGATCTTTGCCAGGAGCTCCCCCGCCTCTCCGGCAAACCCCGCGCCGGTCATGACAAAGAGGAGCCTGGCCCGTGGGTTGCCGACACCGCGGCAATCGTCGTCTGAGGCGGGGAGCTCCGCGAAGTCGAGTTCGTCCACGCCGGAATCCCACAGTTCTTCAAGATACCCCCTGAGCGCCTGAAGCACCAGACCTCTCTCTTCCATTTCCTCCGTCTTCCCCACCTCAACCATCCGAAACCCCTTTACTTTTTCCGGCCCATTCACTATGCTCGTACCATGTTGATTCTTCTAGTAGCGGCCCTGCTCGTCATAGCACTCCCCCAGCAGGCGCTCGCCTGGGGCGCGGGCATCCACCTGCAGCTCGGGATGAACGTCATCTCCCACCTCGAAGCCCTGGAACCCTCGGTCGCGGCGATCATCGGAAGCCACCCGTTCGATTTCCTCTACGGCACCATCGCGGCCGACATCACCATCGGGAAGAAATTCACCCACTACCTGCAGCACTGCCACCGCTGGAGCATCGGCCACAAGGTCCTGGAAAAGGCCGGCGACGGCTCCGAGATGGCGTGCGCCTACGGCTACCTGAGCCACCTTGCCGCCGACTGCATCGCCCACAACTACTTCGTGCCGTACAAGGTGATGCGGAGCTTTCCCTCGCTCACCCTGAAACATGCCTACTGGGAGATGCGCTTCGAGAATTACGTGGAAAAGGAGATCTGGGAGACCGGCAGGAAGGTGTCGCGGGAGCACTTCAGCAAGAACGACCAGCTGCTCCGCAAGGTCCTCTCGGACACCATCTTTTCCTTCGCCACCAACAAGCGGATCTTCAATTCCATCCTGCTGGTGAGCCGCCTGGAGAAGTGGCAGAGCCTCCTGCAAACGCTTTCCGACTCCTCCCGCTACTCCCTTGAGGAGAGCGACCGGGAGGAATACATGCAGCTCACCCAGGAGGCGGTGTTCGACTTCCTGAACCGCGGCGAGGAGTCCCGTTTCTACCGGGCCGACCCGACCGGGGAGAAGGCGCTCGCCGCCGCCGAAGCGGTCCGCAAAAACCTGAGACTGCTGTACCGCAGCGGCAAGATCAGCAAGCCGCAGGCCTATGCAGAGTTGGAGGAGCTGAAAGCGAAGCTCAAGGACGCCATCTGCGAGCCGGAGCTGCTGCTGCAGATCCTGTCGAGCTGACCCGCAACAATTTTAAAGGCGAGGCCCCGGGCGCAGACCAGACCCCAATTGTTTTAAACCTACACCCATATCCCTTATCCCTTATCCTAATCCGCCCCAGTCCCCAGTCCCTAGTCCCTAGTCCTACCCTGATCCCTGCGCATGGTCTCCACCCGGTCCAGTATGATCCCGGCGAGCTGGTCCTTGCCCATGATCGGAAGATCCTCGATGCGGCCGTCGCGAAACAGCAGCTTGACGATGTTGGTGTCCACGTTGAACCCCGCTCCCTCCTGGGAAACGTCGTTCGCCACGATCAGGTCAAGGTTCTTCCGGGCGAGCTTGCTGGTGGCATTGGCGACCAGTTCCTCGGTCTCCGCCGCGAAGCCCACCAGTACCCGGTCCCCCTTTTGTGCGCCGATCTCGCTCAGGATGTCCGGGTTCTTCTCCAGGTCGATGGCGAGATGGGCTGCGGACTTCTTCACCTTCATTTCGGCGCGCAGCCTGGGCCGGTAATCGGCTACGGCGGCCGCCTTGATGACGATATCGCTTTGATCCAGGAATCCGAGCACCGCCTCCCTCATCTGTTCGGCACTCTCCACCCGTTTGACGCTGACGCCGTAGGGGGGAGCCAGCGCCGTGGGTCCGGTCACCAGGGTCACCTCGGCGCCCCGCAGGCGGGCACACCTCGCGATGGCGTACCCCATCTTACCCGAGGAGTGGTTGCTGATGTAGCGCACCGGATCGATCTCCTCCTGCGTCGGGCCCGCGGTGACCAGGATCCGCTCGCCGGCGAGCCGCTTCGGGGTGAGTGCCGCGATCGCCTCCTCGAGGATCACCTCCGGGTCCTGCAGTTTCCCCTCCCCCTCCCAGCCGCAGGCAAGCATGCCGCTTACGGGGGGGACGAACAGGTAGCCGTGGTTTTTCAGGCGCGCCTCGTTCTCCCGGTAGATCGGGTTCTGGTACATATTCACGTTCATGGCGGGTGCGATCAGCACGGGCGCCTTGGTCGCCATGACGGCCGTGGTCAGGAGGTCGTCAGCGATACCGGAGGCGACCTTCCCGATGAAGTTCGCGGTGGCGGGCACGATCACGAACAGGTCGGCGCGGTCGGCAAGCGAGATGTGTCCGATCTGCTGCTCCGAGATCAGGTTGAACAGTTCCAGGTGCACCTGCTGCCCGGAGAGGGTCTGGAAGGTGAGCGGCGTCACGAATTCGGTGGCGCTGCGGGTCATCACGACATGCACGACGGCACCTGCCTTGGTGAGGAGGCGCAGCAGTTCCACGGCCTTGTAGACCGCGATCCCGCCGGTGACCCCGAGGACGATCTCTTTGCCTCTCAGCATAGCTTCCCCCTATTCGTTTAGGTACGGGTTCGTGCGCCTCTCCGCGCCGATCGTGGTGGAAGGGCCGTGCCCCGGCCAGGCCACCGTCGCGTCGGGAAGCGGCAGCAGCTTTTCCCTGATGGAGGCGATCAGCAGCTCGTGGGAGCCGCCGGGAAGATCGGTGCGCCCCACCGAATCTGCGAACAGCGTGTCGCCGGTGATCACCAGCTGCTCGTTCCTGAGCAGCAGGCAGCACCCCCCCTCGCTGTGCCCGGGGGTATGCAGCACCTCGATGGAGCGGCGTCCGAAGTCGAGCCGCATGCCATCGGTGAGGTACCGGGTGGGGGGCGGCGAATCCTCCACGGACAGGCCGTACTTGCGGGCAGACCGCGAGGCCATCTGCAGCAGGGCCAGATCCTTTTCGTGGATCAGGAGCTCGGCGCCGGTCGCTTCCTGTACCGGCCGGTTGCACCCGACGTGGTCGAAGTGGCCGTGGGTATTGACGATGTACTTCACCTTGAGGCCGAGCCGGGCGACTGCCCCGAGGATCATCTCGCAATCCGCACCGGGATCGACCACCACCCCTTCTTTGCTCTGCTTGTCCCCGAGGATGAGACAGTTCACTCCCAGCGGGCCGACGACAATCGTTTCAATCAGCATGCGTTCCTCCCATGGGACCCTTCTGGATCCGCCTAGAACAGGTCGAGATTATCGTTGTTGAGCGCCGCAAAGGGGCTGTTGCTGAACGACTTGCGCCCATCGGCCCTGACCGCTGCCGGTGCCGGTGCCGCAGTCTCCCGCACGGCCGCCGGTTCCGCCAGGATCGGCGCGGCGGGCTCGGACAGCTCCTCGGGGCAGAGTTCCTCCTGATCCTCGGTGTGCAGGCAGTTCTCCTTGAAGAAGTAGCGGTCATAGAGGCGGTGGTAGGAGGTCCAGCGGGAGGGGTTGTCCGGCTCCTTCCTGATATGGGTCCTGATGCCGTTGATCTTGGAATCGAGGTCGTCCAGGTAATTGAGGATGGTCGCCTCCATCGTCTTGGGACGTTTCGGGGAGCCGTACTCGTACTGCCCGTGATGCGACAGGAGCATGTGCTTCAAAAGCATGCCGAGCTCGGCCGGGAAACCGGCGAGCGAGGAGATCCGCTCCTGCAGCATTTCGACTCCGATGGTGATGTGTCCGATCAGCTTCCCCTCGTCCGAGTAGTCGAAGGCGCGCAGGTAGGTCATCTCGCGCACCTTGCCGACGTCGTGCAGCAGCGCCCCGGCGATCAGCAGGTCGCGGTTCAGCCCCTCGTAGAGCGGAGTCATGGCATCCACCAGCTTCGCCACGGCGAGGGAGTGTTCCAGGAGCCCCCCGAGGTAGACGTGGTGCATCCCCTTGGCGGCCGGAGCCACGCGGAACTGGGCGAGAAGCTCAGGATCCTCGAAGAAGGCTTTCAGGAGCCGCTGCAGGTCGGGGTCCGCGAGGGAGGCGACCAGTCCCTTGAGCTCCTCGACCATGAGGTTGATGTCGCGATCGGTCTCCGGCAGGAAATCGGCCAGATCTACATCCTCCTCCGGGACCCGCTTCAGCTCCGAGAGGATCAGCTGCATCTTGCCGAGGTAGACGGACGCCTTGGCGCGTACGGCGAGGAAGTCGTTCTTGTCGAAAAGCGTAGCGACCTCGTCCGCGTTATCCCAGACCTTGGCATCCACCTCGCCGCTCTTGTCCATCAGCTTCAGTGTCAGGTAGGGCTTGCCGTTTTTGGCCATGGCGAGGATCTTATCCTTGACGAGGAAGACGGTATCGACCAGGTCCCGGTCCTTGATCTCGGCAACGCATTTCTTTTTCAAAGGTGACTCCTTTTTCGCTATTCCGGTGCGGCACTTGGCTGCATGGTTTGTGTTGGGTGGGCTCAGGGCCCTCGCGGGTGCCTGGCCAGCAATTTTGTAGCGGCTCCTTGCGGGCGCCTGTCTTACCGGAAGCGTCAGCTGCCGCTCCCCAGGCGCGCCGCGATGGCGTCGGCCACCCGGATTCCGTCCAGGGCGGCACTCATGATGCCGCCGGCGTACCCCGCGCCTTCTCCGGTCGGGTAGAGCCCGCGGTGGCTTGTCGACTGCAGATCGGCGCCGCGCACGATACGGACCGGCGCGGAGGTCCTGGTTTCCACGCCGGTGAGGGTCGCCTCGGCGCTGATGAAGCCGCGCATGCGCTTCTCGAAGCTGAAGATCCCTTCCCTGAGCGTCGCGGTCACCCCGGGGGGGAACAGGGGAGCCAGGTCGCTCTCGGTCACACCGGGGCGATAGCTGGAGTGGATGCGCCCCTTCCCCTTGCCGAGAAACGACAGCAGGCTCTGCGCCGGGGCGAAGTACCCGCCGCCCCCCGCCTCGAAGGCGCGCCGCTCCAGGAGCCTCTGGAACTCCAGCCCCGCCAGGGGGGAGCCGTCCGCGAAATCGTCGCGGCCTACCGTCGCCACCAGGGCGCTGTTCGCGTTCGGGGAGTTGCGCCGGTAGCCGCTCATGCCGTTCACCACCACGCCGCCGGCCTCGGAGGCAGCGGCGACCACCACCCCCCCCGGGCACATGCAGAAGGAGTAGGCGGAGCGCCCGGTCTGCTCGTTGTTGTAGGCCAGGGCGTACTCGGCAGGCGGAAGCCCCGGGTGCGGGTTGGCTCCGTACTGGATGGCGTTTATCAGCGTCTGCGGGTGCTCCACCCGGAGTCCCACCGCGAACGGCTTCTGCTCCAGGGCGACACCTCTTGCCAGCAGCATGGCGTAGGTGTCCCGTGCGCTGTGGCCCGGTGCCAGCACGAGGGTTGCGCAGGGGCGCTCCGCCTCTTCGTTCACCTCGACCCCGCACACCCTCCCCTGGCTCACCTGCACACCGGTGAGCCGGCTCTGGAAGAGGATCTCGAAACCCGCCTCCTGAAGCTTTCCCCTGATGCCGGTCACCACGGCGCGCAGCCGGTCGGTCCCGATGTGCGGCTTGGCCGCGTAGAGGATCTCGGGCGGGGCGCCGAAGCGGACCAGCTGCTCCAGGACGTAACGCGCGTTCGGGTCCTTCACCCGCGTGGTGAGCTTGCCGTCCGAGAAGGTCCCGGCTCCCCCTTCTCCGAACTGCACGTTGCTATCGCCCAGGAGCGTTCCGTCGCGCCAGAAGCGGGACACGTCACGGGCGCGCTCCTCGACGCTGCGGCCGCGCTCCAGCACGACGCCGGTCACGCCGTACTCGGCGAGCCTGAGCGCCGCGAAAAGTCCGGCCGGACCCATCCCGACGATCACGACGCCGGCATCGGGGGAAAGCTGCGGGAACCGCGGCTTCGCTGCCGCGTCCAGGCGCGACAGGTCCCCGCCGGGAAGCGGCAGCGACTCGTCGCGCAGGGTGAACTGCACGGTGTAGACCAGCTTGATCCGCCCCTTCTTACGGGCATCAACCCCTTTTCTCACCAGGGTGAGCGAGGTGATCTCGGACTCACTGATGCCGAGCTTGAGGGCGACCAGGGGGCGCAGGGAGGATTCCTCCTCGCCGGGGTTCAGGGTGAGATTGCGCAGCAGAAATGGCATGGGTATCCGTCAGGCGGCGCTTGCGGCGCGCCTCTTCCTGTCCAGCAGCTGTTCGACGATGATGACGATATCAAGCGGCGAGGTGGATTTAGGGATGTGCACCTTGGCCCCCATCTCGGGGATCTGGTGCTCGTGGGGGGCCCCCTGGAACATGGAGGTAAGAAGGACGATGACCGGTTCCCGCTCCCCGGCCAGGCGGGCGATTTCCAGGCAGGTGCTCACCCCTCCCATCCGGGGCATGACGAGATCCGAGATCACGGCATCGGGCGCCTGGTCTTTGAAGGCCTGCACCCCGAGCACACCGTCCTCCGCGGTGCATACCGTGAAGCCCGCGTCGGTGAAGGCGTCGGAGAGGACCTTCAGGAAGAACCTGTCGTCGTCAACGAGGAGGATTTTTCCCCTGGTAGCTGCCATTTCGACCTCAAAACGTGATGGAATGCGCCATCATACAAAAATGCCGTCGAAAAGGGAAGGGGAAAGCGCCGGGGCTTCACAGTGGGGTGAGCGGCAGACGGACCGAGAAGGTGGTGCCGGAGGCGTCGCTCTTCTCCACCTCGATCTTCCCCTTGTAGGTCTTCACGATGCGCAGCACCACGGAGAGCCCCATGCCGGTGCCGCGGCTGTTGGTGGTGAAGAAGGGATCGAAGATGTTGGGGAGGTTTTCCGGCGGTATGCCCGGGCCGGTGTCGGAGACCTTCAGGTTGATGTAGCTGTCGTCCTGGTCCAGCTGCACGCCGAGCGTCCCCTCCTCGGACATGACATGGATGGAATTGAGAAAGAGGTTGGTGAAGATCTGCTCTATCTCCATCGGGTCCGCCTTGATGGCAGGGGGGATGCTTCGGAAATCGGTGACCACCTTGATCCGCTTCTGCCGCAGCTGCGGGGTGAAGGCCTCCAGGGTATTCTCCAGGATGCGGTCGACCCGGACCTCGCTGATCTCGAACCTGGGCCGCTTCGCGGCGTCGAGCAGCTTCCCCAGTATGGAGTCGATCCGGTCCACCTCCTTGAGGATCTTGTCCACGTAGTCGAGGCGCTCCGGCTCCTCCAGGCCGCTTTTGATCAGCTGCACGAAGAGGGCGATGGAGTTGAGCGGGTTCCTGATCTCGTGGGCCATGCCGGCCGAGAGGTAGCCGAGGGTGGCCAGCTTCTCGGACTGGACGATCTCGGCCTGGGCGCGCCGCAGCGCCTCGCTCTTCTCCTGCACGCGCGCCTCGAGCTCGCGGTTCCAGTCGGCGATCTCCGCCAGGAGCCGCTCGCGCTCGCTCAAAAGCGCCCGGTTCTGCAGCTCGACGGCGCGCAGCTTGAGGACGCTCTCGATGCGCTCCACCATGTCCTGGTTGTTGAAGGGCTTCAGGATGTAGTCGGAGGCGCCCGCCTTCATGAGCTCGACGGCGATCTCCTCGCTCCCCTTCCCGGTGAACATGATCACGTAGGTTTCCGGGAAGCGCCGCCTGATCTCCTTGAGAGCGGTGAGGCCGTCCATGTTCGGCATCATGTAGTCGAGCAGGACCAGCTCGGGGCTCTCGCTCTCGATGGTTTCCAGCCCGTCCCGGGCGTTCAGGGCGGTGAAGACCTGGTAACCGCGGTTCTTGAGGATTATGGCGGTAAGGTCCAGGATGACCTTCTCGTCGTCTACGATCAGCACGCGGCCGCGCGGCTGTTTCTCAACAGTGGTGGTCATGGGGCTCTTCCTTGGGTAGCTGCTTGTTCGTGGTGCATCCGACAAAAAAAAGGGGCAGCAAAACGCCGCCCCACGGGACTGTTACTGCAGGCGCCGCTTCAGGGGAGTCTCACGGTTACCACCGGGCAGAGCGCCTTGCGGACTACCCTCTCGGCGGTGGAGCCGAACAGCAGGTGGTCGATGCCGCTTCTTCCCTGGGTGCCGAGCACGATGAAAGAGACCTTCTCGCTCTCGGCGCGCTTCAGGATTTCCTCGTAGGGGATGCCGGTCACGATGAGGGTTTCGTAGTCGGTGAAATCGGCTATGTGGGTGGCGCAGAACTTGGCCATCATCTTCTGAGCCCCTTCCTCGATCTCCTTCTCCAGGTTCTCGAAGGAGACGTGCGGGACGTAGAAGCCGCGCAGGTCGACCGGCTCGTTGATCACGTGCATGATGGTCAGGCGGCTGTGGAACTGCTGCGCCAGGGAGAGGGCGTACTCGAAGGCGTGCTCGGAACTTTCGGAGAAATCGGTGGCAAAGAGCACCTTGTCAAAGGTTCGCATCTGGACCCTCCCCTTTCGGCTGTGATGGAGTCAGTGATTCGTTTCCTTGAAAATCTTTTTCAGGATCGATTTAAGCTCATCGATCTTCACCGGCTTGTTGATGTACTCGAAGGCTCCCAGGTTCATCGCCTCGATGTAGGACTCCACCCCGCCGTAGGCCGTGATCATGATCACGTTGCTGCTCGGGTAGCTCCGGTTCAGCTCCTTGAGAAAGGTGATGCCGTTCATTTCCGGCATGTTGATGTCGGTGACGATCAGGTTCACCTCCTGCTCGCGCAGGTAGTTCAGGGCCTCGAACCCGTTGGCCACGCTGTCGACATGAAACCCCTCCTTCGCCAGGAGACGCGAAAGGCCTATGCGTGCGTTTTCTTCGTCATCGACCACCAGTATGCGCTTGGGCTGCTTTGGCAAAATCAGACTCCGACCTCGTTTATTAAAATGCACCTTGATTCTAGCACCGGTCTGCCGGCTGTCAAGCAACCACGCGGTCCGACGCGGCAAATCTCTTCCTGAGCTTCACGGCGGAAAGGATCAGGTTGGCGATGATGGAGATGAAGTAGATCTCGTCATCGGAAAAGGTCTTCATGGTGGTGCTGTTCAGGTTGATCACCCCGATTCGGCAGCGCGCCGCAAGTTGCATGCGTACCTCTCTCCATCGGTTTGGGGTTGCCTTCGAAGCCGATGCCTCGGAAGCGACTGCCTTGAAACCATGTGGCAAACTAGGGGCCCTTCAGCTCCACGTGCGCGGGCTTGCCCGGCTCACCCAGAGCCTTGAGCGGCCGGCCGTTGAATTCTCCCTCCACGGCGGCGCCGTCGCCGATGTCGAGCACGAAGAGCCGCGCCCCCTTCCATTCGATGATGTCGCCAGCCTTCAGGTCGTAGCGCTGGGAGATGCTGCCGTCTATGGTGATGCTGAGCCAGCTGTCCTGGTTGAAGCGCAGTCTCAGGATGACGCCGTCATGGTGCGGCTCGCCGGTCGAGAGGGCCGGGGCCTCGTCCGGAGCGGGTTGCGCAGTCGGCGCGGGGAGCGCCGAGGAGCGCTGCGGCTGGACGGCAAGCTTGGCCGGCTGCGCGGGCGGCGTCTCGGCTCGCTTCGGGGTCGGGGGGACCCGCTTCTCATCGCCATCGGAGAGGAACAGGGCGGCCAGAATCACCAGGCCGAGCAGCAGCACCGGTATCACCCATCTGCCGTGCCCGCCGAGTTTGGCCCGTTCCATGATCTCGACGCCGGGGCGCTCCGGAGTTGCCTCGGCCTGGGGACGCACCGGGGGGACGCCCTGCAGGTACCTCTCGACCACCTCGTCGCCGGAGAGCGACAGGAAGCCGGCGTAGAGGCGGAGGAACCCTTTTATGTAGGCCGCGTTCGGGAGCTTTTCGAACTGCCCCTCCTCGATGGCGACCAGATAGTTTTTCCCTATCTTGGTGACCCGGGAGGCCTCGTCCAGCTGAAGCCCGCGCGATTCCCGGACGCTGCGCAGATACTCCCCTACGGGAATCCCGGCACCATGTTCTGCATCTGCCTCAGGCACGTTCCCCTCACTTGAGCAGGTCCAGGTACTCCCTGGAAAGCTGCCCGATCTCGGAATCAGGTGCGATACGGATCACCTCCTGAAAGGCGCTCCTGGCTCCCGCCACGTTCTTGAGCTTCACCTGCGCCAGCGCCAGGTTATAATGGGCGTTGGCGTAGGAGCCGTTTAGCTCCAAAGCCTTGCGGAACTCGCCCACGGCGAGTTCCGTCTTTTCCTCGGCAAAATAGACCCGGCCCAGGTGCAGCCTGATGCGCGGGTCGGCGGGATTCCTGCCGACGGCGGCGCGCAGCAGCCCCAGGGCCTGCGGGTAATCCCCCTTGCCGAAATAGGCGAGCCCCTGGTTGATGACGACCCCCTCCTGCCCGCGGTAGAAGATGTCATCCTGGACCAGCTTGAACTGGCGGATGGCATCCTCCCACCTCTTCATCTCCAGGTAGTTCACCCCCAGGTTGTTGCGGGCCTCCGAAAAGGCGGGCTTGAGCCCGATCGCCTTCAGGTACTTCTGCTCGGCCAGATCGTAGTGCCCCTTCCGGAAGTAGGCGAGCCCGAGGTCGTTCAGAAGCGCCGGGTCCTTCGGCGTCAGCTTCTCCGCCTCGGTGTACTCGACCAGCGCTCCGGTGAAGTTGTGCTCGGCATAGAAGGATTGCCCCATCTGGTAATGATAGAGCGAGCTGTTCTTTTCCGCCTGGTTCAGGGCGCACCCCGAAGCAAGCAGCAGTGGCAAGGTAAGCATCAAAAGGACTAATCGGGCCATATGCCTCACCTGGAAGGAAGAAAGCGGGACTTCTCCCAAGAAAATTAACAGATTAACACCGCATTGTCAATGAAGGCGGCTGGCACCCGGGCGGCAACGGGCGAGCAGGGGTCAGAGTTCACCGACCCCCTCGAAGTGGGTCATCACCTTGAAGGCGCGGTAGCGCGCTTCAATCTCGTGGTAGCTCAGGGACTTGAGCCGGTCCAGGCTGAAGGCCTCCACGTTGAAGGATGCCATGACGCTGCCGAAGATGATGGCCTGCCGCACCCCCTCATCGGAGAGGTTGCCGGTGTTGGCGAGATACCCCATGAAACCGCCGGCAAAGGTGTCGCCGGCGCCGGTCGGATCGAACACCTCCTCCAGCGGGTAGGCGGGGGCCGCAAAGGTGGAGTGGCCGTTGAACATCAGCACGCCGTACTCGCCCCGCTTCACGATCAGGTTTTTCACCCCCATGCCGAGGATCGCCTTGGCGGCGCGGACCAGGTTAGACTCGCCGGAGAGCTGGCGCGCTTCCCCTTCGTTGATGATGAAGAAGTCGACGCGGCTGATCACCCTTTTCAGCGCCTCGGGCTTGGAGGAGATCCAGAAGTTCATGGTATCGCAAGCAACCACCCTGGGGCTTTTCACTTGGTTCAGGACTTCCAGCTGCAGCTCGGGGTCGATGTTCGCCAGTATCAGGTACTCGGCATCCGCGTACGCCTCCGGAATCACCGGGCTGAAGGTCTCGAAGACGTTCAGGTGCGTCTCCAGGGTCTGCGCCTCGTTCAGGTCAAAACCGTAGCGCCCCTTCCAGCGGAAGGTCTCCCCGGGGACCCGCGACAGCCCGCTAAGGTCGATGTTCCTGGAGTTCAGGAACTGGGTGTGCTCTTCGGGGAAGTCCTCACCCACCACGGCAACCAGCTTCACGTCGGTGAAGAAGCTCGCCGAGGTGGAAAAGTAGGTGGCCGAGCCACCGAGCACGCGATCCCTGGTGCCAAAAGGGGTTTCTACCGAGTCAAGGGCGACCGAACCGACGACGAGTATACTCATTGAATCCTCCCAAACAACCGTGCTCCGGTTGCGCTTTTCAGCTGTCAGTGGTTAAAACATCACAAGTTATCGGAACGAAGCGGCTCCAAGGCCGGTAAACCGAGGCGAGTCGTTGAGCCGTTGAGGCGTCGCTACCTGCTACAGGTACTTCCCGATGATCAGCTCCAGGTTCTCCCGGGTTTCCACCGGTATGACAGTTGTGTCGCTGATCACCGCGTACTTTAGCGCCGAGGCGCACGGACAGCTCCGTTCGCCGGTGATCTGCTGCACGGCGCGCCTGATGATCAGCTTGGCGGTGGCGACGTTGGCCTTGATGATGGCTATGATCGCCTCGACCGACACGTCGGCATGGGAGTCGTGCCAGCAGTCGTAATCGGTGGAGAGCGCGATGACTCCGTAGCAGATTTCCGCCTCACGGGCAAGTTTCGCCTCGGTCAGGTTGGTCATGCCGATGATCGAGGCTCCGAAGGAGCGGTACAGGTGGGACTCGGCGCGGGTCGAGAAAGCGGGCCCCTCCATGCAGACATAGGTGCCGCCCCGGTGCACCGTCGCCCCCACCTCGCCGGCGGCGGCAAAGAGTTGTGCCGAGAGCTCAGCGCAGACCGGGTCCGCGAACTGCACATGCCCCACGACCCCGTTTCCGAAGAAGGTGTCCTTGCGGGTCCCGCGCGTGCGGTCGATGAACTGGTCCGGGATCACGATGTGCCCGGGGACTATCTCCTCCCTGAGGCTCCCAACGGCCGAGACCGAGATGATCCTGCTGACTCCGAGCTTCTTCATGCCGTAGATATTGGCGCGGTAGTTCACCTCGCTCGGGGCGAACCGGTGCCCCTTGCCGTGACGCGGCAGGAAGACCATCTGGACGCCGTCCAGCATTCCGGTCACGTACTCGTCGCTTGGCCTGCCAAAAGGGGTATCCACCGTGACCTGCTCGATCCCGGTCATTCCTTCCATCTCGTACAGCCCGCTGCCGCCGATTACACCGATTACCTCGCTCGCCATGTGAACCTCCCGTCAATACATATCAAAAATCTGTGAAAGGTGAAGGGTGAATAAAATCACGGTTTATCCAGCCTCCCCTTGAGCTGGCCGCAGGCCGCGGAGATGTCCCCGCCGCGGCTGGAGCGGGTGATTACCGTCACGTTTTTGTCCAGAAGGTACTTGTGAAACCTGTCGATGGCGTCCTGGCCGGGACTCTGGAAGTCGCACCCCTCGTGCTCGTTGAACGGGATCAGGTTCACCTTGGACGGGATGTTGCTGATCAGCCGGACCAGCCGTTTGGCGTCCTCAAGGGAGTCGTTCAGATCGCGGATCAGCACGTACTCTATGGTGATCCAGCGACGGGAGGGGAGCGGGAACGCCTTGCAGGCGGCCAGCAGCTCCTTCAGGGGGTAGCGCCGGTTCACCGGCATGATTTGGGAGCGCACCTCGTCCGTCGTGGCGTTCAGGGAAACCGCGAGGTTCACCGTGACCGCCTGGCCTAGTTGCGCCATCTCGGGGACCAGCCCCGAGGTGGAGACGGTCACTTTCCGGGTCGAGAACTGAAAGCCGTCCGGGTCGGTCAGAATCTGCACGGCGGGGATGACGGCCGACAGGTTGGCCAGAGGCTCGCCCATCCCCATGAAGACGATGTTCCGGACCGGCTGTTCGCGCTTGACGGCGCAGACCTGGTTCACGATCTCGGCGGTGGTCAGGTTGCGGGAGAGCCCGAAGCTGCCGGTAAGGCAGAAGGCGCACCCCATGGCGCAGCCGACCTGGCTGGAGATGCAGAGCGTGGTGCGCCCCTCGTCTAAAATGAGAACGCTCTCGACGGCGGCGCCGTCCGAGAGGCGGAACAGGTACTTCTTGGTACCGTCTGCGGACGCCTCCACCACCTCGGGGACCAGGTTGCTTATGGTGGCGCTCCCCTCCAGATGGCTGCGGAACTCCTTGGAGACGTTGGTCATCTCGGAGAAGCTGGTGGCATCCAACTGGTAGAGCCACTTGAAGATCTGCTTGGCGCGAAAGCGCTCCTTGCCGAGGCCGGCGATGTACGCCTCAAGCCCCTGCAGGGTTAAATTCTTTATGTCTATTTTTTCCATGTGTTGGATATAAAAAAGCCCTTCTGGCGAAGGGCCTTTTGTTCCTCGATTTTTATAGGGACTAGACCAGTTCGAGCTGGCTGAAAAAATACGGGATCTCGAAGGAAGCGGACTCGGGAGAGTCGGAGCCATGCACCGTGTTCTCCTCGATGCTGACGCCGAGCGCCTTGCGGATGGTGCCATCTTCGGCGTTGGCGGGGTTGGTGGCACCCATCAGGCCGCGCCAGGACAGGATGGCGTCCTTTTTCTCGAGCACGAGTGCAATGACCGGCCCCCGTGCCATGAAGGTGCAGAGATCGCCAAAGAACGGGCGTTCCTTGTGCACGTAGTAAAACCCTTCGACAGCGCACTTGGAAAGGCGGATCTTCTTCATGCCGACGATTTTGAAACCGGCTGCTTCTATCATCTCCAGCACCTTGCCAGTTACGTTTCTCTCGACTGCGTCAGGCTTAATGATTGCGAATGTTCTTTCCAATGTATCCTCCCGGCTCATTATGGTAAACGACCTCTTCAAATAGCATCCCGGACTGCTGATTGTCAAGGCAAATCAGGGATTCCGGACGCGAAAAAAGCCCGCAGATCGCTCTGCGGGCTTTTTGAAACAGGGCTCACCCTGCTTCGATTACTTCTTTTCTGCGGGTGCGGTTGTAGTGGTCGTAGTTGTCGTAGCTGCCGGAGCCTTGGCAGAAGACATCGGAGCCTGTGCAGGAGCTGCCGGAGCAGCCGGAGCGGCCTGCTCAGCGGCCGGAGCCGGAGCTTCTTCCTTCTTCTTGCAGCCAGCAGCAAAGGCAAGAGCCAAAGCCAGGCAAAGTGCTAAAGAGATCAGTTTTTTCATTGACGATATCACCTCTTTTCTTTTTAGATTTACCCTGCGCAGAGCGCAAGGTTAGTTAGTAACGCTTATTTCATCCTTAGACCGCGACGTGCGGAAGACCCCGCCGGCCTTCCGCCCGGGTACGGCGGTTACGGCGGCAGCTACCCCGCAAACTGCGCGAGCGACCAGGGGACTGGCATTAGGTTCGCGACAGGTACACCTAGTCATTTATTGCAGACGCCTTGATAGCATCCCTGCTCGTTGCTTGTCAAGGCAAATCTGGTTTCACAGACACTAAAAAAGCCCACAGATTGCTCTGTGAGCTTCTTGAAACAGGGCTCGCCCTGTTTCGATTACTTCTTTTCTGCAGGTGCCGTGGTAGTCGTCGTAGTCGACGGGGCTGCCGGAGCCTTAGCAGAAGACATCGGTGCCTGAGCAGGAGCGGGAGCGGTTGTGGTAGTGGTGGTCTCAGCTGCGGGTACCGGAGCTTCTTCCTTCTTCTTGCAGCCAGCGGAGAAAGCAAGAGCCAAAGCCAGGCAAAGTGCTAAAGAGATCATTTTTTTCATAGTAAAGTCACCTCGTTCCTTTTTAGTTTTACCATTACTGCGCACAGCGCATGGTTTTTTTGTGTCACAACAAAAGACGAATATACTAGCATTCCGGAAGATGTCAATACTTTTTAGTCGGGTTATTTGATTATTTTTTCAAGAAACCTGCCCTGCAAGGGATGAGGCGGGCGTCCACTGCGCACCTGCATGCGGTTTCAGCCTGCGGCAAACTACTGGCAGCTATCCCACGCCACGCGGCTGGCGCTGGCGGACCCCGACGGAAGGGGAACAGATGTACGGCATGAAAGGTTACTACTTGTAAACGGTAAGCAAATATATTACCTTTGTTCCATTAATAAAATACAGCCAAGATCATCACCGCCAACAAGGGGGGCTCGTGAACGAGACGCTCAGCACCGAAGACAGGAAACTCCTTCTACAATTGGCCCGTGAAGCCATCACCGTCGCCGTCCGGACCGGGAAACTTCCCGACCGCGAGGTTACCGCCCCGCATCTGCTTGGGCCGCAGGGCTGTTTTGTCACCATCAAGCAGCAGGGCGCGCTTCGGGGGTGCATCGGCAACTTCACCTCGGACAAGGCGCTCTACCAGCTGGTACAGGAGATGGCTGTGTCGGCCGCAACCCGCGACCCGCGCTTTTACCCGATGAAGGAGGAGGACCTGGCCGGCTTCGAACTGGAGATTTCAGTGCTCTCCCCCCTAGCCAAGATCTCCTCCCCCGATGAGGTGGTGGTCGGGACCCACGGCCTGTATCTGGAGAAGAACTTCTCCCGCGGCGTGCTGCTGCCGCAGGTCGCCATCGAGCATGGCTGGGACAGGGAAACCTTCCTGAACCAGACGGCCCTGAAGGCGGGGCTCAAGAAGGAGGACTGGAAGGAGGGAACCGACATCTACGTCTTCACCGCCCAGGTCTTCGGCGAGAGCTAGACCGTCCCGTCAAGCCGCCGTTTCTGCAGGGACACCCCCACCGGATATTTGCAAAGGCATTTCCACCTAGAAGCAGCCGTTTCTGCAGGGGCACCGCTTGCGGGTGCCCTACCCTGCCTGGAAGGAGGAGGCACGCGCGAGGGCCCGCCCAAGCAGCCCCCCCTCACAAGAAAAGGAAGGCGGAGCAATGCCTTCCCTGATCGGGTGAAAAAACAAAATTCGCATAAAAAAAGGGGGGACGCCTGAGCGTCCCCCCTTTTTACTTTCCATCAGCCTACTACATCTTCCTGCCGCCTTCAGCAGCCCATTTCTCGAGCATGTCGGTGGTGACGGATTTCGGACGCTCGATCGCGTAGCCGAGGCCACGGTCCCAAGTGATGTTCGCCATGCAGCCCAGGGCGCGACCTATGCCGAACAGGACGGTGTAGAAGTCCCACTCTTTGAGGCCGTAGTACCACTGGATGACGCCGGACTGTGCATCGACGTTGGGCCAGGGGTTCTTGGTCTTGCCGTGCTCGGTGAGAACGCCGGGGGCGGTCTCGAAGATCATGGCTACCAGTTTGAACAGCGGATCGTCTTTGAGGCCCGGGGTCTTCAGGCAGAATTCACGCTGCGCCATGTAGCGCGGATCGGTTTTCCTGAGCACGGCGTGGCCGTAGCCCGGAACGACCTGGCCGGCGTTGAGGGTATCCCAGAGCGCCTTGGTGACGTTTTCCTTGGTCGGCTCGGCGCCGGCCAGCTTCTTCTGGAACTCCATGATCCAGCCGAGCACTTCCTGGTTTGCCAGGCCGTGCAGCGGGCCTGCCAGGCCGCACAGGCCTGCAGCGTAGGAGTAGTACGGGTCGGAGAGGGCGGAGTGCACGAGGTGCGTGGTGTGTGCCGAAACGTTGCCGGACTCGTGGTCGGAGTGCAGGATGAAGTACATCCTTGCCACGTCCTTGTACTGCTCGCTCTGGCCGATCATGTGGGCGAAGTTGGCGCCCATGTCGAGTTTCGGGTCGATCGGGATCTGCTTGTCGCCGCGGTACTTCAGATTGTAGATGAAGGCAGCAACAACCGGGATGCGGGCCACGATGTCGCTGGCATCCTCATATACGTACTCCCAGGCGTCCATCTTGTTGAACTTGCCGCCGCTGTAGAAGGCTGCGAACTTGGAGTCTTTCTGCATGGCCAGGATGCCGACTGAGAGCATCACCATCGGGTGGCTGTCCTTCGGGAGGGCGCGTAGCGCGGTGAAGACGTACTCGGGAACTGCCTGGCGGGTCTTGAACTCGGCCTCGACGGAAGTTACCTGGGCCGGGGTCGGAACATCGCCGGTCAGCAGGAAATACCAGAAGGACTCGACGGTCGGGTACTCGGAACCGGCTGCCTTGGGGAGCGCTTCGAAGGTCTCCGGGATGGTCTTGCCCCTGAAGCGAATCCCTTCCTGCGGATCAAGATAGGAGATGTCAGTGACGAGGCTCCTGATGTCACGGGCGCCGCCGATGCACTGGCCGATGTCGACCTTGTCGATGACTACGGAGCCGAACTCCTTGGTCAGTCTGGTAATACGGGGGCGGTGAGCTTGAATCTTCTCCAACAACTTGTCTCTTAATTGCGTCATGTGTCAGATCTCCTTTTCCGGTTGGGGTTGAGTACACACTGAAGAAAATTAACGTTCCCTAAACTGGCCACCCTCTTCGACACCGTCCGATCCGAACCCGAGTCAGTGAGGACCGGTTGTATTGGGATAGTATACTGTATACAAAGAGTTTTCAAATGTATACCATTGCCTTCGCGCAATTTCAATATAAAAAAATTGCGTTCTACCATTTTGTTTACCTTCTCTTATTTTCTAGAGGATTACCAGTTCCTGGCTTGAGTAGGTGAGGCGTTTCAGGCCGGTCTCCGCGAGGTAAAAGGTGTTCTCGATTCCGACCGCGCCCTCGCCGGGAAAGACCAGCTTCGGCTCGAAGGCGAAGACCATCCCGGGCTCGAGTCTCTCCTCGTGGAACCCCTTGGCAAGGAAGGGGTACTCGTCGATCTCGATGCCGACGCCGTGCCCGATGAAGGGGACCTGGGAGCCGGGGCCCCCCATGAAGTTCTCGGCGTACCCCATTTCCCGGGCACGCGCGAGGCAGGCGTCGTAGATGCTACCCCAGCTGGGACGCCGCTCGGCGAGCTCCATCATGAGCGCCTCGATGCCGAGCATGTCGTCGTAGCCTCGCCGCATCCGGTCCGAGACCTCTCCTATCGCGAACATCCTGGTCTGGTCGACCAGATAGCCGTCGAAGCAGCTGGCGATGTCGATCATGATCGGCTCGCCCCGACCGATCCTGTTGTAGCTCGACCCCATACCGAAGGCGGGGGTGAGCCCCATCCCCCCCAGCGGGGAATTGCAGAAGGCCGGGGCCGCCGCGTCGGGGCCGCACAGCACCTGGCTTAAGGGGAGTTCCCCGTTGAAGGCGCGCATCCGGAGGTAGCCCTGGTGCCCCTCCAGGCGCGCCAACTGCTCAAGCTGCGCCGCGAGTTCCAGCTCGCTCATACCCTCGCGGATGGAGTCCGCGGCACGGCGGTAGATCTTGTCGGCCTGGAGTGCGGCGTCCTGCAGGATATGGATCTCGTAATGGCTCTTCACCATCCGGACCCGGCGGATCAGCGGGGTGGCGTCGAGGAACTGGGCGTTGGGATAGAGGATGCGGTATTTTTGGTACAGGTTGACCGGCAACAGGTCGAGCTCCAGGCCGATCCGCGCCGGCGCCGGATGGCCGTGCTCGGCGACAACCCCGGGGAGCTCGCTCAGGGAAGAGGAAGGGACCACCTCGGCGAGCCCGCTCTCCATGCGCGCGCGCAGAAAATCCCGGCGCACCAGGTAGATCGGGTCCCCGGAGGCGGGGACGTAGAGGTTGCCGGCCTGAATGGTACCGGTGAAGTAGAAAAGATCGGCGTTTTGCAGCATGATGACCGCGTCGAGGCCTGCCCCGGCCATCTCTGCCTGCAGCTTTCTGAAGCGGTATTCCAGCTCGTTTTTCGGTGTCAGCCGCACGTGTCCTCCCCTGCCCCTTCCTCATGGATTTTTCCCGGAAGGAGAACAGGGAAGATAGCGCACAATGCCGCGGACGTCAACCCGCCGTATACAGGGTGGCGACGCCGCCCTTTCAGGTGGCCTCCCCCTCCAGCTGGAGCTCGCGGATCGCCATCTCGCGCAGCTTGAACTTCTGGATCTTGCCGCTGGCGGTCATCGGGTAGGAGTCGACGAAGCGGACGTACTTCGGGATCTTGTAGTTGGCGATCCGCCCGCGGCAGAACTCCTTCACCTCTTCCTCTGAGAGCTCAGTCCCCCCTTTCAGCACGATCGCCGCCATCACCTGCTCGCCGTACTTCCGGTCGGGGACGCCGTAGACCTGGATGTCGGAGATCTTCGGGTGGGTGTAGAGGAACTCCTCGATCTCGCGCGGGTAGATGTTCTCGCCCCCCCGGATGATCATGTTCTTGATGCGGCCGGTGATCTTGCAGTAGCCGCGCTCGTCCATGACGGCGAGGTCGCCGGTATGGAGCCACCCTTCGGGGTCGATCGCCTTGGCGGTCTCCTCCGGCATCTTGTAGTACCCCTTCATCACCAGGTAGCCGCGGGTGCAGAGCTCCCCCTGCTTGCCGGGGGGAAGTTCCGCGCCGCTTTCGATGTCGACGATCTTCAGCTCCACGTTGGGGAGCACCTTCCCGACCGTGGAGACCTTCAGCTCCAGGGGATCATCGGTGCGGGTCTGGGTGATCACCGGCGAGGCCTCGGTCTGGCCGTAGGCGATGGTGATTTCCGAGGCGTGCATGTCGCGGATCACCCTTCTCATCACCTCGATCGGGCAGTTGGAGCCGGCCATGATCCCGGTGCGCAGCGAAGTGAGGTCGAAGCGGGCGAACTCCGGGTGCTCCAGCTCGGCGATGAACATGGTCGGCACGCCGTGCACCGCCGTGCAACGCTCAGCCTCGATCGCCTGCAGCACCTTCAGGGGGTCGAAGATCTCCACCGGGACCATGGTCGAGCCGTGGGTCACGCACGCCATGACCGCGAGCACGCAGCCAAAGCAGTGGAAGAAGGGGACCGGGATGCAGAGCCGGTCCTTTTCGGTAAAGCGCATGCACTCGCCTATGTTGAAGCCGTTGTTCACTACGTTGTGGTGGGTGAGCATCACCCCCTTCGGGAAACCGGTGGTGCCGGAGGTGTACTGCATGTTGATCACGTCGTACGGCGAGAGCCCGGCTTCGGCCGCCCTGAGTTCCGCATCGGAGACCCCCTGCCCCATCTCGACCATCC